>ERZ773042.223-NODE-223-length-43450-cov-8.269432_pt1 | contig 43450 bp, 35 predicted proteins | sample MGYA00511664_ERZ773042 | MGnify/ENA primary metagenome ERZ773042 (study PRJEB29015, sample SAMEA2737984) | human oral metagenome | biome: human oral; feature: human-associated habitat; material: dental | place: China | collected 2036 ... | reverse complement strand
GGTGGTGCGTGCGTTGGACCCGGTGCGAGAACATGTTTGGGGTGTGGGTGCGGGTGTAGGGGAGGGTGTTGTCTCCCCTGGTTGTGATCTCGGTGGTGGTGCGTGCGTTGGACCCGGTGCGAGAACATGTTTGGGGTGTGGGTGCGGGTCTGGGGGAGGGTGTTGTCTCCCCTGGTTGTGATCTCGGCAGTGGTGCAAGGCCGGGACCTGGTTCGAGATTGTGTTTGGGGTGTGGGTGTGCAGGAAGGTGAACAAGAATCTGGGACCAGACCAGAAACCAGGGGACCCCGGAAGAACCCTGAGAGTCCCCCGGTTCTTACCGGAGAATCCTCCTCGAGGGCCATTTCCTCCTTTAATTTGAACGTGATTCCATGCGAATCCAATCGCTTCTACGGATCTGAGGAGTTTCCATGTCGTCGTCGACCCGATCGGGGCGTGTCCTCGCAATTGCACGGACACTGATTTGGGCGATCATCGCGCTCGCCCTCGTGAAGTTCGCATTCTTCCCAGCGAACGGAGACGATACGGCCGAATCACTCAACCCGGATGCGAACTACACTCAGATCACGGTCACCCCCACGAAAGCTGACATCACGAACACAGTCCGCGCAAAAGGGACCGTCCAATCCGACCCTTCGGTGACAGTGAAAGCGAGCGGCGAGGGCGAGGTCACCTACATCGGGGCTCTTGATGGCACGGCTGTCGAGTCGGGAACCCCGATCCTCGAAGTTCGCAAGGAAATCCCCGGGGAGACAACGACGAGTGTGGACGCAGAGGGCACTCCGCAGATGCAGACCACTCCGACGACCTACAGCTATACGACGATCTACGCGAATGCCACGGGGACGCTCCATCTGAATGCGCTGATCGGACAGCGCTTCTCGATTGGCGATCCGGTCGCCACGATCCAACCCTCGACCTTCTCAGCCTTCGCAACCCTGAATGCCGACCAGCTCTACCGCATTCAAAATGCGCCAGGCGAAGCGACCTTGACGATCACGAACGGTCCAGCGCCTTTCACCTGCTCAGGCCTGGAGATCGTGACCCCCGAGAAAACCACGAAGTCCGAAGACCAGAACAACCAGCAGAACACCCAGACCGGCATTCAGGCGAAATGCCCGATTCCCGCTGATCAAACGGTTTTCCCGGGCCTTCAACTGACCATGGAGATCGTTTCGGGACAGGCAAGCCAGGTACTCACGCTTCCCGTGAGCGCAGTCGAGGGCCGCTTCCAAACCGGCTACGTGTACCTCGTGGGCGAGGAAGGAAGCAAACCACAGAAGCACCCGGTCAAGCTCGGTATCACCGATGGGAAAATCGTCGAAATCACCGAGGGACTGAGCGAATCCGACTCCGTCCTCGAATTCACACCGAGCGCGAAGAAAGACAACACGAAGCGAGAATCCGACGCAGGCGATCTCGGAGCCCCAATCGCAGGCAACAGCGCCACAACCTCGGAAGCGAATAGCTGAAATGTCCTTCATCAAACTCGAAGGGGTGACCAGGACAGTCACCCTGCCGGACGGATCCGACCTTCGGATCCTCACTGGAGTGGACCTCAAAGTTGCAGCAGGTGAGCACGTGTCGATCGTCGGCCGTTCGGGCACGGGCAAGTCGACAATGCTCAACATCATTGGAATGCTCGACCTGCCGACTGCGGGCAGATACACGATCGACGGGGTAGACGTCGCCTCCCTCGGAGAGGGGCGGCGGGCACGCCTTCGAGGTGACACCGTCGGCTTCATCTTCCAGCAGTTCAACATCTTCAACGCTCGCACAGCCCTTGAGAACGTCGAGGTTCCCCTTCTCTACTCCAGTGGCGCACGATTCTGGAAGCGCCGAGAGCTCGCTACCCGCATGCTCGAGCGCGTCGGCCTCGGCGATCGAGTGGACTCGCATCCGACCCAGATGTCTGGTGGTGAGCAGCAGCGCATTGCGATCGCGCGTGCACTCGTGCGCAGCCCGAAGATCATCCTCGCGGATGAGCCCACCGGCGCCCTCGACCCTGACACGGGTGGGAGCGTCATGGAACTCCTTGAGACGGTTGCCGCGGAGAATAATGCCGCGCTTCTCGTCATCACGCACGACCCGAAGGTCGCCGAACGGGCCGACCGGGTGCTTGAGCTCTACGATGGAACGCTTCACGAGGGGCGGGTCTCACTGCCTTCGAGCGAGTCAAAGGAGGTGAACGCATGATGTCGCCCGAGCAGATTCTTGGCCCAATCGTCGAAGCTTGGGGGGAAGTGAAGGCGCAGAAAGCCCGCGTCATCCTCTCCCTCGTCGGTGTTGTCGCCGCGGTTGCCGCCATGTCGACCGTCATTGCCCTCGGTGATCTCGTCCTCCAATCGAGCCGCGAGATGATGGATGCGGAGATGGGGCGCTCCGTCACCTTGCACGTCAGTGCCTCCAAGGAATCCGAGGGCGAGGGCGAAGGCTCTGAGGACCCCGTTTCTGAGGGCAGATACGGCGGTTTTGGAAGCAGCAATCCGATGAATGCCACGAGCCCTGATCCACAGGGACAAGGACAGAACGAGGACGCGAACGTGAGTCCGGGAGGGGTTTCCGACCCGATGGGTGAGGCCATGGAAACGCTCGCCTCCCGATTCGAGATCCCCTACTGGTCTCGCTTCGAAAAAGGAAATGCTTCCTTCGAAGAGGTATGGAAAGCTGAGGAAAGCGGGCAATTCCGTGGCTATCCGACCATTAAGAACCGGCTCGAAGGAAACGGCGAGATCAGTGTCTACGCGGTCGACCCGAGCTATTCGACGATCTTCCGCCTCCAGCCCTCACACGGCCGCTGGATAGAAGAGGCAGATGCTGATCAGCGCCTCGTGCCGGTCGTCATCAACTCGATCTTGTGGAACTCTTTGGGGCGCGCGCCTATCGAAGATCCGATCATCCTCACCTCCGATGATGAGGCGAAAACCCGCTACAGGGTCGTTGGTGTCATTGACGCGTCTTCCCAGTGGGATGAAGCGAAGATGTACGTGGACTATCGGGCGTGGCAGTTCGTCAAGCTCGGAGGTCCGAACTCTTCAGGAGCAGGTTCCTCAGCTCGCCCTTCGGTCGAGATGCTCGTCTGGAGCGGCGAGGAGCAGGCCGAACAGGCCAGGGAGGTCCTCCCAGATGCTCTTGCCTCCATCCTCGGTAAGGGGTGGAAGGGCTCGGTTTACGGCGGCGAGAAGGTTGAGACCGGTGAATCCGCCCTCCAGACCGCGCAGACCGTGGTCATGATTGTTGGTGGGATTGTGATTCTCCTCGGTGCACTCGGGCTTTTGAACGTGGCGATCGTGACCGTCAGGCAGAGGATCCGCGAAATCGGCATCCGTCGAGCAATGGGAGCCTCAGCCAAGCGCGTCTTCTTCGCGGTGTTCATGGAGTCGGTGGTCGCCACTTTCGTCGCGGGTGTCATTGGTGTTGGGCTCGCGATCGTGATCGTGAGGTTCTTGCCGCTGGAAAGCCTCGACATTGTGCTCCAAGGCAAACCGGCCTTCCCGGTGAATGCGGCGATTTCCGGTGTGGCGATCTCGACGGCGATTGGTGCGCTGTGTGGGATTATCCCGGCTTTTGCTGCGGTGAGAGTCAAACCGATCGACGCGATCCGTTACTGAATCGAGGTGCTTCGAAGGAGGTGCAGGCTGCGGGTGTTTCTGAGGATTCGCCCGCAGCCTGCGGCTGTTTTTGTGAGAAGCGCATGAGGCTTTTCCAGGGGAACGCATGAGCTTCGAGGGGGCGAGAGGGGCGTGAGGCCGCACCCGCCCACACCTTCGCGTCAGCGCGAGAGGCTTCCGGATGCGAGGGGGCGTGAGGCTCCGGATGTGAGAGGGCATGAGCCTTCCGAATGTGAGGGGGCGTGAGTGCCCGGGCATCATGCCCGGCTCCACACCAGAGAGCCTTCCGGATGCGAGAACGCATGAGGCTCGAGGTGTGAAAGCGCGTGAGGTGGTGCCTGTGAGACTTCCGGATGCGAGCGGACGTGAGGACAGATCGAGGACGTAGCGAACCAGCACATCGGAGACTTCCGGATGCGAGCGGACGTGAGGCTTCTGGCGCAGGGGCCGTCCGGAAAGCTCGCACAACACCGGAAAGTTCGGGCGACATCGGAAGAGAAGGCCAGGTTCGCGCAAACCCCGAAGATTCGCTATGCATACAGCTAGAGTCCCTCGCTATGTCGCGCGCCTCGCGCGGAAGACTCCCTGCGCGTGGCCCTCGCTATGCTGCGTCCTTGCCTCGGCAGGAACGCCCCCACGCCTCCAGCCAAGGAAAGGAGAGGTAAAGAGAAGGGGTTTTTCGAAGAGGCTCGGATCATGCTGCGAAAACCGCGCAGCATGGTGTCAACCGCGCAAGACAAGGGAGGATCAGCTGCTCGGCAGTGCGATCCGATCCTCGTCCTGGATCACGACCAGTCCATCCGTGATAAGGCTCGCGAGAACCCGGGGCGCCTGATCCGCGTCCGCACCGGGAAGTGCCGCAGCTTCAAGAGCCTGCGCGCGTGAAACCGAAGGGGATGCATCCTCTGCTCCAGCCTCATCCGGGCTGCGATGAAGCGACCTCAACAGCGCGATCACTCGTCCTCGTGCCTGACGGTCCGTGCCCGCCCAAGCCTGAGCCCTGCCTCGTCGTTCCGATGCGGGTTTACCTGCGAGGAACCACCTGCATGAGGAGACGAGCGGGCAAGAATCGCACGCGGGCGAGCGTTGGACGCAGTGCAGCGCACCGAACTCCATGATCGCGACGTTCCAGCGCGCGCATTCGGCGCCCTCGACGGGCAGAAGGGAATCGGCCAGAATGCGCTCCTGCTTGGATGGTGCAGAGGACGAGGGCCGCTCGCATCCCAGCACAGTACGTACGAGCACTCGTCGGATATTCGTATCCAGGACCGCGATTCGGGCGTGGAACTGGAAGGACATGAGTGCGGAGGCCGTGTAGGGGCCGATCCCCGGTAGGGAGCACAGCTCCTCGTAATCCGCAGGAACCCGGCCTCCGGGCCGCTTCGCGATCGCGATCGCACACTCGCGCAGGCGAAGCGCCCGCGAGGGGTAGCCGAGCCGTTCCCATTCGACGAGAACCTTGGCAGGACTCGCTGCCGCCAGGTCTTGCGGGGTCGGCCACAGCTCCATCCAACGCTGCCAGATCGGTTGGACGCGCGGCATCGGCGTCTGTTGGCTCATGACTTCGCCAACCAGCGTTCCCCAGGGGGATGTTCCAGGTGCGCGCATGGGTAACTCGCGTTTGTTCGCGTCGAACCAGTCGAGGATCTTTTCGCGCATGCTCGCGAGTTGTGTGTGCGAGGGCGGGGTCGGCCTCGTCGTGGATGTGGGCACGGGCACAGCCTAAAGGAATCCGAGGAGGGGAAGGATCGGGGGTGCGGGTGTGAGGAGGGTGGGGGTGCAAGCCTGGGCACAGGGGTTTCTGTGGGGAACTGGGGGCACAAGTCGGACAGTGGGTGCACGCTTTGGCGTGGGGCTGGGGCACAAGTCGGACAGTGGGTGCAGGCTTTGGTGCGGGGCTGGGGCACAACCTGGCGCGGGGTTGGGGCACAAGTCGGACAGTGGGCGCAGGCCCTGGTGTGGGACTGGGGCACAAGTCGGACCATAAGAGAGCGAATACAGATGATTGTCCAGATGGGAGAACTGAAGTTCCCTCAAAAGGGTTGAGGTTGTACGACTTGTGGACGGGCAAGCTTCCGCAGGTACTTGAGTGTGTACGACTTGTGGACAGGCACCCCCCCGCTGCGTGTGGCCAGGCCACCCCGCTGCAGGTGGATGCCGAACCCTGCTTGTCGACGGAAACCCTTAGCGCGACCTATGCCCCGTCCTTGAGGTGCTCATGAGAGAATTAGGCCATGCTGCTCTCCGATCGCGACATTCTTGCCGGCCTCGATTCCGGACGCATTCGCTTAGATCCTCTGGACCGTTCCCTGGTCCAGCCGGCGAGCATTGACGTTCGTCTTGATCGTCTGTTCCGCCTTTTCGACAATCACCGTTACGCCGTGATCGATCCTGCTGTTGAACAGTCTGAACTCACTCACGAGGTCGATGTGGGACCGGATGAGCCTTTCGTTCTTCATCCGGGAGAGTTCGTCCTCGGGGCGACTTACGAGTGCGTGAGCCTCGGCGATGACATCGCCGCACGCCTTGAGGGCAAGTCTTCTCTTGGCCGTCTTGGTCTGCTGACTCACTCGACTGCTGGATTCATTGATCCGGGGTTCTCTGGTCATGTGACTCTTGAACTGTCGAATACTGCGACAATGCCGATTCTGCTTCACCCTGGGATGAAGGTCGGACAGCTGTGCTTCTTCGATCTGTCCTCACCGGCTGAGCACCCTTACGGTTCTGAGGGCTTGGGTTCTCATTATCAGGGGCAGCGTGGCCCCACGCCTTCGCGTACCCACTTGCGCTTCAGTCGCACGAGAATCGGAGACTGACAGGCGAAGGATGACGGCACATTCAGTTCCAGGGAACGAGGGCGGGGTCCCGCGTCGGACATCAATGCGCGAGCGGATGTCGCAGGCGGACGCGCGAGCTAAGGGACAAGCTCCTCGCTCTCAGAGCGCATATTCCGAGGGACAGGTTCCCCATTCCCAGGACGCACGTGCCCAGAGCACCCCTGCCCAGAGCCTCCATTCCTCGGGGCAGGCTCCCCAATCCCGGGGCACTCATTCCCAGATCACCCCTGCCCAGGGTGCACAATCCCAGGGTGGACGTTACCAGCGGCAGGCTGCCCAATCCCGTGTTGAACACCCGCCGGTTGCTGCGCGCCTTCAGGTTTCGGATTCCACAGTTGCACCCCCGCAGGCTGACGGACGAGCCGAGGGGAGAGAACCGCATTCCCTGGGGCAGGCTCGTGGGCGGGCAGATGAGATCGACTTCTCCGCTCCACTCGGAGCCTCCTCGGATCTGACTTCCACATCTTTGCGTGCCCTGTCCTCCCTCGCGGATTTCTCCACATCCTTCGTAGTAGGCGAGGAGGGTGTGCAACGCGCTGATACCCTTTCGCCGATCGCTGCGAGCCTGTCGACTTCAGAACCTGAAAGCGTTATCGGCTTGGATGATGCGCATTCGCATCATTTGCTCCTTCTTTCTGACGAGGTCGACCAGGCGGAGATCGAAGCTCTCGCACTGTCCATTTGGGATGATGCTCGTTGGGAGGGAGCGGGTCGGCTTCGCTTGACGAGTGGCGTGCTTTTGGAAGGCCCGTGGCGCCTCGATGTTGCTGCGCGAAAGGAACTGAGGACTCCCGCGGTGTTGACGAAGGTGTGGGTTTTGCGGTGTCCGCGCAGTCAACGCCGCCCCGTGCCGCAATGGGCTATTGGAGTTGACGAGTGGGCGAAGGTGTTCCCAGAAGGGATGCCAACGGGACTTGAGTATCGGGTGCTTGAAGCTGTGAAGCGCATGGCTCGCCGCCTCGGGGGCGCGCTCCGGATTGCGGATTCAGGTCAACTCATTGCGCCCGACCCGGATTCTGCGGTGTCGTTGAGCGTGTACAGCCCACGTTGGTTGAACGCGGGAGAGTTGGAAGCCCTCCTGTCCGAAGAGTTCCCGCAGATCCGTGATTCACGTGAACTCGCCGTCCGACAAGCCAAGGCCACTCCGGCTGAGGAGGCAGCACTCGAGAGGGCACTGGACGCAGCAGGCCTGACTCGTGCGGAGATCGAGATGAAGATTCTTCGGGCACAGAAGAGCGTTTCTCCTGAGGTGGGTGGACAGGACCACTTGCTCGAGGGCTATACGTTACTCACCCCGATCGCGAACCGCTCAGATCTGGCGATTGAGGTCTGCTTGGTGCCGACTCCGCCGCAGGTACTCCGCTGGGAGTCCTGGACGACGGGGTTCGTTGTCGAATACTCCTTGCGTTGGTTGCAAGCCGCTTCGCTGCAGACGCCCACTCGGCCTTCACGCACTGCCCGCCTTGAGCGGATCCGCTCCTCTCATGACATCGAAAGAGCTGCGAGCCTGATCGCGAGGGCTGTTTCTGGTTCCGTCATTGACGAGGACGGGTTCCTCGTTGCTCTCGATGACGCTCTGGCCGACTGAACCCCCATTGACGTTTTCACAGCCCTTTGGGGGAGCACATGAATCGGGTGCTGAGGGGGCTCCAGTGCGGAGGAATCGCAAGTCTTCGGCGCGAGACATTCAGGAGAGTCCCGGCGCGCGAGGTTCTGGAGATTTCAGGGGCGCGAGATTCAGGGCTTCCCCAACGCACTCAGGGGCATTGGATTTTCGAGACTTGCGGCGCGCGAGGTTCAGGAGACTCCAGGGGCGGGAGATTCAGGGGTTCCAGTGAAGGAGAAGCATTGGGCCCCAGGGGATCACAACAGCGCCTCGACTCGAGGGAGCCTGCCTCTCCTCGTTCATGTAGAGGACCATGCTAAGGACGCAAAAGCCGGACAGTGCCTCGCTTCGAGGAGCCCAGGGACGGTATCGAAAGGCGAGCAGCCCTGGAGTCGAGGCTAAGGAAGCCCTCAGGATTATCTCAGAGGCACCCGCTGGGATAGGGGTGACATGAAGGAGAAGCGCATGAGCGAGCAGGACGCCGAGGAGCCGCGGGAAGTCGAGCTCATCTTCGAGGACGAGGTGCCGAGCGACGCAGAGGTGCCGAGCGATGCAGGAGCCCCCGAGGCCCATTCTTATGAGGATTCGAATGCCGAGGCGCAAGCGGAAACTGAAGGGAGCACGTCTTCCCTTCCGCGTTTCACCCAGTCTTCAACAGGGCACGACTACGAGTCTCGGCCCGCAGGAATACGCTCCTATACTCCTTTCGGTTCTGAAGGAGGATCCTCGCGTTCCTATTCGCCTCCCCGAGGGGCTGTCCCGTCCTCGTCTCATGGACTCTTTGACGAGGCTTCGTCTGATTCTCCTGAAGCGACTCAGTCCATTCATTCGCTCTGGACTGGGCCCCTTCCTACGGCGCTTCTTGCAGGCTGCGCCATGGCGATCGGTGTTTTCGGTGTTCTCGCGAAGAATGTCGGAGGCGCTTTCGCCTTTGCAGGGCTGAGCGTTCCTCTTACGGGTGCCGAGGACGCCCCTGTCTTTATTGCGAGGGGGATCGGGTATCTTTTCTCCTTCTTGGGAGCGTTTCTTCTGGTTTTTGTCGCCTGGGTTCTTCTTCGTCGTCGTGGTGAAAAAGCGGCGGCATCCGCTTTTCTCGTCAGCATGTGGACTGCTGGGCTTGTCTCGAGTGCCATGGCACTACTGGCTTTGGGGCCGGTGCCGTATATAGTCTCGGCGATCGCTTTCCCTGCAGCTCTTTCGACTGTGTCGCTCGTGCTTGTGAAGCAAAGGCCGAGTGGTGCTTTCCGTAAAGGTGGCGTGGTTTCGCTTTTCGTGCTTGTCGCGCTGACAACTGTGTTCATCGTCGCTGGTAGGGCGACTCTCGTGGGTTCTATCGCCTCGCTCCTCCTTGGCACTGTGGGGGCATTGCTTGGCGTGCGATTGTGGAATAGGTGGTGGGCACCGATCCTCGAAGCCCGTGAGTACTTCCGTTCGAGGAGACATAGGAGCTTCGATCGATAAGGGGCTGGGCTCTTCTCGCTGAGACACTCGAACTTGTTCGACAATGGTGCGGCGCTTCCTTTGGGTAAGGGAGCGCCCTTTTCGGGTGAATCCTCCGATTAGCCCCTGTGAGGAGCGGAGGTTATCAAGCTCGGACCCTCCAGGCTGCTGCTCCTCTTCTTCAGGAAGGCTCTATCCTATCGTGTCAGTTCGTGCTATTTTCTTTTGAGTCGTCACATGAGTCTCAGGAGTATCAATGTTGTCCTCGGCGTCACTGATCGGCGCGGTCGTTTCCGCGGTCCTCGCCCTCGGCCCCGTGTCGGCGCCGACGAAGGGAACAGACAGAGCGGATGAACCCTCCCACCCGGTGATGCGGATCGCGCTCACGACATCAACGGGAAGCCCAACTGAGCTTGCCAGCGCGGGTCTCGACAAGCTGCCGCTCTCTTCCGGCCAAGCATCGGGCAGACCACTCAACCCCTTGAATCTGTGGCTCTCTGAGCAAAACGACGCGAAAAAAAGCAGCGCTGCAACACCAAGTGCAAAAGAAGGAAGGAAAGAAAACCTCAGCGCGAAAGAGGGGGCTACTCAATCCCCGAGTTCAACACAAGGAGTGGGCGGAGAGTCTTCATCGCACTCGCCCCTCTCGTCCTCGCCAGACGCGCTGATCAAAGACACGAAAGTCTTGACCGAGCCGCTGGAAGTTTCAGACTTCTTCGTCGCAGGTTTCATTTGGGATGACTCCGCTGCTTCAACTGATGAACGGACCTTCCTCATTCGCGTCCGAGAGGGGGAGACCTGGTCCGACTGGTACGAGATCGAACGCGATAGCGACACTCGCCCCGATGACGCACAAGAGGCGACCGGCACTGAGCCTTTCGTGACCGCAGGCGCAACAGGAGTGCAGATCCTCGTCGCAGGCACGGAAGAGATGCCGAAGAATCTTGAACTGGTGCTCGTTCCGGAAAATGCCGAGGGCGAGAAGATCCTTGAAAAATCTGAGATAGAGACGACAAACGCTGGCGGAACGCCCCTGAATGAGCCGCTCGACCAGTCGAAGAATGAAAAATTGACTGAAGCCCTGTCCGGCGCTTCTGACGCGTCCTCGTCCTCAGGGCAAACAGCCTCTCCCTTAGAGAATGCATCTGCTCAAGGAACAGGAACGTCCGCCCCTTCTGATCCTGCAACGCCCGTCCTCGAACCCTCATGGGGTACGCCGAAACCCACGGGCAGGGGAATCGGAGCCAAGAGCTCTGCCTTCGTGCGAAGCCTTTTCCCTGCGACGACTACCGCGAATGGCCTTCCGATTCCCGTCGTGACGCGCAGCGAATGGGGTGGGAGCGCATCCGAACCTTACGACTGGGGGGCCGAATACTCGTATGCGCCTTTCGTGGTCGTCCACCACACGGCGGGGACGAACAATTACACATGTTCTCAGTCGCACTCGATCGTCCGGGGCATCTACCAGTACCACGCCTATTCCTTGGATTGGGGGGACATCGGCTACAACTTCCTCGTCGACAAATGCGGTCAGGCCTTCGAGGGCCGCTGGGGGAGCTTGAACTCCTCGGGCGGCAACATGGTCGCCGCAGGTCATTCTCTGGGCTTCAACACCGGAACAATGGGCATTTCAATGCTCGGGAACTACACCTCGGTCGCTCCGAGTAATGAGACTCTTTCAAGCGTCGGCGCTCTCGCAGGCTGGCACCTCGATAAGGCGGGGGTGTCTCCCTCCTCATCGGGAGTGTACGTTTCACGGGGGAATGGGAAGTACCCCAAGGGCACGGCGGTGACACTTCCCCGCATCTCCGGTCACCGCGATAACGGCTACACCGCATGTCCGGGCGATGCCGCCTACCCGTTGCTGTGGAGGGTTCGTCAGGCTGCCTTGGAGGTTTCCTCGAGCGCTATCGAAGGTACTCCCGCCGCGCCCATCGCTGTGACGGGCCAGTGGGTTTCCGACGGCGGAACCTGGTATTTCCGCACGAGCTCTTCGAACTCTTACGTGTCGAATACCTGGGCCTTGATCGACAACGAGGTCTACTTCTTCGATTGGTCCGGCAGGATGCTCACCGGCTGGTATGCCTTCAGAGGGAACTGGTACTACCTTGACCCGTCTGGGGCGCTGCACAAAGGTGAGCTGTCCATTCAGTCCGGCACGTACATGCTCGACGAGAGTACGGGTGCCATGTTCACCGGCTGGAAACTGGAAGGAGCGGGCTGGCGCTACTATAAGCCCGACGGTGCACGCGCTTATGGTTGGGCCGCCGTGGGAAGCAATTGGTACTACCTCGACCCTGCGAGCGGGATCATGCAAACCGGGCGCCTAACAATCGCGGGCAAGACCTACCTGCTCTATTCGAGTGGCGAGATGGCGAGCGGATGGGTCAAGGACGAATCCGGCTGGCGATATTACGGGGCCGACGGTGCCCAAGTCGGAGGCTGGGCGAAAGTCGAGGGCGAGTGGTACTACCTCGATCCGCTAACCGGCGTGATGAAGAGCGGACGCCTGAGCATCAATGGGGTCACATACTTCCTCGCCGGAAACGGGCAACTCCAATATGGCTGGTACGCCTACAACGGCAATTGGTTCTACCTGCATCCCAGCGACGGGGCAATGCTCACCACCTGGGTGGCCGTGAATGGAACCTGGTATTACATGGAGCCGGACAGCGGCCAGATGCGTACCGGCTGGCTGCAGCTCGGGGATGTCTGGTACTACTTGGACGGCTCGGGTGCGATGCGTACCGGTTGGTTGCAGCTTGGGAACAGGTGGTATTACCTGGATGCTTCGGGTGCGATGCGCACCGGGTGGCTGCTGCTTGGCAACACCTGGTATTACCTGGATTCTTCGGGCGCAATGGTGACCGGAACACAGAGCATCGACGGAGTGTCGTACTTTTTCACAGCTTCAGGGGCGCTTCGGTAGTTCGTAGGCCACGAGGCGGACGAGGTCGTGGGTGTCGACTGATTCGACGGAGGATCGGCCGCCACATGGGACAGGCCCGGGGACTGTCGATCAACTCAAGGGGAGCGTGCACACTCCTGGCAGTGGCCGGGGCACTCACTCCCTTTCGCCAGGGTGTTCTTTTTGTCCACGGCGAACGGATTCGAGCAGCATGATCGCGACGTCTTTGACGAGAGGAAGTTTCGGCGCGCCCGCACCCACACCCGCTGAAGCTTGAGCCCCTGCACCGCCAGACTCGCCTGTGCTCGCGTCAGGAGCAAGGCGAGCCGAATCTGAATCCCCCACGCCAGCGGAGGCAGAAGAAGCGGAAGGAAGCACGGGAAACAGCCCGGCGGATGCGCCAGAAGCAGAGCCGAGCATTTGAGAGCAGAAGGGGCACGCGGTCGCGACAACATCCGCGCCGGTGGACGCGGCCTCGGCAATACGAGCATCCGCAATGCGGGTGCCGCGTGACTCCTCGAACCAGGCGTGGGCACCACCCGCGCCGCAGCACATGGCGCGATCTGCATGACGGGGCATCTCCACGAGTTCCACTCCGGGAAGGGAAGCAACGAGCTCGCGGGGAGGAGCGAAGATCTTATTGTGACGTCCGAGATAGCAAGCGTCATGGTAGGTGACGTGCAGGGGAGTTCTGAGCGTCTCGCCTTGCTCCCCGGGCTCGGCAGCGGCGGAGGGGGCTGCTGCGCCGGGCTCGGCAGCAACGGGCTTCGCGGCACCGGGGGTGCCAGCAACGGACTTCACGGCACCGGGGGTGCCAGCAGCGGGCTTGGCAGCGCCGGGGGCAGCGACAGGGGTGAGGCGTCCCTCCCGGACCAAGCGGTTGAGGAGCTGGGTGTGGTGAACGACCTCAAAATGGCCACCGAGCTCGGGGAACTCGCCTGCGATCGTGTTGAAACAGTGCGCGCAGGAGACGACGATCTTCTGTGGCTTCGCTTCGTGGAGAGTCTCAATGGCTTGGGCGGCGAGCATCTGGAACAAGACTTCATTCCCGGCTCGGCGCGCAGGATCGCCCGTGCAGGACTCACCAGAACCGAGGACCGCGAAGGACACTCCCGCAGTGTGGAGGAGCTCGGCGATCGCGGCGCTCGTCTTCTTCGCCGAGTCGTCAAAGGCTCCCGCACACCCGACCCAGAACAGGTAGTCAACCTCAGAAGCATCCTCGAGGTCCTCGCCGACGACGGGAACATCGAAGTCAAGATCCTTCGCCCAGTCGAGGCGCTTGCGCGCGGGCTGATTGTATGGATTCTGTTTGGACTCCATGCCGCGGAAAGCTCGGGAGAGTTCACGCGGGAAAGCGGACTCCATAAGGACCTGGTGGCGACGCAGGTCGAGGATATGGTCGATGTGCTCGATATCGACAGGGCACTGGTCGACGCAGGCGCCACACATGGTGCAGTCCCACAGGGCTTCCTCGGAGACAACCTCGGGAACGAGGGGAGCATCAACATCGGCGACGCCCATCGGGCCTGTTGCCCCCGAAGCGGCTAAGACCTTCAGTAGGTCGAGGGAGTGGGGACTTGGGTCGACCCCCTTGTCGAGCATGATCTCACCAGATGCTGCGAGCTCTTCCGCGCTTCGCTCCCCGGGCACTTGAGCGTCTGAAATCTGCTGAGAGACGATCTCCTTCTTCGATGCGGATTCCATGTGGTCGCGCATTGACATGATGAAGAGCTTGGGGGAGAGGGGCTTAGCGGTGTTCCACGCCGGGCACAGCTCCTGACAGCGGCCGCATTCAGTGCAGGCGTACAGGTCAAGACGCGCTTTCCAGGACAGCTCGGCCAGGCTCGAGGTTCCGAGCACTGTGTCCTCGTCCAGGTCATCGAAGACGTCCGGGGAGGTGACGGGCTTGCCGTTGATGAGCATGTGGTCGGCGGCGCCCAGGGACTTGCTTCCGTCGGCTTTGCGGCGCGCATACACGTTGATGACGGCGAGGAAGCGGTGCCAGGCGATGCCCATGGAGGTCTGAACGCCGACGACGATCATCCACAGCATGGAGGTGATGATCTTCAAAGTTGCGACGAGGACGACGCCGTTCGCGATGCCCGTTGCATTTGCGCCCGCTCCGATCAGGAGAGTGCCAATCCACGAAGTGAGGGGGAAATGCCAGACCAGTCCTACTCCGAGGGCAGCCCCGGGCGTCACAGATTCGAGGGCGAACTCGAGGCCTCGCAGTGTGATGATGCAGGCGCAGACGATGAGCACGACCCACTCGACGAAAAGCGCCTGCCAGCGGGTTGAACCGAGGAAGCGGGAGGCCGTGCCCTTGGGGGAGCCATCGCGCGGATGCGGGCGCGACAAATCTGAGGGGAGTTCGCCCTTGCGGGCGCCGAGGGATGCTGCGGCCTGATCGGGCTCGTCATTCGAAAGGGCCGCTTCTGCGGCGGAGCCTCGGCCTGATCTGGCGCGGATGATCATCAGGGCGATGATTCCGAAGAGCCCACCCCATGCGAAGAACTCCGTCAGCCACTCCCAGGGGATGAAATGGCCGATCAGGGGCAGTGTGAAGCGTTGATTGCGCAGCTGCCCGTAGCCCGTGATGAGCGTGAGGAACAGCAGTGGGAAGGAGATCATGACGAACCAGTGCGCCAGCCTCACCCAAGGGCGACCCTTGAACTCGCGGTGGCTGAGTGCAGTCGTGAGCAGCATCCACGTGCGTTTCCCGACGGGGCGCATGCGCCCGGGCTCGGGCGTGCCCTCGCGGACTCGTCGTACCAAGGAGATGACACCGCGCGTCAGAGCGAGAATGCCGATCAGGGTCACGAGCAGTGAGAACGCCCAACTCACGACGCTGAGGACGGGCGAGGCCATGGGCTTCCTCCAAGGGGTTTTCGAGTCGGTTCGCGCGGGCGTGCGCCCCCTCAATTATGGCGCTTCGGATTGGTGGGGTGGGTGCCGGCCTGTGCATGAGGTCGAGTTCGCAAAGTTCGAGGGGTGGAGTTCGGCTCCTGGCGTTCTTTCCGTTGTCAACGCCGTCGCCCGCTCCGTGTGAGCGATGGAGTTCGCCATATGGGGCGATGGGCTCCGGCCCGTGCTGTACCGTCACCTCACCCTCCGCCCGGACTTTGCCTTCGCCCTCGTCCTCGTCTGCCGATTTACTCGTGCATGTCGATTCAGTCGCGCTTTTCTCCGCGGTCGTGCGTTTCGCTTCACTCGCGCATCGCGGCCAGTCGTGCGTTTCGCTTCAGTCGTGTATCTCGCCTTCTTCCTCCGTGGGCGCCCGTAGCGTCATCTCGCCCTTGTGTGAGACAGTGGTCCCGTGCTCTCTGAATCCGTGAACATGGACCAGACACTGACCGACCGCGAGATCTTCGAGGACGACCGCCCACACGACCACTGCGGAGTGTTCGGCGTGTGGGCGCCGGGCGAGGACGTCTCGCGCCTTACCTACTTCTCCCTCTACGCCCTCCAACATCGTGGACAGCAGTCCGCGGGGATCGCGACCTCGAATGGGGAACAGATCCTCGTCTACAAGGACCAGGGCCTAGTGAATCAGGTGTTCACTGAACAAACCCTGCAGGGCTTGCAGGGGCATCTCGCCCTCGGACACGTGCGCTACGCGACAACGGGCGAGGACACGTGGAGGAACGCGCAGCCGACCCTCGGGCCGACACCGAGCGGCACTCTTGCGCTGTGCCACAACGGGAATCTGACGAATACAGTCGAGCTTCGAGACTTGGCCCGTTCAATCGCGGACGAGGGCGAGGACGTCGAAAGAGGCGCCTCCACAGACACTTCCGTTGTGACGGCGCTGCTGGGCCTCGCCGAACGGATTCCCGGCCCCGTCCCCTTCATCCCTCCTGCTGTCGCCCTCGCCGATCCGATCGGAGAGGGCGATGCGCCGTCTGCAACCCCTGGTGAGCAGCTGGTTTCAGTCAGTGTTGATGCCGAACCGGCCGCCCTCGTCGCCCCTGCACTGAAGGTCCTGCCCCGTCTGAAGGGCGCTTTCTCCTTGGTTTTCATGGATGAGAACACGCTGTATGGGGCGCGCGACCCGCACGGGTATCGTCCGCTGGTGCTCGGGCGTCTCTACTCGGGCTGGGTCCTCGCTTCCGAAACTGCGGCCCTGGACCTGTGTGGTGCGAGCTTTGTCCGTGAGATTGAACCCGGTGAGCTTGTCGCGATTGACGCCAATGGCGTTCATTCTCGGCACTTCGCGGTGAGGCGTTCGAACACGTGCGTTTTCGAGTACGTCTACCTCGCCCGCCCGGATACGGTGATCGGGGATCGCCAGATCGTTGCAGCCAGGCGAGAAATGGGGGCGATCCTCGCCCAGGAGTCGCCGGTCGATGCGGATCTTGTGATCCCAACCCCTGAATCGGGCACTCCCGCCGCCATCGGATACGCCGAAGCTTCGGGGATCCCTTTCGCTCAGGGCCTGGTGAAGAACGCCTATGTGGGTCGCACTTTCATCCAGCCGACTCAGTCCCTCAGACAGCTCGGCATCCGTCTCAAACTCAATCCTTTGCGTGAAGTGATCGCGGGCAAGCGTCTGATCGTCATTGACGATTCGATCGTTCGTGGGAACACTCAGCGGGCCTTGGTCCGTATGCTCCGCGAAGCCGGGGCCGCCGAGGTCCATGTGAAGATCTCCTCCCCGCCGGTCGCCTGGCCGTGTTTCTTCGGTATTGATTTTCCAACGAGGGCGGAGCTGATCGCCTCTTCAATGGATGTGGAGGGGGTGCGAGCCTCGATTGGCGCTGATTCCTTGTCGTATCTGTCAATGGAGGGGATGGTCCGCGCGACCCGTCAGGGTTCGAGCCTGTGCTTGGGCTGTTTCAATGGCGCATACCCGGAGCAGATCCCCAAAGGCACTCCGATCCCGGGCACGCCCGGCGCCTTCGCCTGTTGAGCCTGAGGCTGATGCCTTTCTGGTCATTGCGTTTTCTGTTCTCCTTATCCTGTCCTTCCGATCCTGCTGGCCGCCGGTTCTGGTGGCTTGTCGTTCCCGCTCTTTTTCCTTCGACTCGCACGTGTCTTTCCGATCCTGCTGGCCCACCGGTCACGCTGCCCTTCCGCTCCGTCCCCTCTTGTCCGCTTCTCATTCGTCTTTCCAATTCCCCTATTTGTCCACCGCAGCGCCCCTCGTCTTTCACCCCACACTTCGTCTTTCCTTTCCTCTTATCCTGAGAATCTCCCCGCCCAATCCGATCAAGGAGCCCCGATGAGCGACGACACCCCCCTCGATTACGCCTCCGCTGGAGTCAACACCTGCGCGGGTGACCGCGCGGTCGAACTCATGAAAGAGGCCGTGTCGCGTACGCATGACGCGAGCGTCCTCGGCGCGACGGGCGGATTCGCTGGATTGGTCGATGCTTCCGCACTGCTGGGAATGGAGCGTCCACTTTTGGCGACTTCGACGGATGGCGTCGGAACGAAGATCGCCATTGCGCAGCAGATGGACATCCATGACACGATCGGCCAGGACTTGGTCGGCATGGTTGTTGACGACATTGTCGTCATCGGTGCGCGTCCCGTCCTCATGACTGACTACATCGCCTGCGGCCATGTGATCCCTGAACGCATTGCGGCAATCGTGACCGGCATCGCCCGAGCCTGCGAGGCAACGGGCACTCCCCTCGTCGGAGGTGAAACCGCGGAGCACCCTGGTGTCATGGACCCTGACGACTACGACATCGCAGGTGCTGCGACCGGCGTCGTTGACGCTTCGAAGCTCCTCGGCCCTGACCGGGTTGCGAACGGCGACGTCCTCATCGCGATGGCCTCCTCGGGCCTGCATTCAAACGGCTACTCCTTGGTGCGCTCAGTGGTCGCGAGGACGGGCCTGCCCCTAGAAGCGAAGGTCGAGGAGTTCGGCCGTACCCTCGGTGAGGAGCTTCTTGAACCGACCCGTCTCTACACGAAGCTCTGTCTCGACATGGTGGACACCGTGGGCGCGGGCGAGGGGGCGAGTGGGATTCACGCCTTCTCGCACGTCACCGGTGGTGGCCTGGGGGCGAATCTTTCGCGAGTCCTGCCTCTTGGTGCCGTCGCCGATGTCGACCGCGCTTCGTGGATCGTCCCGCCGGTGTTCGACTGGGTCCGTCGTGGAGGTTCGGTGACCTGGACGGGCATGGAGGACTCCCTCAACCTCGGTGTCGGCATGGTCGGCGTCGTCGGTGCACAGTCCGCTGAGGAAGTTCTGCGCATGTCCCGTGCAGCGGGGGTCGATGCCTGGGTGCTCGGCGAAGTCTCCTTCCCTTCTGAGCTCCCGGTGGACTCAGGGACTTTTGAGGGGCGCGTCGTTTCGGGAACGAAGGGAGTCAACGGCGGCGCGGTGCGTTTGAGGGGCGACTACCGGGTGGGCTGAACGCAGGGGTTCGCTGGGCGGCCAGGTTACCCGGGTGGGGGGGTTCGCTGGGCGGCCAGGTTACCCGGGTGGGCGGGGTTCGCTGGGCGGCCAGTTTCCCCGGGTGGGCAGGATTCGCTGGGTGTGTGGAATCGACCGAGTGGATGGTTGGCCCGTTTGAGTGCTGGCCGCCCGTACGCCCATCGCTTGTCGCACGTGTGCCCGTTACTTGCCTCGCCTGCGCCACCATTTGCACCTGTATTCCAGGGTTCCCGTCTGATTCCTGTCGTATTGACGGTGTTTGCGCAGGGAAACCTGGAATTGGGGTTCGGCTGAGTGGTCGGGTTGACCGAGTGGTCGGGACCCTGAGGTGTCGGGCGGGCTGGACGGTCGGGGTTGCCCGAGCGACGGTGGGGATCGTCTGAGCGCTCAGCGCCCTCGCGCGGCAACTGTCGGACTGTCTGAAGAACCCTGCGCATCGACTGAAGAGCCTTCCGGACTGCCTGAGGGGCGTTTCGGACTGCCTGAGGGGCCTGCCGAGAGTTCTATGCAGAAATACCATCAAGTTTAAATCCTTATCCTTGATGAAAGCTGGCGGGGTGACAAGCTTAAGGCGAATCCTTCACCTGCGGCTGCAGAGGAGTGGGAAGAGGAGGAGCATCTGAGAACTCTTCTATCGAGGGATGACGGGAACCGGAGCGGCAGGTGGACTGATTCTTGTGTCGAAGGCCGTACTCGCAAGCCTTCGCACGGATAGATCGACGAGTTCGAGAACCCGAGGAGCTGAGTAGAAGAACCTTCCTTGAATCTCGCGGCGCTCGAGAATCCCCGCTTCGGTGAGAAGAGTGAGGCCTTGCTGTGCCGCCTGCCGTGACACGGAATGAATGCGACTTGCCGAGGTGATTGTGAGCACGGGGGTTGCAGGCAGATCTGTGAGGATTCGTGCCGATGCAGAATCCGACCTCATTGCACGGGTGTGGCCGCTCGCATTCCAATAGCGAGCCAGTTCTTCGTCCCATTCATCCCGGACGCGCCCGAGCTCTGCCTCGATCGATTGAGCCTGTTCAGTAGCGGTTATGACAGATTGAGCGAAGAAAGAGATCCAGTTGGCGCGTCCTTCGTGGAAGGCCTCTCCTCCAACGGGGCCGCTGTAGCGGTATGCACCGAGGGCAAAGACATAGTCGTCTCTGGTTGTTGAAAGAACCTGGCTTACTGGAAGCACAGCCTTCTCAGTGAGTCCTCTCCTCATGAGGATCGTATGAATGAGGGCGCGCCCGACCCGTCCATTCCCATCCACAAAGGGGTGAATCGTTTCAAGCTGGGCATGAACGAGAGCGGCCTGGATGATGGGAGAGTGCGCTGCTCCGTTCGCGTAGTCAACGAGATCCGCAAGGAGTGCCTTGATACGTTCTGGTGCTGGAGGAACAAAATCCGCATCGAGAGGCGTGTAGGAGTCCCCTCCGATCCAATTCTGCACTCTTCGAAGACCAGCGACTTCTGGTGTATCAGCGAGGAGGGACTCTTGAAGGTGCACAAGGTCTTCCGCGTCGATTCGAGGCTTAGTGACGAGTGTTCTGCGGGCTTGTTCGACGACCGTCATGTTGTGGACGACAAGACGCGCCTGGTCTGACGCTGTGAGCCTTCCCTCGGACTCTTCGAGCTCGGCGAAGGCGACCTGTCTGGACGAGGGGGCGTATCCCTCAATTCGTGACGAGGCGATTGCCTCGGAGCGAAGGAGGAAACGGGCGATTCCAGCAAGATCATCGCTTGTCGCGACCGTGCGAACTGCGCGTTCGGCGTCGGCGACAAGGGTATCGAGGGGTGAAGTGAGGACAAGAGGGGATCCGACGAGTAGGTCCGGGACATATGAACGGTAGGCGCCTGAGCGGCGTGCACGCCGGGGAAGCCCCGATTCGATTCGAGATTCCCAGAATTGCTCATCCCAGCCCGCCATTGTCCCCCCTCTCTTCATCAAGTTTAAACCTTAATCCTTGATGAAAGTCGCCGAGTCGACAAGCTTAAGGGAGATCCTCACTTGCCTCTTCATACCCGGACCAGCCTCTGCCTGACCCCGCGCAGAGATCTTGCGGCTATCGGCGACCGTGTTCGCTTGAGAGCCGTGTCCTCGTAATGAGACAAGGGCTGGGTGCACTCGCGTGCGCCCAGCCCCAGTCAGTCTCAGCAGAGCAGTGGCTCTGCGATCAGCGTGTAATCACTTCTTCGGGGAGATCCAGAATTCCTCGTCCAATTCGGGAGAGTCGTCTTCTGGTTCCTCCTGCGCGAAGTCCGCGTACTTCGAGTAGAGGTCTTCGTCCTCTTCGGGGTTCTCGACCTCGTCCTCGTACTCTTCGTACGAGTGAGATTCCGACGACGCGAGTTCTCGCTGCAGCGCATCGAGATCGGTGTCGGGACTGAAGTACTTCAGCTTCCGTGCGACTTTCGTCTGCTTGGCCTTTTGACGGCCGCGCCCCATGGCGTCGACCCCCTCCGCGTCGTTCGGGTCCGCGCGAGGCGGTGCCCTGGATGATTAGAAATGTGTCGTGAGAACATCATAGCCATACCTCGAGCGGCGCTACGTACCCGAAGAGCGTGATCTGCGTATGGCACGGGGTGATGAACCCAGCAAAATCGGCTAAATCCTGGCGATCTGCGAGGCGCAGTGAATGTGAACTCAGTGTCTCGAACGGACGATCTTCACTACGACGAGTCCCACGAATGCGGCGACACCGGCAGCGACGTATCCGACACGCTTGAGCGCTTCGGAGTCGCCGTCCTTCGCGTCATCAACGGTCTGTGCAGCGAAAGACTTGAGTTCGTCGAACTTCGCTCTCGCGTTGTCTTTCGCCTGACCGACGATGTAGTCGGGCTGGACTCGGCCGAAGAGTTCGTCAACGGTTTGGGTCATCTGCTCGCGCACCGCTTCGAGTTCGGCGCGGATCTGGTCTTCTGTGCGTTCGAGGTTGTCAGTGTTCACTTCCCCAGACCTTTCTTGAGAGCGTCAATGTCACGAGTGAGGCCGTCCTTTGGATCGGGAACGTCCGCCTGACTCTTCCCCAGGAGGGACGCGCCGACGGCCGCGAGGACAGCCACGATGATGAGAAGGATGCCAGTGGTGATGAGCGAAGCCGCCCAAGCGGGGAGGGCAATGGCGATCGCGAGTTCGATTGTGTGGAACACCCAGGCGAGAAGATAGAGAGAGAAAACGAGTGCGACTGCGAGGAGTGCGCCGCCCGCACCGAATTTCTTCGCAAAGTTCTTCACCTTGAGCTTGTTGAGCTCGATCTCACCATTGACGAGGGTCGTCACCTGCGTCGATAAGGCGGAGAAGAGCTCTCCCATGCTCGCAGGGCGTTGAGGCTCGGCGCTCCAAGTCGCCGCGCGTTGAGCGCGCTGAGTCGTGGAGGGCGGTTCGATCGGTGTCGTCATCGGAGGCACTCGCTTCCTCTTTCGATGGTCGCGGGTGTTCCGCGCTTCGTCTCAGTTTCTCATGTCTCGCATGCATCTGCAGACGACCCGCGAATCACGAGGTCGGGGCGTGGAATCCACAAGTCGAGTGACGAAAAAACAGCCCCGGTGTATCTGGTGATGTCGGAGCGATGCAGAAGAGTTGATGCGTCGCAGCCCTTGCATCACAGCCCTTGCGTCGCCGTCACGTCATGCCCGAGCTCGCCTGAGCGTTCTTGATCGTCTTCGCTTGACGTGCATCATCACGACACGGCGATTTCTTCGTAACGCTCATCGAATATCCTCTCAGAGGATGTTCGCACGCTCATTTTGGTGGAATGATGCCCAAAAACGTCAATCCTGTACAGACGTGCGCCGCTAACCCGCGAAAGTCCCCTTTAGGGTCGAAAGCCTCCGATGGGCCGAAAAGTGAAGGGGCTTCGCAATCCCCGCCTTCAAAGCTTGAAAGTCGAGAGGCTCTGCGGATCGTCCTTGCCTTCAACGAAAGCTCCACATTCAGAAGCTGAGTCCTTCCCCGTCGGGGTGATCCTGCTGGCTGGAGCGCTGAGCCTACTCTTCCGGCACGACTGGGCCCCGGGTGTGCGTGGTCGGCGGCGCGCTCGCAGTCGCTATTCTTCCGGCACGACTGGGCCCGGAAGGTCTTTGAGGATCCTGCGAGCCTTATCGATGACCGCCGCAGTTTCAGGCGTTGGCGCAAGGGGGACAGGCGCGGATTGCGGAAGATGAGTGATGCGCGCTTCGTTCTCTCTGGGACGGGCGTGTCGAGCAGAGACATCGTGAAGCCCAAGGGTACGAATCACTCGCGTAATCGGATCTGATTCATCGTCGAGGACGGGGCATTGATCCGCTGAGGGGCGGTCATTGAGGGATGAGCTGGGCAAGGTGTCTTCCCTTGGCCCTCCAACGTCGTGGGGTGAGCGTGAGGAGGCAAAAGCTTCGTCGGTTTCAAATGGCTGAGCATCTGAGGGGACCGTGGTGGATTGAACGGGGACCTGTGATTCGGCTGGTACCGTTCCGGATTGCGAGGGACTCTCGTTTTCAGATGGTGAGATGGCCGACTGCGCAGCGTCGGGTGTGACGCTTTCGGTGGGTGTTGCCTTGGGCTGTGCAGCGTCAAAGATCTTGGCACTGGCGTGCATTCCCTGGGGCTGGGAGATTGCGAGAACCTCAGATAGCGATAGGGAGACGAAGGGGGCACTGTCATCCAGCGCCGTGCTCGTATCGGCCGAGTCTTCGTGCGCGGTCTCCAACGCTTGCTCGGCGTCACTCGGGAGCGGTTCTTCCGCTTTCGCGTGAGGGGGCGTCTGCTCAGCAGCTGGAAGTGTTGCTGCGGTCAGTGGATGGAAATTCGGGCGTCGCCGCGGCGGGGTTGCAGAAGAAGGGGGAGTGGGAGGAAGCGCAGTGCTCTCCTCTTCTCGGGGTGGTTCTGTGTTCTGATTGGCGGCGTCGCCCGGTGTTGCGTCGTGAATCGCTGCCTCGCCGGGGGTTGTCCCTGCCTTGGATTCCTGCACCGTTTCCAGGGTTTCCAGGGTTTCCAGGGTTTCCAGGGTTTCCTGGGGCGTGGTTTCGCTCCGCTCAAGAGCTTTAGAGAACGCAAGGTCACGAGTGTGCGTCCCCTCGTCGACCTCGACAATTGAACTCTCGTCGTCGGCGGGGAAAAGAGAGGCGCTCGGTGCCGGAGTTGAGTCTTCGTTCTCGATACGCGCAAGAGCAAGAGGGATGGGGCCGAGCAGAGTTGTCGGATCCTCCACCCCATCGCCGAGGGCCTGACGAAGATCCTCCTCCTTGGGGCGCACGAAGTCTGCGCTCAAGTGCCCATTCGTCAAGAGGATCGCGCGTCCTGCCTGAGCGGCAGCTGCAGGATCTGCGGTCGCGAGGACAACAGCCGAACCCTGCGAAGCGAGAATCGGCAGAAGATCAAGCGCCTGACGGCGATCTTGAGCGTTTCGCAGGTGTGTTGGATCCTCAATGAGGATCAGATCACCGCCGCCGACGATCGCACGGGCAATCGTGAGTCGGAAGCGGTCCAGTGCACACAATTCCGAGACCGGAATCGCGGCCTTGTCTTTCAGGCCAGTGACGGCCAGAGCGGCGTGAAACTGACTGTGACTTGCGAAGGTTCCCGTCTCTGCGAGGGGAAGAATGAGATTCTGGTTGACAGTCATCGTCGGATCCAGTGGGGAATGCTCGTGGATCAGGGAGACGGAAGCGGTCCGACCAGGTTTGCGCGCCGAAGCCGGAAGCTTCACGGTGACGCGGCCAGAATCTGCAAGGGAAAGACCTGCGAGCAGAAGGAACAGGGCGCGCGAGCGCGCAAGGATTGGGTCAAGGATTGCGCTGTAGGACTTTGTGCGAAATCCCAGCGTCACTGAATCGATGAGGTGGGCGCCCGCATCAGAAACTGAAGTCACTCGATCGCAATATGCGAGGACGACACCTCCGTCTCCTGCGGCGGAGTGCTCTCGACGACTTCTCCACCAGGGCTTTGGACTGAGACTTCCGTTCGGACCAGACATGATCGCATTGTCTCAGCTCTGAGCGTCTGAGTGTCGAGGACGCGGCCGAGGGCGGGAGTGTTGGCGGATGCAGGGCGTGTTGTGGATACGTGTTCTGGCTGTGGAGATCGGACTGTTGCGCTGTTTCCGAATCGGCGATGTGGGCGGGGATGAGTGAAACGCAGTGGCACCTACCCTGATTATGTTTTCGGTGAGGGGCGACCCGGGCTAGGGGTGGTGAGATCACGTTTGGGGTTGTGTGGGTGGGTGGTGGTTGGTGTTTGTGTGCCCTGATGATGTTTTCGGTGGGGTTTGGCTCGGGGTGGGGGTGGTGAGATCACGTTTGGGGTTATGTGGGTGGGTGGTGGTTGGTGTTTGTCTGCCCTGATTATGTTTTCGGTGAGGGTCGACCCGGGCTAGGGGTGGTGAGATTGTGTTTGGGGTTGTGTGGGTGGGTGGTGGTTGGTGTTTGTGTGCCCTGATTATGTTTTCGGTGGGGGTTGGCCCGGGCTAGGGGTGGTGAGATTGTGTTTGGGGTTGTGTGGGTGAGCGAGTGCCAGGTCGTTTCGAGCGCCACCGCGTCGCCGGGGTCGGGTGTGCCTCAGAAGTGTGCCGCAGAAACCAAAAAATCCCCGAAGCTTTCGCTTCGAGGATTTCAGTGGTGGCTCCGACCGGCGTCGATCCGGTGACCTTTCGATTTTCAGTCGAACGCTCTACCAACTGAGCTACAGAGCCAAGACCTGAACCGGAACGGTCTGGTCGGCGACCCCGACGGGACTTGAACCCGCGACCTCCGCCGTGACAGGGCGGCGCGCTAACCAACTGCGCTACGGGGCCTTACAACAGGTAAGACCTATTGACTTGTTTTCCACTGCGCGAAGGATTCGCGCTGAGGAGTACCCCCAACGGGATTCGAACCCGTGTCGCTGCCGTGAAAGGGCAGTGTCCTAGGCCGCTAGACGATGGGGGCCAATCTCGGCCACCGAGGTGGCGTCCGAAGACGAAGAGAAGCATATGCAATTCCGATGCCACTTGGCAAAACGAGATTGGGTGACGCCTCTCACAATCGAAAGAAGTGGCGGAATCCTGCGGGAAAGTCCTGTGAGAATCGCGTGGGGTCCACAGGAAAAGAGCAGAGTCGCCCTCTAGTCTGGTCGATATGAATCGGATGATGACCGCACTCGACTTTCGTGGGCTCTCCTCAGCCCCTCACTTCTTGAGCCAGGTCCCTCACGGAAGGGCTGACTTGCTAACCTCCGTGCCGATACAACCAGCCCTATCCGCCCAGGCAGGACACTTCGCCCCCGAAGAACATTTCTCCCTTGAGCCGCTGCGAGCAGCAGCCGATTCAACTGCGGATGAACTCCAATCCGGCGCAGATGCTGCTGTCGCGGTTGCCGTCGATTTCGTGTCCCCGCTGCTGGGAATCGTGGTCGGCCTCGTGCTGGGATTCTTCGCTGCGGCACTAATGTCTTGGCTGCTGCGCCGCACGATGCGCAGATGGGCGGTTGGCGCTGTCCTCACGAAGCGGATCCGTACGCCGCTGTATGTCTCCGGGATGGTGTGGCTCGCCTGGATGGGCGTGCAGTGGCCATTCTTCAACTCGGATGAGGATTCGACGAACGCGACTGTGGTTGCGACCGCTGCGCACGCGCTGCTGATTCTTGCGATCGCCGCGATGACCTGGATCGCCTATTCGGCCGCGTGGGTGTTCGAGGACGCGGCCCGCTTGCGGCAGGGGGCGGACCAGGGGCGGGCGCGCCGTTTCGAGACTCAGGCGCAGGTCATTCGCCGCCTCATCCAGGTGATCGTCGTGATCGTTGGGATCGTGTCGGTTCTGGGCACTTTCGCGGCTGCGCGACAAGTGATGACGACCCTATTGGCGTCTGCGGGCCTGATTTCGGTGATTGCGGGTCTCGCCGCACAGCAGACCCTTGGGAATGTGTTCGCCGGCGTTCTCCTCGCTTTCACAGACGCGATCCGAGTGGGTGATGTGGTCGTCGCGAATCAGAAGGGTGAATCGGGTGCGATTGAGGAGATCACCCTCTCATACGTGGTTGTGCGCTTGTGGGATGAGCGCCGCCTCATCGTTCCCTCGACCTATTTCACCTCCAACTCTTTCGAGAACTGGACTCGTCGTGCAGCCGCCCAGCTTGGCACGGTGGAGCTCCAACTCGATTGGGCGGCGCCGATGGCTCTGCTGCGTCAGAGGGTCGAGGCGATCCTCGCCTCTACGGACCTGTGGGATGGGCGCACCTGGAATGTTCAAATGACGGCTTCGGACATGTCGACGGTCACGGTCCGAGTCCTTGTTTCTGCTCAGAACTCGGGGAATTTGTCGGATCTGCGCTGTTACATTCGCGAGCACCTCATTGATTGGATCGTTTCCGAAGAACCCTGGATCCGCCCTGCCTCGCGTATTCAGCCTCAGGAGAGCATCACTGTCGAGGTCGATCCGACGCGCGCGAGAGTGGCGACCCTCGCTTCCGAGCTTGCTTCGATTGCGGGCGACCCGACGCAGACCGCTTCGCACGAGGGCGCGGCTTCGGCTCTCGCCTCCGGTCCTGGTCTTGCGGACCAGGATGAGGCGATCCATGCGGCGCGAATGGTCGCTGCGCGCAGGAAGGCGAAGAGGGCCCGCAGGCGTGCAATGTCTGATCGGATGCGTGAGCTCGCCGAGAAGGGCGACACGGATGTTACTGCGACTTCGCAGATGCCGTCCTCTGCGCGTACACAGGTCATGACCCAGGGGACTCTGGCGCGGATCCTTGCTACGCCGAAGAGTGCAGTGAGTGGAGGGGAACGCCTCTACTCGGGCTCGCCTGATGCTGAGGAGCGTTCGGGGATCTTCGCTGGCCCCGGCGAAGAGGCCCTTGCCGAACGTGAAGCGGTGGCCAAGCGCCGTGAGGCGGAAGCTCGAGGCAGAGAACATAGTTGAACATCGGCCCAAGTGGCATCTGGTTTGAGTGCGCGTCCTTGCGCCGTCGTCAGCCCACTTGCTGAAGACGAAGCGTGCCATGAAGACCTGGGCCATGAAGCCCCTCTCCATGAAGACCATGCCATGAAGAGCCCAGGGAGTGGCCGAACGGCTAGGCCCTGCGGCCCTCGATTATGCTCTCACCACCTTCGACAGGCTGTAGAGAACCTCGTGATGAGGTAGAGAACCCCGTGATGAGTGGGGGAAGCTCCCGTCCTCGTTGATGTTCCCGATGTCCGCATCGAGGGAGATGTCGCGCACGCTCAAAATGTGGAGGAACATTGGGACATGAGTGAGTTTCTGAGTCTTGACTTCAAGGAGCTGAGCGAGGCGCAGTGGCGCCGCATGCTCACGCCCATGCAATACCACGTCCTTCGCGAGGGCGGAACGGAGCGCCCCTTCACCGGGGAACTTCTGAACGAGGAGCGAGCAGGCTCTTACCATTGCGCCGCATGCGGAGCCGAGCTTTTCGATGCGACGACCAAATTCGAGTCGCACTGCGGATGGCCGTCCTTCTACGAGTCGAAGGGTTCGTCCACGACCGAACTTGAGGACACCTCTCATGGGATGATCCGCACCGAGGTCCGCTGTACACAGTGCGGTTCGCATCTCGGACACGTGTTCCCTGATGCGCCGGACCAGCCGAGTGGTCGACGCTACTGCATGAACTCTGCGGCACTGAGCTTCGTTCCTCGGAGCGAATGAGTTCTCGGGCGGCGGATGAACTGACTGTCAGGACGCTTTGGGACGCGCGATCAGGAAGAAGGATACCCAGGCGCCGAGTGTGCCGAGGATCATGACGAGGATCATCGGGACTGCCGAAGTACCTCCGCCCGAGGTCGCCAGCGGGGAGGCGGTCGCCATCGCCGTCGCCTGCACCAGCCCTTGAACGGCCGAGGCTGTGCCCGCGTGCTCGCGGCTCTCAGCCAGGGCACGAGCCCCCGCATTGCCGAAGATGAATGCTGTCGCCGCCATGATGAGGGCGAATCCGATGAGCACAGGGATAGTCGGCACATTGAAGACGAAGACCGACAGGCTCAGGATCACGACGCCCAGGAGGGACAGAGCAAGACCGAAGGTAATGAGGGGCCGGGGCTCGAAACGCCCGATCAAACGAACGTTCACCAGGGCGAGCACAGTGGACAGCAAAGCGTTGGATGCGAAGACGATCGAGAAGCGTAACGGCGACATTCCGAGCATCTGCTGGAGTATGTAGGACGAATCCGCGATATAGGCGAACATGCAGAATCCTGAGAAAGCGGAGGTGAGCATGAAGCCGAGGAAGGCGCGGATCTTCAGAACCGAACCCATGTCGACCAGGAAACGGAACAAGCCGCCGCCGTGTCGCCGCTCCTCGGGCAATGACTCGGGTGCCCACGCCCATGCCGCCAGAGTCATGAGGATCGTAAAGGCCGTGAGGAACCAGAACACCCAGCGCCACGGCATGTACGTAACGATCACGCCACCGAGCACCGGCGCGATCATGGGGGCCAGCCCGCCGATCGCCTGCAGAAGAGACATTGCCCTCGCGAGGACGTGCCCGTGCGCAAGGTCAACGAGAATGGCGCGTGCGACTGCTGCTGCGGCTCCACCTCCGAGCCCCTGGAGAACTCGTCCGAAAAAGAGGAAGAGGATCGAGGGCGAGAAAGCGCATGCGAGGGATCCGAGGATCGAGAGGAGACCGCCGATGATGAGGGGGCTGCGGCGTCCTCGCTGATCGGAGAGTGCTCCACCGCCGATTTGCCCGGCGCCGAAGCCGATGAAGAATGCGGTGAGGGTGAAGCCGACGGCGCTTGCGCTCGTCGAGAAATCAGCTGTGATCTCCGGGAAGGCGGGGGAGTACATGTCCGTTGCCAGGGGAGGGACCGCATTGTGCAGAGCGATCGTGATGAGGAGCGTCCCGGTGACTGCGCCGCCGAGGATGCTGCTGCTCTTCTCATTCTTGAGAGGATTTGGGCTGTTCATACTTCGATTGTCACGCCGCTCCTGAAGCTGTTTTCGCCGAGATTCGCCGTTATTCAGGGGGAGATCATTCACTGTGTGGGATGTGCCACCTGTCGTGTGCAGACACCTATGTGAGGGGAAAGCTGGGGTCACAAGGAGTATCCGGGCGAGTGCGCCGGAGCGTGGTCGACGCTGCCCGGGGCGATGGTAGGCCCAGGGGGACTCGAACCCCCAACCCACGGATTAAAAGTCCGCTGCTCTACCATTGAGCTATAGGCCCGCGCGGCTCACCGCGCTCGCGGTTACCCGCGGGATCATGAGATCCGATTCTATTGTAAGAGGAGGAAGGCGAAATGGCCGAACTGAGACTTCCTCGGCGTCCTGCGATCCTCTCTCCCGCCAGAGCCGAGGCGATCATCGGCGATGAGGATCCAGCTGCCGCCTCTGGAATTGCGCATTCGACGGCTTGGGCTCTCCTAGGGATCCCGGATGAGGACTTCGACTTGGAAGCGATCACCCGCCTCCGTTCTCTCGTATGCGCTCAAGGGCCCGATATTGTTGCGCACCTGTGGTCGCGCAGCCCGGAGTTCACCCTGCCTGGTGTTTTGTGGCGCCTCCATCTGTTCATCGAATGGTGCGAGAGAGACCTCTCTCTCGTCAAGGACAGGTACGAGGTCGGGCGTCAGGCTGAGATCGTCCCCGCCGGAATGGAAAATCTGAGTGAGGTTCCTCTGCTTGAATCCGTCATCGAGGACGCGAAGGCTCTGCTGCGCGGGGAACTGACGGATGATGACCTTGAGCGTGTTGTCGTGCGAGCAGCGATCGCGATGCGTGTGCTCGCCGCGGGTGAGGGCGGTGAGGGTTCTTGGATCACGGATCCGGGTGATCCTTTGGCTCACATGGTGACGACCCGTGCTCGGGCTTTGTTGAGGACTGCTGAAGAGTTGGATCTCGCGGCGCGCGAAGCGGCGTTCGGGAACTTGGAGTAGTGCCTGGGAAGGTGGGAGCTTCTAAGTAGCTGCCTGTGGGGGCTTCTGCTTGCTTGCGAGGGGTCGTGGGGTGGTGGCAGAGGTTCTTGTAAGCCTGGTGCTGGTTGGATCACGCGGGGGTTTTCAGGCTTGGTGTTTTCGGGTGGGGGTTGGGTTGTTGTGCTTTCGAGATTGTGGAGTTGAGTCCTGATTCTCCCAGTCCGCGTGTTTTGGGGTGGGTTCTGTTCCTATCGAGATTGTGGGGTGTTGGGGGTGAGGTCGTGTTCCCAGGTGGGGATGTTGCGGGTTTGGCCGACTTTGGTGGTGCCGTCGGTGGGCCGACACCCTGAGAACGCCACGAGGCCCGCGCCCCCGTCATCGAGGAATAGGAGGTTGAGGTATCCGCCGTTGGCTTTGTCCATCCATAGGATGTCTCGTTCGTCTTGGGTGAGCAGTTCATAGCCCAGGGGCGTGAAGGTGTGGGCGACGGCATTGATCATGTCATCGTGATCGAGGGGCGGGGCGAAAGCGATCGCCGCAGTGTCAAGCTCGAAGCCTTCCTCGCCACAGGCTTCGAGGTTGGATGGGACGTAGACGCTGATGGGTCCGGTGTTGGCGGAGTAGGTGTAGGCGAACTCCCCGAGGGTGCTTTCGATGTGGTTTTCGAACTCTTCAATGCTCCGACGCTGCTCGAAGGGTAAGGACCCGTCCCACCACAGTTTCTTGTTCACAGTGTCTCCTCCCACAGAACACGCCGAAACCACCACAACAATCAGGGTGAGGGCAGAGGCGAGCAATAGACGCAGATGTTTCATTCGTATGCTCCTGTCACGACGCGAGCGAAGTCCTTGAGAGCCCCAGAACCCTCTTCCAGATAGGAGCTGTGGCGCCCGACGGGCGACCATTTATTCGGGGTGTCGGGGGCATCGCCGGACAGATGGGTGATCCCTTTGAGCTCCGTGGGGTTGGTGCCGAAAGTGCGGTCGGGACCGACACCCTGAACCCAGTCCTCAGAGTCGACGGCGGACACATAAGCCCTGCCCGAGTCGAGATTGTATTCGCGGACGTCTTGAACGCCTGAACCTGGAGAGCCGAACATCACCAGATCATCAACCGCTCCGGGAGCGATGTGAGACACGGCTTTCCCTGAGGTCATGGACCCATAGGAGTGACCCAGGATCGTCGTGTGCGGATCAGAGGCAGAGCCGGGGACAGAGGAGGCGTGCATGGCGCGAGAGGCGTGTAAGCCTTCCTGGAAAGAAGAGAGAAGACGAGCTCCGGTTTCCGCCCTGCGGGTGGAGGCCACCTCGGTCCAGCCTGGATCTCCTAAGGCCGCGGGCGCGTCATAGCCCAGCCAGGCGACGGTCGCGACCGTCCCCTTATTGAGGGAAACCGACTCCTCTTCGATATTGGAGGCTTGCCTCAGACACAGCTCCAAACTATCCGCCGGGTTGGTACTCATTCCCGGAACATAGGTAGCGATATGATCCGCCGTATCGACATTGCCGATCGCCATCGCAACGCGCAGATGGTCCGAGCCCGAGGCATCCAGGGTGAGCAGCTTGTAACTAGGGTGTTTATTCGCCTGCCGAATAGTCTCATCAATGTCAGCAAGCTTGGCCCAGGCAATGCGCAGTTGCTCCGCGTAGGGGTTGGGGCCGTCCGCCGAGCCGCGCGATTTGGCGGCCTCAGCGTATAAGGCACGAATCCTGTCGACCTCGGCTGCTAAGGAATCCCTCAAAGGAAGCAAACGTCGACGGTTCGCCAGATCACGCGAACGAGCGTCGATCCCGTCAAGGTTTCCGATCAGCTCTGGATGATTCATGATGATCTCGGCCCGCTCCTCGTCACTGAGACCGTTCCACCAGGAGGACACCGCGAAGACCGACCAGCCGGCCTGGGGTAGATCCGCCAGACCTGGAGAATGACTCGATGAAGTCTCCTCGCACCTATACGTCCCCGAGGCCACAGCATTCAAGCGCGCCCGATAATCCGCGTCGACCTGCTCAGCGTACTCGAGTGCGTCGTTCACCATCTCTTGCAGCTCGTGCCCGGCCTGAATCTTGGCGATATTGCGCGACTGGGCAGGGTCAACGGTGTACTGCGAGGCCGAAGGTGGGACGGATTCAAGTGAGTATGACACTTTCCCGGAAGCTTCCACGCTGATGTTGTTGAGCCCGGCGAACTGCTCGCACTCGAGAACCCTTCTTTGCACCTCCCACACGCCATCGGCGGCCTGGGCAGTCGCCATCAATAACTCCGACACGTCATTGATGAGACGATCAAGGTCGCCCTTTGATCCACTGAGCTGTGAACGCGCCGCTTCAAGGGTTTCACCCCGTGACTCTCCAAAGAGGAAAAGCCTGTGCGCCTGCTCTAAGGAATCTCCATTGCTTTCCGCAATTCGCCTCAACTCGCTCAGATCGGCAGTTGCTGCATTGAGCGGCCCTGGTTTCCATGCGCTCACATCACCCCACGAGAGCACTCTTAGCCCAACCTCTCGACAAGCCATGACATGGACGAGGAGGAGGCGGAAGAGGGAATGGAAGGAGGGACATCGGCTCTTTGAAATGCTCCGCTGAGATTCTCCTCGTTCGCCATGAAGGCGTTCCTCGCGGCGAGTACATCGTCACTGAAGGTACGCAAATCTTCCACGAGTCTGCGCTTTCGAGTGTCAACCTGAGTGCCCGCATCCTCCATCGAAGCTCGCGAGGTACTTCCCGGCATCGCTGAAGTCCCCTCCGAAAGAGCGTCAAGAATGCGGGAGGTAGACAGCGAATCAGCGACATCACAGGCCGTAGAAGAAACCGAAGTCAACTCATGTGGGATCACAAGGAGCTCATCCATGGGGGCCTTTCAGTTCCCGGGTGAATCGTTGAGTACATGCTAAAAGCGGAATCTGCGTGCTGCAATCCTCGGCTTCCGGGGGTGTTGAAAGGACTTTAGAAGAGACTTCGAGGAAGGAAACCTCTGAGAAACGCTCTGTGGTTCCCCTGTTGAGGATGAATGCTCCTCATGTCAGAGGCGAATGTGAGTCATTCCCGAGGCAGTGAGATCTGTCTTCCCGAGGTAGAGAGATCGCTGTAGGGCGAGACGAGGACCTCAGGGGGCTGCGAAGTCGCAGGTGAGATGACACCATGGGAGTGTGCTCCCGAGGGAGCGGGCGCAATGCGGCCCTTCCCGGGTCACTGCGAGCGAGGAAGGACGGCCAATGCCGGAGACATCGAAGAAGAGCTCAAACGACAACCGGTCAGCGAAGACTGCCTCCCCGTCGAAGAAAGAGCGGGAACTTCGAGCGGATAGTCCCGTCTTCTCCGCCCCCGACTCCTCTTGGCCGGGCCCAGGCTCTGAAATCCCCGAGGAGGCCTTCGCCCCAGACACCCTCCCCGCATCCTCCTCCACGGCCCTCGTCGAGGGCGCTCGAGCGGAGGAGATGTTCGTCCCCGCCGACGACACTGGGCTGGTCGGCGTCGAGTATGAGGACGAGGAGTTCGAAGGGGAAAACGGAAAGGCTCGTCCCGCTCAGCCGATCCTCACGAGCGAGGTCGACACCTCCGCTCCTCTCGGTGAGGACGAGCCCTTGCCCAAGGGGCGTTTCGCCGATCGTGAGATCTCCTGGATGGCCTTCAATCAGCGCGTCCTCGAACAATCGGAGGACCTTGAGCTTCCCCTGCTCGAGCGCGCATGGTTCTCGGCGATCTTCTCTTCGAACCTTGACGAGTTCTACATGGTTCGCGTCGCAGGCCTCAAGCGTCGCATCGCTGCGGGAATCGCGAAGAAGACGGCTTCGGGTCTGGAACCGCGCCAAGTCCTTGAGGGGATTCAGGCTCGTACTCGTGAGCTCAGTGCCCGCCAGGCCGAAGACTTTCAAACCCAGATCCGCCCGGCCTTGGATGCTGTGGGAATTCACCTGCTGCGCTGGGAGGAGCTGAGCGAAAAGCAGCATCGTGAACTCGCCCGCTACTTCCGTCGCCAGATCTTCCCGGTCCTCACCCCGCTCGCGGTCGACCCCTCGCATCCCTTCCCCTATATCTCGGGTTTGTCTTTGAATCTTGCGGTCGTGGTCCGCAATCCTTTGTCCGGCAAGCTGCATTTTGCGAGGGTGAAGGTCCCGCAGTCTTTGCCCCGCCTCATCAATGTGGACACCGCAGGGATGGATGGAGTCGCAGAGGACTTCGTCGAAAGTGAGGGCGGCGCGACTTTTGTGACGCTCGAGGACGTGGTCCGGGCTCATCTTGAGCATCTCTTCCCCGGAGTTGAGATCGTGGAGGCCCACGGTTTCCGCGTCACGCGCAATGAGGATCTCGAGGTCGAGGAGGATGACGCTGAAAACCTCTTGACTGCGATGGAGGAGGAACTTCTGCGCCGTAAGTTCGGCCCGGTTGTGCGCCTCGAGGTCGAAGAGACGATCTCGAAGTTCGTCCTCGACTTCCTCGCCGAAAAGCTTGAGATCCAGATGACGGATGTCATTTCCCTGCCCGCGCCACTCGACTTGACTTTGTGCAATGAACTGCACGAGCTTGATCTGACGGACTTGAAGTACCCGAAGTATGTTCCCGTCACGGCGGCGGGGCTGGCGGAGTTCGAATCGGCGAGGGCGGGGGATATCTTCGCGAGGGTCCGCGACCATGATGTGCTCTTGCATCATCCTTATGATTCTTTCGCGACCTCAGTTCAGGCGTTCATCACCCAGGCGGCGCGCGACCCGAATGTTTTGGCGATGAAGCAGACCTTGTATCGGACTTCAGGTGATTCGCCGATTGTTTCCGCTCTGATCGAGGCCGCCCAGTCGGGTAAGCAGGTTGTTGCGATTGTCGAGATCAAGGCTCGTTTTGACGAGGAGGCGAATATTGGCTGGGCGCGCAAGCTTGAACGCGCCGGCGTCCATGTCGTCTACGGCATGGTGGGCTTGAAGACGCACTGCAAGCTTTCGCTCGTCGTCCGTCAAGAATCTGAGGGGCTGCGCCGCTACTGTCACATCGGCACCGGCAATTACCATCCGAAGACGGCGCGCGGATACGAGGATTTGGGCCTCTTGACCTGCGATCGTGAGGTCGCTCAGGACTTGACGCGCCTGTTCAACCAGCTTTCCGGCTACGCGCCGCGCTCGACCTTCCACAGGCTCCTCGTCGCGCCCCTGTCGATCAGGGATGGACTCATTGAGAGGATCCAGCGCCAGATCGCCCGTAAGAAGGCAGGTGAGGAGGCGTGGATCGGCATTAAGGTCAACTCCGTTGTTGACGAGGCCGTGATCGATGCCCTCTATCGGGCCTCTCAGGCGGGAGTCCCCGTTGATGTCCAAGTGAGGGGGATCTGCGCGATCCGTGCAGGCGTTCCCGGTCTTTCGGAGAACATTCGGGTCCGTTCGATTCTTGGCCGTTACCTCGAGCATTCGCGAATCTACGCTTTTGGCCCGAAGGGCGAGGAAGAGGTGTGGATCGGTTCAGCGGATCTCATGCACCGCAATCTCGACCGGCGGGTCGAAGCTCTCGTGAGGATCGCTGATCCGAGGCAGGTTTCTTATCTTGCGGAGCTTGTGCGTCGCGGAGTTTCGCCGAAGACCTCCTCTTGGGCTTTGAAGAAGCGTGGGGAGTGGAAGCGCCAACAGTATGCGAAGGATGGTTCTCTTCTCAGTGATGTGCAGGAAGAACTGATGGAGGAGGCCTCCTCCCGAGTTGTCGGAAGGTAGACCTCCTCCACCTTGCGTTGTGGGTTGAGAGTGCCGCGGTACTGTGCGGTCGGCGCAGCCCTGTCGGCTCGGCTCAGCGCAAGCCCGCTCAGTCCCTCAGCCTGGTCCTCGGCTCTGGTGCGGGCAGCGCGGCTCAGGCCGCCTTTGCCTCCGCCTTGTCCTCTTCGCTCGCCTTGGGTGCGCCTAGGAGTTTGGTGTTCAGGCGCGCCACGGTGCGGATCGTCAGAAGCTGGAGCGCGAAGATGAGGGTGAGTAAGGCCAGGTGGGGGATGGAGAACTTCTCCAGGACGCCGGTGGCAACGAGGCCGCGGCCGATGAAGAACTGGGAGAGGACTGCGAGAGCGACTCCCGGGCAGATGAGGCCGTATGCGGGGATGGAGCGTCCCGGCCCGGAGACGAAGTGCGAGAAGTAGCCCTGGCGGCGCATGACCGCCCAACCGAAGAGGCCGACGATGAGCTGCAAGGCGATCAGAGCCCCGAAGACAACGAGCCACACGATGTTCGGAATGTTGGCGTGGAGGATATTGTGGGCGATTCCGCTGCTGACGCGGATACCTGCGATGCCGAAGAGAGTGAGGATCGGGATGGCGAGCCACAGGGTCGGGCCGGCCTCGCGTGCCATTCCGTGACGCAGCATGGCGCCGAAGCTGACGGGCATCTTCACGAATCCCCACAGGGCGGCTGCGGCGAGGAAGAGGGCGGTTCCTGCGGCACCGATGAGGGAGGTCACCAGGGTGTTGCTCATGGCGGCGGAGGAGGAGAAACCGACGCCGATCATTGCGAAGGCGAATGAGGGCAGCACTTGGCTGAAGTGGTTCGTGTCATCGACGTTGAAGGAGCCGTCGGAGAGGATCCGGGTGATGTAGCGGCCGAAGAGTCGCAGGGCGTAGGCGCCGATGGCGATATTCGCTGCGAGGGCGAAGGGGAAGAGCCATTCCTTGATATCCCAGAGTCCAGGGATCGCGAGTGCGCCGAGGACGAAGAGGACGCTGACGGTCATTGACAGGGTCAGTGGGATCGCCATGAGTTGGACTTCTCCGTTGGAGGAGATCAATGCCGTGTATTCGGGTGTAAGGCTGAATCGGCGGTGGGCGCCGATGTTCGCGATGAGCAGTTGCACGTGGCGCACCGCGAAGTAGGCGATGGCGAGGAGGGCCACAACCATGAGGGTGTTGCTCAGCATGGTGCCCTTGGCGAATTGTGTGGCGAGCGCATCGAATGTGGGGATGGGGGTATCGGGGTGGGGGACGAGGAACATCAGGTACATGAAGAAGGAGATGCTCAGGCCGCCCATGCCGAGTGCGGCCAGGAAGTACAGCGGGCGGTAATTCTCGCTGAAGCGGGGGATCATATGTGGTCCAACCTCTCGAAAACGTGTGGTCACGAAAGGGTAGCTAATACCCCCGGGGGTATACAAATGGGGTGAGGAACGACATGAATAGTTTGAGTGTTCCGTGCTCAGCAGCGGCCTCGGCTGTGCGTACTGTGACAGCCGAGGCCGCTCAACTTCGTTCCTCGTCCTGCAAGAAGCTGCGCATTTTGAGAGTTCGGCCTAGTTCTTCTCGGAAGAGTCCGGGTCAGAAAGCGGCGCCCCGGCCTCGGTGTCAATCGGATCACTCGTGACGATGTCGGTCCGCTCAACCTCGACGGTGTACCTCGTCATCTTCGCGCCCACGGTCGCCGTCGCCCCGGCAAGGAGAGTCAGCACTGGATTCGTCACGAGGGCGAGAATGCCGACACCCGCACCAAGGTTCATGGGGATCGACACTCTCTCCTTACCGGTCTCATCACGAATCACGATCTTGCGAACAGAGCCGTCCTTCACGAGCTTCTTCACGGTGGCGAGAAGCTCGTTGGCGAAGACCTGGATCTTCTCGTTCGTGGAATTGGATGCGTTCACTTATGGGTTCCTCCCCTACAGATCGAAAGCGTGTAGTCAAGCCTAGAAGGCCCCGGGAGGAGGGGCGATGGGGGAGGACCCCGAATGCTCCCGGACCCGCGTTCAGCAGATCCCCGCTACCCTTGAAGCGTGCCCCGAATGTCTCGCCCCGCCCCTGTCCCCTCGCGCCTCGTGCGAGCCGCAGGATCCTTGGTGTGGCGATTCACCGACCCGGAGAGGACCGCCATTCCCGGTGAAAGCCTGAAAGCCTCCGAGATTCAAGTGCTCATAGTTCATCGTCCGCGTTACCGAGATTGGTCGTGGCCGAAAGGCAAAGCCGAGGCGAATGAGCCGATCGTCGCCGCTGCGGTTCGCGAGGTTGAAGAAGAAACAGGTGTTGTCGCAGTCCTCCATGCCCCATTGACGACTCAGCGGTACCGCCTCGGATCCGGGCAGACGAAGGAAGTTCACTATTGGGTGGGTACTGTCGCTCCCGGAGAAGCAGTCTCCCCAGTGACTCGGTCGAGAACTCCGGTTCGCCCCGCTCCAAGCTCCGAAATCGACCAGACCCGCTGGGCCAGTCCCGCCAAGGCTGATCAGCTTCTCACCCGACGCGGCGATCGACGTCTCCTCTCCGAGCTTGTCGCCCGCGCCCAGGACGGGCGCCTTGTCACGACGACTATGGTGATGGCGCGTCATGCGAAAGCGATCTCGCGCCACTCCTGGCACGAGAGTGAAGCGACTCGCCCCCTGACGCGCGTTGGCGCGCGTCAGGCAATCGACCTCGTTGATCTTCTCTCGGCCTTCGGAATCGAAGAATGCGTGAGTTCACCCTGGACCCGCTGCATGCAGACCCTTTCCCCTTGGGCGGGGCTGAGTGGAGGGGAACTCAGTGTCCGCGGGGAGCTGACCGAGACGGCGGTTGAAGGGGACCCGAGTGCGGCAGGGAATATGACTGCAGCGCTCCTAAGAAAGATCGAGGTCCCCACGGCGCTGTGCGTGCACCGCCCAACGATCCCAGTCCTCCTCAAGCCCCTGAAGGCCATCGCCCCCTCGTCTCTGGCGCGTTCCTTCCCGAATCACAGCCCCTGGCTTGCGACTGCAGAGATCCTCGTCGCGCACATCTCTCGCGCTGACACCGAGCCTCACCTGCTCTCACTTGAACGCCACGCGACGCGAACGAAACTTCTTTTCGGAGTGTGACGCCCCGCTTTTCATGGTTTGAGGCTCTGTTTCTTCGGGCTCTTTCGGGGGCACTGCCCCTCGTGCCCCACTCCCAGGGTAGATTCCGCTTCGGGGCGAGCGCATTGTGGGTGCACTCCTCCTGAAGGTAAAGTCGTGGCTGAAAAGCTTCCTGTGCTTCACAGCAAAGGTGCTTGTCTCAGGCTCAGAGTTTCGAATCCTTGACGGAGGACATCAGAGGCTGAGCGTCCATCGCGTTCACGAGGCAGACGATCTGACGATCGCCCTCGCCCCAGGAAGTCTTTGTGGGCAGCAACCAGGTGACGTCCAAAGATGAGAGGACGTAGGGCGTGCCCACGTAGGATTCGAAGGATTCCACGCACGCGCTTTCTGCCTGAAGAGCCAATGCCTCCTCGCCCGGGAACGGCGCTGAGGCGTCCTTCGGGTCCGTGTCGACGAGGGTGGAAACCTCAGCTTCGTGAGACTCAGAGCAGGAGGTGTGCTCAATGGTGACAGCCTCATCCCCATGGGGAAGCATGACGCAGTCCCCGACTTTCAAGTCCAGAACGGATGAGCTTTGACATGCGCTGAGTCCGATTGCGCACAAGACGAAACCGCCCGCCCCGAAAAGACGGGCGACCCGAGTGAAACGCGAACTCCTCACCCTCATGCAAGAGCCACAAGGAAGTTCACGATGAAGAACATGATGGCCGCGACGAGGGCAGCCGCTGGAAGGGTGAGGAACCATCCTCCAACGATATTGCCGGCAACACCCCAACGGACTGCGGAGAAGCGCTTGGTCGCCCCTACGCCGAGGATCGCCGAGGTGATCGTGTGTGTCGTCGAGATTGGTGCGTGGAACACGAAGGCCGACAAGTACAAGACGAGTGCGGACACGCCTTCGGCGACGAAACCGCGGGCCGGATCCAAGTCGATGATCTTCCTGCCGAGGGTGCGCATAATGCGCCAGCCGCCCGAGTAGGTTCCCAAGGAGATAGCACCGGCTGCTGCCAGCTTCACCCATAGGGGGATCGTCATGTCCCCAGTGACAGGGTCGAAGACATTGTGGGTATGTCCGTAGCCACCTGCGACGAGGGCCATCACAATGACGCCCATCGTTTTTTGTGCATCCTGCAGGCCGTGGCCCAAGGCCATGGCCGCAGCCGAGAGCGTTTGCAGCACGCGGAATCGGCGCATTGTCCGGTGGTAGGGCAGGCGCGTGAGGAGGCGCATCATGATCCACATGAGGATGTAGCCGAAGAAGAAACCGATGAAAGGCGAGGCGAACATCGGGATGATGACGTGCTCGACGATCCCCGACCAGTGCACTTCTGTTGCGGAGGCGAGGCCCGCTCCGACGAGGCCGCCGATGAGGGCGTGCGAGGATGAAGAGGGCAGACCGAACCACCAGGTGATGAGATTCCAGACGACCGCTCCGACGAGTGCGGACAAGACAATGACGAGGCCTTCGCGCTGCATCATGAGGTCGGTGGAAGAGGTGTAGTGAGAGATGTCGATGATGCCCTTGCCGATCGTCTTCGCGACTTCGGTGCCCATGAGGGCGCCAATGACATTCATGATCGCTGCCATGAGCAGAGCGGCTCGCGGAGTCAGGGCTCGCGTTGAGACCGATGTGGCAATCGCATTCGCGGCGTCGTGAAAACCGTTCGTGTAGTCGAAACCAAGAGCGATGATGATGACGAGCGAAACGAGGATCAGGTTGAGATCCACGGTCTCAAGACTCCTTCACCGCGATCGTCTCGATCCTGCTCGCCAGGTTCTCGAAGGCGTCGGTCGCCTCCTCAAGGACCTCGACGAGATCCTTGAGTTTGATGATGGTGATCGGATCGGCTCCAGAGTCGAAGGTTGCGGTCAAGGCGCGACGGTAGGTCAGGTCGCCCTCGTTCTCCAAACGATTGAGTTCAACCCAGAAGTCGCGCAGATCGAGGGGGGACTTCAATGCGGGAATGTTGTGCGCGGTCTGATCGGCGCAGCGGGCGATGATGTCGATCTGCTCGGCGACGAGCGAATGCACGGGCGCGGGAATGTTTTCGATGCCGTACATGACGATGAGGTCGCCGGCCTCGTCGATGAAATCCATGCAATCGTCGAGGCAAGAGGCGACGGCGCCCAGGTCCTCACGATCGAAGGGGGTGACGAAGGTCTGGTTGACGAGCTGGGCGATGCGGTGGTTGATCTCGTCGCCTTGGTGCTCGATCTCGTGGAGGTGGTCGCGCAAGGCGACGCGTTCCTGAGTGGAGGCGTCGAGGATCGACGCGAGGAGAGCTGCGCCGGAAACGAGGTTCGCGGCCTGCTGCGAGAAGAGGTCGAAGAATGACGGCCCTTCAGAGCCCTTACGGAATCCCACGATTTTCCTCCTGTGGATGGGGTGTGCGGACGAGGCACATGCTCAGAGTAGGGCACACGAAGCAGTGCGAGAGTGCGGTAGCTCATGCGAATTGCTACGGACTGCAAGTGTGTGAACTGTTGCACATTTGTTCACGGGACCATTCGCCCGTGCGCTCTGCCACACGATCAGGGATGATTGTTCGCGTACTAAAGGAGCGTGACCGCGCTCCTGAATACCGAGTGCCTCAGGAGGCAAAATGTCCGTGACTGAACAGGATGTGCGCGCAGCTGCGCCCGCCAACGCTCCCGAAGACGTCCTCGCATGGGTGGCTGAGATCGCAGCGCTGACGACGCCTGACGCCATTGAGTTCTGCGATGGCTCGCAGGAAGAGTGGGATCGTCTCACCGCTCTCATGGTTGAGAACGGCATGTTCACCAAGCTCAACGAGGAGAAGCGTCCGAACTCCTTCCTCGCTCGCTCCAAGCCGTCCGATGTCGCGCGCGTTGAGTCCCGCACCTTCATCTGCTCCGAGAAGGAAGAAGATGCAGGCCCGACGAACCACTGGGCTGATCCGAAGGAGATGAAGGCGATCCTCAAGGAGAAGTTCGCTGGCTCCATGGTTGGTCGCACCCTCTACGTGATCCCCTTCTCCATGGGTCCGCTGGGCGGCCCGATCTCCCAGCTCGGCGTTGAGATCACCGACTCCCCCTACGTCGTGTGCAACATGCGCATCATGACCCGTATGGGTACTGCTGCCATGGACCTCATTGCCGAGGGCAAGCCGTGGGTCCCCGCCGTCCACTCCGTCGGCGTTCCGCTCGCTGAGGGCGCCGTTGACGACAACTGGGCGCCCGTCTCCTGGTCCCCGGCCGGCACGGTCGGCTCAGCGGGCGCCGACGGCGTGGCGGTGGGCGGGGCCGCCGGGGTCGTCGGCGCCTGAACCGCGCCGACCTGCCCCCCGATGCCGCCGGGCGTGGGCTCGAAGGCGAGCCAGCCGACGCCGTCGATCCACACCTCCGGCCAGGCGTGGAGCTGGGAGCCGCCGACGGTCACCCAGTCGCCCGCCGAGGCGGCGGTCGAGGTCGAGGCGTAGCCGACGGCGATGCGGGTGGGCAGGCCGAGGCTGCGGGCCATGAGCGTGAAGGCGGCCGAGTAGTGGACGCAGTACCCGGTGCGCTCGCTCAGGAAGGAGGCGACGACCTGCACGGGCGGGGCCGAGCCCGCCGCGCCGTCGAAGGAGCCGGGGACCCGCTCGTCGTAGACGAAGCCGTTGCCGTGGAACCAGGCGGCCAGGGCCGCCGCCCGGGCGGCGGGGTCGGAACCGGCCCCGGCGGCGTCGACGACCGCCCGGGCGGTGTCGGATATCACCCCGGGCGTGGAGGCGGGCAGCTCGAGGTACGGGTCCAGCGTCCCGGCGTCCGGGGTCGGGGCCGGTATGCCCACGGGCGTCTGCGGATGGCCCTGGGCGTCGGCGACGGCGCTCCACCCCCGCACCCGGTACCGGGCGCCGGTGGTGACCTCGGAACTGCCGCTCAGCGCCGTCGACGTGCCCGACACCCAGGACCAGTCGCCCAGGTCGACGCCCTGCCCGTCGTCGACCGTGAGGGTGGACTGGAGCACGGGCAACCAGTGGGAGCGCATGCCCGTGACCCTCACCTCCACGACGGGCAGGCCCTTCTCCATGTCCGCGGCGCCGGCGCCGGCCGCGTGCAGCGCCCCGCCGGGGGTCAGCACCCCGGCCCCGGCGCCGGTG
>ERZ773042.221-NODE-221-length-43990-cov-55.947309_pt1 | contig 43990 bp, 45 predicted proteins | sample MGYA00511664_ERZ773042 | MGnify/ENA primary metagenome ERZ773042 (study PRJEB29015, sample SAMEA2737984) | human oral metagenome | biome: human oral; feature: human-associated habitat; material: dental | place: China | collected 2036 ... | reverse complement strand
ATTGGCAAAAATGGCCCCTCGGCGCCGTTTTGGGCCATTTGTGTACACTGTTGCGCCGTGGGCTTGGGTTGTGGGTGGCCTTGGGATTACAATAGTGTACACAAATGGGAGGATCGGGCCTCTCCGCACCGGATTGGGCCATTTGTGTACACTGTTGCGCCGTTGCGGACAGACGTGGGGACGCAGGAGTGTACACGGATTGGCAAAAATGGCCCCTCGGCGCCGTTTTGGGCCATTTGTGTACACTGTTGCGACGCGCGCTGCGATGCGAGTTGCGACGCGCGCAGCGGGAAGGTGCCGTGCGTGGCATCGCTCTGCCGGCCTGAGACGTTCAGCATTCCAGATGAATGGGAAGCGTCTCATGGGCGGCAGTTCGAGAAGCTGTACTCCCAGACGAGTCTGCCCGATTCGCTTCAAAGCATTGACGCGTCAGTCGAGCTTGCACACAGGTTTCTCGGCCCTGTGCTTGCCGGCTTGGCAGGTGGCGTGACCTGGAGCCTACACGAGACAGCCTGGGAGGACCAAATCTGCTATGGCAAGCGGCGAAGAATACCCCGAATTCGTCCTCGACCTGCTGCGGGACGTCCCTGTAATCGTCCATCGTAAGATGATGGGCGAATACCTCCCGTACAGCGAAGCGTGCTTTTCGGAGGAGTCTACGACGACAGGCTCTTGCTCAAGGACACGCCTACGGCCCGCGCCGCTTTCTCGTCAAAGCAAATCCCCTATGAGGGCGCCAAGGCCATGCTCCTTGTCGACATTGAAAACCCAGGGGAAACCGCAGGCATGATTGCCAACATGATGTCCGAGATGCAGAACCCAAGGAAGAGGCGCTGAAACAGTTTTTAAGTGATCCAAGTTCTTACTTTGAGCTCAGTCTCTTGCTGCCAAGCAATGTTGTCGCAGGTTATAGATCGGCTGGCCAGAGGGCTCGTTAAGTTCGCGGTATTGGGTTTTTCGGCAATTGAGTGGGAATACGTCCATCTCATGCATCTTAGGCTTAGTGGTAAGCAGTCTCATCCATTACGCCGCTTTGAGCATTCCCTGGGAGCAGTCGGAGCGGCTTTGCCGCCATTGGCGGTATAATTATGGCGGTATTGAAAGGACGGACGACCATGGCATACGAGCCGCCGTTCCAACGAAACGACGCGATTGACTCGCTCTGTATGGAGATCGCAGAGCTTGTGGGCATGCTCTCCCCGCAGGCGCCGCTGGCGAAAAGCCTCACCCTGCATCGGGAGCTCAGGATAAAGACGATCCACTCCTCCCTCATGATCGAGGGGAACAAGCTCGATGAGAGAACCGTGACCGCCATCCTCGACGGGAAGCGCGTCCTCGGTGACAGTCGCGACATCCTTGAGGTCGAAAACGCCAAGCGTGCCTACGACCTCATCCCCGAGCTGGATCCATATTCTATCGACGACCTGCTGAGAGCGCATCGAACGATGATGGGGAACCTGATCCCCGAGGCGGGCCGCTTTCGCAGCGGCAACGTCGGGGTGTTCGACGGTAACGTCCTCATACACGCGGGCACCCTGGCGGCCTACGTGCCCGAGGTGATGGCGGGCATCTTCGGCTGGCTGAGAGAGACGAGCATGCACCCTTTGCTCGCCTCCTGTGTCTTTCACTTCGAGTTCGAGTTCTGCCACCCCTTCTCCGACGGCAATGGAAGGACGGGGAGGCTGTGGCACACGCTTCTCCTGTCGAGATGGAGGCCCGTGCTCGCATGGCTTCCAATCGAGAGCACAATCAGACAGCGCCAAGCGGGCTATTACGAGGCTTTGGCGAAATCCGACTCCAGCGGGTCGGGCGAACAGTTCGTCGAGTTCATGTTGGGGGTGATCAGGGACTCGATCCTGCCGTTCTCCAAGCCCGCAAGCGAGAAGGAGCTGGCTCGGTCCAGGGCGCTCGACTTCTTCAGGGAACACGGCGACGGTAACGTCTCCCAGCTCGCGGAAAGCCTCGGTTGCTCGAAGAGGAGCGCCGAGCGCATGGTCGCAAAGCTGAAAGAGGAAGGCATTCTTTCAAGGCAAGGCAGCGCTCGGGCCGGCATCTGGATCGTTGACGACCAGTCTGTGACACAATGAATGCAAGGGGGCGTCACTCGGATGCGAGTCTTCGCATTGTAGCTTGATAGTGACATCAAGGGGCTCGACGCGCACAAGGCGTACGTCGAGGGGCTGGTGGCCAAGCTTCCGTCGCCAGACCTGGTCGTCCTTCTCGAGCTAGCCCTCTGCAGCTACATTGCGAGCCAGGAAGCTTGAGCCTGAGCGGATGGTTGCGGGTGTGACGCGAGCACATGGGCCGTCGATCTTGCTGAGCGCTACAGCCCCTCTTAAATGAGGCTCCGTGAGCTCGTGTGGGCGGATGGTTGCGTTACCGTCCCGGCGGCGTGGGCCTCAGGCCCGAGCGCCCTGGCATCACGGGGGCCATGGGGCCCTCGATATCGTGGGACCCGTGGCCCCGCCCGGTCGCGCGACCGGCCGTGGGTATGCAGGAGTGTACACAGATTGGCAAAAATGGCCCCTCGGCGCAACCACCGCCCGCATGCAGAGTGCGCCCTTTGGTGAGGCCCACACGCAAAATGCGCTTTTACGTGAGGCGGCGGGTGCAGACTGCGCTTTTACGTGAGACCGTCTGCGCAGAATGCGCCTTTGCGTGAGGTGGCTCCACGTTTGCGCAGGTGAGGAAAAGCGCACTCTACGGAAAAGCGCATTTTGGACGGGCGACGTCACGGAAAAGCGCACTCTGCGCGCGGACCCTCACGGAAAGGCGCACTCTGCGCGACCGCTCGCATGCAGAGTGCGCCCTTTGGTGAGGGCCCACACGCAAAGTGCGCCTTTCCGTGAGAGTGACACCCCCAGAGTGCGTCTTTACGTGAGTCGCCGGTTGCGGAGTGGGGCACTTGTGTACGCCGCTGCGACGCGATTCGCCGAGGCGTCAACCTACACTAACCCCCGAAGCCCCTCTTAAATGGGCGATATTTCACTGTTCGACAATGCGATGATCGAACACCGGGCATCTCTTTCGTCTGCGCGGTCCCCACCAACGAAATGATCGACCGCGCCCCTACAAGCCACCCGATGTGTGGGAGGGCCCGCTCTACGTCGTACGGCACGGGTTCTCGCGTGGAATCCTCTCGAACGACACCGCGCGCTTTCCCCATGGGATGGTCGACGGCGTGCCATTCTCGCCCACGATGATGTTTCCCGGGAGCTACAATAGGCTCGCGCTCCGGCGGAACAAGTTCGTCACGGACCCCCCGCGAATGGGGCGGCTGGCGTATGTCGCGAGAGGCCGAGGGCTGCGGCCGCGCCGTGGAAGGCCGTCAGCGAGTCGGACATGGAGAAAGGGCATTTTCCCGAGCCATCAATGCGCTGCAGGGACGTCGTAGATCGGAGGCCCATGCATGACACTTGAGACGAAACGGCTGGTCCTGCGCCCCTGGGAGGAGGGCGATGCGGAGGACCTGTACAGATACGCGAGCCATCCCGACGTGGGGCCAATCGCCGGATGGGCCGTCCATACGAGCGTAGAGAACAGCCGGGAGATCATCAGGGGGGTGCTTTCCGCGTCGGAGACCTACGCCGTGGTCCTCAAGGAGACGGGGCGGCCGGTCGGCAGCATCGGGCTGATGCGCGGCGGGGCGAGCAACATCGGCATCCCCGACACGGAGGGTGAGATCGGGTACTGGATCGGCGTTCCGTATTGGGGCCGGGGCCTCATCCCCGAGGCGGTCCGCGAGATGGTGCGGCACGGCTTCGAAGATCTCGGCCTCGAGAGGATATGGTGCGGCTACTTCGAGGGGAACGTGAAGTCGAGGCGGGCGCAGGAGAAGTGCGGGTTTCGCTACCACCACACGGCGGAGGACGTTCCCTGTGCCTTGGAGGGCGTGCTGCGGACGGAGCATATAACCTGCCTCTCGAGGGAGGCATGGCTCTCCTCGGGGGGTGGGCCGGCCCCCGGCGGAGGGGAGGGCTGAGGCAAGGGTGAGAGAGCTGTCCGAGATGTAGCTGGGCGAGCTACCGCTAGACGAGCTGCGGGAGCTTTGCTCTCGTAAAGATCGATATCACCACGGGAGATGAGATAGTTCCCGGTCGCATTTCCCGATCGCATAAAGTACCGCTATCCCTTATGTTCGAAGAGAGTCCGGTGCAGGTGCAAGGACGCGCGCGTGCGGCAGTACTTCATGGAGTCTGCGCTGGCCGAAAAGCTCGAGACCGTAGTGACGCGTGGGATCGCCAACACACGCGGACGCGATTACTACGACATACATATACTGGTCCGTCTGAAATCGGAGGAGGTCGACCGACAGCCTCTTCACGAAGCCGTTGTGGCTACCACGTCAAGCGAGGCTCGGTCGAGAAGATGGCTGGCTACACAGCGACACTCGAGGAGGTCCGAGTATCGGGAATCATGCGAGGCGTGGACCTCGTATATCGTAGGGTCGCCTTACGCGGCAGGACCTGACTTCGACGAGATCGTCGGTTCAACCTTCGAGTCCTGCTCTTCGAGTTGAAGAGGATCACACCTACGAGGGTGACCACCCCCGTAATGCACGCAACAATGACTGACTCCATAGAAGGACTGCTCCCTGCACTCGAAGCCGAATCCCCAAGAGGAAGTTTCAAATGGCGTCATAAGGTCGTCCCTGCGACATGTCGTATCGTGCCGCATCGCCACGACGGCGCGAGTCGATGCAAACTCGGCACTCCACGGTGTTCAATTGGGGGCGACGGGGACCATACTTCCAACCATCGAAAGCACAAGTTGCGACCGGAGGGCGGCGAGGTACCACGAGGGCGGCGTCGAGCGGGCGCTGTCGGACGGTGAGGGCGGCAGGGGCACGGTCGGGCGCGAGCGCGGGAGGCTCTGACGCCCCGTCGTTCCTCGCCTCGGCCGACCTGCCGGCCGGCGAGGCGATCCTGCTCGCGGGCAAGACGCACGAGGGTCCCGACCACGCCGGGTTTCCCGGGATCACGGGCGGCAGGCGCCTACGGGGAGACCTGACGCGAGTCGTGCCGGCGACGTCTCGGTGTGCATCCCCGCGAAGACGAGGCGCTGCCCGGCGGCCGTGCCGGACCGCCTCGGGCTCGTGTCCGCGCACGGCTCCCGGCCGGACCTGGTCGAGGGTCTCTTCTCGAGGACGGCCCGCCGGACGCTGCGCAGCATCCGGATGTCCAGCAAGGACGAGCCCGAGGAGAGGATCCTGCGCTACCTCGGGGAAGTGAGCGCCGAGCCGGTCGCCCACGGGTGTGGCGAGACCTATCGGACGTCGACCCGACGGCCAAGGGCCCGTCCTGGACACCCTCCTTTCGGATGGGACAGACAAGATAGGTTAGTTGCTGGATGTTATGCTAGCGCAAGGTTCGGTCATCGGCAGAATTAGGCCAGTCACTCACACTGCATTGAAATATGTGAGCTTGTAGTGTAAACTGACCTCGATGATGAACAATGCTCTACGGATATGATGACATGCTCGCCCGCTACGGCTCTGCCTACCAGATTGGCAAGGCGGTCGACTCTGGCGCTGTCTTCAAGATCGCCCGCGGACTCTATTCGGACGAGCGGCATCCCGACCCGAACGCCGTTGTCTGCGCGCTCTACCCGCAGACGGTCCTTACTATGGACTCGGCCTTCTACCTGCACGGGCTGACCGACGTGGTTCCCGAGATGGTGCATGTTGCCACGGCGCGCAACTCGACCCGAATCAAGGACGCGCGCGTGCGGCAGTACTTCATGGAGTCCGCGCTGATGGTGGCCGGGGTGGAGATGACAGGTGATGGCGGTTCGACCGTCCGCCTGTTCTCGCGCGAGCGCATGCTAGTGGAGCTGCTGCGATGCGCGGGCTCGATGCCCCTAGACTACTACAAGGAGCTTATCGTTTCGTATCGCAAGATTGTGGGTGACCTGGACATGAGGGAAATCGAGGACTGTATGGCGCTCTACAGGCGCGCGGACAGCCTCTTCGACATGATGCAGGGGGAGGTGCTGTAGAGATGAACCTCCGTCAGATTCGAGACGCCTACATCGACGACGGGCTTGACTTCCAGAACGCCATGGCGCGCACCTGCCGTGACGTGGTGCTCACGCTGATCTCGGCATCGCGCATGGCCGATTACGTGACGGTGAAGGGTGGCGTGGTGATGCAGTAGATGCCGGGCGACAGGAGGCGGGCCACGCGCGACCTTGACCTCGACTTCGTGCGCTATCCCATGACCGATGAGGGCATTAGGGCTTTCATCCGCACCCTCTGCCCGGCGGACGTAGACGTGCGCCTTGAGATCGTCGGCCCCATAGATGACCTCAAGCACCAGGGCTACCACGGCAGGCGCGTCCACCTTCGCGTCACGGACTCCACCGGCACGAGCATGGAGGCGAAGCTCGACCTGGACGTTCACGACAAGCTACCGCTCGAGCAGCAGGAACTCTGGTTCGACACGGCGCTGCAGGACGAGGGCGTCGCGCTCATGGCCAACTCAAAGGAGCGGGTCTGCGCCGAGAAGCTGCGCTCGCTCATGCGCATCGGCACGGTGTCCGCGCGCTTCAAGGACGTCTTCGACGTGTGCTGCCCGCTTTGCCGTGAGGGGGTGGATGCGGATGTCCTCGACCGGGTCATGCGCGTGCTGGCCTACGACGCCGACCCACCGCTTGGCGAGAGAAGCGGATGTTCTCCTCGAACGGCAGGGTAGCTCCGTCGATCATGGTGGAAGTGAAGCCGGCGTTCACGTCCTGGCGTACGTCGTCAAGCGTCTTGCCATGGTCCAGGTGCGGTGTCATGGGCATGGTGTAGCCATTGATGGCGCGCTGAGCGGTATTGGCGATGTACTCGTAGTCGGTGACCTGATATTCGTGGGCGCGAATGCCTTGGGTTGCGCGTGGATGGCCCGCGTTTCCCTGTGATGCCTGTGGCAGGGTTGCTGGGCCTGTACGTGTGCGGCGCATGGGCAGCCTACGCGTCGCCATGTCTCGGCAGTGGGATGGCCCCGAAACTCCCGCGCGTCCTTGCGTCTTGCGAGGTACGCCTGGCACACCATGAGCATAAGACTCATCACGGACGGCGTGATGGGCAGAGGAGACCAGCCCAAGATCATTTTGCTGAGCGCGTCGGGCACGAAAAGCGCCATACCCAGCATCGCTCTTGCCATGCGACCGATGCCGGGCGCCGCCCCGCCCGTCAGGGCCCACGCCTGGGCTCCCAAGAGCCTGGTGACACGCCTGCACGAAGGCGCGCTCTCGATGAGGTCGGGAATCTACCCCAGAGGCTGGGGCGACATCCTCGCCCATGTCCTTGAGCCGTAACAGTAGGAAAGACAGGTCATCTGCCCTCCCTTCGCCACCCAGTGGGTCCTCGGCCAGAGGCGTCGCATCCCGAGAGAAGATGGGCGTGACAACTCCCATGAAGCTATCACGCCTGTCGTCGGGAAGGGTCCCGGGGACCCCTTAGCCTACGCTTCTCAGAACCGTCTTAGCTCCTCGTGAGCAGCGTTGCGATCGCATCGAACGTGTTGCCGCTGCGGATGGTCAGCAGCGAATAGAAGTCCTCTCGCATGAGCAGCCTGTGGTATGCGGTCCTCAGGTACTCTGACTCGCTAAACTTGCCCCAGAACACCACGTGCCTCCCAAAATGTATCGCCTCGTCGCCCAGCGGCATGGACTTGATGCGTCGACGTGCATGCTGTGCGTCTACTCCACGCGTGAAGAACAGCACGTCGCGGCGGGCGATCGGCTCGCTCCACCACGTCGGCAGGTCGGGGACCTCAGACAGGTAGTCTTCCCGAGACAGGATCGCAAGGCGGATGGGAAAGGGGTAGCGCTCCTTGAGCATGGCCGCGAAGGCGCGGGAGATCTCGGGCTCAGGCGCGTCAGTCTCGAACAGCACGTTGCCGCTGTTGATGTATGAGCGGACATCGGTGCACCCCATGTCTTCGACCTGCCTGCGAAGCTCGCCCATGACGACCTTGTTCTTGCCGCCGACGTTGATGCCGCGTAGCAATGCCACGTATTCCATCTTCACCCTCGAGTCTCGACCGGTCCCGCGCTCTGATTATCCCATGACCTCCTGCAACAACCTGGCATCAGAAAAGCTCCACGACCTCCTTGGCGTGCGCGCGGTCATGCTGGGTGGCGGAGACGCCCTCAATTGACCGTTCAGAGGGACTGGTCTGTGCGGCGAGCTGGGCCGCATCATGGCGGCCGCCGCAGATGGCATGTTCGATACGCCGGCGGTGTTCTCGAGTCGCAAAAGTCTCGCCAGCTGCAGGCAGGTGGGCTGCAACTTGACTGTCGTCGAGGCAAGAGAATATGGATGTGCATGGTTCCATTACAAAGTGAGCAACGCGAGGGAGAGATGGGCGAGTATGGCGTGGGTGCCGATCGCCCAGTGGTACACTCTCGAGAAGAGCGGGTGAGCCCGCATGCATGCGAGGGGCGTGGTGGCCGTCGGGAACATGCCATTCCCGTCCGCGGCCCTTCGCGGATGGCTTCAAAGAGAGGATTGACCGCCATGGTTTCTGATGCGTCGCTGGCCTGCATGGTCGTCGCGGCTGTGATCTCGTTTGGCGCGCCGGTCGTGGCGCTCGTCGTTGCGAGAAGACGACTGCACGTCCAGTTTAGGGCGGTTCTCGTCGGCGTGCTGGTGTTCGTTGTCTTTGCGGGCTTTCTCGAGCAGCTTGTCCATGCGCTGGCGTTCTCCGCGTTTCCGGGGCTCAGATCCACGCCGGTCGCCTTTGTCCCGTACGCCGCCCTCGCTGCGGGCGTGTTCGAGGAGCTGGGGCGCAGCTGCGGGTTCATGCTCCTGCTACGGTCTGGGAAGGCGGATCACGACCTGCCCTGCGCCATCGGATACGGCATCGGCCATGGGGGGATCGAGGCCATGCTGATAGTGGGCTTGTCGATGGTATCGAACATAGCTCTCGCGCTTGCGCTCAATAGCGCCGGTGGCGCTGATGCGTTGCTCGCGACCGTGCCCGACGCCTCGCGTGCACTTGTCGCCCAACAGATAGACGCCCTCATCGGAATCGCCCCGACGGTATACCTGATTGCTGGGTTCGAGCGCATCGTCTCGATGGCGCTACATGTCGCGCTGTCCGTCCTGGTGTGGATGGCGGTCAGCGGCAGGATCGGCAAGGCCTGGATATTCGGGGCGGTGTTGCTGCATGCGCTTGCGGATGGCGGGGCGGCACTCTATCAGCAAGGGATGATGCTCCTGCCGGTGAGCGAGCTATGGGCGCTTATCGCGACCGTTGCGACAGCGCTATTGGTCATCCGGCTGTACGCGGGACATGGATGCCATAGCGATGCGACTGCCTAGCGTGGGATTCGACGTCATGGGATCTTGATCCCTCGCCTCACATCGATGGTGGGGATGCTCGCAGTGGCGGAAGGCGTCCCCGTGGCGGACGGGCGGATGGCGGGGCGGGCGATCAAGCGGAGCGATTCCCGAAGAGCCATGATGTGACCGACAGGGCCGTGGTCCAGCTTGTTTAGGATGGCGTGCTGTCTTCCCACGCGCCCATTCGGATGAGGAGCGCATCGGTGCGCGGGGACGCCCCCTGCCGGGCGCACGGCAAAGAGTATGTCCAATGAGGTCGCGTCGTCAGCCTCCACCCGTGTGGGGACCCTGGCCTGTCGGGCGCCACGGCCCTGTAGCGTCGTTAGGGTCGATCGGTTTTAGCCCGGTGATGGGGTTGGCCGGTCTCCCCCTGCCTCAAGTAGCGGGAGACCGGCGGGATCTATGCCGAGCTTCTCACGGAGGGCCTTCAACTTCCTTTGTACCGATGCCGCCCGCCAGTTCCCGCCGACCCTGTGGTGCGCCGCCTCTCTCTTGGACCCGACTCAGCCGTGCTTCCAAAGCTCGTAGGTCCGGTTCTTGGTTGTGCCTGAGGAGGATATCAGGCCGCTGTCTTCTAGGCGACCTGCTATGTCGCGGAGCGTGCGCACTGGGATGTTGAGCGCGGCAGATATCTCCCGCGGGGACGAGGGACCGTGAGCAGACAGGTACTCGTACACGCTCCTGTCGCTTGTCGGCAGGGAGAGCCAGTCGAAAGCCCTGTCGTTTTCGGCGGATTCCGGCGGATTCCGGCGGATTCCGGCGGATTCCGGCGGATTGTCGGCGAAGGGTCCGAGGCGCCCGACACCGTCTAGGGCCTCCTGGCGCGTGAACTTCACGTGGACGCTGCTGGCGCGCTCGAAGATCTCAACGGGCGTGCCCTGCGCCTCGCAGGAGCGTCTGATGCGCTGCAACCCCGTGCCGTAGGACTCGATGTCACCGGAACGGTAGAGCGTCTGGGCGATGAGCACGTTACGCGGGTTCGATGCCGCCGACCTGCCGGCAAGAAAGTCGTCGGGCGAGACTCCAGGTGGGAAGGGGCCCGGACTGTAGATGTCAACGCTATCCCAAAAGATGTCGATCTGAACGGCGGCATTCGTCTCATAGACGCGGTGGCTGAAGGCGTTGTAGAGTGCCTCGCGGATTGCGTTCAGGGGGATCTCGGGCACCTCCCTGCGCTGCAGTGACACGCTTGCGTTGATGACGAACGCGCGGCGGATGTTGTTCACGATGTAGGTCTCTCCGGCGTCCACGAGTGCGAACAGCGATCCCGAGACTTGCTGGTTGTCGAGGATGTCCACGCGGTCGCTGTCTGCGAGCACTCCCATGCGCAAGCCTACCTGGGGTCTGTTTGTGAAGCAGACCATGGCCGCGTTCGTCAGCATCTCGTCCTCGCAGAGCAGTCCTAGGCGCGAGAGCACGTCGCGGGCGTCGGTGTACTGGAACGGGATCCGCTTGGCCTGTACGCCCCGCGCGACGTACCTGCGCAGCACCTCCTCATCGACGGTGGAGACGGGCTTGCCCGAACTGCGGCCATCCCAGGGGTCCCTCCCGGCCGCGCGCTCCAACATCATGTCCTCGAGCGCGGATGCGCTCAAGGGGACGTCCTCGTCGGCGCTGCGGATGCGGTATCTGCCGTCGCACGCGTAGGGACGCTCGCCTCCGGAAAACGTCACCTTGACGTACGCCCTGCCGTCCGGGGTCTCCAAGCGCTCGATCTGCGGGTAGATCCTGGGCTCGATGCGGTTACCAACGGCTTGGCTCACGTCGCGCAGCGTCTTGTCGCTCACATCCTGGCCGACGACCTCTCCGTCGTTGCGCACGCCAAAGTAGAGCGTGCCGTGGCCGTGCTTGTTGAGGATGGAGGCGATTGACTCCATGCCCTCGCGCATCTCGCCCGTCGACCTCTTGTGTTCTGTGCGCTCGTCCTCCATGCCGAGGTTCACAGGCGTCCTCCTTCCCACTGCCGGTTATATTCTACGAAGGGCACTGTGCCAGTCGGGTCTCGCCCCATCAGCAGGACTGGGCGGGGATTGCCCTGCTCGTCGATGTCGGAGCGACTGCGGACCGTAAGTCCCCTGTGCTTGTAGGGCCCTATCGCTTGAGGGCTCTGCCCATTGACCGTGAACTCGCTTATGGCGTGCGCCGCAATGCCGTACTCCAGAAGCTTACTTCCTACCCCCTTGCCACGTTCGTCTGCGACGACAAACAGCATCATAAGCGTATGGCCGTCGATGTCCACGAATCCCCAGAGGCGCTTCGCCTCCTCCTCTGCTATGACGAAGCGCAAGGCGCTCTCGAGGGCAAGCGGTATGTATGCCAGAATAGCCTTGATCCCAAGATACAGGAGAAACAGCTAAGTCGTCCTTACCGATCTCTCCCATACGTCGAGGAGCCGCTTGATCGATTTGGGAGTTCGCTTCCCACGGGCAACCACTCGCATAGGCTGCTGTCCTCTTTGCTACGACGCCCCTGTCGAGCGCGCTTCCCAATGACACTCGGTGCATACTATTGCTCACTGAGGTGATCGAGACGACCTGGGAGTTGTGTTCTCATCACTCAAATAGTGGCTTCAATCTGGTTTTGCTCAGTCGCAACGATACAGCTTTCATAGTAGCCATCTCCGGTTGTCCTTGGTCTACTGACAAGCTCATATCCGTTTGCCTTCAGCTTGGCAGTCAAGGCGTCTACCCTCTCCTTACTCCCAACACTAAGGAGCGATATATGAGCATCATCCCGTACGGGCAGGCCCTCTCAGCGGATTGGTCATCCCTGACCTATTCATAAGCTCAGCACGTGCCATCGTCGAACGAGAACGCTCAATTCCCACACTTGCCTTCACAAATGTCGCAGGCGCGCACTGACGCCGGGCTCTCACGGAAGGGCACGGTTTGCCGGCGTCACGTCCGCGGCGTCACGCCACGGGCGGTCCCGACGCACGGAGGCGCCCCCCTCCCCGCAGCGCCAAGGCGCCAGAAATTCTCGAAAAAGTAGTTGACAACTACTACGGGTACCGATATATTGTTCCTAGCGATATAACGAAAGACGATATAGCGGAAGACGTAAGGAAGGAGACATAGATGCCAAAGAGGGAAGAGGCCAGTGCGCTGACGGAGCCGACGTTCTACATCCTGCTGTCCCTGCACAGGCCCACGCATGGATACGCGATCATGCAGGACGTGCGGGAGCTGACTGGCGGAAGGGTGAGCATCGGGGCGGGGACGCTCTACGGTGCCATAAACTCGCTCACCGAGAAGGGTTGGATACGAGCCGCAGGGGACCGCGCGTCTGACCGCAGGAAGGAGTACGTGATTACCGAGGGTGGGAGACAGGCCTTTGCACGCGAGGTCGAGCGCCTAGAGAGCCTCGTCGCCGACGCGAAGCCTGTCATCGAGCGCTCATTGCACGCATAGAGCATCAACTAAAAGTATCACACAGACTAAATTCACAAAGGGAGACTGACATGAGCGCGAGCACAACCATCAAGAGGGCATTCACCGACTTCTCGAAGGAGGAGGCCTGGCTTAACGAGATGAGCCATGAGGGTAAGGCTCTCGTCGACTACCGGGGCGGTAGGTACACCTTCGTCGACGATGAGCCGGGCACGTGGCAGTATGCGATCGAGATTCTTGGTCAGGGTGGCAAGGCCGGCAAAGACTACCTCTCCTTCCTTGAGGAGACGGGCATCGAGACCGTGGCCGTCTACGCCAATCGTGCCTACCTGCGCAAGAGGGACGATGGGACTGACTTCGAGCTCCATAGCGACCTTGAGTCCCGCCTCGAGCAGGCCAGGAGGGGGAGCGCGCCCTGGATGGCCATCCCGGTGTCGCAGGTCGGCGTCGCGTTCACCCTCGTCCTCAACGCCTTCGTGGTGGACTCGGGGGCATCGAACCTCGCCAGGGGCATCGTCCTCGCGTGTGCCACCCTGCTTGTCCTCGCGGCCATAATCGAGTACCTCGTCTTTGGCAAGCCGTATCGCGAGCGTGTTCGCCAGCTCGAGCGGGAGCGCTCGATCAGGGAGTAGCGGACGCAGCCTCAAAAAGCCATCTTGATCACTGGGCGGATCCTGCGACAGGCGGGGTCCGCCCTCGCCTTTTAAGACAACCACCTAAAGAAGCCCACCCTTAGCCGAATCTAGACTATATTTATTTGTATTGCATCATATCAAAATGGCTTTTCGCGGTTTTTGGTGGGTATCACGGGCTAGGACGGAGCGCAAGCGAGTGCGTCGAACGACAGTCTTCCCAGCCCGGGGAAGATCGCGGTGGCGAGGTACCCTACGTTGCGAAATCCCCTGGCGGCCCTCTTGACGGGCAGTGTGAGCGAGTTGGTTCCCTCGAGGTAGGTCGACGGCATTCCCGGCGGATCCCCTCTCGTTTGTGCTCGCCCGTCTCGGTTGATTCAGACCGTTGTTAACAGCGATTCGCTTCTATACCCTGTTGTTTCAGCTCGCGATCCCTTTCGCCAGCTTCTTGACTGACTCTCCGTTCGATGTGCGAAAATATACGCGTCATCGCGACAATGCAGTTACGTTCTTGGGTTGAAGTTACGGCAGAACGATTAGTGAGGTTTGATATGGCAACTAAATACAAGATTCTGATTGACGGCGAAGAGGATGATGAGGGGAATGCGTTTGATACCGAGTCAGAGGCAGATGACTATGCCTCGCAGTGGGAAAGCAATTGGCATGCAGGTGGCGAAGTTTTAGAGATGTCAAATCCGGGTGATTACCCATATGACCCTGACGATTGCCCAAGCATCGAAGTGGTTGAGTTCGAAACGGACTGAAGGCGGCGACTGTGCGTTCGGTGTAAACTCTCGTACGGCTTGTCCGGGCGCGGTTTCGAGGACGGCCGCGTGCGTCCCCAGGGAGGCGTTGCGTTTCCGTGACGCCGCAGTCGCAGAACGCGCCTTTTGGTGAGACGCGCAGACAGAATGCGCTTTTTCGTAGAGCGGCGCCGCGTTTGCCCAGGTGAGGAAAAACGCACTCTACGGAAAGACGCATTCTGGCTGCATGCCCTCACGGAAAGGCGCATTCCGCAACCCCCATCTCGCGGAAAGGCGCACCCTGCGCCGGCGACGCCATCGAAACGTGACCAAAGGGCGTATCCTGGATGGACGGGCGGCGCTTTGAAAAACGAGGGAAGGGTATCGGGATGTGCGAGGAGTGCTACGTTGACGAGAGCCGGGCGACCCCGCTGCTGAGGCCACGGGACTGCCTGGAGAGCCACACGCAGTACGTCTGCGGGACCTGCGGCAGGTGCATCTGCATCGAGCGCGACCCCAGGCGCGGACTGCAGCGGTGGAACTTCCCCTTCAAGTCACTGGAGATTGCGAAGCTGTACCTGCGCACCGCAGACTACAGCATGAAGAGGCCGTGTGGCATCTACGAGATAGAGGGCGCGGGTGGCAGGCTCTCGTACAAGATCTTCGCGGACGGCGAGGACCTCAGGCTCTACCTGGGGAGGAGCAAGGGGAAGGCGTGCAGGGGGATGGCCCCCGCCTTCATTGTCGACGAGTACAGGGAGTACGCGGGCACGCAGGTGCGGAGGCTGTCCCCCGACGAGGTCGAGAGGTACCTGTCGGAGCGCTAGGCCCGCTTCGGGGAGGTGGGAGGTCCGGCTGCCGGGCGCCGCCGTCCGCTTCCCGGGGGCGAGACGATCCTTGGCGGCCCCGGCTTGCCTCGCCGTCGAGACCCGACGACCTCGACGGCGGTCTGCCATGTCGGCTCACAATGTCTATTTGCAGCTACATCGCAAGGCTGCGGGCGTTCGCCTCCAGCCACCCCTGCAGTTCATCGAAGCTGTATCCGCCCTTCAGGGCAATGCCCTCCCTCACGTTGGAAGTGGCGCATTCCCTCCTGTAGTCTTCGAGCATGTGACCGAATCCTCCGCCACCGTGCGTGCAGAATGGGATGATCGTCTTCCCGCTCAAGTCCACCGATCTCAAAAATGAAAGAACGGGAGGCGCAAAAGTCGTAAGCCAATTAGGGGAACCTATGAAGATCGTCTCCGCGTCGCCGACGCTCTCCACCCCTCGACGTAGCGGTGGGCAGTATCCCTTTTCAATCTGAGCCCTGACTTCCTTCACCGCCGTGTTGTACGAAAAGGAGTACGGCTCTTCGGGTTCGATCTCTCTCAAGTCCCCGTCCGTAATGAGTGCGATGTCCTCGGCCAGTCCCTTCGTTATGCCCGAATACGAGTAATACACGATCAGAGGATTCATGCGGGGAGTCTCCTATCGGTCGATTAGCGCTATGTCGTGCCCACCTGCCTCTTGTACCCTAGGCTCCCGAATGGAATGATCACTCGAGTGGAATCCCCACATACGGGGGTGCCTTGAGGCGATAGGGGCTCTCCGACACGGATGATGGCAGGGCGAGACATCCAAGACAAGGCGTTTCGTTGCGTCTGGATGCGAGGCCGCCCCGGAAAGCTGACGTCAGCTCCGGATGGGGTAGACTCGTATGTTGCATGATCCATGAGGCGTTTTCGCCACATGTGCCGGAGATGGAAGCAGCCCTCCCGTTGGGTGCTCGTGGAGTGCGCTTGCACGCTGTGGCGTCAGTAACCTGCCTCCTGGGTTGTCCCTTCTCCTCACGACGCGCACGCAAAGAAGGGGGAGGCCATGCAAGGATCCCATGTGCCCGTTACCCTTACCGTCTGCCATGATGGGCAGTTCTGGGTGGGGGCGTCCACCAAGGCCCAGCAAGCACTGTCTTGTTAGCTCGAGGTCACGAAGGAGGATCGCAAGGCATCGGCAAGAGAGAGACGCGAGGAGGACAGGCGGGGGTGGCTTGGGCGGCGGACCCAAAAGCGCAAGCGAAGGTATCGCGGACACCGAGCGACTCCGAAGGCTCCCAAGCGAGCGCCCCACCCATGGGGCGGAGCGCCCCGCCCACGGGGCGCTGACCGAGGCCCATGCCTCATGCCCTATGGCTGCAACGTTTTTGTAGCAGCGCCTCTGACCTGCGGGGTGCAACCGTTGGGAGCATTGCAAGTTCCGCAAAATGCAGCCGTGGATTGGTGGGATTTTGCTCCTTGCTATCGTAATGTAGTCATCATCAGCACGTGCCAGACAGCTTCATTTGTACCAGCCCCTGACGATGAAAGGACACAGGATGAGCTTTCGTGACAACCTCCACCACCTGCGTGCCACGCGTAACATGACCCAAGAACAGCTCGCCATGCTCATGGGTGTGAGCCGCCAATCCGTGACAAAGTGGGAGGCCGAAAAGGCCTATCCCGAGATGGACAAGCTACTCAAGCTGCGTGACATCTTTGGGTGCACGCTTGACGAGCTCGTACAAGGCGACCTTACCACCCGACCGAAGGAGCCCGGCTTGGGTATTGCGGAGGGACCCGCCCAGGACGTGTGCGGCTATGATGAGCACATGCGCCAGCACGCACGGAACATGGCCGTGGGCATTCCGCTCATCATCCTGGGGATGGCCGGGGCTGCCTTCTTCGGGGAACTGGGTCACAACATGCTCCCTATCGACAACGACGCGCTCTCCGGTCTGGTATTCCTTGCCCTCACCCTCGTCGGGCTCTGTTTCATCATCCCGGCGGGCCTCAGGCACGACGCGTTCGCCAAGGCGCACCCGTACGTAGAGGACTTCTACACCGCAACCCAGAGGGAGGCAGCCAACCGACTCTTTTCCCGCGGCATCGTTGGGGGCATCGTGGCCATCTTCGTGGGTCTCATGCTTGCTGTCGGCCTCGACGACAGCGTCTTCTGGACTGGAAGCGCCTTTCTCGCCTGCGTGGCGGTGGGCGTCGCGTTGCTCGTCTACGCGTCACTCATGCATGACCGCATCAACGTGGACGAGTACAACAACGCCGCTTTGGAGAACCTCTCCGACGACGAGATTCGCGAGCTGGGTGCGGGTGACGCCGACGCGCTCGTGATACAAAAGCATCGCAGCGCTCGACTTGGGGCCACCTGTGGCATCATCATGCTCGTTGTCACGGCAATTGCCCTGTCGCTCCTGTTCCTCTCTCCCTACCTTGGGACGGCCAGCGCCGCAGCGTCGTCGTTCTTCTGGCTCCCATGGCTTATCGGTGGCCTGGCCTGCGGCGTTGTCAGCCTCATCTACAACATGAGGGGTTAGGCCTGCGCTGGGTCCCGCAAGCGGACGGTCCTCTCGTTGGACCGTCCGGAGAGCCTCGGGCGGCGTCTCGGTGCACTCGGCCACCTCGCCGTCGACATGGGTGTAGGTGGGCTGATGCTCAACCCGCTGTTCGCCTCTGAGACCCATGGGTATGATACGACCGACTACTTTCGCATCGACCCCCGCCTCGGCGACGACGTAAGCTTCGACCGCCTCGTCGCCGCCTGCCATGAGCGGGGGTTGCGCGTGATGCTCGACGGCGTGTTCAACCACGTGGGACGCAGCCACCCGCTATTCCAGGACGCCCTCACCGGACGGGGAAACGAGGACCTGTTCTCCATTACGCGCCGACCCGACGGATCTGCCGACTACGCGACGTTCGAGGGTTTCCGAGAGCTCCTGGCGCTCAACCACGACTCTGGGCGGGTCGCTGGCCTCGTGCGAGACGTCATGCTCCATTGGATGCGACGCGGCGTCTCGGCGTGGCGCCTCGACGCGGCGTACGCCGTGCCGCCCGCCTTCTGGGCGTGCGTCCTGCCCGAGCTGCGGAACACGTTTCCCGATGCCTGGTTCGTGGGGGGAGGTGATCCATGGCGACTACGCAAGTATCGTGCGGCAGTCCGGGATGGATGCGGTGACTCAGTACGAGTTGTGGAAGGCCGTCTGGAGCTCGCTCAAGGATGGCAACTTCTTTGAGCTCGACTGGTGCCTCAAGCGACACAAGGGCCTCATGAGGACCTTCGTGCCGCTCACCTTCATAGGCAACTATGACGTCACGCGCATAGCCAGCATGGTCGGCAGTGAGCTGGCCGCCTTGGGGGCGACCATCCTGCTCACCGTGGGCGGCGTTCCGTCCGTCTACTATGGCGACGAGCAGGCGCTGCGCGGCACCAAAAGGAAGGGGTTGGGCGGCGACGATGCGGTGCGTCCCACCTTCCCGGCCGTCCCAGCTTGGATGACGGCGGAGGGGGAGCGGACATACCGTCTATATCATGACCTCATCGACCTGCGCAGGAGGAATCCCTGGCTCGCCCGCGCCACCACACGTCCCACCCGCCTCGCAAACCGCAGCTACTCCTACGATGCGAGTGGCCGTGGGGGAGAGGCCCTGCATGTGGACCTGCGTCTTGACCCGACGCCGCATGCGACGATCAGCTTGGGCGGCAAGGTCATCCTCGAGGTGGGCCACTGAGGCGGGTGGCAGGCAGCTTTCTGGGGATACCCTAAAGCGCCGTGCCCCTCTTCGGGCGCCAGAACCCGTCTCTCATGGCCCCCTCGTGCTCCAGCAGCCTCACCTTCGTGTCGATGCCGCCACCGAAGCCGGTGAGGCTGCCGTTCGACCCTATCACGCGGTGGCATGGCACGATGAGGCAGAGCGGGTTGCGGCCGACCGCCCCGCCCACGGCTCGTGCCGACTGTCGCCTGCCGGTCTCGGCCTCAAGGCGCCTGGCGATTGCTCCGTAGGTGGTCGTCTGCCCGTAGGGTATGTCGAGCATGGCCTCGCGCACGCGCAGCTGGAACTCGGTGGCTCGTGCCGTGAGCGTCAGCTCGCGCGGGTCGGGCGTCTCACCCGCAAAGTAGCGATCGAGCCATTTCCGTGCTTGGTCGAACACAGCCAGGCTGTCGTTGCGCTCCACGCTCTCGTTTACTCCGTAGCCGAAGTAACGGTCATTGCAGAACCAGCAGCCCGTGACGCCCGTGCCGTTGCTTGCGAGTGTGAGCGTGCCTATGGTCGGCGTGCGATATTCCGTGAAGTACATCGCCGGTTCCCTTCTCTGGTGTCGTCTGCGCTCTACGGAAGCCCAGGGGCGAGAAGCGCGATGTCTTAGCGCTCAAAGGAGCGCTCGGGGCCACATGCGGCAGGGGCCAGCGGTCGCGTGTCGCGCCACCTATGGCCCACCTACAGCCCGCGCGCTTTCAGGTCGGCGACGAGTTGCACGTAGAACTCGCGCACGTCGAACCCCGGGATATTCTCTCTGTTGAGGTCGACCACGTCGCCGTGACTGATGCCCCGCCTTCCCTCGACCGTCAGGAAGCGATACGAGTCGCCCCAGGCAAACGATCTTTCGCCCACGAGCCCGTCGTTAGGGCCGTCGAAGCATTTGGCCAAAAGATAGGTGAGGTTGAGCGGGAACGTGCCCGAGGCGGCCCCGTTCAGCCTCGAGCCGACGCTCGCGCACCACACCCCCTCGACCGTCTGAGGCAGTTCTCTGTTCAGGAGGGTCGTGCCTGACGCGGTGAGGTTGCCCACCGCTGCGATGAAGTTGGGAGCCGGATCTCCCAGGGCGTGGGCTGCGGCATTGTAGCTTCGTGCGATCGCTTGCTGCTGCTCGTTTGACATGACGTTAAGCAGGTAGTCCGCGAACTCGCAGCCCCTGTGGGGCGTGTTGATGGTGGTGAGGGACGCTACGTGGGCCTTTACCTGCGGGTCGGCGAGCGCGGCGCGGCAGTCCAGGCCTCCCTTGGAGTGCCCTATGAGGTTGACCTTCTCGGCGCCCGTCCGCTCGCAGACCTCGCGAATGCGCAGCGAGAGCTCCCGTGCGCTCTCGTGGACGGGAAGCGCGGAGGAATGCTCGCCGTAGAAGAGACGCGCGCCGTTGCGCTCGAGCTCAGCGGGGATGCGGCCCCAGTAGTTTACGAGCTTAAAGTCGCGGAAGAACACACCATGCACGAGCAGGATGGGGTATCTCGTGGCGCACACGCGTTGCTGGCGGCGGCCCTCGTTGAGACGCTCCCTCTCGTACTCGAAGCGTGCCTCCGCGTCGAGCGTCGAGATGATCTTCAGGAGGAAGTACAGGTGCACGAGGGGCACCATCCCAAATATGCCACCAAGGACGCGCAGGCGCAGGCCGAGCTGGACGCTTCTTGCATAGGCTCTGACCATGCCGCACCAGAACACGAGCGTCTCGGTCGCAAGGGCGACGCAGAGGCCTGGCGCCCAGAAGGCGGGTTCCTGGGGCACGTTCGGCACACCGCCGGGCGCAGGCCAGCACAGGGCGAGACAGCCCGCCACGATGAGGAGCGCGGTGGAGACGAGAAAGACGATGAGCAGCTCGCAGGCATTGCGGCAGGACCTGATGCGGGGTTGTCGCGTCCCCTCCCCATAGGGGGCGGGGCGTATGCAGATGGCCAGCACCCAGCATCCCAAGATGGCGAGGGCAGGTGCGGGCGCGATCGTCGGTACGCAGACGCAGGCCACCAGCGCGCACACGATGAGTGCGTTGACAACGCGGAATATCCAAGCGAGGGTCCTGTTCATGCCCCCATTATACGACCCTTCGCGCTTTCTGGCTGACGGTACGGGCTCGCAAGATCATGCCGTCAGCCGCATCCCGCACGACTCTTGTTAGACTTCCCGCAGCGGGTTTCGGCGTACGCTCGGCGCGGTGGCCTGCCGGTTGAAGATGGGTTCCGAGAGCCTCTCGAAGATAGCCTTCTCTATCTTGTTCTTCATCGTTCTCATGTTGTCGTAGCGTGAGGCGTGCGCGACGAACCACGAGAGTATGCCGCTGTTCTCGATGAGCGAGCGGTCCTCGCCGTCGAGCCTGTCGACCACCCTCTGGTAGTGACGTGTTGCGATAGTTGCCTTGTTCTCGTCTGACAGATCGGAGAAGGCGACGCAGGCGCTGATGCGCGAGAACATGGCGGAGCCCATCGCACGACGGGCGTCGCGCTCGGACTTGAAGTTGGTGGTGAGCAGGAACAGGCCGCCCCTCATGTCGACGTCGTAGTTGGTGTCCACGTACCTGCCCTCGTCGAACAGCTGATAGAACATGTTGTAGAGGGTTGGGCTGACCTTGTCGAACTCGTCGATGAGCACGACGTTCGACTCCCGGCCGAGCAGGTCACGCGCGAGGCTCGCCTTGGAGTGCTCGGCACCGAAGAGGTACTCGTACGCCTCTTGCGTCTGCATCATGGAGAACTGGATCCTCATGAGCTTTCCACCGAGCGCCCTGCTAAGACAGCGGGCCGTCTCGGTCTTGCCGACGCCGGAGGGTCCGTACAGCAGGACGACGGATGGTCTTCCGTTATCCATGACGGACAGCCTGTACAGGGACGCCACGAGGACCCGCTTGCTCTCCTCCTGTCCGAGCACCTCTTCGCAGACATTGTCGTAGATGGCCTCGAGGGCGCCTTTCTCGACCTGCTCGTATCGGTATGAGATCTGCTCGACGCTGTCCTCGCCTTGGGCCGAGACAAGGGATTCCAAGGCCCTCCTCGGCGGGTTCTGGACGAAGAGCGTCCCAACCTCGTATGTCTCCTCGAGTATAGTGGCAAAGTTTGCGATGACGTGGCTCAGGACGGAGCCGAAGTCATCGGCGTGGACGACGCAGTTGTCCACGTAGTCTGGGACACTGATCCTCGGTTCATGGGAGGCCAAGTCACTCGCCCTGATCTTGGCGTTGTAGCTCCTGATGGCGTCGAGATATCCGACCGTGCGGTCTCCCTCCCTGACGCGCGAGCCTACCAGCTCGTCGAAGCCCGTTCGTGGCCCAAAGTAGACGATTGCCCTATCTGCCATGTGCCTCTACCTCCGCGAGCTTGATCCCGGGCATGTCCATCAGCCCTCTTTCCGCCCTGTTCCGGCCATGAGGGTGGGGGAGATGCGTTCAGGCGGACCTTGGCCCGTCTCCCGTCGGACCTCTATCGCCCCTTCGCCGGACCCGTTGTCGGTGCAGACGCCTTCGACGCTATCGGCATCCGAGCCGCAACTCCCCATTCCTGCCATTGCCTGCATTGTAGCGTGTTGCTAGCTGAGAGGCCCGTCACGTGTGTCCCACTGAGGGGGCGGTGCAGGTAACTCCCCTCTCGAAGTGCCCTCTCGAAGTGTAACGTGTGCACCCTCCGTCGACCCCGCCCGCGCGAAGTGAGTGAATCACTCACTTCATATACCTGAAGTGAGTGGATTACACACTTCGATATTTTATTCAGTAAGTCTTCTACCTGCGTATATGTAAATTCGACCGTATGAGCGTACGCAGGTTTTGGCCCAAAAATCACTCACTTCGCGATGACGATGTGAGTGAATCACTCACATCACGATCCGTGTGAGGGGCGAGACGGGCGCCGGGGCGAGATGGGCGCCGGGGCGAGGCGGGCGCCGGGGCGAGACGGGCGCCGGGGCGAGACAGGCGCCGGGGCGAGATGAGCGACGGCTTCCGCCCGGTCTTCAGCTCCCATCCAGGCTACGGCTCCGAGGGTCGTTGCGCGCGCGGGAATGGGTCACTTTGAGGGTGGAAGAGGGGCCCGTATCCCGTATCATAGGTATCTATGTTTCTCCGCGTCGCCGGCAGGCGCCTTCCTGCTGGCCCACCAAGAAAGGACAGTCATGCAATACAACATTATCGGAGGGTCATTTCCCGTCGTGACCTGTAGTCTCGCTGACGGAGAGTCCATGGTCACCGAGAAGGGATCCATGGTGTGGATGACCCCGAACATGCAGATGGCGACCTCGGGAGGCGGCCTGGGCAAGATGTTCTCCAAGGCGTTTTCCGGGGAGAGCATGTTCCAGAACATCTACACCGCCCGAGGGGCCGGCATGATCGCGTTCGGCTCGAGCTTCCCGGGCAAGATCGTCGCGGTCCAGATTCAACCTGGCCATAGTTGGGTCCTGCAGAAGAGCGCCTTCCTCGCCTCGGAGATGGGTGTCGAGCTGAGCATCTTCTTCAACAAGAAGTTGGGCGCCGGCTTCTTTGGCGGCGAGGGCTTCATCATGCAGAGGCTGAGCGGCAGCGGTGTTGCCTTTGCCGAGATAGACGGTGACCTCGTGGAGTACGTGCTCGAGGCGGGCCAGCAGATGATAGTCGACACAGGTTATGTGGCAGGTTTCGAGGAGAGCGTCTCCATCGATATCCAGTCGGTCCGGGGCGTGAAGAACGTGGTCTTCGGTGGCGAGGGGCTCTTTAACACCGTACTCTCTGGTCCTGGGCGTATCTGGCTGCAGACCATGCCCATCTCTGGCGTCGCGAGCGCCATCATCCCGTACTTGCCTGCGAAGAGTTAGAGAAGCGCTAATGCGCGGCTTTTCGGGGAGCCATTGGATGGCAGGGGTTGGTCTACGGTGTTGGCTACCTCGAGACGCACGAGATTAGACCTTCCTCTGCCCCAATTGAAATGTGCTAGCTGGGCTATCGGTGAGCCTAGGCTTGGCACTGATAGGAGGTGCATTGTGTCTGTGGGCACAATAGCATCCCTGTTTGTCGGGATAGCAGTTTCCCTGTTAGTAGGCTTGATGGGTGTATATATTGGTGACGGTATGGTGACGGGAAATCCGAGTCTGTTACATGACCATCACCGCGCAAAGACGAGACCTGACGATCTTTTGAGGCTGGCACACTGGTATGGACTTGGCATGACAGCTGCTTGAGTGGGGTTTGCCCTGCTTACGGTGGGCACGGCGGCCGTCTATGGAGACTCGCTTCCGGCATGGGCGGGGAGTGCTGTCATTCTGGCCCCTGCTAGCACACTTTGCACGACGGGAATGGTAACAACATTTGCCTCAATTTTTCACTATAACGGGTCACTCTTATCCAACGTTATGAGAAAGATGAGACAATCTTCCAGCCCTTTGGAACGGCGGATCGAGTGGGCATAGTTCTGAAAGGGAGCGTACAGTCCTATAAGTTGTTTCCCAATGGCAGCCAGGTCAATGTCACGGTCCGCCCAGCCGGCGATATCATTGGTTCCGCTGCAGCGCTCTCGGTTCAAAAAAGTATCCCTCTGGTGTAGTGGCCTTGGAGCATACGGAGATCCTGATGCTTTCGCGCGACGATTTTCTTCGTCTGCTGAAGCGGGATCCGCATCTGGTGGAAAACGCCCTCTTTGAGATCTCTACCATCACCTACATGTTGCAGCAGCGGCTGGAGCTGCTGTCCTATCATGGGATCAATCAGAAGATTGCCTTCTATCTGCTGACGCAGTCTGCGCAGAGCGGTGAAGCTGTCATTCCGATCCCCGGCTCCATGACCAAATGGGCGCTGATGATAAACGTCTCCCGTCCCTCGCTGCATCGGGAGCTGAAGCGGCTGGAAGAACAGGGACTGCTTTGCCATACGCCGGCACTGATCAAGATTCTGGATCCGCCGGCGCTAGGGAAGCTCTTGAGAAGATGAGCTCCGGGCGAAAACCGCCTGGAGTTTCCCTCAGACGACCTGTATGGTGTAATGGCCTTTTCCCTTCGTGGTACGGCGTAGCCCCTGCGTGGACAACATGCCGTCCATCACATTTTTGGCGTAGCGGGCGAAAAACTCCCGGATGTGGGAAAACAGCTTGCCACGTTCCTCCGAGGCATCCAGCTTCGTCTTCGCTTCTGTGAGCCGGTCGGCCAGGTCTTCGCTTTCCTGCGTCAGGATATGCAGCAAATAGCGGATGGTCGCGGGTGTCGTTGCACACCTGTGGTTGATCCAGGTCGACGTTAACAGCGGCGCCATGGCGCCAGAAATTCTCGAAAAAGTAGTTGACAACTACTACGGGTACCGATATATTATTCCTAACGATATAACGCAAGACGATATATCGGAAGACGTAAGGAAGGAGACATAGATGCCAAAGAGGGAAGACAGCGGGGCACTGACAGAGCCGACGTTTTATATTCTGCTGTCCCTACACAAGCCCACGCATGGATACGCGATCATGCAGGACGTGCGGGAGCTGACTGGCGGAAGGGTGAGCATCGGGGCGGGGACGCTCTACGGTGCCATAAACTCGCTCACCGAGAAGGGTTGGATACGCGCCGCAGAGGGTCACGCGGACAGCGGCCGCGCATCTGAGCGCAGGAAGGCGTACGTGATCACCGAGGGAGGCAGGCGGGCCTTCGCGTGTGAGGCCGAGCGGCTGAAGAGCCTTGTCGCCGACGCGAGATCCGTTATCGAGCAATAATCACGAGCGGTACGCACATCACATTTACACATACACTGTGTTCACAAAGGGAGATCGACATGAGCGCAAGCACAACCATTAAAAGGGCATTCACCGACTTCTCGAAGGAGGAGGCCTGGCTTAACGAGATGAGCCATGAGGGTAAGGCTCTCGTCGACTACCGGGGCGGTAGGTACACCTTCGTCGACGATGAGCCGGGCACGTGGCAGTATGCGATCGAGATTCTTGGTCAGGGTGGCAAGGCCGGCAAAGACTACCTCTCCTTCCTTGAGGAGACGGGCATCGAGACCGTGGCCGTCTACGCCAATCGTGCCTACCTGCGCAAGAAGGGCGATGGGACTGACTTCGAGCTCCATAGCGACCTCGAGTCCCGCATTCAGCAGGCCAAGAAGGGGAGCACGCCCTGGATTGCCATCCCCGTGTCGCAGGTCGGCCTCGCACTCACCCTCGTTATCAGCGTCTTCACGCAGGACCCGGGGGCATCAAACCTCGCCAAGGGCATCGTCCTTGCGTGCTCCACCCTGCTTGTCCTCGCGGCCATAATCGAGTACCTCGTCTTTGGCAAGCCGTATCGTGAGCGCATCCGCACGCTCGAGCAGGAGCGCTCGATCAGGGAGTAGCAAACGCAGCCTCAAAAAGCCGTTTTGGTCACTGGGCGGATCCTGCGACAGGCGGGGTCCGCCCTCACCTCTTAAGACGAGCGCTCAACGATGCTGCCCTCACCCATATATAAATTATATTTAATAGCATTGCATTATATTAAAATCAGAGTTATACTCCAACTAAAGAAAAGGAAGGAGGTGGTGATGATGGATATCGCCCATACGTGGACTGAACGCTTGGGCGACGAGGATCTGGAGTTCGCGCGGCAGTTCATTATGGCCTCGGGCTCTCTGAAGGAGATGGCGTCAAGGTACGGCGTCTCGTACCCCACAATCAGGCTGCGCCTTGACAGGCTGATCCAGAAGATCGAGAGTGTGCGGGAAGACGATGACGCCTTCGTGTCGCTCGTAAAGGGCATGGCCATCGACGACCGCATGGACTTCGAGACCGCACGGCAGATCATAGACGCCCACAGGCAGCTGATGGGCGAAAAGGAGGGATAGGAATGAGTGTGGACGGCGATGTCGCCAGGATGTCCATCGTGTGTATCGGTTTGGCGCTTGGTACGCTCGAGTGGTTCATCGTCAGGAGGACGAGCTTCAACAAGTGGGTCGTGCCGGCGGTGTACTGGGTGGGAGCGCTGATATGGTCATCTGCGACTGGACCTACGCCGGTGCTCTTCCCGAGCCTGGTGATAGGTCTCTTCATGGCGGGCTGTGCCACCGAGGACGAGATAATCAACGGATACCTACAACGGAAAGGTACCTCCGGCGTCGATAAGACGAGGCTTCGGGACCTGTAGCGAGGATGCGGCTACGCTCGGAAGTGGGGGTCAGTGCCATCGCGCTGGCCCCCATCCTTTTGGACTTGCCACCGCCCTTCTTGCGGTATGCCGCCCGCGACAGGCACCAAGTACGATGGCGCCCCGCAAGCGGAGGGAACCGAGCCTCCGCCGGGCGCCCCTGCGCCCCATGAGGCTGATAGGGGGTATCATTGGCCACGTTGGGTCATCGGCCCCACGCCGATCCCACGGAATGACATTGACCCTATGGAAGGGGGAGCGTGCATGAGTTTCAAGAAGATTGCCGTTGCGGGTGGTGGTGTGCTCGGTAGCCAGATCGCCTTTCAGTCAGCGTACTGCGGCCTCGATGTTACCATCTGGCTTCGTATGGAGTCCTCCATCGGTCGCTCGCGGCCCAAGATAGACCGTCTGCGCCAGATCTATCTCGATAACCTCGAGGCCCTGAAGGCGGACCCGGCTGCCTACGCATACGGTCTCATCGCACGCGAGGACGTCTCGCCTGAGGCGCTCGACGCCTGCAAGGAGCGCGTCGAGCGGGCGTATGCGTCCCTCAGGCTCACGACCGATTGGGACGAGGCGTTCTCTGACGCTGATCTCGTGATCGAGGCCGTGGCCGAGACCCCGGACGCAAAGACAGCATTCTATAAGGAACTCGCTAGGCATATCCCCGAGCGGACCGTGATTGTCACCAACAGCTCGACCCTGTTGCCCAGCAGCTTCGCCGAGACGACCGGTCGGCCCGACAAGTTTCTTGCGCTGCACTTTGCGAACGAGATCTGGCGCAACCCCACGGGCGAGGTTATGGGCCATGCTGGTACGGATCCCACACACTTCGAGGAGATCGTTGAGTTCGCCTCCCAGATTCGCATGGTTCCCATCCGCGTTCTCAAGGAGCAGCCGGGCTACATCCTCAACTCGCTGCTCGTACCCTTGATCTCTGCGGCCCTGAGGCTCTGGGCCACAGGCGTCGGCACGCCTGAGGACATCGACAAGGACTGGACCATCTCGACCGGCGCCCCGTACGGGCCGTTTCGCCTGCTTGACATCATCGGTCTCGTGACGCCGCTCAACATCATCTCGATGAGTCCTCAGGCAAAGGACGAGTCGTCTATTGAACATAAGATCGTACAGATGCTCCAAGCTAAGATGGACAGGGGAGAGACCGGCGTCAACGCCGGCAAGGGTTTCTATGACTACGGTGGGGGTGAGCCAGCGGCAAAGTAGGTTCCTCCCTCCGTGTGTCGAGGAAGGCCACTCTCGTGAGGTTCGTCTATAGGGTCGTGGGGTAGGCCTATGTGGGCTGGTGTTACGATGGGGTTTGTCGCCACTGGACCCTTTATGATCCATTTCTGGTGCCGAGAGGACCTTCTCCTCGTGCATGAGAGGCATCGAGGTGGTGTCGCACGACGCGCGGATCGCCGGGACCTTTCCCTCGCGCATGGGAGGGCTGACTTTTGGAAGTCTCTCTGTGGCAGGGGACGGTCCGGATCATGCTCACGTCACTCGACACCCTCTTCGTATGGAGTCACTGTGGTGACGTGTATCTCGATGATGCAGGTAAATGTGAGGCCCGTCGTTGTGCGGACGTGTTCGTGCAAGCCGATATGCCGAGGAACAGGGGAGGGTATACCATAAGAAGGTCGACGAGGTGTTCCGTAGGGATGCCTCGTTTAGGGCGTACGCCGCGTCTTAGCAGGGGGGTCTGATCGCGATGACAGAGGTGGGAGCAGGGGTGTACGCGGGACTGCGCTGTGCGGACTGCGCGTTTTCCGAGTTCGTGCTCAATGAGGAGTCTGGTATGTTCGTGGGAACCTGCTCGCGTGGGTATACGCTGGCGGACCCTCACGTGCACGTGTCGCCGGACAGGTTCTTTGCGAAAAATCCCAGGGCGCTGGTTCCGGTGACGGACCCCTACGGCAGGGAGTACTTGCGGACGAGAAATATCTGTACGAGGTTCGCACCCAGAGAGGGCTAGCGGCGACGAACTCTGCCTGCGTCTGTAGCTTGCGTGTCGGGTGGCATTCGCTTCCGGATGGCGGGAGCGTAGGGCCGCACTTGAACGTGGAGGACGATGGCGTCTGGAGGAGGGTGCGCTTTGGGTACGGGTGACGGGGTCGCGCCTCCCGAGGGCTGGGGCCTCGAGGCGTGGCGCCATGGGGACGTCTGTGGCGAGGGGGACTGGGGCCCGGGCGAGGACGGCCCGCCGCTGGCGGGCATCGGCCCCGGCCACCTGCGCCTCACCTTCTACTACGGCGGCCGGGTCCACGAGGGGACGCGCGGCAGCCTGTATGAGTGGGTCTCGACGTCCCTGCGAGCCGCAGGGGCGGCCGCGGCGGGCCTCTGGCGCTACGAGCTGCGCTACGGGAGTGGCACGCGGATCGACGCCTTCGGGCTCTGGGGGGCCATGTGGAAGAGCATGGGTCCCGGCCGCGCCGCCGCCCTCGCCCGGGCCTCCTCCCTCGGTTGGGAGGGAGGGGAGGAGGCGTCCGTCCGCGTCAAGGGCAGGGAGCTGCGCTGCGGCATCTCCCGGGAGAGGTTCGCGGCGCTCTCGGGGAGGGGCGTCGAGTACCTTGGTCCCGTTGGCATGGACTGGTCCGGCGGGCTCGCCGCCGACCTGCTCCTCGCCCTGTCGGACACGTGGTCCCCGCAGCTGTGGCGCTACGTGCTGGGCAGGGACCGGCTCTGCGGCCGGGTGTGCGAGAGGGGCGGGATCGCCGTGGGGCGCTCCGGTGACGACACGGGGCTTGCGGCCTACCTCACCGTTTGGGAGGAGGGCCCCATGCACGGCCTGCTGCTTCGCGCCGCAGAGGTCGCCCCCCGGCTCAGGCCCGGCTTACCTAGTGAGAGGCGGAACGAGATGTTCCCTTAGCAGGCGCCTGCATTACCTGAGCACCCGATTTGCGATCCGTTCGCCATGCGAAAAGACCTGCCAATGGCTGAGAATAGGGATGCCTGTCTGAGTCGTGCGATATCCATGTCAGCATGGCCATGGCCTACCATAGTTTGCAAATGGGGTAATGCTTCCATCGCACGCTGGTGATGAGAATCATCCCGTTGGGGGTCGGTATGATCAAACGTGACGTTGCAGGATTCGTCCTTGACAACGCCTCGTGGTTTCCCGTGGTCTCGGTCACGGGGCCTCGACAGAGCGGGAAGTCAACGCTCGTCAGGAGCCTCTTTTCCGACTGCGCATACGTGAATCTCGAGGACCGCCCCACTTACGAGCGCGTGATGGCAGGTCCGTTCGACTTCATTCACGAGCGACCCCCTAGGATGATCATCAACGAGGCGCAACGCGTGCCAGAGCTCTTTAATGCCATACAGGTGGTTTCCGACGAGCGTGGCACGGTAGGCCAGTACATCCTCTTGGGATCTCAGAACTACCTCCTGCTGAGGCGTATCACTCAATCCCTTGCGGGGCGCATCGGGCTGGTGCGGCTCATGCCACTCTCGTATCGCGAGGTAGCTCTGGTATCAAGCGAGGTGACGCCAGATGGGTTCATGCTGCGCGGAGGGTATCCGCGTCTCTACGACGTTGATATCCCTAGTTACGTCTATTTTGAGAACTATATCTCAACCTATGTTGAACGAGATGTGTCGGAGTACGTCGATGCGCGTAGCAAGGGGTCTTTCCGCAGGCTCCTGATGCTGTGCGCACAGTCGTGCGGATCGCTCCTAAACGTATCGCGTCTCGCGAGCGACCTGGGTGTCTCGCGAGCGACTATCGACTCATGGCTTTCGATACTCGAGGCAAGCTACACCATCTTCAGGCTACAGCCGTATCATGCCAACCTCAGGAAGCGTCTTACAAGAACGCCCAGGGTCTACTTTTGTGACACTGGCCTCCTATGCCACCTGTTGGGCATCGAGACCTCCGAACAGCTGCGAGATAGCGAGATGCGCGGCGCCATCTTCGAGAACCTCATAGTCACAGAGACGGCAAAGCGGCATCTCAACGCAGGACGGACTCCTCGACTCTTCTTCTACAGGGATGACTCGAAGATTGAGATTGACTTGGTTGATGACAGCGATCCCGCAGGCAGGGAGCTGATAGAGATTAAGTCGCAGGTCGGGTTTCGCAAGGACTTCCTGCGACATCTACCAGTGGTTGGCGGGGACCTGGGCATAGTCGAAAGGCGGCGGTACGTTATCACACGGGGGGCAGACTCGTTTTCCGTCGGTGGTATGAAGGTGTGGGCGGCTCACGATTGGCTCATGAGACCGTAGCTCGTGACGCCGGAGTCAAGCGGGAGGCCTCCTGGCAAGTGTGAGCTTACCAAGCTACAGAGGTGCCGGTTGCAGGGGCTTTTCGATACGGAGTGGCATGTGCCACCAAAGGCCGCATCCATTGAGATGGGGCTTTCGTGATCCCTATTGGTCGTCATGGTCTTGCGCTATGTGTCCCCGGAGGGATGCGTGGGACACGGGCGCCGGGCCTGCGGGGCTCGATCGCGCACTCGGCGCCACCGAGTGCGCGATGCGCGTGCCACCCGGCGCCACCGAGTGGCACAGCATTTCACGACAACTGTACGTATGCCGACTTCCGCACCACTCGGCGCCACCGAGTGCGCGGTCTGCCTGCCACTCGCTGCCGTCGAGTGGCGCCCGTGAGGCAGCGCGGCTCGCGGGTCATCAAAGAGATGGGCAACACCGGATGGCACGCGGCTCGGGGTCATCGGGGGGGTGGCACCGGACGGCAGCACGGCGGCCTCAAGTTCCTCACGCGCCGCGATTCCCGACGCGATCCATCGTTGCGCGGGACTGTGCCGAGCAGGGCCACCCGCAAGGCTGCACCCGCCGTTGACGTCCAAGGGCATCTGGCCCACCCGTGGAAAGCAATCATCGAGCGTGAGCGTGCGCATAAAGTCACGATAAGGTAGGATGGCGGTGAGGTGGGTGATGTGAGACTCCATCGTCCGTGTTGTGAAGAAGAGCTGCGTCGTGCCAGGGGCCAGAGTCCAATGGCGCAGGCGCTTGGGAAGGGGCTGCGATGTTGTCCTGGTTGAGGGACCTCTTTGGCAAGAAGGACGCCGAGCTTCCCGGCGATGATCCCGTGCGGTCTCGCGCCCCCCTCGCTGAGGGTCGCGTCCTGGACGTGCCCTCTGGCTATAACGTGCGCGAGCTGGGCGGCTATCCCACGCCGTATGGTCAGACGCTCTACCACCGCTTCGTGCGCTCTGGCGATACCGACGGGCTCAGTAGCACTGACATAGCTGCCCTGCGTGACTACGGCGTCTCGATGGACGTCGACCTCCGTAGCCAGTGGGAGGTCACCCATGCTCCTGATCGCCTGGCCAAGGACCGGGGCATCCGCAGCCTGCATGCGCAGCTGCACTCCTATGACATGCACGCACACGACCTCAAGCTGCCTGATGACACCGAGGGCTACATGGCCAACGGCTACCTCTCTATGCTTGAGAACCGCAAGGTTGTGCGCAAGATCTTCTCGTTCATGGCTAAGGCTACCGACGATGAGTGCGTCCTCTTTCACTGCGCGGCTGGCATGGACCGCACTGGCGTTACGTCCATGCTGGTGCTGGGGCTCTGCGAGGCGAGCAGGGAGGATATCCTGCGCGACTACCTCTATTCCTTTGCCGATGCCGACAGGGTGGAGGAGCTGCTCGATGGGAAGGATTGCGCTCCCGATGATCGCTCGGTTGGCGTCATGGGGGCGGGCACGCTCATGCACACCATGTCTGCCGTGTACCAGGCGCTGCTCGATGGCTGTGGCTCAGTGAGGGGCTACCTGCTCTCCTGCGGCCTTGGCGAGGATGAGCTCGACCGCGTGCGCCGCCACCTGGTGGGGTAGGTTGTGGGGCATTGGGCCTTCACCCCCACAGTCGCCTGGTAGTGCGAGCTGAGCATGCATCGATCCCTTTACGTGACTTTGTGGCTACAGGATGCGCCTCTCGTTGAACACTCGATCTCTGTAAGGCGTCAAGAGCACGCAGCGCATCAAGAGGCCCATTCGAGGAAGACGAGCGTCGCCCATGCTGCATCAGCAACAGGAATGTCGTGGCGGGCAGCGCGAGCGTCATTGATGCTACCGCTCAGGGGCAAAAACATACCGTTGGCCCCGCCGCTTGACCGTGTACGGAAAAGCTGACCCCGTGTACCTGTACACCCCTTTGGGGACAGCTTCAGCTCGACTACCCTCATAGTATGGAGTAGAACCATGAGGACAGTGCGACACAACAATCCGTCGCGAGGAGGCGCTAGCGCATATGGGTTGGGGGTTCAGGTATGTGGTGCAGAGCATATGGCGAGGGGGCACCCTATGAGTGACCTCGTCTTCATCGTGCCGGCACTGGGCATACCCGCTCTCGTCTCGGCGCTTGAGTGGACGCTCCTGAACGACATCGTCGAGCGTCACCATAGCCATCATGATACCTATCGCGTCTCCAATACGCTGACGCACACCCTCGTTATGATCATGGTGTTCATGGGCTTCCTTGGCGTGGTTCTCGGATGGCTCTGCAACGTCGGCGTGTTCAAGGCGAACAGCCACGTCCTCCTTGCGTTCTTCCTGTCCTTCTTGGGCGTTTCTCTTCTGATTTGGACCTGGCTGCATCGCTACAAGGTCGTGACCTACGACGATTGCATGCACATCACGCCGCCGATCGGGACAAGAAGGACGATCAGATACGATGAGATCGAGAGTATGGAGTGGCACCGCTCAAAGTCGCTTTTGGGCTACGAGAACCTGCGTGTGCGTGTCAAGGGAAGCTACCGGCGCGTGACCCTCTGGGGCATGCTCGACCTTGAACAGATCCTCATGCGCATCAATCGCTACGACGCCATCGACAACGAAGGTGTGTACTGACCTTCCGGGAGGCGTCAGATCGGCCAGACGCCGTGGGCCAATGGATAGTGCCCCGCAGCGTGGCGGGCACTAACGGAGAGCCGCCAACTGGGCAAACGCTCCCAAGAAGGTACCCGCCAGATTGGCGGGCACTATCGGGCATCGACGGGCGGGCATCGACGAGCACTATCGGGTCGGCTTGATAAGGGGGTACACGAAGGACGAGCGAGCACGAAACGAGTTTCTGATGGTGAGCCTGTCGCTTAGGGGGAACCAGCGTGTGGAGAAGACCTCGGCGCCGCCATTGACGTAGACCTCCATGGTCGAGCCGTCCACGATCATGCGCAGATCGTCGAGGGACCCCAGCCTGATGCTACGGCTCTGTCGCCCAGCTGAGGCCAGCACTCCCGCCTCGGTCTGGGCAAAGCGGATGCCGAAGCTGCCGCTTTCGACGAAGACCTCCAAGACGTCATTGAGCCAGATCTGCGCGTCGCCGTCCTCAATCTGCTTGAGGATGACGTCTGCCGCGAGGCTGTCAGACACGAGGCTCTTGCCGCAGGGCAGCGCGCGAACCTCTCCGCGATAGTTGTTAAGCTCTGTCACCGGCCGTTGGCGCAAGAGGCCGTCCTGACCAAGCGTTATCTCGCGCGGGAGCGTCATCGTATGCGCTCGATCCATGCCTTCGGGCACGCTCGTGTAGCTGTGGTCGAAGGTGCCCATCCAGCCGATCGAGATCGTGCGGCCCCCCTCGTCCGTGAAGATCTGGGGTGCGTAGAAGTCAAAGCCATGGTCCCACTCGGTGAAGTTATCGAGCGGGACGGCGTCGATGTCGATGATCTTCTCGTGCTCGGGAAGTGGGAAGTATCCTGCCTGCCAGAGGTTTTGCCAACGATAGCTCTCGGAGGGAAGCCCCTGGGGGCAGACTGCCAGAAACTCCCTGCCTCCCATGCGTATGACGTTGGGACACTCCCACATGTAGCCAAAGACCAGGTGTGCCACCGCCGCGTTCTTGGGCAGAATGGTGCGGCGCAGCTGCCAGCTCTCGCCTTTGTCGTGGGAGTCGTAGACGAGCACACTGCCAAAGTCGCCTCGAGCATCGGGATTGTCTGTGTCGAGCGGCCCTCGCTGTCGGGCGCCCAGCAGCATGTGCAGGCAGCCGTCCTGTTCCCAAACCGTCGGGTCGCGCACATGCAGGGTACAGCTTGTGGGGTAATCCGCATTAGTGAGAAGTGCCTTCTTGGGCGAGAAGTGCAGGCCGTTCTCGCTCGTGGTCATGATCTGGTTGGCCTCTCGTCCCCAGTCCACGCGCTCGTCGTCGAAGGTGTCGACGACGTTTCCCGTGTAGAACACGCGCATGAGGTCACCGCCGTCAGGCGCGCCGCCCTTGTCCACCCAGGCGCAGCCCGAGAAGACGCCGCTGCGGTCGAGCTGGATGTCAGGCGCGAGCGCCACCCCTAGATCCTCCCAGCTGATGAGGTCGTCGCTCACCACATGACCCCAGTACTTGAGCTCGTCCGTCGGCCAGTTGGGAGCGTACTGGTAGTAGGCGTGATAGCGTCCGCGAAACTGGCAGAGGCCGTTGGGGTCGTTGAGCCAGCCCTGTCTTGGCTCGATGTGAAACGACGGGTTCCAGAATTGCTTGGACATCGTTCTCCTCAGAAACGCACTCGGTGCTGGGTTTTAGGTAATGGTTCAGAGAAATGCCGTTGAGATTATAGGGCGGGCATGCAGGTCGTAGGACGTGGCTGGAAAAATATGCACCTCACTCATGGGAGACACACGGTGGCATATTTCGCGACCTCGTATGAATGAGAGGTGCCTGCTGGCAGAGGTGCCTGCTGGCGAGTCATGACGCGACCGATGGGACAGTGCAGCCCAAGGCGTGGGCACACCCAGCTTGAACGCCCCGGGATGTGCGAACCAGAGCTCTGGGGCGTTCGGTCCAGATAGCCTTGCAATGCCTGCGTGCCATGGCTTTAGCTGTCGATGCCTGCAAAGTGGCAAGAGCCCATCTCCCAGCCCTGGTGTCTGCCCCTGAGGCTGGAGCTGACACGCAGCTCGTCCACGCTCTCGGGATACCACCGAGTTGTCATCGTGACCTCGCCGCCGTTCACGTAGATCTCGACGATGGAGGTGTCTACGATGACGCGCAGGTCCCTGATGCGACCTGCCGTAAGCGCCGAGAGGGGAAGGCGCCTGACACTTCGGTAGGCGCCGGCGGGGCTCGTGAAGGCCAGCTCGCATAGGTTGCCGATGATGGAAAGCTCGAGGTCGTCGTTCAGGCGCAGCACAGCGTCTCCGGATTCGATCTGCGTGACGCAGATGTCGGCGGTGCCCGCGAAGCGCGCGCCTAGGGCTCCCGTAAGGTCGAACACGTCGTAGGAAGATGAGCCGACGGTCCCCGTGAGGCCTGCGACGTCACCGGTGAACTCGACCAGCTCACCGCGCAGTGCGTCGATCTCGGCCACGGGCCACTGGCAGACGCGCCCGCCTTCGTTGAGGCTAAGCTCGCGCGGCAGGGTGAGCGTGTGGGTCCACTCGCGGGTGGGGTTGTCGTACTGGGTCTCGATGTCGGGCAGGCTCGCCCACCCGACCAGGATGGTGCGCCCCCGCTCGTCCTCGAAGACCTGGGGGGCGTAGAAGTCGAAGCCGAAGTCGAGCTCGACAAACCCCGCCTCGTCGATGCAGGGGTAGGGACCGTCCGCGTCCATGAGGCCGGGGTCTTTCGCCATGAGGTCGATGAGCCTGCCGCCGAGGGCGATGTAACCCGAGTTATGTATGTTCTGAAGGCTCGTCGGCCGCTTGCCCACGCCCTGGGGGCACACAAAGAGGAACTCGCGCCCGCCGAGCGTGGCGAGGTTGGGACATTCCCACATGTAACCAAAGGGCTGTCGTCCGAGGTTGGTCGCGGAGCCCTCGAGTCTCCAGCTGAGGCCGTCGGGGCTTTTGTAGAGAAGGATGCAGCCCCGATCTCCCTGAGCGCGTGCGCCGAGCAGCATGTGCCAGCAGCCGCCCTGCTTCCAGACCTTGGGGTCCCTCACATGGCAGGAGCAGTAGGCGGGGTAGCCCTCATTGCCTAAAACCAGGCGCTTCTCACCAAAGGTGGAGCCGTCGCTCACGACGAGGGTCTCGTTGGCGAGACGACCCGAGTAGTCGTAGTCGTGCTCGCCCGGCAGCAGCTGGTTTCCGGTATAGTAGCACCACATCCTACCGTCGTGGACGGTGGCCGAGCCCGAGTACGAGCCGTTCCTGTCAAGCTCCCGGTCGGGCATGATGGGCGACCCCAGCCACTTCCAGCTGACGAAGTCTTTTGTGGCCCAATGGCCCCACCCATGGGCGGCGTCGGGCCAGAGCCTGCGGTGCTGATGGAAGTAGTGGTAGGTGCCATCGAGCTGGCAGAGGCCATTGGGGTCGGTTATGTCGCCGGTCTCGGTCTGGAGGTGGAACCTGAGGCGCCAGTTGTGCTTGGGGCTCCACGTGCGCTTGATTGCCATCGTGCTCCTTTTGCGCGTCGCGGTCGCGAGAGGGCCGCTCTGCCGTGGTCGGTTGACGTCTAGAACAGCTAGGACAGGACCTTCTCGACCTCGTCGAGGGTGGGCATGGCGGGGATGGCACCGCGCCTCCGCACACAGAGGGATGCCACGGCATTGCCAAAGCGGGCGAAGCTTCTGGCGTCGTCGAGGGTCACGTTCTCGGGCCTGATGTCGGCGTCCACGAAGGCACAGAGGAAGCCTCCCCAGAAGGAGTCACCCGCCCCGGTCGTGTCGACAGCATCCACCTTGAAGCTGGGCACGGTCGCGCTGCCGTCCTTGGTCGCCACGAGGGCGCCCTCGTCGTCGAGCGTCACGCAGACCACCCGTGCGCCCTGACCAAGGAGGATGCGGGCGGCCTCGGTGGGGTCGGAGCGTCCGGTGAGCAGCTCGGTCTCCTCGCAGCTGATCTTTATGAGGTCCATGTACGTGACGATGGAGCGCATCTGCTCAGAGGCCACCTCGGCGCTCGTCCAGAGGGAGTCGCGGTAGTTGGGGTCATAGGACATGACGGCGCCTGCGGCCTTGGCCACGTCGAGAGCGGCGATGGTGGCGCTGCGTGCCGGCTCGTCGGTGAGCGAGAGTGACCCCACGTGAAAGACGCGACTGTTCTCGATGACATCGCGCCTGAGCTCCTCGGGGCGCAGCTGCGTGTCTGCGCCGGGCTTGCGGGCGAAGGAGAAGGTCCTCTCGCCCTCCTCGCTGAGCGCGACGAAGGCGAGTGTGGTGAAGCAGTTGGGGTCGAGTACGAGGCCGTCGCAGTTGACATCGTTGGCGACGAGGGTGGCGTTCAGGAACTCGCCGTGCATGTCGCGCCCCACCTTACCGATGAAGGCGGTGGACTTTCCCAAGCGCTCGAGGGCTACGAGGACGTTTGCGGGCGCGCCGCCGGGATTGCGCTCGAAGAGCTTCTGGCCTGCAGCTGAGGTACCCGCGTCGGTGAAGTCGATGAGAAGCTCGCCGAGGGCTGTGACAGAGAACATGGTGCTCCTTTCCGCAGCACCGACGCCTACGTCGGATGCTGCCGTATCAGAGAAATGCGGGAGCGATCGCAACTGCGACCGCCCCCGCAGGTGTGCTGACCAAGGTTGCCGGTCAGGGGGACGGACCTACTTCTTGATGTCGATGAGGGTATCGCCCGCCTTGACGGTGCCGGTGTGACCCTCAACGGAGGAGAAGTCATCGGTGTTGGTGATGATGACCATGGTCGTTGTCGGGAGGCTGGCCTCCTTGATGGCGCCCAGGTCGACATCCATCAGGAGGTCACCCTTCTTGACGTTCTCGCCCGCCTGGCACTTGGCGGTGAAGGGGCCTCCCTTGAGGTTGACGGTGTCGATGCCAATGTGGATCAGGATCTCGACGCCGCCCTCAGAGAGCAGGCCAATGGCATGACCGGTCTCGGCGACCATCGTAATGGACCCGTCTGCGGGTGCGTACACCTTGCCCTCGGTGGGCTCGACGGCCGCGCCCTTGCCCATGGCCTCGGAGGCGAAGACGGGATCGGAGACGGCGGTCATCGAGATGGCCTCGCCTGCCATGGGCGAGACGATGGCTTCGGGACCAGTGGTTGCGGCTGCTTTGGCGCTGGGGGCCGCAGTGGTGTTGGCGCTAGTCTCAGGCTTGGGGGTGGGAGCGGCAACCTTCTTCTTGGGCTTGTCCTCGTCCTTGTAGATGGCGCTCGTGAGGCCAAAGGCCACGCCGAAGGCGACGACGAACATGATGATGTACTGGACGGGCTGCTTGACGCAGAGCAGGAGGCCGAAGATGCCCGTCACGCCCGTGCCGGTGGCGGCGAGTTGGGTCAGGTAGCAGACGAAGGCTCCGCAGGCGGCACCGGCCATGCCGCATACGAAGGGCTTGACCTTGGGGAGGTTGACGCCAAAGATTGCCGGCTCGGTGATGCCCAGCAGGCAGGAGATGCCAGAGGGGACCGCGAGGCTCTTGGTCTTGACGGTCCTGGTCTTGAGCGCGACGGCCAGGCAGGCACCGCCCTGCGCTATGTTGGCGGCGGACGCGACGGGCAGCCAATACGTCACCTTCTCGGGCTGGGCGAGCATGGAGACGTCGATGGCGGTGTACATCTGGTGCAGGCCCGTGACGACGGAGGGCGAGTAGATGAGGCCGATGATGATGTAGCCGATGCCCAGGGGCACCTTGAGCAGGAAGTACAGCAGGCCGAGGATGGCGTTCTCGAGCCAGACGAAGATGGGGCCTATGAAGAGGATCGTGATGTAGGCGGCGACCGAGACGGACACGAGCGGCGTCACGAAGAGGTCGAACATCTCGGGTACGGCCTTGTGCAGGCGCTTCTCGAAGAAGCAGAGGATCCAGACGCCTACGAGTATGGGGATGACGTGTCCCTGGTAGCCTATCCAGTCGATGCTGTAGAGGCCTGGTATCACCGGGAGCGTGATCATCGTGCCGTCAGAGAGGGCCTTGGAGGCGCTGTAGGCGCTGATGAAGTCGGAGCTGATGAGCAGGGCACCGAGCGATGCGCCAAGGTAGGGGTTGCCCCCAAAGACCGTGGCTGCCGAGAAGCCGAGCAGGATCTGCAGGTTTGCCAGGGCGCAGGCGTTGACGAGCGCCGCGATGCGCCACCATACGCTGGTGGTGTCCAGATCAAAGAGGCCCGCGCCGTCGGGGGCGGGCGTGCCCATGAACTGGATGGCACCCATGATACCCATGAGCATGCCGGATGCGACGATGGCGGGGATGATGGGCACGAAGACGTCAGAGAGTACCTTGATGGCCTTCATGAAGCCATTCTGCTGCTGTGCGGCCGCCTCCTTGACGTCAGCCTTGCTCGCGGCGGAGATGTTGCCCTGCTTGCAGAGCTCGTCGTAGACCTTGTTGACGGTACCCGTCCCGTAGATGACCTGGAGCTGACCAGAAGCTTTAAAGTTGCCCTTGGCGCCAACGGCGTCATCGATCTTCTCCTGGTCGACCTTGGAGTCATCCGCGATGACCAAGCGCAGGCGTGTGGCACAGTGCGCTGCCGAAACGATGTTGCCCGGGCCGCCGACCGCCTCCAGAATCTCCTTAGCGGCTTGTGCGTGATCAAGTGCCATTGAGTCCCCCTTGTCTGAACGCTGCATATGGAATCGTTCTCACACGCTCTTATCGAAGGATTCCATAGTTGGTGGCATACTCGGCTCGCAGCCATGGAATCGTTCTCATATATTCAAGAATACTTCACAACTGAGAGGATGTGGGTCCTAAAGGAGTAGGGCATAGCTGAACGGCGGCATATAGGCGGCGAATGGCGATGGATAGTCTTGCGTCGGAGGGGGACGAAGGATGCGTTCGCGAAAAAAGAGGATGCGTTCCCGAAAGACGAGAGGCGGATCGGGCTTGGCAGGCCATGAGCATGGTGCCGTAGGGGTTGGCCCCGCAGTCGGCTAAACCGAGCTTCACGGGTGTCCCTAGCGGATCGACCCCCGTGCGAGGACCTCGTAGCCCAGGCGTATCTCGCACGGGATGCGCGTCGTCTTGCCCATGGCGTCGACGAGCATGCGCGCGGCCTCCTTGCCGGCCGTCTTGTAGTGGTGGTGTACGGTCGTGAGCGTGGGCGTGACCACGAGCGTGAGCTCAGAGTCGCCCGTGCCCGTCACCTGCACGTCGTCAGGTATGCTCCTGCCGTATTCGCGCAGGCAGCTCATGGCGCCGAAGGCAATGGAGTCGCTCGCGCAGATGATGGTGTCCACGTCGGGATGCGACTCGAGCAGCCGCTCACAGCTGAGGTAGCCCGACTCCACCGTGAAGTCTGCGATGAGCTGTGCGCTTGCGGACACCTCGAGGCCGCACTCCTCGCAGGCATCAAGGAAGCCCCTGTGTCTGGCCCTTCCTGCGGCCAGGTCCCGCTCCGTGACGCCGATGTAGGCGGGCTTGGTAGCGTGGTCGAGGGCCAGCGCCGTGATGTCGCGTATCGAGTGATAGTCATCGTTGTAGACGCAGGATCTCCCCTCGATGTCCTGGCCGAGGACCACGAGCGGTACTCGCAGCTCGTCCATGGCGCGCTCGTGCGCGGACGTGAGTACCGTGCCCACGAGGATGACGCCGTCCACGTGGCTCTTCTCGGCAAAGAGGCGCAGGTAGTCGACCTCGAGCTTCTCATCATTGTCGGTGTTGGCCAGCAGTATCTGGTACTGGGAGTCATTGAGCTGAGAGGTCAGGCCCTCTACCATCCGCGAGATCGAGACGGAGTTTATCTTGGGAATGATGACGCCCACGAGATTGGTCTTGCCGGTGCGCAGCTGCTTGGCCTGACGTGAGGGTATGTAGCCGGTCTCCTTGATGACGCGGGCAATGGCGCGGCGCTTCTCGCTCGAGACGTAGCCGTCGTTGAGGTAGCGCGACACGGTGGCGCGAGACACTCCCGCCATCTTGGCCACTGTCGTGATGTCCATGTGCCACCTCGCCTTCTGTTGTGTGACTCGAGAACCCTGTGATTAACTTACTTGCACAAGGTGGGCAAAACCGCACTCATTTTTTGGGTGTGCGGTCGCTGTGGCGCGGTGAGTGCGCTGTTGGCTCTGAAGGTCACGCGGGACATGCTCGCGGGTCTGTCCCGGGGACAGGGAGTTTGCTCACCCGGCGGTCATAGCTGAGAAGCCCGTTGGTCTCTTCCTCGATGTCCGTGAGCTGGGTGAAGACGAACCCTGCAAGCCCCCTTGGCTCGAGCGCGTCTGCCTGGGCGAGCTGCCTGGAGACTGCCTGTCGAAATGCTGCTGTGTCCTCGAAGACATCATAGCCGTAGGAGGTCTCCAGTGAGCAGTGCCCCTCCACGCGAAGGCTGAGCCCGCCGAACTCGTTGAGGATGAAGGCACGGTCATCCTTATGTGGATAGACCTGGAGGCTCCTGAAGTAGTTGTGGATGGCCACGAAGTTGCCCGCCCCCTGGTCGTACCAGCCGCTTGCCGCGATGACGGGACGTGTGGGGTCGAGCTCCCTGGTGCGCTGCGCCTGGCCAAAGGAGTCAAACTGCCCCCAGCTCTCGTTGAAGAGCGTCCAGGCAATGACGCTGGGATGGGCGGAGAGGCGACGCACGGTCAGGTCGCGTGTGTGCTGCCACTCCCTACGATAGGAGTTGTCGTCGGCTGCGAGTTTGCGCCAGTGGGAGGGTGTGTCGTCCCGAAAGCGTGACCATGAGCGCCTAAAGAGCGTGGGCGTGTTGATCGAGCGCCACTTGTCGTAGCTGCCGCCACCTGTGGGCATGTCCTGTATGACAAGCATGCCCATGCGGTCGCAGAGCCAGTACCAGAGCTCCCCCTCAACCTTCACATGTTTGCGGAGCAAATTGAAGCCCAGGTCATGGGCAGTCTGGACGTCGGATCGCAGGGCATCGAGCGAGGGCGGGGTCATAAGCCCGTCGGGCCAGTAGCCCTGGTCGAGCAGCCCCCTCAGGAAGATGGGCCTGTGGTTGAGCATGACGCGGGGCGTGCCTTGGGCGTCTGGCTCGACCGTGACCGAGCGGAAGGCACAGTAACTCGTGACCTCATCCTCTCCATAGCCGAGCGTGAGGTTATAGAGGCGGGGGTTGTCCGGTTCCCAGAGCTGGGGGTCCTGGACGCGCAGCCTGACCGTCGCCTCGTGCTTTTTGGCGACGGGTCCCATCGCCGACCGGCCGCTCTTAAGCGAGAGGACCAGGCGTCTGCCAGGGTGGCTGACTTGGGCCGTGACCGAGATGGTGCCATCGTCCGGGTTGGCACTCACCTGCAGTTGTCGGACGTGGTCTTTGGGGACGTCCTCGATCCAGACGCTCTGCCAGATGCCGGACTGAGCCGTATACCACATGTTGGCCCGCACGAGTCGCTGCTTGCCGCGAAGCTGCGTGCCCGTGTCGCTCGGGTCGAAGACGCAGACGGCCAAGGTGTTCTCTCCGTCCTTGACGGCGGACGTTACGTCTATGTCAAAGGGCAGGTAGCAACCCCTGTGCTCGGCGAGTCTCTTGCCGTTCAGATAGACCGCACAGGCCCAGTCCACGCCCTCGAAGTGCAGGATGCACCTGCGCCCCGGCAGGGGTCGGCTTGCATCGAAGCAGAGTCGGTACCAAAGGAGCTCATTTGGCTTGAGCTGGCGGCCGACGTGCGAGAGCTGGGCCTCTGGCGAGAAGGGCACGAGGATCTTGCCATCCCAGGAGATGGGCATCGTGGCGTTGCGCCAGGAGCTACGGGCTTCTTGGGCCGAGCCGAGCGAGACGAAGGCGTAGTCCCACCAGCCGTTGAGCGTCTGCCAAGATGTGCGGGCAAGCTGCGGGCGCGGGTGCTCTGGCCAGGGGACGGTGCCGTCGCCAGGAGTGGCGGCAAGGAGCCTCTCTCCCCAGATCGTGGTCAGGGGGAAGAGGGGAGCGCCTATGCCCTCCTTGGGCTGGCTCTTGAGCGCACGTCTGAGATCGAGGTCCATGGACTCTCCTAAGTGGGTTTGCGAATGCAGAACAGGATAGTGCGCAAAGACGACCATGGGCCTTGCGAATTGTGAAGAAACACATATGAGAACATCGGTCATTTGACTTTGGTCGGTCTGGGGCATATAGTAATCATCCTGCGCAGTTGATGCGCCCAGACTCTGCGGGGTGGAGCAGTCTGGTAGCTCGCCGGGCTCATAACCCGGAGGTCGGTGGTTCAAATCCGCCCCCCGCGACCAAAAAATAGACCCTGACCTGTGAAATCAGGTCGGGGCTTTCTTTTGACCACTCTGTGATCACCAAAACTATTTTCTGGCAAGTCAAAAACTGCCCAGAAAACGGCGTAGTTGCCGCTTTGGCGAAACCTACACTTTTCAAAACCCGACCTAGCGAAACCTACGTACCGCTCTGGCGGTAGCTTCAGGTGGATTGCTCCCACTGTAGCAGTCCCTCTTATCTCCTTTATCCACTTTGGCTGTGTTAACCCTATTCTGACACGGCGCGGCAACACTCTATTCCCACGTCAAC
>ERZ773042.220-NODE-220-length-44083-cov-23.354434_pt1 | contig 44083 bp, 58 predicted proteins | sample MGYA00511664_ERZ773042 | MGnify/ENA primary metagenome ERZ773042 (study PRJEB29015, sample SAMEA2737984) | human oral metagenome | biome: human oral; feature: human-associated habitat; material: dental | place: China | collected 2036 ... | reverse complement strand
GATTTGCTAAAGCATCCTTTCCTATTGCGCCCGCACCTCGCATTTTCCCCGGAGGTAGGTTTGGGCACACCGAATCCGGGTTTCGGATAAGACAGGACGACCTGTGTCGTTGGGGTCTTCTTGCGTTCGTTCCTTTCTACCCAACGAGGGGTACGCAAGTCGTCCTGTCCTACCTGAAACCCAGATTCGGAAACAGCAAAGGAACCCGGAATAGGAGAGAACTCCGTGGCAAGGGCCAAGAAGTCACCCAGAGGACGGGCCGCCACTCCGGAGCAGCAGGAGAATCAACTCATTTCGCTCGCAGTCCAGCGAGCCGAGGAGATGCTACTGGACGGCACGGCTCCTCCTTCCATCATCACGCACTACCTCAAGCTCGCCACGAGCCGTGAGCGGTTGGAGCAGGAGCGAATCAAGGCCGAGAACGACATGCTCAAGGCCAAAGCCGACGCTCTGGCGGCCTCAGCACGAGGGGAGGAGGCCTACAAGGAGGTTCTCGAGGCGTTCAAGTCCTACGCCGGAGGGGGTGTGGGTCTTGAGTCGGATTCGGACCTACCATGAACTCTCTCGCATCGAATCCTTCGAGGAACGGTACGAGTACCTACGTCTCAATCAGGATCCAGGGGATCAGACCTTCGGTTTCGAACGGTATCTGAACCAATCCTTCTACCACTCGACCGAATGGCGTCAAGCAAGGCAGAAGGTTATCCTCAGAGACGACGCATGCGACCTCGGGGTCCCGGGTCACGACATCTACGGTAAGATTCTTGTTCATCACATGAACCCGATTCGGCCCGAGGACCTCGAGGGAGAGTTCAATCCCGACATCCTCGACCCCGAATACCTGGTCTGCGTGCGACACGACACCCATAACGCGATTCACTTCGGCGACGCGAGCCTGTTACCCAAGCCTCTAGTCGAGAGAACGCCGAATGACACGATACCCTGGAGGTGACCGTGGCTGATTCGATATTGAATGACATCAAGAAGGCTCTCGGCATCACCGAGGACTATACGGCTTTCGATCAGGAGATTATTCTCCACACAAACACGGCGCTAATGTTCGCAGAGGAGATCGGTCTCCCCTCGTTCAAGATCGCCGGAAAGACAGAGACCTGGGATCAGTACCTCAGTGGCGTCACGAAGAACGTTGAAGCCGTTAAGACGTACCTGTATCTGCAAGTGCGGCTCGTATTCGACCCGCCTGCGAACTCTTTCGTCGTGACGGCGATCGAGAAGCAGCTTCAGGAGTACGCCTGGCGTATCAACCTGCAGAAGGAGACTCCATGAGCGACCAACTCATGCACTACGGGGTCAAGGGGATGCGTAAAGGCGCTCGGAAGAGCCGTGAGCAGCGGAATGCTGAGCGCCGCGCCAAGTATGAGGCCAAACTCAAGGCTAAGTATGGCGATCACGACATCGCTACGATTGAGGCCTTCATCAAGAAGCGCAAGGCGCAAGCAAAGGCGGCCAGGGACTGGCGTCTTGGCAACCAGCGCAACCGTCAACTCACCGCTACTGAGCGTCGAGAGAAGTATTACAACGAACTCGACACCGGCCAGCTAGGCAAGACCTACGCAACCGATGCAACTCTCGCTGAAGCCGCTCGCAGGTACTACAAGAAGGGGCATAACAAGCGAATGGGTCATTCGGAGCTGATGCATTACGGCGTCAAAGGTATGAAGTGGGGCGTTCGCCGTCGTGCTCGTCGTGACGCTAAGGAATTCACCCAGGCCAAGATGTACTACGGCGAGGGTGCCGGCAATCGGCGGAAGCTGATCAAGGCAACAGTCAAAGCTCGCTCGAAGGATCCGTTCTACAAGAGCGAGTTCGACAAGGCCGTCGCTAATACCGACATGTCCAAGCGGGCTTCTCAGGCCCGAAGGCAGCGCGGTCGGAAGAACGCTCGCAACTACGCTGGCAAGACCGTTCGCGGCGTTGGGAACATCGCCACGGGGAATCTCAGCCGGGCCGGAGGCGCTCTAGCTCTCGGTTACCTGGGATATCAGGGGGCTAAGGCCGCTGGGATCGCCCCCACCGAGAAACAGCTACTCACCAAAGCGGTCAAGGGAGCGAGGAAGATCAAGAGAGTCGTTCAGCACGACGACGTTCTCGCTCACTACGGCATCAAGGGGATGCGCTGGGGAATCCGCAAGTCTCGCATCAAGGGTGCGAAGAAGTGGACTTCGGCTAAGCAGGCCAAAATAGACGGCATGTCCGATGATCAACTTAGGCGGGTCAATAACCGTATCCGGTTGGAGAAGGAGTATCGTCAGCTGACCCAAACCCGGATGGAGCGCTATCGTAGCAAGGTAGGGAAGGCGGCCGAGGAGGCTGCATTCAACACCCTGCAGAACGCAATCCAGAAGGGGCTGAAGAAGGCTGCTAGCCAGGGCGGATCTGCCGCCATCAAGGGCGCCAAACGGTTCAAGTAATAGGACTATGACATGACAGACACACTGTTCTTCATCGATGAGGACGAGGTCCTCGCTCACCATGGCGTCAAAGGCATGAAGTGGGGCGTTCGCAAGCAGCGAGCCGCTTCCGGAGGCGCCGGATCAACCAAGAAGCGCAAGGGGCTCTCACGCAAGCAGAAAGCCGCTATCGCCGGTGTTCTCGGCACGGCGGCTGCCGCCGGTGCAGGGTACTACTTACATAAGTCGGGCAATGGTAAGAAGATCGCGGCTCTAGCTAAGAAGCACGGAGCATCCGCTAAGGACTTTGCCAAGGGCAAGGGTCGCAATCTCGGAGCCCAGGCTCGTGCCAAGTCGGCGCAGGCCAAGCGGTTCGCTAAGGCTCAGTCAGCCAATGCCAAGAGTACGGCCGAGAAGCTGAAGACCACCAAGGCCGGCAAGTACGCCGAGGCCACTCGTCTCGCCGCCAACGCTGCCGCGTTCAAGACCGGTCACGCAGCTCGTTCCGCTGGCTTCCGGGCCAAGCAAGGGGCGTGGAAGGTCGGTAACAAGGCGCGTCGGACCGCTGCAGGCGGCGTGGGTGGAGTAAAGTCCGCAGCCGGTATGGCAGCACGTTCGGCTAAGTCTAAGGCTGGTTCTGCAGCCGGCAAGGCCGCAAGCGCCGCTAAGTCCGCAGCCAGTAAGGCGTCAAGGGGCGCTAAGTCCCCAGGCGCTTCGGCCAAGTCTGCGGCGTACGCAGCTAGGTATAAGTACGCCAAGAAGGCTGCCGGCAAGGAGGTTGGCTTCCGGAAGCTCGCTACCCACGGGACCCGGGTCGTGCGCCCCAAGTCCAAGTTCAAACTTACCAATTCCGACAAGATCGCCTTGGTGGGCGCCGCCGGATTGAGCGCTAATCTGGCAGGTGCCGCGGTCGGAGCAGCGCGCAATCGGAAGAAAACGCGGGGCTCTAAGAAGCGTCGCCGCTAACCATGCTCTCCAATACCGCTACCCCGCGATATTACGCTGAGTTCAGAGACGATGTCCTCGCAGGCCGGATTCCGATCTGCAAGGAGATCGAGATGGAGATGAATAGGATCGATGATCGGATTCGCAATCCCGGTTTTTATTACGATAGCGACGCTGTGGAGGGGTTCATCCGCTTCGCGGAAGCGGAGATGACTCTAACCGACGGATCCGATCTTCGACTCCTACCGAGCTTCAAGCTCTGGGCCGAACAGATCTTCGGATGGTGGATCTTCACCGAGCGATCAGTCTACGTCCCTAACAAGACGACAGCTGGCGGTCATTTCGAGAAACGCCGGGTGAAGCAGCGCCTCATCAACAAGCAGTACATCATCGTCGCCCGAGGCGGGGCGAAGTCTCTGTATGAAACCCTCCTCCAAGCCTACTTCCTCACGATCGACACGTCGACCACCCACCAGGTGACGACTGCGCCGACGATGAAGCAGGCCGAGGAGGTCATGCAGCCCTTCCGCACGGCCATTACAAGAGCTAAGGGCCCCCTGTTCGATTTCATGACTCAGGGGTCTCTCCAGAACACGACCGGCAGCCGCGCTCTCAGGCAGAAACTCGTCCCCACCAAGAAGGGGATCGAGAACTTCATGACCAACAGCCTGCTCGAGGTTCGACCCATGTCGATCGATAAGCTTCAGGGCCTCCGCACCAAGATGAACACGGTGGACGAGTGGCTCTCGGGCGATATTCGTGAAGATGTGGTTGGTGCCATCGAGCAGGGCGCATCCAAGGTCGACGACTGGCTTATTCTGGCAGTGTCCTCGGAGGGCACCGTCAGGAACTCGGCCGGCGACAACATGAAGATGGAGCTCCTCAACATTCTTCGAGGGGAGTACTCGGATCCCCATACTTCCATCTTCTACTACAGGCTCGATGACCTCAAGGAGGTCGGGGATCCGTCGACCTGGTTGAAGGCCCAGCCAAATCTCGGGGCCACCGTCTCCTACGAGACATATCAGCGAGACGTCGAACGAGCAGAGCATGTGCCTGCGGCTAGGAACGATATCCTGGCCAAGAGGTTCGGCATTCCCATGGAGGGGTACACGTACTTCTTCACCTACGAGGAGACCCTACGGCACAACCGTCAGGACTTCTGGGGTATGCCTTGTTCCATCGGCGTCGACCTGTCACAAGGCGATGACTTCACCGCCTTCACATTCTTGTTCCCCCTCAGCCGGGGCAGGTTTGGCGTCAAGACGCGCTGCTACATTTCCGAGCGCACCATGCTGCGCCTTCCGGGAGCCACTCGTCAGAAGTACGAGGAGTTCCTACAGGAGGGCTCGCTCATGGTACTCGAGGGTACGGTTCTTGACATGATGAACGTCTACGAGGATCTCGAGGCGTTCATCGCTGACTGCGAGTACGACGTGCGCTGCCTGGGTTTCGACCCGTACAACGCCAAGGAGTTCGTGACTCGCTGGGAGAACGAGAACGGACCGTTCGGCATCGAGAAGGTCATCCAGGGAGCCCGGACTGAGTCGGTGCCTCTTGGTGAAATCAAGGACATGGCGGAGGATCGCAAGCTCCTCTTCGATCAGTCCATGATGACCTTCACGATGGGGAACGCCATCACCCTGGAGGATACCAACGGGAACCGCAAGCTCCTGAAGGCCCGACGGGAGAACAAGATCGACTCGGTCGCCGCCCTGATGGACGCCTGGGTCGCTTACAAACTCAACAAGGACATGTTCGACTAGGAGGTGAAGGACATAGGACTGCGAGATAGACTACAGCACGCCTACAACGCCTTCACTGGCAGGGACATCGACCGATCAAACCTCGGTCCGTCCTACTCCGTACGGGCCGACCGGCTTGCTCTCGGATGGACGGCCGACAAGTCGATCATCTCGTCGCTGTTTAACATGATCGCCATCGACGTGTCCGCCACGCCGATCCGACATGTCGACACAGCTCAAAATGGAACGTTTATTGGTGTTCGGCGGTCGGCCCTGAACGACTGCCTGATGCTGGAGCCCAACATCGACCAGAGCGGCCGAGCCTTCATTCAAGATGCTGTGCTGTCTCTGTTCGACGAGGGCGTCATCGCAATCGTTCCGGTCGAATCGGACCTGGACCCGAGGACCAACAACAGCTTCGACATCAAACAGCTGCGAGTCGGGCGAATCACACAGTGGTTCCCCGAGCAGGTCGAGGTTGAGGTCTACAACCAGACTCGCTCTACCAAGGAGCGGGTTATCCTGCCGAAGCGCACCGTCGCCATCATCGAGAACCCTCTCTATGAGGTGATGAACAAGCCGAACTCCACCCTCAAGCGACTGAGTCGTAAGCTCTCCATGCTGGACCTGGCTGATGAGAAGACGTACACCGGAAAGCTGGACATCATCATCCAGCTCCCCTATGTCGTCAAGACCGAAGCCATGCGCCAGCGGGCGGAGAACCGCATCCAGTCTATCGAGGATCAGCTCGGCAAGGGCGGCCACGGGATCGCCTACACCGACGGCTCCGAGAAGATCACTCAGCTGAACCGCCCGGCTGAGAACAACCTGCTCGATCAGATCAAGTTCCTCACCGCTGAGCTCATGAGTCGACTGGGTATCTCGGAGGACGTCTTCAAGGGTACTGCGACGGAGATCGTCTGGACGCACTACTGGAACCGGGCCGTGGAGCCTGTGCTCTCGGCACTCGCTGATGGGATGAGTAAGGCCTTCCTCACGAAGACCGCGCGCACCCAGGGGCAGGCCGTTCAGTACATCCGCGATCCGTTCAAGAATGTTCCTCCGAGCCAGATCGTCACATCCCTGGATACCATGCTCAGGGACCAGGTCATCACGCCGAACGAGGCTCGTACGAGGATTGGTCTTCCGCCATCCCCGAACGAGCAGGCGGATCAGTTGCAGAACCCGAACATCAACCCGCAGATGGGTGACACCTCCCTGGACGGCGAGGGGGATATTCCGGACTCCGGTCCTGATGTTCAGTCAGTGCTCAGCATGCCGATGAGCCAAGTCAGAGGAGAAGGATGAAGTTCGACTTCAGTGGCTGGGCCACTAAGAACGACCTGACCTGCTCCGATGGGCGCACTATCAAGCATAATGCGTTCAAGGAGAATGACGGCCAGCGCGTGCCGCTTGTATGGCAGCATGGGCACAACGCCGTCGACAATGTTCTCGGGCATGCACTGCTCGAGAATCGGGATGAGGGTGTTTACGCCTACTGCGCGTTCAACGACACTCCTGGTGCAGATAACGCCAAGGAGCTCGTGAAGCACGGCGACGTCAAGGCTCTCTCGATCTACGCCAACCGCCTCGACCAGCGAGGTGGTGACGTTATTCACGGCAACATCGTCGAGGTTTCCATGGTCCTGTCTGGGGCCAACCCGGGAGCTTTGATCGACAACGTTGCTCTTGAGCACTCGGATGGTTCATGGACCGAGTCCGAGGATGAGGCCGTCATTTATTCCGGTCTTACGCTCTCGCACGATTCCGGAGAAACAACGGAGGACACAGAATCCATGGACGAAGACGAGGTTTACGACGAGGACGACCTCACGGTCGCCGATGTCCTCGAGACCCTCGACGATGACCAGCGTCTGGCTGTTGCGGCCCTTATCGAGGAGATCAGCGGTGACGTTGATGACGATGATGAGGACTTCGACGAGGACGAAGAGTTCGATGAGGACTATGACGACGAAGACTACGATGAGGACGCCGAACACGGCGACTTCGGGGGTGATACTCTGATGCATTCCAACATCTTCGAGGGCGACGCTCGTGCCGCTATGGGCCCGCACCTCTCTCACGCCGATGAGGAGCAGATCTTCGCCGAGGCTCGCCAGCCCGGCATGACGCTCCGCACCGCGGTCCTGGCGCACGCCGCGGACTACGGTATCAAGAACCCGGAGCTGCTGTTTCCGGACGCCACCAACCTGGACCCGGAGCCCCAGCGCATCATGCGCGAGAACTCTTGGGTTTCCAAGGTTCTCCAGGGGGCCAAGCACTCGCCGTTCTCCCGTGTCAAGACCCAGTGGTCCAACCTGACCGCTGACGACCTGCGGGCCAAGGGTTACGTCAAGGCCAGTCGCAAGAAGGACGTCGTCTACGAGGTCGCCAACCGGAAGACCGAGCCGACGACCGTTTACAACAAGACGAAGATTGACCGTGACGATGTCCTCGACATCACCACGTTCAACGTCGTTGCCTGGATGCAGCAGAACCTTCGCCTGGCCCTCGAGGAGGAGCTCGCACGCGCCGTCCTGATTGGTGACGGCCGTGAGGTGTCCAACCCCGACAAGATCAAGGAGAGCAACATCCGTCCGATCTGGAAGGATGACGAGCTGTTCTCCCACAAGGTCCTAATCGACAAGGACGCCAAGACCGCCGACGTCATCGACGTCGTTCGCCGGTCCCGGAAGTTCTACAAGGGCTCAGGTTCGCCGGTCCTGTTCACCACGAACGGGTTCATCTGCGACATGCTCGAGATCAAGGACCACAACGAGCGCTACATCTACGAGACCCGGCAGGCTGTCGCCAACGCCCTGAACGTCTCGGACGTCATCGAGGTCGAGGTCATGGAGGGCGCCAAGCGCGAGGTCGGGGGTAAGACCCAGAACCTGCTCGGCATCATCGTCAACATGCAGGACTACACCCTGGGTGCGGACAAGGGTGGCGAGACCTCCTTCTTCGAGCAGTTCGACATCGACTTCAACCAGCAGAAGTACCTGCTGGAGGCTCGTTGCTCGGGCTCGCTGACGAAGTACAAGTCCGCGATCGTCATCGAGAAGGCTACGGCCTGATCCGGTCAAAATGGCAAGATTCTTCGGAAGCATAGGCTACGGACACGCCGTCGAGACATCGCCGGGAGTGTTCGAGGACAAGGTCACGGAGAGGGAGTACTACGGGGACGTGAATCGTTCCCAGAAGCAGTACGACAGTGAGCCGAAGGTTCTCCAGAATCTCCGGCTCAACAACGAGATCTCTATCGTGGCCGACTCCTACGCCGAGGAGAACTTCTTCGCCATCAAGTATGTGAGGTGGATGGGGGCGCGCTGGGTCGTCACAAACGTGGAGGTCCGCCGCCCCCGTCTCATCCTCAACCTCGGAGAGGTGTACAATGGCCCAACGCCTTGAGTTCCATCAGAAACTCGTCGAAGCGCTGGGCTCTAGGAACGTCTACTTCCAACCCCCGGAGTCCGTCCAGCTCACCTACCCGTGCATCGTGTACGAACGGAGTCGAGCCGACTCGAAGTTCGGGGACAACACCAATTGGATTTACACGCCTCGTTATTCGGTCACCCTTATCAGCAGGAATCCCGACGAGCCGGTGCTGGACGTCCTGGCCGGCATGCCTATGTCCACCTTCGAGAGGCACTTCGTCTCGCACAACCTTCATCACGACGTGTTCAACATCTACCAAGGAGTATAGATGGCAGCCCTCACATGGGACGAGACGGGCAAGAAGTTCTATGAGACTGGTGTGGACCGTGGGGTCCTCTTCCCCGTCAACCCCGCTACTGGCGCTTACAGCAAGGGTGTCGCCTGGTCGGGTCTCACCAACGTGACTGAGACCCCGTCTGGTGCGGAGCAGACCGACCTGTACGCGGACAACATCAAGTACCTCTCTCTGACCTCGGCGGAGACGTTCGAGGGCAAGATCGAGGCCTACACCTTCCCCGACGAGTGGCTTCAGTGTGACGGCTCGGCCATCGTCGACAAGGTCGTCATCGGTCAGCAGGAGCGTACCTCTTTCGGTCTGGCCTACCGTACCATCAAGGGTAATGACCAGCAGAAGAATAACTACGGCTACAAGCTGCACCTTCTGTACGGCCTGGCCGCCTCCCCCTCGGAGCGCTCTTACGGAACGATCAACGACTCCCCTGAGGCGATCACCTTCTCGTGGTCCTTCAAGGGCACTCCGGTGAACGTTACCGACCACAAGCCGACCTGTGTCGTCACACTCGACTCCACAGTCATCGGCAAGAACGGTATGACCGCTATCGAGAAGAAGATCTGGGGCGATGGGGCTGGTGACCCCACCCTTCCGACTCCGGACGAGGTCATCGCCGCCGTCAAGGCTGCTGGCTGATAGCTCCCACGGACCCCGTGATTCGCTCCGGGGTCCGTGGTGACCCAGGGAGGAACGAATGCTGACGATTCACGTCGTCGGGGATGAGCTCTACGACGAGGATCGCAACGAGTTCATCAACGGATTCGAGGGCGACCTCGAGCTCGAACACAGTCTCGTCGCTCTGTCAAAATGGGAGTCCAAATGGCACATCCCGTACATCGGCAACGAGAAGCTCACCGAAGAGCAGGTCCTGGACTACGTCAAGTGCATGACTCTGAACGACGTCGACCCCGTCGTCTACTCGCACCTGTCCAGGGACAACGTGATACAGATCCGCGACTACATCGACAACACGATGACGGCCACTACATTCGTAGAGGCCGAGGGCGAGAGCCCTGCACGGAATGTTATCACGTCGGAGCTGGTCTACTATTGGATGGTCGCTCTCCAGATTCCGTTCGAGTGCCAGCACTGGCATCTCAACAGACTTCTCACACTCATTCGGGTGTGCAACGTCAAGAACCAACCCGACAAGAAGATGTCGACCGCCGCCACGCTTCGACAGAATCAGGCTCTGAACGCGGCGAGACGGGCCAAGTACAACTCAAGAGGTTAGTATGCCTGGTGTCACTCCTCTTCTCCACGGCAAAGTTCGGGGAGAGGCCAGTCCGTTTAGTACCGTCTACATCTCCCCCAGTAATGGGGTCACTGACGCTTCGATCACCCTTGGCGCGAATCCCGAGTTCGAGCTAGACGTGCCCTTCTACGAGGGGTCCAAGGCTCTGGTACGGGTCGTCCGAAAGGATGGTTCCTCGGAGCAGAAGATGATCGACCTCAAAGAGTCCATGTCCGAGAAGGTTGTCTGGTTCAACAACCGGGCCGCTGCCGGATACGGGACATTTGACACCGGCTGGAAGGAGATCACCAGCGGAGAAGGCGCTGGCTCCTACCAGTATCGGGTCATGGCAGGGACAGTCTACATCCGGATCAAGGGTGACGGTTGGCAGGGGGCCAACTTCAGCGGCCCAATCAACACCGAACGTCGGCTCGCAGACATCCCGGCGGCGTTCCAAGTGAAGACCCGAACCTGTTTCCCGCTCCCGAAGGGCGACGGAACCATTGACGGCTCCACTATCGAGGTTCGCCCCAACAACACGGTAGTCATGTGGATCAAGTCTGAGGGTAACAGGATCGTCCCGACGGTCTTCGCTCCTATCGAGAACTCTAACGGCTGAAAAGGTCAAAATGACTGTATCTCAATACGCAGCATCCTGCGCCAGGTACTACGCCGACGTCGCGGATGTCGGTTATTCGCAGCCAGATCGCTGGACTTTCTACGATCGGTCCGATTGGGACGGCTGGCTCATCAACCCTCCCGCCAACGCCGATTGCTCGGCCCTTGTTGCGGGCTGCTATAACCTCGCAGCTCATCACGAGTGGGGGGAGCCCTTCACTGCCGGCTACTTCCCCCGGTCTACCTGGACCGGGTCGCTTCGGGAGGAGTGTGCTCAGCGCAACTTTGCCGACATCTCAGATTCCTGGACGGGCAACGAGCCCGATGGCGGCTTCGAGATCGGCGATATCGTCTTGTCCGAGGCGGCTTCGGGCGGTAAAGGGCACGTCGCCATTGTTACGGGTCTCAACCCGACAATCCTGTCTGAGGCATGGATCGCTGAGGACGGAAGTGACGATGGTTGGATGGGGGACCAGACTGAGCAAGAGGTCCGGTCCAAGGAGTACGACGAACATCCGTACACCCAGTCCGCGTCCTGGACCCACTGCCTTCGCCGGCGGGACAACCATGGCAGCTCAGCCCCCTCGCACGCCGAGTCGTCTGCAGGAACCTCCATCCAGCAAGCCGTTCTCCGCGCCGCTGATGCTACTGGGTGCCCTTGGTGGGCCGCTCTCGGCTGCCTCAAGGTGGAGACCGGCGAGGAGGGTGCCAACATCTACGGCCACGACGCCGGAGGTGCCTGCTCGGGCTGGGGCGAGGTCACGGAGCACAACTTCAAGAACTACTTCTGGCCCATCGTATCCGAGTGGGGTACCTCGAATGGCGTTGGTCCGCTTCAGATCACCTATAACGGATATTTCATCAACGATCCTGACCGAGCCTGGTGGGATCCGCAGAAGTCTGCCGAGGTCGGCTGCTCTATCCTCAAGGGTCTTATCGATGCCGAGGGTGATTCCTACGAGGACCTCCGCCGAGTGGGGTCTCGCTACAATTCCGGGACCATGTATGGGTCCTACGAAGCGTACGGCGTGCCGTTCTCCGATGCATGCCGCTACTGGTACAACAAAGGCCGTCCGTCTCAAGGTTCGAGCGACGGCGGAGAGGAACTCGAAGTGTCATACGCAACCGATCTGCTTTCCGAGATCAAGGACCGCCTCGTCGAGGTCTCCGACCAGACTGGTGCCGGTATCGCCGGTCGCCGTTTCGACGGCCCCATCGTGGGTTGGCTGAAGGACATCTCCTACAAGCAGGACCTGATCCTGAAGGCGCTCAACGAGGCCAAGCCGAAGTCTGACGAGGGCAAGTGAGGCCATCGTGCCTTACTGTCACGTCAAAGGAGACATTCCCCCGTTCGCCACACTAACCGTCGATCCCGATGACGGCCCCACCTTTGTTGATACTGCCGGAGAGAACGGTAAAATCGACGGTATGGTGTGGTTCTTCCGAAGCACCAATGCTCGTCTCTTCCTGGACGACCAGGGTTGGAGCGCCACCAAGAACGTCACCCTGAGCGAGGACAACGTCGTCGACGTCACCATCAAGACTAATCGTCCTGCTGGTGGCGGAGGCGGTGGTAACGGGAACGTCATGGTCCTCGGTCGTGAGGAGCAAGTGCCCGCGGGTACTCCTCCGAACACGGTTATCGTACGAAAGGCCTGATTATGGCATCCCACATGAAGGGTATCGCAGTCTCCAAGAACCAAGACGAGAAGCTCAGCGTCCCGTCGGCTGCTGGAGACTGGGCGCTACTCGTAGTGGGTGGGCAGCTCAACCACATGCGGGATTGTACGCCCGCAGGTTGGACCGGGAAGTACGCCGGTGGCGAGGACATCCGGTCTTGTACTGTAGCCGTCAAAATGGTTGCCGATCCTGCCGACACACAGAACGTTGTGTGGAAGTCTCCGGACCCGGCCCACAACGGACGGCACGTTGCAGTTCTCATGGTATTCGATGGGGCCAAGATCAAGAGCCTGGTCCCTCGTGCACCTGGAGGAAGCGCCGATGGCTGGAAAGACGGACCATTTCCTCAGATCACAGGGTTCGTGCAGCATGACATAGCGGCCCTTCCGGTGGCTACTTTCCCGCCCAACGTCGAGTCGTTGACCAACGGCGCATGGGGTAAGGATACCAAGCTGTCTTGGTCGTCGATCGTCGTCGGGTATGCTCAGTCGCCGTATGTTCCGCCAACAGAAACTGGTGTGAAAACCCTTTTCGGCGTCGACGTCCAGCTTCAGGAGCAGACCGGTTCGCTCGATCCTTCTCTTGCAGACGGGTCTGGCGTTCGCGTCACCGTCTGGGACGGGACTCGGGAGAATCCAACATCCACGACGCGAGCAATCCCAGAGGGCTCCAAGACTATCCCGGAGCTCCTCGCGACTCCGCATTTCATCGTAGGCCATCGGGGTGGCTCGCAGTCCTGGCCCGAGCACACGGAGATCGGGTACACCCAGGCTGTCGATTACCATGCTCACGCGTTGGAATTCTCGGCCGCTCGGAGCAAGGATGGAGTCTGGTTCGGGTGCCACGATAAGAGTCTGTCGCGTCTTGTTCCGGCTCTGACCAAGAACGCTGACGAGTACACCTGGGCTGAGATCAAGGCCGAGGCATCGAAGACCCAGTACTTGCCGGCGACGATCGATTGGCTGATCGATACGTATTCCAAGAGTCACGTCATCGTCTTCGATCCAAAGCACAAGCTCGGTGAGTGGAAAGACGTTTGTGCCATGTTCAAGGGCATGGAGCAGAAGGTCATCCTCAAGGCGTATTACGACTCCAAGTGGGCGTTCGATATGATGCGAGAGCGAGGCTTCAAGACCTGGGGGTACGCTTACAATGCGGATATCGGCAGGGCAAACTATCCGGACTTCCTCACGGGTAAGGTCTGCGATATTCTGTCCATGGAGTTCGATGCGCCCCAGACTACATGGGATCCCTTGAAGGCCTCAGGTCTCCCAACGGTTGCCCATATTCCCGCTGACGCCACCCAGCTCCAAACGGCATGGTCTCGTGGTGCTATGGGTGCCATTGTGTCTGGTATGGCGGCCGCTCTTGAAAGGGCAGCATGAGTCCAGCGTTTACGCTGGAGATGGATTCGAGGATGGACACAGGGAAGTGGCTCGAGAGACTCAAAGAGGGCCGCTTCTTCGATTTCCTCGACGACTGCGGACAGGCCGGGGTGGCTGCGCTAGCTGCTGCTACTCCGGTCAGGTCCGGTTACACTGCATCCAGCTGGTCCTACGAGATCAAGCGGAGCAGAAATCGAGTCTCGCTGGTCTGGAACAACTCCCACGTGGAGCAGGGTGTCCCGATCGCAGTCATATTGCAATACGGGCATGGCACCAGAACCGGTGGCTATGTCCAGGGCGTGGATTATATAAATCCGGCGCTCCGGCCTATATTCGACAGCATCGTCAAGCAGCTTGAAAGCGCGGTGAGAGGCTAGTGGCGTCAATCGAGGAGCGGGTAGTCGCTCTTAAGTTCAACAACGGCCAATTCATGAACGGGGTTCAGGACTCTCTTAACGGAGTCAAGAAGCTCGAGGAGGGATTGGCATTTCGAGGCGGCGTTGAGGGGATCAATCAGGTCTCGGCAGCCGCCAAGAACCTTAATTTCTCGGAGGCCCAGGCGGGTATTGCCGAGACTACGAGCAAATTCTCGACTCTCCAGTCGATTGCTTTCGGCGCACTCGCCAGCATCGGTGGAAAGATCGCAGAAGTCGGCTCCTCGATGCTCTCGAGCTTCACGGTTCAGCCCCTTATCGATGGTATGAAGGAGTACGAGCTCCAGCTCAACTCAGTTCAGACCATTCTCGCCAACACTGCCCAGAAGGGCGAGACGATCCAGACCGTTAACGCGGCTCTGGACCAACTGAACACCTACGCGGACCAGACCATCTACAACTTCGGTGAGATGACGTCCAACATCGGTAAGTTTACCGCTGCCGGTATTGGTCTGGATGACTCGGTCGCATCGATTAAGGGTCTGGCGAACTGGGCAGCAGTCGCTGGTGCCAACTCAGAGGCCACCTCGAGGGCTATGTACCAGCTGTCTCAGGCTATGGCCGCGGGAACAGTGAAGCTTCAGGACTGGATGTCCCTGGAGAACGCCGGTATCGCTACCAAGCAGTTCCAGGACCAGCTGATCCAGACGGCCAAGATCCATGGCAAGAACGTCGACGAGATGATCGCCAAGAATGGTTCGTTCAGACTCTCCCTGCAAGAGGGCTGGCTGGACCAGGAGATCATGATGGAGACTCTGAAGCAGATGGCTGGTGAGTACTCCGACGAGCAACTTCTCTCCATGGGGTACACCGAGGAGCAGATCGCTCAGATCCAGGAGCTGGCCAAGACTGGTATGTCGGCGGCTCAGGACATCAAGACGTTCTCTCAGTTGATGGGCGTTATCGGTGAGGAGCTGGGTTCGTCCTGGGCTCAGTCGTTCCGAATCATATTCGGTGACTTCGAGCAAGCCAAGGAACTGTGGTCCAAGGTCGGCGCCTTCCTCACGGGTCCGAGCGGCGTCATCACTCAGATGGGCAACGCCCGAAACGCCCTTCTCCAGGGCTGGGCTGACCTCGGTGGTAGGGAGAAGGTCCTTGAGGGTCTCGCCTCTCTGTTCCACGCCATGTGGGATCCGCTCCAGCGCATCGGTCAGGCATTCTCGCAGGTCTTCAGCGGCCCGTCCGCTGAGGGACTGTACGCGATGTCCGAGGCGTTCGCTAACTTCATGGCCAAGCTGGTTCCCAGCGAGTCTACTATCGAGTCGATCGGCCTGTACTTCGAGTCGTTCTTCCGGATCGTCAAAATAGGTGTAATGGTCCTCACAGACTTCGCCAAGGTGATCGGATGGATCGCCGGCGGAGCGCTCAGGGGACTGGGCGCCATCATTTCCAACCTGACCGGGCACACCGCAGGATGGTCCTCGACACTCAGGGATCATATTGCGGCTGTTCAGGAGTGGTATGATAGCCTGAATGTCGCTGAGAACGTCATCAAGGCCATCACCTGGACGGGCGCCGGCTTGAAGCGTATCTGGAACAACTTCTCTGAGGGGTTCCACGACGAGATCACGCCTAGTCTCAGGCGCCTCAGGGAGGCCTGGGACGGTCTGTGGGAGGCTCTGAAGTCTGCGGGATCCGGGATCAAGGAAGCCATCGTTGGACCCTTCCGGGAGCTCAAGGAGAGCGCCCAGGAAGTCGGCCAGGCGCTCGGTATCGCCAGTGATTCCACGGATGAGGCCGGCGAGACAGCCGAGGCGAACGAATCCAAGTTCACCAAGCTCAAGAACAAGATCGTCGAGCTCTTCGAGTCCGCCTTTAAGAAGTCCTACTTCTGGGGGCAGCACCTGGCCGACCATCTTATTCCGGCGATCGACAAGCTCACCAGCTTTATCAACTGGCTGACCGAGTGCATCAACAAGCAGGCCATCGTCGTCAGCGACTGGTTGACTCCTAAGATGGAGCGACTGGCCGCACTCTACGACGAGGTGTCCACCAAGTTCAGCGAGTGGGCTGAGGCCATGCAGAATGGACCCGATATTGCCTGGTTGTCGTCCCTCGGCGGCATTCTGTCGTCGTTCGGAGCTGGTGTCTGGGGTGTCCTCAAGAATCTGGCAACGCTGAACTTCGACTTCGACGTCCAACCGTTCAAGAAGGCGTTCAGCGACCTCAAGACCCTCATGGGCGAGTACGCCGAGTCTGTCAAGTACGGCTGGAGTACCACCAAGGAGTTCATCTCTAACCTTGAGCTCAAGGACAAGGCTACCTCTGGCTGGCACAACTTCGTCAAACTCCTCCATGGTATTGGCAAAGTTCTCTCCACTGTTGGCCACTACGCCGTCATCGCGGCCAAGGCCATCATCGAGCCGTTCAAGGGCGCATTTGCTGAGCTCAAGAACATGGCCGACAACGGTGACTATGGGGGCATATTCGACGCCATACTCAAGACGGGCGCTCTGGTCACATTCCTCGCAATTGCCCGGAATGTTATCAACACCTTCAAGGAGTGGGGCAAAGCCGGATCCAACTTCGCCGGTATTCTCGGTAGCGTCAAGGACGTCATCGACGGGTTCAAGGACTCGATGGAGGCCACGACCAACCGGGTTAAGGCTACCACCATCCTTATTCTCGCTGGTGCCGTTCTCGTTCTGGCCGCTGCGCTCTGGGTTGTCGCCCAGATCCCGGCGGGTAAGATCGTAGCCGCTGGTGCTGCTCTATATTTCATGTTCAACATGCTGAAGAAGGCGGAGGACGAACTGTCCGGCTCCGGCGAAGGCAAGGACATGAAGGGGCTCACCAAGCGGATGCTCGCCCTGGTCGTATTGGCCGGAGTTGCGCTTCTCCTGGGCAAGGCTCTGAACAACATCGGCACCATGTCCTGGGACGATATTCTCAAGGGGACCATCGGTCTCTTCGCTGTCATAAAGATGCTCTTGATGATGGCCGAGACGACTACTAAGAGGAACAAGGATATCCTAGCGTTCGCTGCTACGGCGATCCCGTTGGGTATCGGCGTGCTTCTCCTCTCCTATGCGGTCAAGCCTCTCGGTGAGATGAGCGCGTCCGACCTTGCTCAGGGCGTTTTGGCGCTTGGTCTTATCATGAAGATGATGACCATGATGTCGGAGATGGGTACGGTCAAGGTCAAGAAGGCCTCGGCATTTGCGTTCCTTGCTCTGGCATTTACCATGCGCCAGATCGCGAAGGTTCTTACCGAGATCGGTGAACTGTCCTGGGGGGACACGATCAAGGGTATCCTTGCCATGGATCTATGCTTGGCGTCCTTGATGGTCGCCGTCGAAAGACTCGGAAGCGACAAGTTCGGGGGCGGCAAGTCTCTTGTTGGGGCCCTATCGCTCCTTATCCTGTCGGCGACACTCAAACTCATCGCCAGCGATATTGAGAGCTTCGCTTCCCTGCCATGGGGCGACTATCTCAAGGGTCTGCTCATGATGTCAGTGGCTCTAGGCGTTCTCATGGGGATCAGCGCTATCGGCGGTGGGGGTCTCGGCGGTGCGGCGGCACTCTTCGTGACCGTGGCTGCTCTTGCGCTCCTGGTGCCCGTCATGAGGGTCCTGGGAGAGATGGATTGGGCTACGGCGGGCAAGGGTATCGCCATCATGGCCCTGGCGCTAGCCGCTCTGGTGGCCGTCGGCTATGTGGCCGAGTTCGCTGCAGTCGGTCTACTTGCACTGGGCGGCGCCATCCTGATGATCGGTATGGGTGTCGGTCTAGCGACCGAGGGTATCGCCAAATTGGTTGATGCCATTGCGAACCTGTCGACCTCGGGAGCCGATGGCGTCCAGACGTTCCTCGCTGCGGTCGACGGCTTCATCGAGAGAATGCCTGCGATGGGTACGGCACTCGGCGAGGGCTTCATCAACTTCATGCAGGTCCTCATCGACAATTCGGGCACTATCGTCGAATACCTCAAGCTTATCCTGACGTCTGGCGCTCAGGCTATGATTGAGTCTATCCCGACATTCGTTCAGCTCATGACCACGATCCTCCTGGCGATCATCCAGGTCATATACGACAACGCCCAGGCTCTGATCGACTGCGCCATATTCTTGATCCTGACCTTGTCACAGGCCCTCATTGATAACATGCCGCAGTTGGTCCAGAGAGGCTCTGATGTGCTCATATCCTTCTTGGATGGTCTGAGTCAGAAGATCCCCGAGATCGGCCAGAAGGCTACGGACTGTATCGTGGCATTCATCACCAGTCTCGGCGACGAGATGCCCAGAATCACCGATGCAGCGGCCAAGACCGTCATCAAGTTCATAAACGGACTTGCGGACGCGATCGAGAACAATTCCGAGGCTATGGCTCAGGCGGGTGTTCGGCTCATCAGTGCCATAATTAGGGGTATCGGCACCGGCATCAGGACTCTCGTATCCACGGGCGTTGCGCAGATGAAGAACGCTGGTATTCAGCTGGTCAACGGCCTCAAGAATGCGATCACCGAAAAGCTCTCCTCCATCGCCAGTGCGGTCACGAGCATGGGTAGCACCGTTGTTTCGAAGGTCAAAGCGGCGTTCGGCATTCATTCTCCTTCGAGGGTGATGTACGAGATCGGTGATTTCCTGATGCAGGGTCTTGCGAACGGTATCACCGAGAACACTGAGCAGGGTATTACGGCGGCATCCACCATGGCCCAGGACACCGTGGATGCGTTCTCCAAGGGTTTCGGTAACACGAAGGATATTTGGAACAATGCATTCGGAGAGAACGCCGATCCAACGATCAAGCCGGTTCTAGACCTCTCGCAGGTCGAGGAGCAGGCAGATCGCATCGACGAGCTCTTCCCCCAGGAGGAGATCGCCAGCACTCTCACGTCGACGGCAACCGCTCAGCTTGCTGAACGAGCCGTCACTAGCACTCCTGCAAAGTCGAATGACACCGCCGCCAGCGAGACGTACAACCGGGGCACAAGTCTCGTGTTCAACCAGTACAACAACTCGCCGAAGGCGTTGTCCGAGGCGGAAATCTACCGCCAGACTCGTAACCAGATCGAGCAGGTGAAGGGAGCCATGTACGAGCTATGATTGAGTCAATCGAGTTCATTACGTACCGGCAGCAACGCGTTGTTTTACCCCTGAGGGATCCTTGGGGGATGGGCGTGGCTGTCAAATCCGTTGACGGCCTGTCGGCTACGAAGGCCTCGATCAACACGACTGAGCTGGCTCTTACGGATGTGGCCATATTCAACGGCGCGAGGGCGGGAATGAGGAACCTCAAGATCAAACTCGCGCCGTTGCCTCTGCCTGACATCGAGACCACGAGGCAGCGTATATACTCCTGGTTCCAGATCAAGCAGCTCATGTCCGTGTACGTCAACACGGACAAGCGACGGGTCAAGACCGAGGGGTATGTCGAGTCTGTAGAGGCGGACATATTCTCGAAGGATGAGGAGATCAACATCTCTCTCCTATGCCCGGATGCCTATTGGCATGACGCGGATAATCAGATCACCCAGAACCTTGAATGGTCCAGAGAGATCGGGTCTTTCGAATTCGATTTCATGGATCAGCCGTCTCCATCACTGGAGTTCAGCAAGGACCGTGGTGTATTGTCTGCTACGATCGACTACAACGGTGACGTGGAGACCGGTTTCACCATGGTCTTCACATTCCGCCCAGGAGCCAAGCTCCCGATCACCGTAACCGAGACGTTCTCCGGTGACCAGTTCAAACTCACCGGAGCATTTCTTGACAAAACGTACTACCACGTCGATCCTATCGTGGGCGGCGACATCGTCACCGTTAATTCCAGAGTGGGCTTCAAGTCCATCATCCGGGATAGAGGAGGCCGCAAGGACAAGTTCATAGCGGCACTGGATCGTAACTCGGATTGGCTTAAGCTTAGGCCGGGCGTCAACGAGTTCCAGATCGCCATGAATGATCCGACTCTCACGGACGTATATTTCGCAACCGACGTTCTCTATCAGGGAGTGTGACATGTACCTTGCGGTTCTCGACGAATCCATGATCCTCCAACATATCTGTGAGGACTACAAGTCCATCATCTGGACTGAGCGGTTCCACGGGTTCGGCGATTTCAAACTCACGGTCCCCGGAACGCTTGAGAACCTGAAGATCTATCAACTCGACTACTACCTGTACACCAAGGGCACGAACAAGCTCATGATAATCGAGCAAATCGAGCTAAACACGGAGTACAGCAAGCAGTCGATGCTAACGGTCAGTGGGCGCAGTCTTGAGTCTATATTGGACCGACGTGTCATGCATCCCTACCCGATTTGGGAGGGGACGATCCTCTGCAAAGAGGAGAGAACCCGCGGTAAAGTAAAGGACGTTATCAAGCACTACAGCAACCTGCTGTTCAAGCAACGAGACTCTCTCGACACGTCGCACGAGCGTCATGTCAAAGGCTTCGGGTGGTATTCGGTCGACGAACTGCCCGAGGGGATTCGACGCGGACGCCCCGTTTCGTCGATGGATATTGGCGACATCCGGGTCAGCACCGAAGGAGTCGTTCGTGACATGTCGATAAGGAACCCTAATTGGGGGCGGTATATGGATTACACTAAGGATCCATATAGTATGGAAGGGTCCTGGTACAAGCTAGTTCAAGAGCTGACGGATCTAACCATGTCCGGCTGGGCCATTGAGTACGACGGAGAAGACCCTTACTATTGGTACGGATACACGTATAATGGCGTAAACCGAACATTCAACCAAGGCGAACGCCCGCCCGTAGTATTCTCGCCGAAGTATGACAACCTATCCAAGGCCACATACTTCAAGTCCAAGGTCGGTACACGGACCAAAATATTCTCGGGAGCGGTTAAGTTCGAAATCCCCACACAGCTAGCCCTCGACGGAGAGTATCTTGGCGCTAGTGCCTCGAATAACGCCATGCAGAACAACTCCGTAACGGTGGGGACCCCTGGACTTGGTTTGCGCGAAGGGTATTTCAAGTCACCCTCTGTCGAGCATACTAACGGTATGATGCAGGATACCACGGGGGCTAAGGGAGTTCTCCCTAACGACCCAAAGTCGATTCACCGCCAGATCCATGAGCAGTGTAATACTGAACTGTGGCGTCACATGCCCCTCGAAATGTTCTCGGGCGAAGCTGCTCAACAGTCCATGTACACTTACAACGAGGACTTCTTCCTGGGCGATTTCGTGCAGATCCAAAATGAGTTCGGTCAGCAGGACATCGCTCGGGTGACCGAGTACATCCGTTCATCATCGGACTCCGAGGGCGACGTCTTCTACCCGACATTCGAGTCCTTGTCCGATATTCAGAAGTCGAAACCGGGGTTGAACATCACATGACAGAGAAATCAGGATTTTTCGTCTCCATCAATGGAGACCGGAAGTACTCCGCGGACGACTTCGGCCGTATGTTCGACGGAGTCATCTCAGACGGCATCTTCCAGAACTGGGGTCGAGGCTATCGGGTTAGCAAGGGCTCCGGGCGGGATATCGTCATCGAGTCCGGCCGAGCCTGGTTCAAGGGCCACTGGATCGAGAACGACTCAAACAAGGTCTATGTTCTCAATGAGGGCTCTACGGATGGTGATCGCTATGATGCCATATTCCTCAAGGTAGACAAATCGCCCAACGTCCGAGCCGGTGGTATCCGTGTTGTGCAGGGTACAGTCGGCGCCGGTGTTCTTCAGCCTACCCAGAACGCCGATTACTTCGAAGTCCTTATCGCCCACGTCAGGGTCCCCAGGGGCGCCAAGACTAACGACACCTTCGAGATCACCGACTGCCGGGGGATGACTGGTGCTCAGTATGCCCCGTGGGCTGAGAGCGTCATGCAGCCCAAGCAGATTACTCTGACTAACAAGGACGCCTTCCTCAACGCCTTCAATAACGACCCGAATCTCAAGCGAGTCATTACTCGTGGTAGAAACCTGGGCCGGATGATCACGCCTGCCCAGAAGACAGCCATTCGGAATGGAACATTTGATGGAATGTGGCTGGGCGACTACTGGCAGTACAACGATAATTCCTGCAAGTGGATTATCGTCGACTTCGACCGATGGTTGGACTACCCGAACGGCGAGAACCAACATCGCATTACGGTCATGAGCGACCGAAATCTCGGAATCGACAACATCGGCGAGTCCGGATGGTGCGAGAACGGCTGGAACGGTTCCAAGATGCGACGAGACTATGCCAATGGCATGGTTCGTTTCTCCACGCTCACTCAGGTCTTCGCCATGTCGGACTTCCGGACGTTCCCGGTTATGGAACCGCACGGTTACGAGAACACCGGAAACCCCTGGGAACGCACGGAGAAGGACTGGAACTGGGAGTACCCGCAACTCACCATTCCGTCCGAGTTCGAGATGTTCGGCTCATATCTTGTGCACAACCGTATCAACGGCGACACTCACACTATCGGTCCGATCTCTCGTCAGTTCTCGTATTTCCGTGTCGGTAACCCGATTCCGACCCCGGGCGAGTCCTTCTGGCTCCGGGATCAGATTTCTAAGGACTACTTCGGCCTGTACTACGGCGACCAGCGTCGGATCACTTGGGCCCAGTGGACCGAGAAGTACGGGGTGCGCCCAATCGTTTCTATCGGAGGCTAAATGTCTCATACTGTGGAGCTGGTGATCACCATATTTGGCTCCGTTCTCACCAGTACTGGTCTCTGGGCGTATTTCCAGAAACGTGCGGAAAGGCATGATGCCAAAACCCAGCTTATGTTGGGTCTAGCGCACAACCAGATCGTGGCTATGGGAACCGCATATCTGTCCCGTGGTTACATCACCATCGATGAGTTTGAGGACTTGCAGAAGTATCTGTATCAGCCCTACCACACTTTCGGCGGAAACGGGACTGCCGAAAAGGTAATGGACGCCGTGAACCGGCTTCCGATCCATTTTCCTGACACCCGAAGAAAGGACAAGCGCTATGTCGCTGTCGAATCAGACCTACAACACTCTGAAGTGGATTGCTCAGATCCTGCTTCCTGCCCTCGCCACCCTGTATCTCGCCCTGGCGGGTTTGTGGGGTTTCCCTCACACTGAGGCGGTTGTGGGTACCATCACCGCTCTCGACACTTTCCTGGGCGCTCTGCTCGGTCTTGCAGCCAAGAACTACGAGCCCGAGGTTGACGGCGTGCTCCATGTGGACCACAAGAACCAGGAGGTCTACGCCGCTCTGGAGACCCCCGCTCAGGACATGACCAAGAAGGACACGGCCACTCTGAAGGTCTCCGAGGTCTGACGATCCGCGGGATCGACATGGTCTATAATGATACCCCTCATTTGAAAGGAATACCATGTCCGACAACAAGCCGAACACCAAGAAGGCCCTCGAAGAGGCTTACGCTTTCATCGACGGCATGGATCCCGACAGTGAAGCCTATCGCGAAGCTCTCCGCAGCATCAAGGAGCTTGAGCAGATTCAAGACGCAAAACACCGTCGTTTCTGCCCCAGCCCCGATGCTGTGGTGGGCGCCGCAGGCTCCATCCTCGGAATCCTCGCCATCGTGAAGGCTGAGCAGATCTTCCCTGTCGCCTCCAAGGCACTCGGATTCGTCGCCAAGATCCGCATCTGAGACAAGAAAGCCTAGGACCCCACAAGGGTTCTAGGTTTTTTGCAAAGTTTCTGATTTTCGAAATCCAAAAATTCCCGGGTGGGAAAATTGGAACGCGGATTTTGCAAGGCCTATAACGAGACCCCTCACGAAAGGAATTCGCCATGTCTAGCCTCTTCATCGCATTCGGTTTCATCTCCTTCGTCATGTTTCTGTACACCGTCTACTCCCAGGCCCAGCAGATCAAGGCGCTCAAGAAGACCGTCCGCCGCCAGCGGACTCTCCTCGAGTCTGCCTCAGATCAGCCCGCCCGGGACTCCGACGACGTAGAGAAGCAGCTCGAAGAGGATTGGGCCGAGATCGAGAAGTTATTCCGACACCGCTCCACCATGAAGTGACCCTCACTCCTAGGACCCCACAAGGGTTCTAGGTTTTTCGCAAGATCAGCAGGGCATATAATGAGACCTATAGACCGAAAGGATTGATCATGCTGATCTCCCGCCTCGTCGAGAACCTTGTCAAGTCTGTCATCTACTGCGTTGGTATTTATGCCATCGTCCGATGGGTGCTTTCCCGTTACAAGATCTCGAAGCAGGATTTCACTACCCCTACCCACATCGACCACAGTCTCTAACGCCCGTGCCCTCTAACAGAGGGCATAGGTTTTCGCGGATTTTGCATGGCCTATAATGAGACCCCCATCTGAAAGGAACCACCATGAACCGCGTCGTCCTCGCCGTTGCCATCCTCGCCGCCTCCTTCGCTCTCCAGCACTACGCCGACAAGAAGCTTGAAGCGAAGTTCCACGAGATCCTCAACAAGAAGACCGCGGAGCAGAACGCTCCCGCCAACTGACACTCACTCCTAGAACCCAACCCGGGTTCTAGGTTTCTCGAGAAAGGAACGCGCATGAACGAGCCGGTAATCCCCGAGATCACATTCCACGAGCCGGATCCCGAAACCAACCTCCAGACAGTAACAGTCAAGATTCCCAACGAGAGCCCCGAGGTAATCAAGCAGATGTTCTTCAACGCAATATGGGGTCTGCGTGACCTCGACACGACCAAGGGGGAGAGCAAGTGAATCTCGCATTCGTCAAAGCTACTCAGGACTTCGTCGTACGCAACTCGCACCATATCCTCACCGGACTGGCACTGCTAGGCCTCGGAGCATCAGTCGCTCTGAGCGTCCATGCGGACCGTCAGATGCAGGAGTGGGATATTGACGACTTCAAGCGCCTCACCAAGGAGCAGCGTATCAAGATCTACGCCAAGATCTACGCTCCTCCAGCCATCGCCATATTGGCCACCGGCGCTTGCGTCATCGGAGCCCACAGCATCTCGGTCAAGCGCGAGTCGTCTCTGCTTCTCGCCTACGAGGGAACACGCCAGGTGTACGACCGGTATCGCGCTTCCGTCCAGGATCGTCTCGGTCCGGAGGAGAAGGTGGTCTCCGAGAAGGCCGCTTCCAAGACTGACCTATATCCTCGTGAAGCCGCTCTGGTTTATGGCGAGGGCGACGTCCTGTTCTACGACGCCTACAGCGGCCGGTATTTCAAGTCGACCGTCAACAAGATCGACCGTGTCGTCAACGAACTCAACTACACCCTTCTCCGAGAGATGTGCGTCAGCCTCAACGAGTTCTACGCCGGTATCGGCCTCGAGGGTATTTCCTTGGGCGACCAGCTCGGGTGGAATGAGCAGAGGCAGATAGAGGTGCACTACGGCGCCCAGGTCTCGGATGACGGGAAGGCCGTCGTGGTGGTCGATTTCGTCGTTGAGCCCACTGAGAAGTGGTTCAAGCTGTCGTAAGAAGAACAAGGAGTATAATGAGACCCATCTAGAAAGGAATGACCATGAGTTTCAAAGAGACCACCGGATACAAAGTTGTTTCCTTTGCCGCCTCCGCATCCGCCAGCATCACCGCCGGAGCCCTTGTTGCTGCTCTCTGCCCTCCAGCCGGAGTGGTATTGACAGCCGTATATGGACTCGGCAGTGGTGTCCTCGGTACATATGTCGGGGACAAAGCGGGACAACAGTACGCCGATAATCTTGCCGAGACCATCGACTCCATGAAGACACCCTCGACCAACTAGACCCCCTATGCCCTCTAACACAGGGCATAGGCTTTCGCAAATTCTGCACGCACTATAATGAGACCCCATCAACTCGAAAGGAACTCTCATGTCCGAGAACACCGTTGCCACCACCGTTCCGACCCCCGAGACCGTTGAGGACGAGACCCCCATCGTCGCCGTCAACTGGACCAAGCTCGGTGCCGTCGCCAAGAAGAGTGCGCGTTACGTGCTGCCCGCCGCAGCCGGTTTCGCCGCGCTCGTCCTGGTGAAGGCCCTTGCTAACAGTAACAGCGGCGACGAGGAGCCCGCCTCCGACTCGGACGACGACATCGTGGACGCTGAGCTCGTCGAAGAGTCTGACGACTGACCCTACTCACCCCTAGAACCCTACCCGGGTTCTAGGTTTCTCATTTTTCAGAAAGGAACGAACGATGGAGCTTCAGGCGGCCGTGGTGGTTACCCTCACCGAGAACGGCAAGACAGTCAAGCGCGTCATCCAGAAGAGCGACAAGTTCGACGAGAAGACCTCGTGGGACCATATTGTCAAGCAGACCGAGTCGCTCGCAGCCACTACTCTCAACTCGATGGACTGAAAGGCATATCCATGATCAAGATGAACGTCAGCGCCGAGACCTTCGACGGCGACATGGTCACCGAGACCCTCTGGTTCCACATGAACAAGGTGGACCTGATCGATCTCCAGGAGTCGGAGCCCGACGGCTTTGTTGACACGCTTCAGGCATTCATGTCTCGCAAGCCCGAGGACTGGACCAAGAAGGACAAGTTCAAGCTGTTCGATTATTTCCGCACCATCGTCGACAAGGCCTACGGCGAGCGGTCGTCTGACGGCAAGCGGTTCAAGAAGTCGCCGGAGATTCTAGCCAACTTCAAGGACAGTATCTTCTACGACGAGTTCGTCCTGAGCCTCCTGGAGGACGAGAAGAAGAGCATCAAGTTCTTCAATGGTGTTATGCCTAAGGCTCTCCTCGAGCAGGCCAAGAGGGAGCGGCCGGACGCATTCCGTACGATCGAGGCCTGAGAAACCCGAGCGGGGCCCTGGGGAGACCTAGGGCCCCGCATATCAGAAGGAGCGAACATGAGCGACAACGTACCCGTGCGCGGCGATTTCCCCGCCAACTCACGGAAGACCAAGCCCGCCGTCGAGAGGGTCGTTAAGACTCCGGCGCGTATTGACCAGGGCAGTCTCGGGAAGCAGGCGCTTCAGGCGTTCTTCGCCGAGGACGTCAAGGAGGTAGGTAAGTACCTTCTCTGGGATATTGCCCTGCCTAGTATCAAGAACGCTGTGAGCGATATCTTCACCTCAGGGATTGACCGTCTGCTCTTCGGAGGCGACGGCGGTCCTCAGCGCTCACGCAGCAGCAAGACCTACACCTCATATTCCAATCGGACTTACGGACGTCGTGAGACTCCAACCGAGCGGACGTACACTCAGAGGGACCGTCGGGAGCACAATCTCGAGTCCATCATATTCGCAACTCGTAGTGAGGCCGAGGATGTCCTGAACCACCTGATCAGCATCTGTGACCAGTACGACGTGGCGACCGTGGGAGACCTGTACGGCATGGCCGGCATTTCCCAGTCGTACACCGACGAGAACTGGGGATGGCGGGATCTCCGAAGCGGACGCGCTGTCCGTTCCCGCAATGGATACATTCTCGATCTACCGAAACCGGAGGACGTCCGATGAACGACGAAGAGATGACAACCGTCTACGGTCTCACATCTATCTTTCTCACGGTTTTCATTCTTCTACTCATCATCGCCGGCCTAGGATCCCTGCCGGTCTGGGTCATATTCGCAGGCCTGTTGGCCATCAACGCCATTCTTATCGCAGCGATCGTGAACGACATAAGGAACAACAAATGAGCGTCGAGCAGATGCGCGACAAGTTGCGCAAAGCATACGGAGGATCGGCGGCGTGGGTCGCCAAAGTTGACCGCATGAGTGACGGTCAGGTAATCGCAGTCTACAAGAGCCTTAACGAGAGGAAGTACTTCGCATCATGAGCCTTACTGTTATTTCGCGCCTCGCCGGCAAGGGCGCTCTCATCGTCTCCAAGCACGCTCCCGCCATCCTGACGGGGCTGGGGATCGCCGGCTTCACCGCAACCGCAGTCCTCACGGCCAAGCAGACGCTGAGCGTCGGCGAGGTCACCTGGGAGGACCTGAACGAGCTGTCGACAGTCAAGGCGGCTGAGGACGAGGAGAAGTTCGACAAGCGAGAGATTCAGATCGCCAAGGCCCGTGCCTGGGGCAACCTGACGAAGCATCTTGTCAAGCACTATGCCCTGCCGCTGAGCCTGGGCACGGCCTCAGCCATTTCTCTGATCCTGGCGCACCGCATTTCTGCGCATCGGATTGCTGGTCTGTCCATGGCCTACGCCGGTCTCGAGGAGTCCTTCCGCAACTACAAGGACCGTATCGAGGAGGGCTTCGGTAAGGAGGAGACCGAGCGTATTCTCGCCGAGGCTGACGCCAACGCCCTTGACAAGGCGAAGATGGACTACTACAACGAGACGGGGCGTGAGTTCCAACTCAAGCCTGAGGAGTTCATGCGTGAGCTCGGCGTCTCGCCGTATGCTGTCGTATTCGATCAAAACGCGAAAGCCTGGGAGGGTAACGAGGACTATAGCCTCATGATCCTCCATGCTCAGGAGAACTACGCCAACGACATCCTGCGGACTCGTGGATATCTGCTCCTGAACGATGTGTACAAGGGCCTCGGCCTGCCTCCGACGTCTGCCGGTTCCGTGGTCGGCTGGGTGTACGACAACGAGGACGGTGACGGCATCGTTGAGTTCGGCAACTTCGAGGTTTTCAACTACCGCGACTACGACCCGGTCCTCGGACGCGAGGTCACCAAATTCGTCCTCGACTTCAACGTCGACGGCGTTATCTATGACCAGATTGACAGGGTGGCAATTCGATGAAGGTAGCATTTCTGATCTTGGTCGGTTTCGCCATCGGTCGAGCAACTAAACGAAAGGGACGCAAGTGAAACTACTACCGGCGCTCGTCGTCGGTCTCACGGCGACATTTCTTGCCGTGCAGGACTTGAAGAGCGAGAAGAAGGAGCCTGTAGAGTCTCCGGACGAGGTCCGGGAGACACCAGAAGAGAAGAAGCAGATGGACGAGTACGAGGAGATCATCAACGACGAGTATCGCCCGTTCACCATGGAGGACGATATTTCCGAGATCATCGGGGATGCTCCAGAGGAGGAAGAGGACGATGAGGAGGTCGCCGAGGGAGACACCATCCGGGCCATCTCGGAGGCGGAGTACGACGAGGGCGCATTCGGATTCGAGCGCGTCAACTTGATATATTTCGTCGACGACGAGGTCTTGTGTGACACGGATCTGATCACGGTCGACAACAAGGACGAGTGGCTCGGCGACGTCGAGCTCATCCTCGGGCCTGATACCGTCACAGTCATGCACATCCGCAATTTCAATCTCTCCTACGATATTCGCCTCGAGATCGTTGAGGATTCGTACTCCGGTTCCCGCTGATGGAAGAGGAGTACTTCGACTTCCTGCTCTCCTTCTTGGACGAGGATGAGAGCCAGCTGCCGAGCATATTCGGCAACTACTACCTCCTGTCGAAGCTCCACCGTATCGACTTCTGCTACTCCCTCATGATGGACCGCAATCGGGACATGGATGGGCGTGAGTGGCGGAACCGCTACGGCGGCGAGCTTCCACCGGCATTTCTCAAGCGTCCAGCCAGCGTTCTCGAGGTTCTCCTCGGCCTGGCCGATCGTATGGCGTTTGAGCTAGACGACGAAGCAGGCATCGCTCAGTATTTCTGGGAGTTGACCGACAACCTCGGTATCAACTACATGGACTACCAGTTCGAGGATGACCCCGACATTGATCTAATCATCAACCGGAAGATCGACCGATGGATGAGTCGTCAGTATGATTCCGACGGACGTGGAGGCATATTCCCTCTGAAGTCCGTCCCTAGGTTCTCCGGAGAGACCGAGTTCCCGAACCAGAACCGTCTCGAGCTCTGGTATCAGATGCAGCTCTACCTCGCGGAGAACTACGACATATAAGGAGTCAAATGGATTTCTACGAGATCAAGGAGCGAGCCCTGAAGTCGGGCACCACCGAGGTACGGCCGGCCTGGCGTGTGCACCAATTCAAGGATCTCATGGTTCGTGGGAAGTCCTTCTACGCCGTGTACAATCCAGAGACGCATTTTTGGACTACTGACGAGTATGACCTGGTGCGTATCGTGGACGCCGACGTCGCCCGTCACTTTCAAGAGGCCTCGAAGAGAGTCAACGGGTCCGTCTGGCCGCGGTATTTGGGGGACTACGACTCCAAGACATATTCCGAGTACAAGGCGTGGGTGTCCAAACTTTCGGACGCCTACCGCCCTCTCGACAGCAAGATACTGTTCGCCGACCAAACCCCCCGAAGGGAGGACTACGCAACTAGAACGCTCTCATATTCTCTGAGCGGCGATCCATGCCCCGGCTACGAGGAACTCATGAGCACCCTCTACGATCCGGACGAGAGGGAGAAACTCGAATGGGGCATCGGATCTATATTCACAGGAGACTCTACCTGGATCCAGAAGTTCTTCGTGCTCTACGGATCTGCTGGATCCGGTAAGTCAACCGTCCTGAACCTTATCTCGAGACTGTTCGACGGCCATATCGGTCAGTTCGATGCAGCGGCTCTTGGGCGACCCAGCGACCAATTCGCCCTTGAGCCGTTCAAATCGAATCCTCGAGTGGCCATTCAACACGACGGCAACCTCTCCCGGATCGCGGATAACAGCCGCCTGAATAGTCTCGTATCTCATGAACCGATGGTCATGAATGAGAAGGGGAAATCCCTCTACACGTTCAAGCCTGAAGCGATGCTGTTCGTGGGCACCAACTTGCCGGTCCGTATCACCGACTCTAAGAGCGGACTGACGAGACGTCTTATCGACGTTGAGCCTTCTGGACGAAAGCTCGATATTCGTCGATACAAAGAGATCATGTCCCAACTCGAGGACGAACGGGGATCTATCGTAAAGCGCTGCGTGGAACTCTATAAGTCCAAGGGCCCGTCGTATTACGACGACTACAAACCCATCGGAATGATGAGTAAGACCAACCCCATCTTCAACTTCCTCGATTTCTATCAGGACGAGTTGGACGATGAGGACGGGGTCACTCTCAAGCGCATCTACGAGATGTACAAGGAGTACTCCCAGGCATATTCGGACGGAGCTATGTACCCCATGTACAAGTTCAAGGACGAGATCCGGGACTACTTCGAGGAGTTTCACGATCGTATCATGGTCGACGGGGAACGCCGGCGCAAGGTGTATAAAGGGCTACTGAAATCCAAATTTTCCCAGGGGGAGAAGACGGAAAACCCGATTTCGGATTGGACTGAAATGAAAGAGCAGCCGTCATATCTTGACGAGCTCTATAAGGACCGTCCGGCACAGTACGCCAATGAAAACGGCCTCCCGACGAAGCGTTGGGACGACGTCACCACAACACTGAAAGACTTGGACACCGGAAAGGAGCATTATGTCCTCGTACCCGAGCAAGACGTCGTCATCGACATCGACCTCGACAAGGACAGAGACAAGTGTCTGGAAGAGGCTCGCAGGTGGGTTCCCTCCTATGCCGAACTCAGTCGGTCGGGCGGCGGGGTCCATATCCACTACAAGTACTCGGGCGATCCGTCCGCGTTATCCCGGATGGTTAGAGCGGGAGTCGAGTGTAAGGTCTACTCTGGAAAGTCCGCCCTCCGACGACGCCTCACCAAATGCACGGCCCACCAGAGCCTTACCACGGTTGAGGACGGATATCTCCCCGTCAAGGAAAAACCGTTGATCCGACAGGAGGTCATGCAGAACGAGAAGTCAATCCGGAAGCTCATAGAGCGGAACCTGAGGAAGGAGATCCATCCCGGGACGAAGCCCAGCATCGATTTCATCATGAAGGTGCTGACGGACGCCAAGGAGTCTGGAATGGACTACGACGTGTCGGACATGAGGCAGAAGGTTCTCACGTTCGCCATGAAGTCCACTCATCAGGCCGACTACTGCATCAAGTTAGTGCAGGAGATGCCGTTCTCCTCGGAGAGCGACCATGAGGAGACCTATGAGGAGCCGGACGACGATACCCCGATTATTTACGACGTCGAGGTATTTCCGAACCTGTTCCTTGTGAACTGGAAGGTCCGTGGCGCCAACAAGATCCAGAGGATGATCAATCCGACTCCGAACGAGATCTCTGATCTTACCGAGAAGAAACTCGTCGGATACAACAACCGCCGGTACGACAACCATATCCTCTACGGTCGTATCCTGGGTTACTCGAACATCCAGCTCTACCACCTCTCTCGTAAGATCATCAACAACCTCATCAAGGAGGGATTCCGAGAGGCTTACAACCTATCCTATACCGATATCTACGACTTCGCCGCCAAGAAGCAATCCCTCAAGAAGTGGGAGATCGAGCTGGGCATCCACCACAAGGAGCTCGGCCTTCCCTGGGACGAACCGGTGCCGGAGGAGATGTGGGAAGAGGTCGCCGCATATTGCGACAACGACGTCATCGCCACAGAGAAGGTATGGGACCATCTGGAGGCGGACTGGGAGGCCCGTCAGATCCTCGCTGCGATCGCGGGTCTCCCTGTCAACTCCAGCACCAACAAGCTGACCACTCAGATCATATTCCAGGGTCAGCGGGACACTCAGAAGTACTTGCAGTACACGGACCTGTCGGAGATGTTCCCCGGTTACAAGTACGAGTACGGCAAGTCGACATATCGTGGCGAGGAGGTCGGCGAGGGCGGATACGTCTACGCCGAGCCTGGATACCATGAGAACGTGGCCCTGCTGGATATTGCGTCGATGCACCCAACATCGATCGAGAATCTCCAGCTGTTCGGTCCATACACCAAGAGATACAGCGAGCTCAAGAAGGCTCGTATCTTGATCAAGCACAAGGAACTCGACGAGGCTCGTAAGATCCTGAATGGGGCGCTGGCTCCATATCTGGACGACGATTCGAACCTCGACGCTCTGGCCTATGCGCTGAAGATCGCACTGAATTCGACGTACGGACTCACCGCCGCCAAATTCGACAACCCACTCCGAGACCCCCGGAACGTGGACAACATCGTCGCCAAGCGCGGCGCTTTGTTCATGGTCGACCTGAAGCATTTCGTTCAGGAGAAAGGATACACCGTTGCCCACATCAAGACAGACTCGATCAAGATCCCGAACGCCGACGATCGCATCATTTCGGAGGTCTTCGAGTTTGGGAAGAAGTACGGCTACACATTCGAGCACGAAGCGACCTACGATCGTATGCTGCTCGTCAACGATGCCGTCTATATCGCACACGACAAAGAAGGTTGGCACGCAACTGGCAAGCAGTTCCAAGAACCTGTTGTCTACAAGACTCTCTTCACCGGAGATTCTCTGGCTCTCGAAGATGTCGCCCAGACACGATCGGTTACTACACGAATGCTGCTTGAATTCGATGAGAACGACCGAAAGTTCGTCGGACGCGTCGGGCGCTTCATTCCTGTTATCCCAGGAACTCCCGGGGCAGGGCGGCTTGTACGAGAGAATCATCGAGTGGATAAGGAGGGTAATGAGATTATTTCGTACGGCGATGTCGGAGGCTGCAAGGGGTATCTCTGGCTTGATTACGAAGACGCCGGAGACGACTGGCGAGCTAAGCTGGACAATCGATATGGAAGGGAACTCGTGGACGCTGCCCGAGGGCAAATTCAGAAGTATACAGACGCCGATACATTCCTAGCAGCCTGATTCGCGAGACGGGCAGGGCATATAATGAGACCCCACCAGAAAGGTATCGCCATGTCCTGCCCCTCCCTCGCCCGCCAGTACGTCCTCACCAACCTCGCTGAGATGGGTGTTGGATTCGCCATAGCCGTATTCGCCTACTACGCGACCCGCGACTTCTGCGACCAGCACCAGCCCTCAGCTACGAAAGAGGACATGCTCGCAATGGCCAAGAACATCAGCGACACATTCAAGACCAACTGAATACCCTCACACTTAGAACCCAACCCGGGTTCTAGGTTTCTCGAGAAAGGAACGAGCATGGTTATCTCAGTAAAAGACTACATCCAGGCATTCAACGAAAGGAACGAATCAATGCCCAGCACCGTTTACGATGCCGCCAAGACCCCTGCCGATATCCTCATCGACTACAGCCAGCATCTACGGTGCGAGGTAGAGAGCATGAGGGACGAGGAGATTGAAGAGATAATCAAGAGGCTTGAGCTCTGCGCCGACGGCACCCACGGCCCCAAGCGCCACCAACATATCGATAGACTCGTGGAGATCTGCCGGAACGAGCTGGACGACCGGGACCTCGTGCGCTGCCTTGTCCAGGCGGGCCTCATCACGGGTGTCTCGTTTGTTGAGGAGGACATCGATGAGTGACCAGCCAACGAAACTCGAGCCCATCCGTCTCCGCCACGAAGGCAAAGCGGGTATCGAGGGTTTTATCACGTTCCTGCCGTCACGACTCGAGAAGCTCACCGACGATCAACTCCTGGAGTTCGTTGAGAAGATCGAGGCGATCGAGGAGGAGATCAAAGAGGTATACTACGACATCGGTGCAGACTCAGCTCGTGGGCAGGAGAGCTGGGTATTCCGAATTCACAGTATTCTCCTGAACGAGGTGGACGCTCGACGCGTTATCCATCGACTCCAAGACCATGGTATCGCACGCCTCGAGGGGAGTTTGTGAAGTACGATCTTTACTCGCCTCCTTATATCTCTGACCAGGTCCAAGTTCAAGTCTACCACCCCATAGAAAGGAACCAAGCATGCCAGTCAATACCTACACCATCAAGAACGCCAAGCTCCTATTCCGCAACTTCGCCGGAGCACAGGACCGATTCGGAAACACAGCACGCACGTTCTGCGTCATCATTCCCGACGACGCCGTCGACGATTTCCGCTCCGAGGGATTCAATGTCAAGACCTTGAAGCCTCGGGACGAGACGGAGGAGCCCCTCCCCTTCATCAAGGTTAAGGTCAACTTTGGGGGTCGTCCACCCAAGATCGTCTCGATCATCGGACGTACTCGTACGCTCCTGAACGAGCAGACGGTCGGGGCCCTCGATTTCGCAGATCTCGAGCGAGCCGATATTGCCATCCGTCCCTACCACGGACGTACCAAGGCCGGAGCGGAGTTCTGCTCGGCATATCTCGACAAGGGCTTCTTCACCATCGTGGAGGACGAGCTCGAGGCTATGTACTCTGAGGAGATTGACGACGAGGAGGTTCCGTTCTGATGCCGCTCGAAGTCAAGCTCTTCAACCCTCGCCGTAGCGTCTGTGAGGCCGTTAAGGTCACTGACGACAATCTCCGCATGGTCCGTAACTGGGCCTCCAGCGATGAGGACATCAAGGCCGATCTTCACACCGGTGCTATCGGCAAGTGGGTTATCCGTCGTAGCGACAACAAGTTTGACCTCATGACTGAGGGTCAGCTCTGGGGCCTCTACGAGCCGATCCTGCACTGACATCCATATCCAAGGGGGCCCTGGGGAGACCTGGGGCCCCCATCCCCACTAGAAGGAACGAACGCATGCTCAAGAAGCTTTATTTCCACCAAGACAAGACTCATAAGTACGTCTTCGATATCACCGGCACAATCAAAGTCGACAAACCGGGGTTCACCAAGTGGGTCATAGAAGTCGACCCCGACAACGAAGTCGATACCTGGGTGGTGGTGGCCACTACAGATGACTGCGCGTTCGACATCGTTGAAGACGAGACCCTGGTCGTTTGCAAGCTCCAGCCTGTCGAGAAGACTGATGATCCTGATATCTGGACAGTCAATATCGAGAAGGAAGACTTCACGGTCCTTACTATCGAGGGGGAGATAACTTGGACGAAGTACGGCGACCTCAAGGTTAAGACCGGCGACAGCCACGTCAACTACCTTTCATCAAACCTTCGCGAGTTCGACGTTGACGATGTATCTCAGGTCATCACCGCTCGTTACAAGCAATGACTCTCATTTTTTCCGTATTGTACTTGTGCAGGAGACTTACATGAAACTGGTTTTTAAGGATCTCGAAGGCAATGTAGCCCAACGTCGGATCAAGGACCTGGTCTACGAAGGCGACGCCGAGGACCGCAATTCCGCGCTGGTCATCGTAGAGACTGACGACACACTCACATATCTCCCCTGCACTCAATTCATCTGTGAGCAGTGGACTGATGATACCGTAACGATTGTGGAGGACTGGGCATGAAGGTATATACTGTGGAACGACACGGCGACCACTGGATCGCCTGGAACAAGAAGGAAATTCTCGGAGTGGAGGAGGCCGCTGATGTCGTTCAGTGATTTGCTGCCTCCCCAGAAAGCCTACGAGATCCGGCCGAACGGGACCGTCTACAGCAAGCGTGCCAAGAAACTTGTGGGTGTCAAGCCGGGAAGGAACGCCCTCCCGTATATCAAGTATTACCTTAATGGGACGAACAAGACCCGCCCTCTCTACAAGATCGTCTGGACTTATTTCAATGGCGAGATCCCATTCATGCATGAGGTGTGCTACCGAGACGGAGATCCCTGGAACTGCTCCTTGGACAACCTATATCTGAAGGATCTGAGTGAGGAATTCAAGCCTATGGAGCGCTGGCCCGGCTTAGCTATCAGTAGAGATGGCATATTGCTCAACGTGAATACCCGAGGGCGAATTAAGGCCACAATGCCTCCGACCAGGACCCGTCCTGAGTTCTCATTCCGCATCGACGGAAAGAGTAGGTCTATGACGGCGGCTGTCGCTGTATGGGAGGCCTTCATGGGCAAATGCGACGACGCCCATCTTCTTGCGTACAGGGACGGTGACGTTTGGAACTTCTCCTTGGACAACCTATACATGAGGGAACAGAGGCCTAAGTACAAGCGCAAGGTCGATGAACAAACCGGGCGGAGGTACATGCCCGTCATCGAGGAGGACGGCAAGGAGTACATGCCTGTCGAGTACTATATCAACATGGTCGATGGAGTGAAAGGAGAGAAGGAGAGTGGAATCCCCCAGAACTGCCGACTTGGCTCCTACTGAGACCTTCAAAGACAGCATCATCGATGATATCGAGGTCAGTGATCTCGGTAGGATTCGGCGTATCTCGACCGGTCAAATCCTGAATACTTGCCTCCGGGCGAACGGGTACGTTCAAGTAACCCTTTGGGATCGCGGGATTAGACGGACGAAGTACGTCCAGAAGCTGGTCTGGGAGGCCTTCAACGGCCCTCTGGAGCCCTTACAGCGGGTCGCCCATCTGAATGGTGACTTGACCGATAACAGGCTCTCAAATCTCTTCCTGGAGTCTCACAGCGACTCGATGAGGAGGGCGTGGGACGCCAAACGACGCAAGTGGGAAACTATCTACCAAGGAGTTCTGTGGTGAGTGAGTACAAGAGTCCGCACAACGACGGGCATGATCCGTATATCCTGATCTGGGAGTATGGGAACGACATCCGGCGAGCGGAGTTCACCGAGCGCTGGGCTGGGTATGACGAGACCGGTTGGACCATCTGGTATTTCCGGTTAGTTGACGGGGGCGTCATGACCTTCTCAAGTCGCGAGTGGGAGCAGAAGGACGACGTCAACCATCTGACAACTATCCATTTTCAGCCGAAGAAACCCGAAGAAAGGAATTGACATGATCCTCGAAGTGGATGACGGAGGGCGACTCGAAACGATTGCGGTCATCGGCGACAGTACCGACCATGTCGTTAACGACCGCAGGTTTATTGGCGGATACCGGCTCAACGCCAGCGGGTACGAAAGTATCTGGTTCGACAAGGCGGTTTGGGATGTGACCTTGTTGGCAGAAGATGCGTACTTCAAGACGTATCGACTCACTAGGAAGGCGTCATGAAACCACTGGAGAGGGATGTTCTGACTATCTTTCGAGGAACCGACTGCCTCTACGATGGAGAGGGTGTTTACGATATCTGTACTTACTCGAAGGACGGTGATACTGTGGTGTCTATTCTGGACGCCGTCACGGAAGAGGTCCTATACGAGGGCTTACCGCTCGAGTATATGTTGGTGAAAGCACCATTCATCAACATCCAGATCAAGAGGGTCTGATCTTTGGGCCCGGTTGATCTGTGGCCCCATCAGGTTGAAGCTGTTAAGAACCTGAGGAATGGGTGCATATTGACCGGTAAGCCGGGCTCGGGGAAGTCGGTTGTCGCCCTCCAGTACTACGTTGAGAGAGTGCTGGGGGTGCGGCATCCGGCCGATCTTCCGAGGCGGCTTGCTGAAGGACCCAGGTTATATATAATCACCACTGCTCGCAAGAGGGATGATCTTGATTGGCAGGGCGATGTCTCGATGTATGGGCTGACGGACTACACGACGGTCGATTCGTGGAATAACATCAGTAACTACAGCGACATCCGTGACTCCTTCATCATATTCGATGAGCAGAGAGCCATCGGCAGCGGCAAATGGGCCAAGACATTTGTCAAGATGGCTCGCAGTAACGAGTGGATTATGTTGTCAGGAACGCCTGGGGACAATTGGATGGACTACTGCCCGGTATTTATCGCCAATGGCTTCTTCAAGAACCGCACCCAGTTCGAGAGGGAACACTGCCAGTTCAACTACAGAGCGGGCTATCCTCGTCTTGAGCGATATCTTGGACAAGGGAAGTTGTTGCGGCTTCGGAAGAAGGTGCTGGTGGACATGCCTTTTGTCAAGAAGACGGTTAAGAAGCGGATAGACGTCCCAGTATCCTACGAGGAGAAGCCATATCGTACGATCCAGAAGTACCGCTTCGATCCGTACAAGGAAGAGCCCATCAAGAACGCGGGGGGCCTCTGTCATGTCTTGAGAAGAGTGACTAATGAGGATCCGGTGAGACTTGTGGCGGTGAGAGAACTGTGCGAGCAGCATCCTCGGGTCATCGTCTTCTATAATTTCGACTATGAGCTCTTCATGTTGCGGTCGTTGGGGGATATTCTCGGAATACCGATCGCCGAGTACAACGGACACAAGCATGAACCCTTGCCGGGGGGCGAGCGATGGGTGTATCTTGTGCAATACACGGCGGGTGCAGAAGCTTGGAACTGTACCACTTGTGACACGATGATATTCTTCTCTCAGAACTACTCGTGGAAGGTCATGGAGCAGTGTGAGGGGCGAATTGACAGACTGAACACTCCTTATTCAGTCTTGAACTACTACTACCTGAAGAGCCAGTCGCCCATCGATCGGGCCATTTCGAGGGCGATTCGGGTCAAGGAGATCTTCAATGAGAGGGGTTTCTACGAGTCTCTGAGGTGATTGTTGTACCACCCGTTGTACCACTTGGTGCGGCGGGTGGGCAACGATTCTGTTGTTTGTGTGACTGGAGTGACGCATGCGATTGGCCAGTTTTTTGGCCAGTTTTGAAATCGGCCGGAAACTGTATTGTACACGTGCGCCCAAATTTGGCCAGTTTTTGGCCAATTGGCCAGTTTTGAAACGGGGTTGGCCACGGATCTGGCCACCACTTTCCGTTGCAATTCCGCGGTTTTACCCCCAATTTGGCCAATTGGCCAGTTTTGTTCTGATTACCAGGAGTTGAGTAAATTTTCTTATATATAGAGAATAAACAGGGTTCGCCTGGCCACTGGCCAAGTATTGTACATGCACTGTATTGTACATGCAGTCCCGATACAAGTCTCAACGACATGTACAATAGACCGCGTCGCGAACATGTATCCTAATGAAGGAGATGGGCCTTCTATATTTTCGACCCCTCTCTTCACCATAGCTCCCACGGCTGGCTGAAACTACGCTACCTCAACACCGCATAGAACACTCAAACAACTTACGAGTACCGACACATGCGGCGCCCCGGCCAGCCGTGGGCATAATTCTTGATTCGAGGATAGACCCCATGCTCGAACGTGACTACCAACGCGGACTCATATCCAGGATCGAGGAACGCCTGCCTGGCTGCCTCGTCCTCAAGAACGATCCGAACCACAATCAGGGCATACCCGACCTGATCATCATATTCGGATCCAAGTGGGCCGCGCTCGAGGTCAAGAGAAGCGCAGATGCTGCTCATCGACCGAACCAGGATCATTTCATCGACAAGCTCGGCGAATGGTCCTTCGCATCATTCATATACCCAGAGAACGAGAAAGGAACGCTCGATGAACTGGAACGTACACTCAAGGCTGGAGGGGCTGCACGCATTTCTGAGCGCCAGCAAGCACAGTTGGGTCAACTACGACGACGAGAAGCTGGGCGAGGCATTCAGGACAGCACAGGCAGCAGCGATGGGGACCAGGCTTCACGCCCTGGCCGCAGAGCATATTCGCCTAAAGATGCGGATGCCGAGGAACAAGGCCACCTTCAACGCCTACGTGAACGACGCCATTGGCTACGGTCTTGATCCCGAGGTCGTGTTATATCACAGCGAGAACGCATTCGGGACCGCCGATGCCATCGGTTTCGACGAGAAGAAGCATCTTCTCCGCATTCACGACCTCAAGACCGGAGTGACCCGCGTCAACATGGTCCAGCTTCACATCTACGCAGCACTGTTCTGCCTGGAGTACGAGAAGCTGCCCGGCGAGATCAACGTCGAGACCCGCATCTACCAGAACGACGATATCCTGGTAGACAACCCCAAGCCAGATGACATCGCCCATATCATGGACAAGATCGTCTGGTTTGACAAGCTCATCGAGGAGATCAAGTCCGAGGATAACTGATGGAGCTGTGGAACGAGGCCCGAGGTATTCCTCGGTATGATATTAGCTCATGGGGACAGGTGTTTGATAAACACAAGTTCCGAGTTCTGAAGCAGACACCCGATTCTGCCGGATATCTTCGAGTTAAGCTGTGGATCGCTGGAGAACGCAAGAGTGTGTCAGTTCACCGATTGGTTGCTGATGCTTTCTATGATTGCGGCGTCGACGGATGGGAAGTCAACCATATTGATGGCGACAAGACCAACAACCACATAGTGAATCTCGAGCTTACCACTAGATCGGGCAACATGATTCACGCATTCGAGCGTGGACTCGCAGAACCCTGCTACGCGGTCACTCGCGTAAGAATTCGAGAGACTGGGGAGATATTCCCGTCTACAGGAGCCGTTGATCGTTATCTCGGGGTAAGCCCCGGTAGCGTTTCGAAGACTCTTCGAGGGCTACAGCCCACATGCAAAGGATACACGTTCGAGCGCATTGGGGGTGAGGCCCATGACTCGTGATGAGCTGATGCACTACGGCACCAAGCGCCATTCGGGTCGTTATTTACCCTTGGGGATCCGGTAAGGATCCGTATCAGTCAGCCCAGGGCTTCATCGCTGAGCGAGACAAGCTCAAGGCTCAAGGCATGTCCGAGGTCGATATTGCCAAGGCCTGGGGTATGAGCACCACCGAGTATCGTGCTCTAAACAGTATCGCTCGCGCCGAGAAGAAGGCTGGCGATATTTCTCGAGCCTCTCGCCTCAAGGACGCCGGGCTACCCAACACGGAGATCGGTCGACGCATGGGACTCAACGAGTCCTCGGTTCGCGAGCTTCTCAAGCCCAACGCATCATATCGCAAGGACGAGATCACCCGGGTCAAGGATATTCTGGCCGACGAGGTGAAGCAGAAGAAGTTCATCGAGTACGGACTCGGCGTCGAGCAGAACCTCCAGTGTTCGTCGACATCTTTGAAGACCGCCGTTGAGGCTTTGAAGGCTCAGGGATATACTACTCACGACGTCAAGGTTAAGCAGGCCAACAGCGATAACTACACCATTCTCAAGGTTCTCGCCCCTCCAGGCACTAAAGCTGCCGATATTCATGCACAGAGGGACAAGATCCGCACCCCCGGTGTAGTCATCGATGAGAAGGGACTGCTGTCGACCGGGCTTCGTACTCCTCGACCCATATCTTCGAAGAAGGTCGCCATCAAGTACGCCGAAGACGGCGGTACTGACATGGACGGGGTTATTCTGCTTCGCCGTGGAGTCAAAGAGCTCAGTCTCGGTGGCTCCAACTACGCCCAGGTGCGTATTTCCGTCGACGGAACGCACTACCTCAAGGGCATGGCCATGTACTCGGATGATATTCCGAAAGGCAAGGACATAGTCTTCAACACCAACAAGAAGAAGGGCACACCCATGCGGGGCTCCAAGGACCACACGGTCCTCAAGCCCATGAAGGATGATCCCGAGAATCCGTTTGGTGCGGTCGTTAAACAGAAGTTATTTAAGGACCCGAAGACTGGCAAGAAGGAACTGAGCGCACTCAATATTGTGAATGAGGAAGGCAAGTGGGACTCATGGTCCCAGTCCCTGGCCTCACAGTTCTTATCCAAGCAGTCCCCCAAGTTGGCCAAGCGCCAGCTTCAGGCTGTCCGTGACGAAAAGCGGAAGCAGCTCGATGAGATCATGGGTCTTACGAATCCCGTTATTCGCAAGCGCATGCTCATGTCCCTGGCTGATGACTGCGACTCGGCTTCGGTACATCTCAAGGCCAAGGCCCTCCCAGGTCAAGCGTCTCAGGTGTTATTGCCGATGCCCCATCTCAAGAAGGGTGAGGTATATGCTCCTAACTATCGGGACGGTGACGTTGTTAGTCTCGTGCGTTATCCTCATGGCGGGACTTTCGAGATTCCTACGCTCACTGTTAACAACCGAGGTAAGAAGTCTCGAAGTATTCTTGGCAATGCTAGGGATGCTATTGGGATCCATCCTTCTGTCGCTGAGCGTCTTAGCGGTGCTGATTTTGATGGCGACTCCGTCCTGGTAATTCCCAACAAGGGGAAGACTCGGATTCGTTCCACCGCCCCACTCAAGGGATTGAAGGGATTCGACCCCAAGAGAACATATCCTGGCTACCCTGGGATGAAGAGGATGTCGGATACTCAGACCCAGATGGGTAAGGTATCCAATCTTATTACCGACATGACTCTCAAGGGTGCCAGTGCCGATGAATTGTCCCGGGCTGTTCGTCACTCCATGGTTGTTATTGATGCCGAGAAGCATAATCTCAACTACAAACAGTCCGAGGTAGACAACGGCATAGCTGCATTGAAGAGGAAGTACCAGGGTGGCGCCGATAAAGGTGCAGCCACTCTTATTTCCAGGTCCAAGGGTGTTCGGTATGTACCCCATCGCAAGCCACGCAGTGCAGCGAAGGGTGGTCCATACGATGCAGCCACGGGTCGCAGGGTCTACGAGGAGACTGGCGAGTCCTATATTAACAAGCAGGGCAAGCTAGTCAAGAAGCAGACCAAGACCACCAGGATGGCTGAGGCTACCGATGCTAGGAAGCTGTCCTCTGGTACACTGATGGAGGGTATTTACGCACAGCACGCCAATGAATTGAAGGCCATGGCCAACGATTGTAGGAAGCGTGCCATTTCAACCCCCGCCATCAAACGAGACCCCCGGGCTGCTAAGAGCTATGCCCCTGAAGTTGCCACCCTCCGCGCTAAATTAAACCGGGCCCTCAAACAGAAGCCCCTAGAGCGGCAGGCACAGCTAGTGGCACAAGGTGTTGTGCAGAAGAAGCTTGAATCAAATCCAAATTTGACCAAGAAAGAACGGGCTAAGCTTGAGGCCATGGCCATCAAGACCGCCCGCCGCCGTCTTGGTTACGATAGAGAAGGCACAAGAGTGGTCCCCACCCCTCGTGAGTGGGAGGCCATCCAGAAAGGTGCTATATCTAACTCGATGATGGAGCATATTCTAGCCAACTCTGATCTTGACACCATCAAGTCACTGGCTTTGCCAAAGGAGAAGCTTCCTCTTGCAGGCGCTCAGAAGGATCGGATCAAGACTCTTCGTTCAAACGGCGCCAACACAGCGCAGATCGCTGAGGCATTGGGCATTTCTACAGCTAGAGTTAGGGAGTACCTGAATGGCTAGCTTCTTGTCCATTGTCGACTGTCCATTGTCCTTGAAACGGGGTGTATAGAGCCATGCTACGCCTAGCACTCACTACCGAGGACAATCCTTACGATCCTTTCGATGAGTTCGAAGAGTGGTTTAAGTTTGATGTAAGTCAAGGTTACCACACCTGCGCCTACCTGGCACGGGTCACTACCACTAGTACTGACCTCACCGAAGCCGATCAACTCGAAGCAACGAATGAAGCGATTGAAGAGATTCTCAAACTAAACTTGACTGGAAACTATCAAGTTGTAGAACGAGAATTCTGACGAGCTTTCGTCCATTTCGTCCATTCTGAACTTCAAAAGAGGGGGGACAGGGTCCGCAAAATGGCCCACCCCCCGTCATC
>ERZ773042.216-NODE-216-length-44434-cov-56.234796_pt1 | contig 44434 bp, 37 predicted proteins | sample MGYA00511664_ERZ773042 | MGnify/ENA primary metagenome ERZ773042 (study PRJEB29015, sample SAMEA2737984) | human oral metagenome | biome: human oral; feature: human-associated habitat; material: dental | place: China | collected 2036 ... | reverse complement strand
CTATCCCTGCTCGAAGGGCAGGCCGGTGTGCCAACCTAACGTCTGAGCGTTACAGATCAAGTGGAGGTGGCAGATATTGGGAATATAATTCCCAATATTGACAATATAGAGATTTGCATGGAATAATGAGCCCCTCAATAAGGAGGCTGTCCATGTACATCAAGCGCGAGATCGAGTCGACAATCGATGCCATGCTCAAGCAGGGCAAGGTCGTCCTCGTGACAGGGGCGCGGCAGGTAGGCAAGACGACGGTCCTCAAACAGCATCTCGGCGAGTCCTTCAATTACGTTTCGATGGACAACCCCCGCGAATACCTGCTTGCAAAGCAGGATTCAGTTCTCTTCTTCGAGTCGAAGGACCTCCCCTTGATCATCGACGAGATCCAGCGCGCTCCGGAGCTGTTTTCCCCTATCAAGTGGATCGTCGATCAGTCCGACGAGAAGGGTCGAATCGTGCTGAGCGGCTCGCACACCTACCATCTCATGAAGGGCGTCAGCGAGTCCCTTGCGGGAAGGGTGAGGATTCTCGAGATGCCCGCATTGAGCCTAAGGGAACTGACGGGGACGGTCGATGGACCTCGCCCCTATGTCCCCTCCGCGATCAAAGCGCCAAAAAGCGACCCTGGTATCGATGTCTGGAGTATCATACACAGGGGATTCATGCCAGAGCTGCAGGACGACACCGTCGAATGGGACTCCTTTTACACAGATTACGTCTCCTCCTATCTCGAGCGCGACGTGAGGGACCTTATCAACGTGAAGGACGAGGCAAAGTTCTACAGCTTCATGGTAGCCTGCGCTGCGAGGTCCGGACAGCTCTTCAACGCTACCGACATCGGCCACACGGTCGGAGTCGACCATAAGACTGTCAAGGCGTGGCTCTCGGTGCTTCAGGCCTCGAATATCGTCCGCGTGATAGAACCGTTTTGGACAAACGTTGATAAGAGGCTGACCAAGATGCCAAAGCTCTTTTTCATGGACACGGGCCTTGTGTGCCACCTGACGCGATGGACAACCCCCGAGCAGCTGCGCAATGGCGCCGTCGCAGGGCGCGTATTCGAAACCTTCGTTGTGTCAGAAGTCCTAAAGAGCTACATGAACGCTGGAAGGAGTCTGCGCGACGTCTGGTTCTACCGCGATTCGAAAAGGCATGAGATCGACCTCGTTGTCCAAGATGGCCACACCCTCCATCCAGTGGAGGTGAAGACATCGGCGACCGTAGGAGGCGATGCGATCAAGAACTTTGCCTACCTTGAGGGCCTTTCCAGCTACGAAGTGGGCTTTGGCCATGTCATATGTCAAACCAGAGAGGCATACGTCATGGCAAAGGACGTTCAGGTCGTTCCCGTCTGGGAGATCTAATGGCCGCCTCTTTCCGAGGCTTCGTGAGTTCGTGTGGGTAGGTGGTTGCGTCACCACCCCGGCGATGTGGGCCTCACCGCCAGGGCGACGACGCAGGAGTGTACACAGATTGGCTAGAATGGCCCCTCGGTGCCGTTTTGGGGCATTTGTGTACACTGTTGGGTTGTTGATGGCCTTGGTATCGCAATAGTGTACACAAATGGGAGGATCGGGCCTTTCCGCGCCGTTTTGGGGCGTTTGTGTACACTGTTGGGCTGTTGCGCTGTTGTGAACAGATGCGAGGACGCAATAGTGTACACAAATCGGTGGAAATGGCCCCTCTGGAGCCGTTTTTTGTCATTTGTGTACACTGTTGCGACGCGAGTCGCGATGCGAATCGCGACGCGAGCTGCGTCAGGTGGCACGAGCGCCTCAGCCGCCATGGCGTGCCGGCGCCTCCTCCTCGCTGGCCCCTCTCGCCTGGTCGGGAAGACAGACTCTGAGCGAGTGGCGCCGCTGCCAGGTTGGCATCTTGGCCGAAGCGTTAACCCACACGAACCCCTGAAGAACCCTCTTTCCCGGCGCCGACCAGAAGGAAGCCAGCGCCAGCCCGGCAAGCCGGCGATCGTGAATTCGTCGCGTGCCTCGACCCCCGTGTTCTTGTGGTGGGCAGCATCCGAATCGGTGACTGCTAGAACAATGCCAAGATGGCGCTTCCCTCCAGACAGACGTCCATATCCGCAGACAGCTCACCGTCGACCAGCTGAATAGCCCTCGTGCAGCACCCCATCACGAGCTCGCAGTCATGCGTGATGACGAACACGACCCTGCCGTCATCGGCCAGGGAGCGGATGAGATTTGACACTCTTTTCAGGTTCAGCCCGTCAAGCCCGCTGGTCGGCTCGTCGAACACCATGATCTCGGAGCGCTTCATGAGGGCGACGCCTATCGTGACCCTCTGCTTCTGTCCTCCAGAGAGAGATGCCGGATGGCGGGACTCAAGCCCAGCGAGTCCCAGCCTCTTGCACACCTGCCTCATTCGTTCTCCTGCGTCGCGGCAGGCTTCCGCGCCGAGCATCAACTCGGCCTCCACGCTTTCCCCGAACAGTTGGTAGTCGGCGTCCTGCATGACGAAGTACGACATCCTCCTGAGGGATTTGGGAGACATGCGACGCCCGTTCACGGAGATGCTGCCTCTTGTGGGGCGCCGCAGCCCACACAGGACGTTGGCGAGCGTCGTCTTACCGGACCCGTTAGGGCCGACGAGGGCAATCACCTCCCCACCGCACGCCTTCAGGCTCACGCCCCTGATCACCTCGCGGTCCCTTTTGTATGAGAATGACACTGAGGAGATATCAAGACGCGGCAAAGACGTCACCTTTCGAGCGCCCTTTGAGTGAGCATGGCCGCACGTCGCCTGTCGCAGGCAATACCGTTCGTGCGTGGCGGGATCCATCGCCAGGAACTCGGCGTAAGACATCTCTGCCTCCTTCCTGCTGTCCATCATGACGACGACCCGGCATATGAGATCGGAGAGGTAGCCGAACCTGTGCTCGACGACGACAACGGTCCTTCCCTCTTCCTTGAGGGTGCCGAGGACCTGCGCCAACCGTCTCGTCGACTCGGGGTCGAGGTTTGCTGACGGCTCGTCGAACACGAGAATCGGCGGCGAATACGCGTGCACGGAACCAATGGCGACGCGCTGCCTCTCTCCGCTCGAGAGGTCGAATATGCTGCGCTCGAGCAGCCCGGACACATCCAAGACGTATGACGACAGGGCTATCCGGTCGAGCATCTCGTCTCGCGGAACCCCCATGTTCTCGCAGGTGAAGGCCATCTCGGACGTCGTGTCAGTGGTGAAGAACTGTGACCGAGGGTCTTGGAACACGCTTCCGACGGTGGAGGTGATCTCCTCGACCGTCATGTTGCGCATGTCCTTACCGTTGAGCTTCAGGCTCCCCGTCAGCTTTCCGCCGAAGAAACGGGGAATCAGGCCCCCGATGAGGCGGGCCACGGTGGTCTTGCCGCTTCCGGACGGCCCGCAGATCAACACACACTCCCCTTTGGGGACACGCAGGTTGAGCGAGGAGACGCTTTGCGTCTCGGCACCCGCATAGCGAAACGAGACGTTCTCTATTGAGATCACATGATCACCTGCCAGACCACGATTTCGCCGAGCGGCGTTGTGTTCCCTACGGCTACCAGGGCCGTAAATGCCACGAGGACGGCGAGGGCGACGGCGTCTCGTCCCCTCAGCCTGACATCTCTCACGCACGTGCGCTCGCGGCTGCTCTCTATGCCCCTGCTTATGGCCGAGAGGGAAAGCTCGTCCGCCACCTTCAGACACCTCATCAGCAGAGGCACCATGAGATGCTCGAGCGCAGCGAGCGGCCTTTTGAGCGCACCTGCGCCCGTTACCTCCAGTCCGCGCATTCTCAGCGCATCGCGTATGTGGGAGGCCTCTCTGCCGATGGTGGGCGCATAGCGCAGGGCCACAGCGAGAGGAATCGTCGCCTCCTTGGGAAGGTGCGAGCGCTCCAGGGCGCAGATAAGCTCCCCGGTGCGGGTGCTCTGCACGAACCACGACACGAGCAGGAACACCGGGATGAACTTGACTAGCGTGAAGCCGATGACAAGGAGGATGGTGGAGAGAAGCGGCAGTCTGTATGCGGCGGCAAGGGCGAGAAGAAGGTTCATGCCCGCATAGGCTGCAAGAGCCATGGCGGCCGCACGTCCGCTGCCGCCTGCGGCGGCAAGGGCGAACGCGGCGGCAGCTATCGCGAGCACGATCGCCTCGCCTCTTGCCATGAGGCACAACGCGCTCGTGACGATGATTATCACGAGCTTCGTGCGGGGGTCCAAGCCCTTGACCCCGTGCGGGATGGTGGATACCAGTCGCCGTATATCCTCAGCCTTACGTGTGTCAGCCGTCACGTTGGGCTCCTGGCATCACGGCTGGGCCAAGGCATTGCACACCCAAGGACTTGCGGTGCAGGCTGCCTTCCCACAGATGTCGCCTACTCCCCGACAAGGCCGGCGCGGATGAAGTGCCTGCGCAGCACCTTGCGTCCGATGACTCCGCCGACGATGGCGAGAGCCACGCCGATCGCCACCATCACGAGGAGCATGGGGTCGGATATGAAGGAGTTGAGGGCGTCGCTGTACTCTGCGGGAATCTTGTTGTTCCTCATCGTCAGGCTGAACGCGTCACGCAGAAGGACGATGGCGCCACAGTAGCCAAACGACAGTCCGGCGACGCTTAGCGCGTATCCGACGAGCATGCGCTTCGGGCTCCGGGGGTTTCCCCACATGACAACGTCTGCCAACACGCAAGAGAGGAAGAAGCACGTCACGGTGAACCAGAACGTGCCCATCACGAGGAAGATGAGGCCGTAGACCACGCCCGAGGTGGTGAACACCCCGCGCTTGGGTACCTTGGCGAGCATCAGCATGTAGATGATGCCGTTGGGAATTGCCGCGAACGCCGGGTAGAACGGGTTGGTGATAGGGGACAGCCCGCAGACGATCCCTATCACCATGCAGACGACCGCTGCCGTGCCACCAAGAACGCCGACAAGGATGAGGTCTTTGGCCGACATCCTGTCAGCCGCCCTTTCAATCTGACTCATAGAGGCCTCCTTGATCCGCTTAGACCATTTGACCCCTATTTGATTGTTTTTAGTGGGTTGCATCAACCGAAAACGATTCGAAATCAACCCAAATTCGGTATTTTTGTTGAGACGGCCTCGGTCAGATGCTGCTCGGGGAGACGCCGTAGCGCTCTTTGAAGGCCTGTGAGAAATGACTTGGATTCGCATAGCCTACAGTCGCGGCTGCCTGCGCGACACTCATCTTACCGATCTCGATGAGCGTGTGGGCCCATTCAAGCCGGCACGATATCACGTACGCATGGATGGTGACGCCATAGGCCTGCTTGAAGGCACGCGAAAGCTTCGACTCGCTCAGGCACACCATTCGGGCGAGCTCGGGATAGGTCGGCGGATCGATCAGCCTGGAGTCGAGGATGAGCTTCGCCTGCTCGACGGCTTCGCGGTCTGATCTGGGGATACCGTGGTTTTCCCGACGCCTGCCGGTGTCGAGCAGGGCAACAACTGAGGCTAGCAACTCGAGGATCTTCCCTTCGGCGTACAGCCTGCCGGCGCAGCCGACGAAGGCATTGTGGCGCAGGGAGGCCAAGGATGCCCTCATAGCGGGAGTCATGGGCGCCTCGAACCCATCCGCGCCATCCAGAGCGACCTTGACATCGCCATCCGCGCTGTGCCGACCTGCCATGTCTAAGGGAACGTACAGGCTGACGAATTCGTATTCCAAGTCCTCAAGATAGCAGATGCTGTAGGATCCCCTGCCTCCAGACTGTATGAAGAGCGAGTCGGTATCGACTGATTTGGAGACCTGACGGGTGGTGGAACAGCTGGTGGTCCACTCGACCTCTGCTCCAACGCAGAATCCCACGCTGACCGATCGAAACGGCGCCTCATCAGAGAAGCTCACGCTTCTCGAGAACGACATGCGGTGCTCGCACGCAGCGATAGGACCCGAGGCTCCAAGCGAACGGATTCGACCGACGCCGACGTCCCGTGGAATGGGGAAATCAACCCAGCTACCTGAAACAGCGTCTCGGTGAGCCGAGTATATCGCGCCGCAGCCCTCGGAGAACTGCGGCGTCATTTGTTCCCTGTTTGCGAGTCCTCGAACCATGACCTCTCCCGCAAAAGTTAAACTTATCTAAATGATAGTATCACAGCATTCCTTATAAACGTGACTTTGGCAAGCAAGTCATCAACTACGATGGTGGCGCCAGCGGTGGTCCCAGCCCTGTCGTACTTCCGTGATGGCGGCTTTTGCCCTGCCGCGGGGCGCGGTAAGCCGACTGCCATAGCGTCCAGCAACTAACTTGCCTTGTTTGCCCCATCCGAAAGGAGGGTGTCCACGACGGGTCCCGCCCCCGCACGGCCCGGCGTCCGCCTTCCCGAGGTGGCGCAGGGTCCTCTTTTCGGGCTCGTCCTTGCTCGAGACCCGGATCTGAGCGCGGCGTCTGGCGGGTCATCTTGGAGGAGAATCCCTCGACCAGGTTCGGTCAGGAGTCCTGCCCGTGCGTCAACATGCATGCGCGGGGATAGGGGGCGCCGCCGGCCGCTCTCACGTCACGAGAGGGCGGGGCGCTGGGCCCGTTCGCGCCGACCTCCGCCGCCAACGGGCTGTACAGGGCGATCGAAGCCACGTGTCCGGTGGAGACTTCGCTCATCTGGGGTAGGGATTAGGGCAGGGAGGTTGCGGAGAGGTCGATCTTCTTGCCGTAGATCTCGAGGAGGTGCAGTCCTCACTGCCACTCGGTGGTGAACGTGCGGGGAGGAACGCTCAGGGGCGAGTGGCAGTGCGTTCCTCACTGCCAGACGGCATCGAGCGTACCGTATCGGTACGATCAGGGCCGAGTGGCAGTGCGACTGGTACGCTCGGGAGCGAGTGGCAGCGCTCCTTACACTGCCACTCGGTGGTGAGCGTGCTGGGCAGCGCTCCTTACACTGCCACTCGGTGGTGAGCGTGCTGGGCAGCGCTCCTTACACTGCCACTCGACATCGAGCGTACCGGGTGGAACATTCAGGGGCGAGTGGCAGTGCTGGCCGGAACGGACTCCGAACCCGCAGCCGTTGCGCCGACGTCAAGACACCCCGGCCGGGGTGTGACCTGGACCTTACCCTTACCCGGAGACGACCTTTCGCGGGGGAGTCTCTTTACGGACAGGACGGTTTCTCGACTGGTCGGGCTGATTTGTTCTGCGTCTCCTTAGCAAAGGGGGACTGCTCGATGAGCCTTTGCGCCCGTTCCTCCTTCTCGTTGATGAAACGCACGTGGTAGAAGATGTCTGCGAAGTCGAGGATCCTGCCCATTTGGGTGGTGTCGAAGAGGGCGCCGAACCCTGCCCCGATGACAGGTACCATCTTGCCGACGGTCTTGAGCGACATCTTCTGTCCCACCTGGGCGAGTGCCTTCTTGAAGACGCCCGCCTCGAGGGCCTTTTGTCCGCCCCTCTCGACGGCCTTCCTCGCTGGCCCGTTGGCGAGCGCGCGGATCCGGGCGATGGTGAGCGCGGCGCCCCCCTGCTCGACCATCGCCGCCCAGCCCCTCTTGGTTGCCTGCTTTACGGCGGCAGACTCGGCGTAGACGAGCGTCTTTCCAATATACTCGCTGATGGCGTCGGTCCTCGTCTTTGGTGCGAGGGCGCCCTGGAACACCTCGCTGGCGATGTCGAGCTCGCCGGTGGGGCCGTCCTTGACGTCGTAGCCGTAGAACATGGCGACTGACTGGACCGCACGGAAGTAGATGAGCATGCTAAGGGCGAGGTTCGCGGGCAGGCCCCAGAAGCCGGCGGCGCCGGTGCCCCCTCCCTCGACGAGCGCGATCCCCATGTGCTGTCGGCGTTCGCTTGCAGTCACCGCGGCGACGTCGTAGGCGCGCAGCAGGCAGATCTCGGAGAGCGAGGAAACCTTCTGCCCCTGCGCGCCCTCGTTAATGCGCCGGATCACGTATTCCCTGCTGACGCTCGCCCTGGCCGCCCGCCTCTCGAGATCGGCGAAGCCCTCCGCAGCCACCTTGAGGGCACTAGCCATGAGTTCCTGTCTCGTGAGACCGCTGAGACTGCCCTTGGCGACCTCTCCTACCTTGCCTGTGAGCGCCTTTACCTGGGCGGGTACCTTGTCGTTGAGCTGCTTTCCTGCTTTGGCGAGGGGGCCTGGCGAGGTGAGCTCCTCGTAGCGCCTCGTGAGCGTGCCAAGCTCGACGCGCTCACGGTCGTCGACCAGGGGCTTCGGCATCTCGTACGTGCCATCCTCCCCAAGAAGGTTGCCCTTGAAGCTGTCGCCGTACTCGCCGCCGAGCGCCTGGTGTGCCCTCTTCGCCCTGGCCCGGATCGCTGCGACCCCGGCGCCTGTGACCCTGGCCGCCTTGGCCCTCGCCCGGGCCCTTGTGTTGGCGGCTCGCGCCATGCCCCCCGCGAGCTTGCCGAGGGGGTCTACGCCGCCGTCCACCCGCTTCTTGGACAGCTCCTCTGGCATCTGCTCCTCCTTATCCCGGGTCTCGCATCCTTAAGGAGGGGTGTGACTCCCGCGAGGCGGCCCGATGGATACCATTATCGACCTGCTCATCAGGCTCGCCTCCCTTGCCTCGGCAAACGGACTCTGCCTGTTGGCTGGGAGCGACTCAGCTGCCGGCGGGGTCTTGGCCGTCACGCCTCCTTCCTCGACGAAGTTGGTGCGGATGTCGCTGGTCGGCCAGATACGGCCCCGCCGCTGTCACCCTCGGGTGTCAAAGCGACAAATGGCGGCCGCGAGACGCTCGCAAGCTGAGACGATGCAGTCATACCGGACGGCGATCGGAAAGGAGTCGGTATGACACAAGAGGTCGCGGTCGTCACGCGGGGTCTCACCAAGCGCTATGGGGAGTCCACCGTCGTGAGCGACCTGAACATGGTGGTGCCGCGTGGGGCGGTGTACGGCTTTCTGGGACCCAACGGGGCCGGCAAGTCGACGACGATGAAGATGCTGCTGGGCCTGGTCCACCCCACGTGCGGGGGGGCACAGGTACTCGGGGTTCCCATGACGCCCGAGAACCGCCTGGAGCTGCTGCGCAACGTGGGCTCGCTTATCGAGAGTCCGAGCTGCTACCCCCACCTCACGGCGCGGGAGAACCTCGAGATCGTGAGCGAGCTGCGCGGGCTTCCCGCAGGCGAGATAGACGACGCGCTCAGGATCGTCCGCCTCGACGGCCCGTCTGCCCAGAGGAAGCGGGTCGGACACTTCTCCTTGGGCATGAGGCAGCGCCTGGGCATCGCGGCGGCGCTCATGGGAAAGCCGCCGCTGCTCCTGCTCGACGAGCCGACGAACGGCCTGGACCCGAGCGGCATCCACGAGATCCGCGCGCTCATCAAGAGGCTGCCGCAGATGCTTGGCACCACGGTGGTGGTGTCGAGCCACCTGCTTGCCGAGATAGACCAGATGGCCGATTACGTGGGCATCATCAACAAGGGCCGCATGGCCTGGCAGGGTCCCATGGCAGACCTGCACGCCCAAGGCAGGCGCTGGCTCGCGCTGCGAACGACAGACAACGCCGAGGCGGCACGCGTGCTGGAGGGCGTCGTAGCCGATGGCAACTGGTTGTGCGTGGGGGCTGTGGATGACGCGTCTGTGGGACAACTCAGCCTTGGCCTTGCCGGTCGGGGCATTGGCATCGTGAGGCTGGAGGAACGCAGAGAGTCGCTCGAGGACATCTTCCTGCGTCTTACGGGCATGGAGGTGACGTTGTGATGGGCGAGAGGCACGCCCTCACCCTGAGTGAGGGCCAGGGCCTTGCCCTCGCCTCTGCCCTCAGGCTCGAGCTCAAGAAGCTTCGCCACAAGCGTCTGTGGCTCATCGCGCTCTGCATGGTGGCCATGCAGCTCCTGTGGCTGGGCCACGGCTGGTTTGGCCACCGTGGGGGAGGCACGACGCCAGGTTACCCTGCCCTGCTTTTGCAGGCGCCTGCGCTCAATGCCGTGTTTCTGCCGCTGCTCTCCACCGTGATCGCCGCGACGGTGTGCGACGTCGAGGCTGGCGGCGACATGCTCAAGTCTCTGCTTACCCTGCAGCGGGCGGGCAGCCTCTTCTGGACGAAGCTGATTGTATCGATGGGCATGCTGGCGATCGTGGTCACGTTGCAGGAGGCGGGTCTTGTGGGCATTGCCGTCGCCGCCAAGCTCGACGCCATTCCCGTCCGCGAGCTTGCCATCTATTGGGTCTCGACCTGTGTCGTCTGCGTCTTCTGCGCCTCCCTCGCACAGGCGCTCTCGCTTCTGGCGGCCAACCAGTTCGTGCCCATGGTCACGGGCGTGGCACTCTCGTTCTTTGGGTTGTTCTCGATGTACTTTCCAGAAGCCATCATGCGCATGGTGCCGAGTGCCTACTTTGGCCTGCTCTCCACGGTGGGTGTGAGCATGCAGGGTGGGGTTGCCACCTACGTTTCCCGACCGTGGGCGTGGGGGTATGCCGTCGTGCTCATTGTTGCGACGGCGCTGCTGTCTGTGCTTGCGGCTCGTGCCTTCTCGAGAAAGGAGCTCTAGCATGCTTGGCTCATGTGTCCGCGCGGAGTTCATGAAGCTTCGCCGCTCACCCATCTGGCTTGCCTACCTGCTGCTTCCCGCATTCTCATGTTTCATCGGCAGTGTTAACTACTCGGCAAACCTCAAGGTCCTCACGCCCGGCTGGGAGAACCTCTGGACCCAGCAGACGATCTTCATCTGCTATTTCTTCTTACCGCCCCTTTTGGGTGTGGGCTGCTCGTACCTGTGGCGCCTGGAGCATGCGGGTGCAAACTGGAATGGCCTCATGTGCGCTCCGGTATCCCCAGGTTGCGTATTTGGCGCCAAGCTCGTCGTGGGCGCCGTGCTTTCTGCCGTGAGCTTCGCCTCCATCGCCGCATTCTATGTGGTAAGCGGCGTCGTGCTCGGCGTGCCGGGCACGTTCCCTACAGCACGGATCGCGCTCTACCTGGGACTTGGATTTCTTGGCAGCCTGGTCATCGTCGCATTCCAGCTCGTCGTCTCCATGCTGGTTCGCAGCTTTGCGGCCCCGGTGGGCATTGCGCTGGCGGGTGGTATCGCAGGGCTCGTCGCCACGCTGGCGGGTGCCGGCAACGTCTTCCCGTATTCACTCGTGCAGACGGCGATGAACTCGAACAACCTCGTGGACCTCTCGATGGCGACGATCATCCAAGTCTCGCTGTTCTCGATCATGTATGTGGCGCTTGCCTGCGCCTTCGCCACGCGACGCCTTTCTCGCCAAGACATCGTGGCCACGGCGTAGGAGGTGCCGAGCGCGAGCTGTGATGCGGTGGTTTCGGTAGTTTGCAGCGTTCATATGGAGTGCAGAGGGCGGGCGGTCACAGGGCGGTGGCAGAACTACGATGCAGGGCGAAGGGCAGGCGCCTGGCGACCTGCGGCGCACAGGATTGACGCAGGGCTGTCTTGGGGCGTGTGCGGCTGAGAGGAACCGGCGGGCTGCATCCGCCGACAGTGGCCCTCGTAAGGCCGACGAATCGGATGTGGGGAGTATGGGCATGGGTAAGGCGGGTGTGGACACGGCCCTTGGCCGCAGGCTCGCCCGGTGGCGACAGGTGCCGTCGGGCAGGCTCGTCGCACCTGTCGCCTGTGCGCTCTACGAGGTCTTCTTTCTCACTCGCTACATCTCGATTCCTGATGGGCCGCTTACGCCCACGGCGCTTCTCGCCCTGCTCTGCATCACGCTGGCGAGCACGATCGGCGTGTTCTTCCGCTACCGCGCACCCTTTGCCATCGTGGTGCTCGAGTCGCTGCTCACGCTCTGCTCACAGGTCACATTCCTCACGATCGTGCCCCTGTGCATGGCTGTGTTTGCCGTGATCGCAAAGGCCCGACCCGTCAAGGGCCTCGTCGGCGGCGCGCTCGCCTTTGTGGCGGTGCTGCCCGAGGCGATCGCGGGGGGCTTCGCCGGAAACGCGATCATCCGCAGTTACCTGCTTACGGTCGCTGTGGTGGGTGGCCTTGTCTCCCGCATGCAGAGGGCCAAGCGCGAGGCGATACAAGAGACCGAGCGGGAGCACGCCGCCCGAAGGCGCTCCGAGCGTCGAAGTCGCATCGCCGGGGAGCTCCATGACTCGGTGGGGCATGACCTGACGGCCATCATCGCACTTGCGGAGGGCCTCTGTGAGTCAGACGATGAGGACGCGAGGCGGGTCTCGGCCCTGATCGGCAAACTCGCGCGATCGGGACTCGCGGACACGAGGAGCGCCGTGCGTGCCATCTCGGCGTCCATCGACGCTGACCCCGCAGGATCGTCCGCGCCGTCACGAGGCGATGACCTTCATGACCTCGACGAGCTCAGGGCCTGCATGGACGACATCCGCGCAACGGGTATTGCCGCAGTCTTGACCACCTCAGGCAAGCATCCGAGCGACGAGGGACAAGACGACCTGTGCTTCCGCATCGCCCGAGAGGCCATAACCAACTCCATTCGCCATGGCAGGTCAGTGACGCGTGTCTCTGTGGCGCTCGACTTTGACGACGAAGGCTCTTGCACACTTACCGTGCGCGACGATGGGTGCCACCCGAAGACTCCCGCAAGGGCGGGGTTTGGGCTCTCTCGCCTTCAAGATGAGGTCGAGCATGTGGGTGGGACATGGCGTGCCGGCCCTGCGCGGGACAGGGGATGGGAGGTTGTCGCGACCGTTTTGCGCTTTGGCCGCCGCGACACGGGACAAGGGGACTTTGATGCCTGAGGATACGCGGGTGGGCGAGCCGATCAGAGTGATGATCGTCGATGACCAGGAGCCGGTGAGGGTGGGCATAGGCCTCATGATTCGCCGAGACAAGGGTATGCTCGTGTCACACGAGGCAGAAAACGGTCAGCAGGCGCTCGATAGGCTGGCAAGAGCAGCAAAGCTTGGGATAGCGCTGCCAGATGTGGTTCTCATGGACGTGCGCATGCCGGTCATGGATGGCATCGAGGCGACGGCGCGGATCGCGGGAGTGTATCCGCGCGTGAGCGTCCTCGTCCTGACCACCTACGACGAGGACGACTACGCCTTCGGGGCTCTCGACGCCGGTGCGTCGGGCTTCCTTCTCAAGGACGTGAGGGCGGTCCAGCTGCGCGACGCCATCAGGGCGGTCGCGGCGGGAGACGCTGTACTCACCCCGCGCATCACGCGCGAGATGCTCAAGCGGGGCGTGCGCCGCGCCGAGCAAGGTAGTGAGCGAGAGAGGCTGAGGGCGCTGTTTCGCAGGCTCACCAAGCGCGAGCGCGAGATCTGCTCCCTCGTGGCAGATGGCCTCTCGAACGCCGAAATCGCCGAGAGGCTCGTTATCCAGCCCGCCTCGGTCAAGCGTGCCGTCACGCGCATACTCGCCCGAACTGGCATGCGCGACAGGGTCCAGGCCGCCGTGGCGTGGCACAAGGCAGGCATGTCGTGAGGCGCTGGCAGGCGTCAGGTCGGCTCCAGCGGGTCCCTGCGTCCATGGGCCTGCGTACAAGGGAAACGGCGGGCGCAAAGGGTCGGCGCAGACATGGCTGGAGTGCCGCAGACAGCTGTCGCCGTCGACCTGCCACGCCAGGCGAGCGTTCGTTCAGCCTGCTGCGATGGCGGACTGTTTTTGGTCGCTCTGGGGCCCCTCGAGGGTGCGCCTCGGAAGGCGAGGCTCGATAAAGTGCACGTTTTCGTCGACTTAAAGAAAGGACAACTGGGCTTTTGTCGATCGGTATGACGGAAGCGTGCACTTTAACGGGATCTCTCATGTATGAGAGGGGTTGGCAGGGCCTCAGGGATCCGCAGCGAAGGGGGATAACCTTCCCGTCACGGCCCCGCCGGCCCTCGTCACGGTCTTGCCAGCCCCATCGCGCCTTTGCCGCCCCTTCCGACCTTTCGCGAGTCCCATGGCCTCAGCGTCGCTGCCGGCTCCCAGGCCTGGCCTCACGCCCGTGCGACGCCGCTCTTTCGCGCGGCCTGTGCCGTGGCGTCTGCCACGGCATCTCTCACCCGTGGGTCGAAGGTGTGGGGAAGGATGTAGTCTGCCTGCAGCTCGCTGTCACCCACCAGGCCTGCGATGGCGCGCGCCGCCGCGACCTTCATGGGGCCGTTGATGTCAGACGCCCGTACGTCCAGCGCACCGCGGAAGATGCCGGGAAAGCACAGGACGTTGTTGACCTGGTTGGGGAAGTCGGAGCGCCCCGTAGCCACCACGGCGGCGCCTGCGGCACGGGCGTCTTGGGGGTAGATCTCGGGTGTGGGGTTGGCGCAGGCAAAGACGATCGGGTCTGCGGCCATGCTCCTCACCATCTCGGCCGTCAGGACACCCGGGGCGGACACGCCGATGAAGACGTCGGCATCGCAGATGACCTCGGCGAGGGAGCCGCTCGCACGCTCCTTGTTGGTGATGGTGGCCATCTGCTCCTTGATGGGGTTGAGGCCCTTCCTCCCCTCATAGATGGCACCCTGCCGGTCGCACATGATGACGTTGCGCAGGCCCATGTCTATGAGGAGCCGCACGATGGCCACGCCGGCCGCCCCGGCGCCCGACGTCACGATGCTTACCTTATCGAGGCTCTTTCCCACCAGCCTCAACGCGTTCATCATGCCTGCCAGGGTGACCACGGCCGTGCCGTGCTGGTCGTCGTGGAAGATGGGGATGTCGCAGGACTCCTTGAGCCTGCGCTCGATCTCGAAGCAGCGAGGGGCGCTGATGTCCTCCAGGTTGACGCCGCCGAAGCTCCCCGCCAGAAGCCCCACTGTGCGCACGATGTCTCCTACGTCCTTGGAGCGCACGCACAGCGGGATGGCGTCCACGCCGCCGAAGGCCTTGAACAGGGCGCACTTGCCCTCCATTACGGGCATGCCCGCCTCGGGACCTATGTCGCCCAGGCCCAGGACGGCCGTCCCGTCTGTTACCACAGCAACCGTGTTCCACCTGCGTGTGAGGGCATAGCTCTGGCTTGGGTCCCTTTGGATCGCGAGGCAGGGCTCGGCGACGCCGGGCGTGTAGGCGAGGCTCATGGCCGTAGCGCTATCCACGGCCACGCGGGTCGTGGTCTCGATCTTTCCCCGTACCCTACGATGCAGCTCCATCGATTCCTTGCGATAGTCCATGACACTCTCCTCGTTCTGGCTCTCTTTTCCTGTGTTTGGGCGGTCGGTGATGTCGCTGCGGCGGGGGTTGTGGACCCCGGCCTCAGCTGCGGCCCCTGTCCCACCGTGCGCAGACGTCATCCCAGCTTCCCATCTGAGCGAGTAGGCCGTCCCAGTTGGGCATAGCAAACTCTGGTACGGGTTTGCGCAGGCGCTCGAACTCCACGTCGAGGTCGCGCATCTCCTTGGGGGCGTGCTTGCAGTGGTTATCCGCGCAGAGCGTCCCTATCGTTGTGTGCGCGCCTATCCAGATGAGGGCGTTCCATGCCCGTGTCCTGACCCCGCCGTCAAAGAGGTCCCTCCTCCCCTCGGGAACCATGAGATGCCCGAGGTGGGCGAGCAGCGCATGGCCCTCGCCTTGGGCAGCTGTCATCTGGTGGAGCAGCCCGCGCGACGCCGTGTGCAGGTCACAGCCACAGAAGTAGGAGACAAAGCAGACCGGCAGCACCACGGCAGCGTGGCAGAGGAGCCAGTCCTCGAAGTCATGGGTCCATTTGGGCCGGTAGTTGCCCGTGAGCACGCGGGCAAGAAGGTCCCTGTCTGCGGCTGTGGGCCTGCCGTAAAGTGGCGCCACGTCAAGTCCCGTAGCGCCCCAGCGCACGCACTCGACACGGTCTGCCTCGCGCAGGCCGGCGGTGCTCTGAAAGCCAAAGAGCACGCGCCCGGCATGCCCGCGCGCCTCGAGTCGGTCGGCCGTCTCGTGGGCGCGCAGGTTGTTGCCCACGAGCACGAGCAGTTCTGTGTCGATGCCTTCGAGTTCGGGAAGGGCGGCTATCTGCTGATCCTGTCGCATCACAGAGAAGGCCACGTCAAAGTGTTCGCCGCAGGGGATGGCGTCGACCACGCGGGGGTGGTCGACGGTGGTCTTGTGCTGCACGCGATGGTGGATCACAAGACCCTTGTCGCGGATGGTCCTGCCCCAGCGTCCCCGTGCGACTGCGGTCACGTCGTTTCCCACGTCGCAGACCGCATGTGCCAGATAACTTCCTATGACGCCGATGCCGATGACGAGGACCTTCACGAAATACGTCCTTCCTGTGGTGGGGCGTATGCTCACTGTATGCATGCGTAACGCTCTGTCAGAACCACCGTTGATATGACGATGTCCCTCGTCTTTGCCATGACGTCGTCGGCGGACGATACGTCGAGAGGAGACGCCGGGACGCCTGACATGATACCGCGAGAGGCGAGGCAACGGAGTCCGTGTCGTACCCGCTCGGCGGCGCCGCAGGTGAAGCTGACGCTGTCTGGCCCCGAGGACCTACTCGTGCCAAGGGAGTCCCTCAGGACCCGTCCCGGGGTCCGGGGTGGGAGGCGCATCGACGGGCTCTCCACCCTTCGTACACCATAAAACTGGCGGAAACCGCCCCGCAGCTTGGCGGGCGGTTTCCCGGGCGCGTTTGCCCAGTTGGGCCATTTTTCACGGTACCCCGCAATTTGGCGGGCGGTTTCCTCGCGCCCCCGCTTGGGCAGTGACGTGACGCAAAGACGCAATCTGCGCGATCCGGGAGTCGCAGCGTGCGTCTTTCGGTGATCTCGCCATGCTCCTGCCATGCCCCAGCGCGCTGGTTTCGAGGCCATTACTTTCTTGCGCTGGACGCAGGCGGAGTGCTCGCAGGAGCTACACTTTGACGTGGGAGTCCGACGTGCCCGAACTTTGACGTGGGAGTCCGACGTGCCCGACGTCCAACGCGCTCGCCGCGACGCGCCTGGCGCGTGCCCAACGTTTGCCTGCAACAGACCCTAGAAGGGGGATCCACCATGAGTACCAGCACCTCTCGCCGCAGCTTCCTTGCGCTCTCAGGCGTTGTTGTCGCAGGCGTCGCGAGCACGACGTTCTTGGCCGCCTGCGGACCCTCCACCCAGACGACGAGCTCGGGGCCCAGTGGCTCGGGCCCTGCGTCGAGCTTTGGCGACAGCGGCACGATGCGCGTGGGCATGGAGGTGGCCTACCCGCCGTTCAACTGGCAGACCTCCACAGCCGCCGAGAGCGCCATTCCCGTCCAGGGCCAGGAGGGGGCCTATGCCGACGGCTACGACGTCTTCTTTGCCAAGCGGATCGGCGCGGCGCTTGGCCTTGAGCCCGTCGCGGTCAAGATGGAGTTCTCGGGCCTGGTTGAGGGTCTGGCCAAGGGGTCGATCGACATCATTTGTGGTGGCATGACCGCCACCGACGAGCGCCGTCAGTCCATCGACTTCTCCGATGCGTACTGGACGGGCCACTACGGCCTCCTCGTCAAGAGGGGCTCGAGGCTCGAGGGCGCGACCAGCTTGGACGCGTTTTCGGGCACGGCCATCCTGGGGCAGCGCGACACCCTGCTCGACACCGTCATCGACGAGATCCCAAACGTCAACCACATGACCCCGGTCGACTCCGTGCCCGCGCAGCTCTCCAGCCTCAACCAGGGTACCTGCGACGCCATCACGTATGACGTCGAGAACGAGAAAGGCCTCATTGCCGCGAACCCAGATCTAGTCGCCGTCGAGGTCGGCGGCAGCAAGGTCCTCTTCAAGGAGGACGCGCCGATCAACGCGGGCATCGCGAAGGGGCACGATGAGACGCTCGCCAAGATCAATGAGGTCATCAGGAGCGTCACCCAGGAGCAGCGCCAGGCCGAGTGGGACGCCGTCCAGGGCCGCCTGCCTGAGTAGCGCCACGTCAACGCTCCGTGCCATGCCGTCAGACATCACGGCGTGGCACCACGATATGACCATGTCCATGCACTGACCACCATCTGACCTGCGCCCAGGCGCCAAGGAGCACAAGGGTCCTCCATGTCTTCGCCAAACCCCACACGCACGCGGCTGGCCCGGCTCAGGGGCTTTGTCACGGCCGACCATCGCTACGTCTTCTTGGGCACGAGCGCGGTCGCGCTGGTGGGCCTCTGGTTTGGAAACCAGCCCCACTCGCCGCTGAGCTTTCTCGCGGCGTCGTATGCGCTCGAATCCGTCCTCTACTACCTGCTGCTCGCGTGGGTCGCTCTGTCTGCGCTCGCACTTGTGAGCAAGCTGGCTCATTGGAAGGGCGATGCGTACGAGAGCGGCTCTCCCTTCTGTCGCCCCATTGCACGCAGGGCCGAGAGGTACGTGTCGTACGTGGTGTGGGCCGTTGCGATAGTCTTCGTGGCCGATCGCCTCGTGATGGGTACCGTCAGCCTCGTGGGGTGGGCCATCGCCCAGCCCACCAACCCGACGGACTTCCTCGGCTCGATGGCCTACATGCTCTACAACATGTGGCCGACGTTCGTGCAGGGTATCGTCAACACCGTGATCATCGCACTTGTCGGCACCGTCGTGGCGTTTTTCTTGGCCCTGGCGTTGGTGTTTCTTCGCGTGCAGGAGCCCGATCGCTCAGACAACGACTTCGTGCGCCTCATGAAGGTCGTGGGGGCAGGATTTGCCAAGCTGTACTCACAGGTCGTGCGTGGCACGCCGATGATGATTCAGGGCCTGATCATCTACTACGCGGGCACGGGTGCGCTGGCGGGTCAGGGCATGAGCGCATCGCAGATCCTGACGGTGTGGTCGCCGTTCAACGCCGCGCTGGTCACGGTGTCGCTCAACTCGACCGCCTACATGATGGAGGTGCTACGCTCGGGCATCGGCGCTGTCGATCCGGGGCAGGCAGAGGCGGCGCGCTCGCTGGGTCTCTCGCAATGGCAGGCCATGCGCAAGGTCGTGTTCCCACAGGGCATCAAGAACTCGATCCCGGCGCTGTCAAACGAGCTCGTCATCAACATAAAGGACTCGTCGGTCCTCATGGCGATCGGCGTGCTCGAGCTCACGTTTGCCACACGCACCATCGCGGGCGTGTACTACAAGCAGATGGAGGTCTACGTGGCTGCCGCCGTCGTGTACCTGATCCTGACCGCGCTCGCGTCGTGGCTGCTCGGCAGGTTTGGCAGGCACTTTGACGCAGGCGCGCGCTCTGCCGTCCTGGGCACGTCTGACCAGGTGCCCGTCCAAGATGCGGATGGGGGGCACAGCTGATGGGAGAGCGTCTCTCTGCGGGATCATCGCCAAAGGGGCGGCAGGGTGAGGCCGGGCGGCCCGTTGTGCGCATCGAGGGCCTGCGAAAGTCATTTGGCTCGCATGAGGTGCTGCGCGACATCGACTTCGAGATCATGCCAGGTGAGGTCGTCACCATCATCGGCGCGTCGGGATCCGGCAAGTCGACGCTCCTTCGCTGCATCAATCTGCTCGAGACGCCCGATGCCGGGCACGTCTGGTTCCAAGGGCAGGACCTCGCGGCCGAGCACGTCAACGTGAACAGGCTGCGCGAGAGAATAGGCATGTGTTTCCAGACCTTCAACCTGTTCAACAACATGGACGTGCTCGCTAACTGTACGCTCGCGCCCGTCACGCTCAAAAAGATGGGCAAGGGCGAGGCCGAGCAGGTGGCACGCAAGCACCTCCAAGAGGTGGGTCTTGCCGACTTTGCGCACGCGGCGCCAGCGACGCTCTCGGGTGGGCAGAAGCAACGCGTGGCCATCGCGCGTGCCCTCTGTATGAGTCCCGAGCTCATGCTCTTCGACGAGCCGACCTCCGCGCTCGACCCAGAGATCGTGGGTGAGGTCCTTGAGGTCATGCGTGGCCTTGCGGCGGATGGCATGACGATGGCCGTGGTAACCCACGAGATGGCCTTCGCCAAGAGCGTCTCTGACAGGGTTGTGTTCATGGACCAGGGCGTCATCGCGGAGGAGGGTGCGCCCGAAAAGATGTTCTCCCACCCCGACCAGCCGCGCACCCGCGAGTTTTTGGCTCGCTACCTGGAGGGCTAGGGGCGCGATGTCTCAGGGGACACAGCCGCTTGCGCTTTGCTCGAGGCACGTGTTTCTCGATCGTGCGCATCCCGACGTGGAGGCTGCGATCGTCATCGAGGGCGGGCGGATCTCTGCCGTCTGCTTGCGCGACGAGCTCGCGCTCATCGCTTTGGGGGCTCGGGTCAAAGACTATGGAGACGCGTTTTTGTGTCCCGGATTCCATGACGCCCACCAGCACGTCTTCCACACCGCACTCTTTGCCTCGCCGCTCGTCTGCGCCTGCGCCGGCACCAGTGAGGACGAGTGCGTTCGCCTGTTGAGGGAGGCGGCGGCGAGCCGGCCTGCGTGTGGCGCGCGGGACCATGCTGGCACGGGCGGCAGATGGCTGGTTGGTCAGGGTTGGCGCTCGGCGCTATGGGACCCACCTCTGGCGCCGACGAGGGCGTCTCTTGACCGGGCGTTTCCGAACCGTCCCGTCGCCCTGTACTCGGGGGACCTCCATGCGCTCTGGGTCAACACGCGCGGCCTTGAGGAGCTGGGCATCACCGAGGACAGCGAGGCCCCTGCCGGCGGCAGCTTCGACCGAGACGAGGGCGGCCGGCCGACGGGGGTGCTTCGGGAGGCCGCGAGCATGGCGTATGCTGTCCGGGTGTGTGCCGACCTTCCACGCGATGAGGTCACGCGTGCCTATCGGGGGCACTTCCAGGCCAGTCTCTCCCAGGGCGTCACGAGCGTCTGTGACATGGCGCTCTGCGCGCTGCCTGGTGTGGACTACGTGTACGAGGACCTGTACGAGGAGCTCCTCGCGGCGGGCGAGCTGCCCGTGCGCATCAACCTGTTCCCGCAGAACGTGGGCGATTTCAAGAGGATCGAGTCTTTGCAGGCCAGACTCACGGGAGACCTCCTGCGCGCCCCGGGGACCAAGCAGTTCTTTGATGGCGTATCGAGCGCTCACACCGCATGGCTGCACGAACCCTACGTGAACCCGCGCTTCGCGGGTGACTGCGGGCGAGCGACCATCGACCCTGCGCTCATGCGCGACTATGTGCTCGCGGCGGCCGAGCGGGGCATCGCGACGCGCGTCCATGCCATTGGCGATAAGGCTGTCAGTTCCGTCATCGACATCTTTCGCGAGGCAAAGAGGCGCTATGGCATGCCCAGGCAGGGGGCGAACTCCATCGAGCACGTGGAGGGCCTCTCGCACGCCGATGTCGTGGCCATGGCCGACATCGGCCTTGTCGCCTCCGTGCAGCCGCAGCACATCGTGATCGACGTGGGGCAGCCGGCCCGCGACCTCGGAACAAGGCGCGCATCGTTCATGTGGCCGTTTGCGAGCTTTGATGAGGCAGGCGTGGCTATGGCCTTTGGCACGGACGCGCCCTGCGTGCCCGACGTGGCCATGCAGGTTCTCTCCTGCGCTGTCACGCGCGAGGAGGCGAGGACCTGTGAGCCAAGGGGCGGCTGGCTTCCCGAGCAGAGGGTGACGATGGCGACGGCGATCGACGCCTACACGCGCGGTAGCGCCAAGGTGGCGGGGCGCGAGGCAGAGCTTGGGACCCTGGCAGCTGGCAAGCTGGCCGACCTTGCGGTGTTCGACACCAACCTCATGTGCGCCGACCCCGAGACCATCCAGGGTACGAGGGCGCTCGCGACCTACGTGGGCGGCCGCCTTGCCTGGGAGGCATAAGGTAGCGGCAGACCTCCTTCCATGCCTGTCGCCTACCCTCCTGATCAGTCATATTGCAATGACTTCGGTGCGAAGAATGTTGTGAGACGCTCATTCCTGCTTGCGCAAGCGCCTCACATGTTCAAGCTGTCCGGATCGAGCAGGAAGTCGAACAGACCCATGGTGAGGATGCCGTCCTCGCCCATTTTGCCTCTACTCGATAGTTGCGCGTACCAAAACCATGCGGCAAGCCATATATCATAGTCCCACAAGGCGTGGCTGCCAGTGGCATTGATGCCGTGGGTCCTCCAGGGCGACCCAAGCGCGGCCTGCGGTCATGCGGACTCCGCCCGCCCTTGCCCCTTGAAGATAGTACAATTGGCACAGGGCGAAGCGAAGCTCGCTCCGATGCCTGGTATTGGGCCTATGGGTTCGTCCTCATCGCGCCATGGCGATACGGCTGGCGTGCCCTCATGGGGGCGGGTCACGATCGGAAGGGCGTAGCCATGAACGCAAGGTTCTCTGGAGAGGGGAGTGTCAAGGGTGAGGTCGCACAGGAGGAGCCGAGGGCGTGGCCCGCAAAAGAACGGCTGGGCCTGTGACTATGGCTTCAGGCGTACGAAGTGTCCGAGGGAGAGGAAACGATGAAGAAATTCTCTGTAGGGTGCCTATCCGTTTGCATCGCGGCGTTTTGCATCGCGCTGGTGGCCTTGGCCGCGTTCAAGTTCCTCGGGAAGACCCTGCCCTACCAGTCCTATCCCAGGACGGAGGCGCGCATCGTTAAGGTCGAGACCCGAACGGTGGACCCAGGAGCCGATCCCGTGAAGTACGAGAGCAGCGTTCAGCTCGAGTACACCGTCGACGGCCAGAGCGTGCAGGGTTGGTACATGTTCAGCAGTCATACGAACCTGAAGGAGGGGGATACGGTCTCGGTTGCGTACAATCCGGACAACCCCTCCGACTGCGCAGTCATGGGGGGTCCTGACCCTATGACCTTGCTCGCCTTCGGCGCGGCCGTCGCCGTCATCGCCTCTATGTGTTGGTCGACCTTCCGGCGCAAGTGACCAGCTGCGGCGGATCCCCCAGGCCGGACCCCAAGCCCACCGTGCGAGGGGAACCTTGGGCGCCGGAACCGGTGGCCAGCGCACAAGGCTCGCCGGTCGAAGCGCCCAGCCTGTGACAGTAGGTTGCCCAGACGAGTGGGGCCAACCCTGCTAGACTAGGCTTAGAGAGCTTCATGAGGCCAGCTCACCCTATCTTCGGGAGGATTCATGCAGGACGGATTTGTCAAGGTCGCAGCCCGTTCTCCACAGGTGAGGGTCGCCGATGTCGATGCTAATGTCGAGGCATGCATCGCAGAGGTCACGGATGCCGTACGGACGGATGGTGCCAAGCTCGTCGTGCTGCCCGAGCTTTGCGTCACGGGCTACAGCTGTGAGGATCTGTTCTGGCAGGACGCGCTCCTTGCTGCGGCTGAGCGGGGCCTGGCCCGCCTGGCCGAGGCGACGCGGGACCTTGATGCCCTTGTGGTCGCGGGCCTGCCGTCTCGCGTGAACGCCAAGCTCTACAACTGCGCCGCTGCCATCGCCCACGGCAGGCTCCTGGGACTGGTGCCCAAGCGTCACATCCCCGACTACAACGAGTTCTACGAGGTGCGCCACTTTGTGCCGGGTCCCTGGGAGGTTTCGTTTGTGAGTCTCGCCGGCTGGCGGGAGGTCCCCTTTGGCTGCCGCCAGCTCTTCTCCTGCGAGGGCCTGCCAAACCTCAAGGTGGCCGTCGAGGTCTGTGAGGACCTCTGGGTGCCAGGCCCCCCCTCCATTGCGCACGTGCGAGCGGGGGCAACGATAATCGCGAACCTCTCCGCGTCAGATGCCCTGGTGGGCAAGGCGGACTATCGTCGCTCTCTCGTGGTGGGGCAGAGCGCGCGCCTAGTGTGCGGCTACGTGTACGCGAGTGCCAGTTGGGGGGAGTCCACGCAGGACCTCGTCTTCTCTGAGCACGACATGGTGGCCGAGAACGGCACACTGCTCGCGGAGGCGCGTCCCTTTGGCGACGGTGCTGTGGTAAGTGAGATAGACGTGGATGCGCTCGCGGCGGAAAGGAGGCGCCTCTCCGGCTTTGGGACGGTGCCCTGTCCGGAGGACGCGGGGTATGAGGTCACGACCTTCGCCTTGGGCCTTACCCCGACCAGGCTCACGCGTCACGTCGACCCGCACCCGTTCGTGCCGTCCGGCGCAAGGCGAAGGAGCGAGCGCTGCGGGGACGTGCTCTCCATCCAGGCGCATGGCCTGGCCAAGAGGCTCCAGCATACGCGCTCAGAGTGCGCCGTCGTGGGCGTGTCGGGGGGGCTCGACTCCACGCTTGCCCTGCTCGTGGCAGTCCGTGCTTTTGACATCCTGGGGCTGGGCCATGAGGGTGTCCTGGCCATCACCATGCCGGGCTTTGGCACCACAGAGCGCACGCATGGCAACGCCTTGGAGCTCAGTCGCGCGCTCGGTGCCAGCCTGCGCGAGGTGCCCATCGCCGAGGCCGTGCGCCAGCACTTCCTGGATATCGGGCATGACGAGGATGATCATTCCGTCACCTACGAGAACGCCCAGGCGCGTGAGCGCACGCAGATCCTGATGGACATCGCCAACCAGGAGGGCGGCCTGGTGGTGGGTACGGGCGACCTGTCGGAGCTTGCGCTGGGCTGGGCCACCTACAACGCTGACCACATGAGCATGTACGGCGTGAACGCGGGCGTGCCTAAGACGCTTGTCCGACACTTGGTGCGCCACGTGGCCGACAGCTGCGACTCGCCGGAGCTCTCCCGCGTATTGCTCGACGTGCTCGACACGCCCGTCTCGCCCGAGCTTCTGCCTGCAGGTGGCGACGGCGGCATCTCGCAGCGCACTGAGGAGCTGGTCGGTCCCTATGAGCTGCACGACTTCTTCCTGTATCAGGTGTTGCGCCGAGGCTTTGGCCCGCGCAAGGTGTACCGCCTGGCGAGGGTGGCCCTCGGCCAGGCCTACGGCGATGCTATGATACTCAAATGGCTGCGTAACTTCTACAGGCGCTTCTTCTCCCAGCAGTTCAAGCGCAGCTGCCTGCCAGATGGTCCCAAGGTGGGCTCTGTGGCCGTCTCTCCCCGCGGGGACCTTCGCATGCCGAGCGATGCGTGCGCCACGGTCTGGCTGCGCGAGCTGGGCGGCTTGGAGTAGCCAGGGCCCTCACGCCCTTCTGTCGCGCGCCTTGCTGCCTTGTGTAGCGGGGCACTGTCAACCCTAACCGTGATAGAGTCAGGAAATCTAAGCGCGAATTGGAAGATATTACGTCTCGCGTGTATAAATTCGCTTCACGGGGTATTATCACGAACGTCGGATCAACGGGTGCTGGCGCGCTGTCGCCACCCCGCAAGGGTATGCGCTTCTGTAGCGCATCTGAAGGAGGTTCTTAGCATGACTCTTAAGCCTTTGGGCGATCGCGTCCTCGTCAAGCCCGCACCCAAGGAGGAGAAGACCTCGACGGGTCTCTACATATCCTCTGGCGCGCAGGAGAAGCCTCAGCGCGGCGAAGTTGTTGCCGTTGGCGCCGGCAAGCTCAACGACAAGGGCGAGCGTGTCGCTCCAGACGTCCAGGTGGGCGACCAGGTGTTCTACGGCAAGTTCGGCGGCAATGAGGTCAAGGTCGACGGGGAGGATTACCTGCTCCTTCGTGCCGATGACATCTACGCTATTATCACCGAGTAGCTTTCAGTAGCTTTCGCGCCTAGAGGGTAATCAGCTGCGCCAAGCGCAGGCAATCATTGGAGGAACAGATTATGGCAAAAGACATTGTCTTCGGTACCGACGCGCGCGCCAAGCTCGCCAAGGGCGTGAACACCCTGGCGGACGCCGTTACCACCACCTTGGGGCCCAAGGGCCGTTACGTGGCGATCCAGCGCTCCTACGGCGCGCCCACCATCACCAACGATGGCGTCTCCGTCGCCAAGGAGATAGAGCTCAAGGACCCCATCGAGAACATGGGTGCCCAGCTGGTGAAGGAGGTCGCCACCAAGACCAACGACACTGTGGGTGACGGCACCACCACCGCGACCCTGCTCGCCCAGGTCATCGTCAACGAGGGTCTGCGCAATGTGGCCGCAGGCGCCAATCCCATCGCCATCCGTCGTGGCGTCGACAAGGCCGTTGCCGCCTCCGTCGACGCGATGAAGGATGCCGCGCGTGACGTCTCCACCTCCGAGCAGATCGCCTCGGTGGGCACCATCTCGGCCGGCGATCCCGAGATTGGCAAGAAGATCTCCGAGGCCATGGATGTCGTGGGTAAGGATGGCGTCATCACCGTCGAGGACTCCAACACCTTTGGCATCGAGATCGACACCGTCGAGGGCATGCAGTTCGACAAGGGATACATCTCACCGTACTTCTCCACCGAGAACGAGACCATGACGGCCGAGCTTCAGAATCCCTACATCCTGATGACCGATCAGAAGATCTCGAACATCCAGGACATCCTGCCCGTGCTCGAGGCCATCCAGAAGAGCGGCTCCCCGCTGCTCATCATCGCCGAGGACGTTGACGGCGAGGCTCTGGCGACCCTCATCCTCAACAAGCTGCGTGGCACGCTCAATGTGTGCGCCGTCAAGGCCCCCGGCTACGGTGACCGCCGCAAGCGCATGCTCGAGGACATCGCCGTCGTCACCGGTGGACAGCCCGCGATGAAGGAGCTGGGCGTCGAGCTCACCGATGTCACCGACGAGATGCTCGGTCGTGCCAAGTCCGTCAAGGTCACCAAGGACAACACCACCATCGTCGATGGTTCCGGCTCCAAGGAGGCCATCGAGGACCGCATCAACCAGATCAAGGGCGAGATCGAGCACACCGACTCCGACTTTGACAAGGAGAAGCTCCAGGAGCGCATGGCCAAGCTCTCTGGTGGCGTCGCGGTCATCAAGGTCGGCGCAGCCACCGAGGTCGAGCTCAAGGAGGTCAAGCACCGCATCGAGGATGCCCTGCAGGCCACCCGCGCGGCCGTCGAGGAGGGCATCGTCGCCGGCGGTGGCGTCGCGTTTTTGCAGTCCGTCTCCGCGCTGGACAAGGTAGAGTGCGCTGACGCAGACGAGAAGATCGGCGTGGACATCGTCCACAAGGCGCTCGTGGCTCCCGTGAGGACCATTGCCCAGAACGCCGGCTTCGAGGGTTCCGTCGTAGTCGAGAAGATCAAGGACCTGCCCGCCGGCCAGGGCCTCGACTCCGCGAACGGCACCTGGGGCGACATGATCGAGATGGGCGTCCTTGACCCCGTCAAGGTCACCCGCACCACGCTGCAGAACGCAGCCTCCATCGCCTCGCTGATTCTCATCACCGAGTCGACCGTCTCCGACGAGCCCAAGGACACCTCGATCGAGGATGCTATCTCTCGCGCGGCCGCTGCCGGCGGCCAGGGCGGCGGCATGTACTAAGCCAACGCCGATCAGCCGAGGCTAAGCGTCTGAGCGTTACGGTCTAACAGGACAAGTTCGGATTCAGGGGCGCCCCGTGGCACACGCTGCGGAGCGCCTTTCTGCGCACGGACGTGGACACGATTGTGCGATGTGAGTGAATCACTCACATCTTCGCGACGAAGTGAGTGATTCACTCACTTCGAGGTTATACTCAGCAACTCTCTGAGCTGCGGAAACATAAGTTCACCTCCTCTTACCGCGTCATTGTCGCATCATTTCTGGCGAGAAAATCACTCACTTCATGAAGCTGAAGTGAGTGATTCACTCACTTCGTGCTTACGTTAAGCTACCACAGCCTTCTGGCGAGCCATTCCGTTGTCCTGGGCGCAAGATTCTCGTCAGCAGCAGCTCGATGGACCTTGCGCCTACGATCGCATACCTTGTTGTCATGAATGTCTCTAAGCTCAGCTACGGGAAGGCCCGGCAGAGAGAGGCCTGTTCGTCGAGTCGCCAGCAACCGAGTGGGCATACGTAAAGAGCTGTGTCGCGCCGCTGAAAAGGTACCTCGAATAGCCGATCTCTCAGATGGGAGACAGCACACGTATCCTGTACCATAGGGGTAGTGACGCTCCACACAGGAACGGGCGCGGGGACCCAAGGACTTGCGAGGCGGGATCGTGTGAGCGGCACACGGACCCTTCTCTTGACCAGCGGGTCATGGCTACGCCTTGCACCCCTCGTAGCCCAGATGACAAGGAGAGAGACATGGCAGACGTGCCCACGCCACACAACGACGCGCTTAAGGGCCAGATCGCGAAGAGCGTCCTCATGCCCGGCGATCCTCTGCGCGCCCAGTACATCGCCGAGCACTACCTTGAGGACGTTATCTGCTTCAACAGGGTCCGCAACATGCTTGGCTTCACGGGCAGCTACCAGGGGCGGCGCGTCTCCGTCATGGGCGGGGGCATGGGCATGCCCTCCGTGGGCATCTACTCCTTCGAGCTCTTCAACTTCTATGGCGTCGAGCAGATCATTCGCATAGGCAGCGCCGGCGGCATAGGCGAGGGCCTACACCTTCGCGACCTCGTGCTCGCCCAAGGCGCTTGCACCGATTCGAACTATGCCCACCAGTTTGGCTTGCCGGGAACCTACGCGCCCATCGCTGACTTCAGCCTGCTGAGCCGAGCCGTGGCCACTGCAGGTGAGCTGGGCGTCGCGGTCCGGGTGGGCAACGTTCTCTCGCAGGACATCTTCTATTCTGCAGACCAGGGTGCCGCAAAGCGCTGGGCAAGCATGGGCGTTCTCGCGCTCGAGATGGAGGCAGCCGCCCTCTACATGAATGCGGCCTATGCGCATAAGAGGGCACTCGCGATTCTCTCCATCTCTGACCTCGTCTTCACGGGTGAGGAGCTGTCCGCACGCGAGCGGCAGACGAGCTTTACCCAGATGATGGAGGTCGCGCTCTCGCTCGTGACCTCGGAGGAGGAGTGACGCGAGGGCAAGGGAGCATGTCGCAGGCACAGGCCACGACCAGCCCCTCTGACTCTGGCAGTGCCTTGGCCTTGGCAAGGGGGCGTCGGTAGGGCTGTCGTCTAGGCGTCGGGGAAGGGGGCTGGTATACGGTGAGGATGTACGACATCATCAAGAGGAAGCGCGACGGTGGGGAGCTCAGCGACGAGGAGATCAGCTTTTTCATCGATGGCTACGTGTCCGGCGAGATTCCCGACTACCAGGCCTCGGCACTCTGTATGGCTGTGTTTTACCAGGGTATGAGCTCGCGTGAGACCACCGCGCTTACCATGGCCATGGTGCGCTCGGGAGGTGTCGTCGACCTCTCGCGCATACCCGGTCTCAAGGTGGACAAGCACTCAACAGGAGGTGTTGGGGACAAGACCTCGCTCGTGGTGGTTCCCCTTGTGGCGTCGCTTGGCGTGCGCGTGGCCAAGATGAGTGGGCGAGGTCTTGGCCATACCGGTGGCACCCTCGACAAGCTCGAGTCTATTCCCGGCCTGAGCGTCTCCATGGATCGCACCCGCTTTGAGCGGATTGTGAGCGAGGTGGGCTGCGCCATCATCGGTCAGACGGGGGATCTCGTGCCCGCAGACAAGAGGCTCTACGCCTTGCGTGACGTCACGGCCACCGTGGACAGCATCCCGCTCATCGCGTCGAGCATCATGAGCAAGAAGATCGCGGCAGGCACCGACAGGATCCTGCTCGACGTCACGTGCGGAAGCGGCGCCCTCATGAAGACGCTTGACGACGCCCTGGACCTTGCCCAAGAGATGGTCTCCATCGGGGAGCGCGTGGGCTGCACAAGCGTGGCCCTCGTCACCAACATGGATAGGCCCCTGGGCTACTGCATAGGCAATGCACTTGAGGTCGCAGAGGCGGTGTCCACGCTCAGGGGCGAGGGACCTAAGGACCTTACGGACGTCTGTGTGGAGCTTGCGGCCACCATGGTCTTCCTGGCGGGTTTGGGAGAGATGGACGTCTGCAGGATCCTCGTGCGCGATCAGCTGGCAGGCGGGTTGGGCCTCGCGAAGTTCAAGGAGATGGTCGCTGCCCAGGGTGGGGAGGCCTCCCTTCTGGATGACGCGTGCGACAGCTTGGTCGCGCCGCGCCCGAGTCGCGAGGTCACCGCCGACAGGGACGGTTACCTCTTTGCGATGGACACTGAGCGCTGCGGGCTTGCCTCGGTCGCCCTGGGCGCCGGCCGCGCCAAGAAGGATGACGCCATCGATCACTCCGCAGGCATCGTGCTTGTGGCCAAGCCAGGCGCGGCCGTTCGCGCTGGTGACGTTGTGGCGACGCTGCATGCCGCCAGTGACTTCCTGCTCGACGAGGGAGAGCGCCTCTTTCGTTCGGCCTTGGACATCCGTCACGAAAGGCCTAAGGACGCTCCGCTCATCTATGCTCGCGTGTCTGGTTTGGGTGTCGAGCGCATAGACGGCACGCCGCTCACCCAAAGGGCGTGAGGCTGGTCCTTCACCGGACGGGCCTGTTCCTCGCCCCTGAACCGATTCCTATACCTATACGTTCTCTCTGCCTATATGTTGAATACAGCACCGATGGCATCGAGGACGCGTGACATAGTTGCTGAATCGATCATGGATCCCAGGTGCTCAACGCCTCTGGCGGGGTTGTTTAAGTCGATGGCTCTCATCTGCTCGATACACACACAGCCTTTTACCGCGTTGTTCGGATCCAGCTCGATGTGCAGCGGATGGCCGTTTGCGATGGAGGTGATGGGACACACGACCGTCAAGCTAGAAATCACATTGTTGAAGTGGCCGACGCTCACGACCAGTGCCGGTCTGCGCCTCTGGGGTTCGTGGCCGACCGTGGGGTTAAAGTTGACTTCTATGAGGTCGCCCTGTTCGAATAGCATCACCCTACCACCTCGGCCCCGATGTCGGGCCCACCCCACTCCTTGCCGACCTTGCCGCCGGACCAGTTGGCGCATAGCTCCTCCATGGATACCTTGCGGCTGCGCCGGTACGTGTGAGCGGGTCGTTCGAAGGTGATGACAAGTTGGGAATTCACCTGATCAGCTTCAATGCTCGCCGAGGCACCCACCTTGACGCCCAGCAGGTCACACATTTCCTTGGGTATCCGTAGGCCTTGGCTATTGCCCCACTTGCATAGCGTTACGCCAGTCGTTACTCCCATAAGCTTTCCTTTCGTATATCCAGGTATATCTTAATAGTATAGGATCGGATATCATATGTCAACGCGTGGGCATGCGTGGGTGACATAACGCTGGCAGGGCTCTGATTTCCCAACCATCCCCGTAAACCCCGCTCTATTTATGGGGGGACGGTATCGTGAGGAGGCGTGACCCTTTTGCCCAACGCCTTGATGTTTCGCGGGCTGCCGCCTCCCGGTGGCCTGCGCTGCCGTTTACGCTCACGAGGCCTCACCAACACCTTCTCCGGACGACGCGCCCGGTACGCCCCCGACCGCTCTTCCTGCGAGTCCCTGGGCTCGTCTTCCGCCGCGCTCTCGTCTAATGCTACGATGGGCTCGGACCTTGGCTTTGCCCCCTCACGCGGCTGGACTTGACACCCAGGTCATGCTGCGGGTCGGGACCAAGGTTCTGGGCACTCAGGTCACGCCGTCGGCAAGGTGCGCGGGAACCTCATAGCTTTCGTCCATATGAGGTGAGAGGAGCGAGGCGGCAAGTGGCCTGCGACGGCGAGGGCGAAGGGGGCGATGCAGGGCCGATGACGGCGAGAGCGGCACGTGACGATGCCGGAGCTGCGCAGGGGAGGGGAGCATGGCAGAGAAGCACGACGTGATCGATGACATCATCGACATCCGAGATGGACTCGGGCGTCTCTTGAACCCCCTCGGTGGGCTGACCGGCAGCATTACCGACCCCGCGCACGTGGAGCGCTTCGACCCCTCGGACTACAAGGAGAAGCCTCGCCCCAACTCCATCTTCTGCCTGCGCTGCTCGGCGAGCTCCCTCGTGGACCAAGACGTGGCTGTCAGGACCTGTAGCCTCTGCCTGGACATCTGTCCTGTGGATGCGATCGAGATCAACAAGGCGAGCGTCCGTGTGAAGGACAACTGTCGCATGTGCGGCCTGTGCACGATGGTGTGCCCCACCGAGTCGTTTATCGTACAGCGCCTGATGGCAAGGCAGCTGTATGACAAGATAGCCCGGGCGGCAAGCACCTACGAGCGATGCTATGTGACCTGTACGCGCGCGTTGGGACGCCTTCCTAGGGAAAACGAGGTGTTGCTGCCGTGCGTGGGGGCTGTCCCGCGCGAGCTGTGGTTCTCGCTTATCGCGGACTTTGACAATATCAGCGTCTACCTGCCCTTGGACATCTGCGATCGCTGTCGCACCACCACAGGTGAGGACGCCTATACAAACGAGATAGCAACTGCAGAAAAGTGGTCCCAAGCGTCGGTTGGCTTTGAGGCAAACGGGCGGGGCCTCAACCATGAGCAGGCTCGGGCCTATAGGCGCGGCCAGTTCATGGACGATATGAGGCAGGCTGGTTTGACGGCGCTCGTGGCGACGAACTCCGCGCTCACAGGCGCCCAGGCCATCGCGAAGAAGATCAGGGATCATGCCGACCAGCTCTATGACATGCAACGCTCCCTTGAGGAGGCCGTAGGCGACAAGGCCGCCAGCGGGCATCGCCGCATCCTTACACAGAAGCGCAAGACGGTGCTCGGCATGCTCCAGCTGCATCCCTCGCTTGCTGGCCGTATACGGCTTGAGGTGCCGGTCTGCGACGTAACGCGTTGCACCATGTGCGGCATCTGCGTACGTGAGTGCCCGGTAAATGCCTGCGACCTCGACGGGCAGGGACACTTCTCGGTGAAGGCCGCCTATTGCGTGAACTGTGGAGCCTGCGCCACGGTGTGCCCCGAGAACGCGCTTACCATGGAGGCCTGCGACCCGCGCGAGCTCGTTGTCCGCGATGTGGAGGCCGAGCGCCGCAGGCGCAGCGCCGCCACGCAGGAAGAGCGCCTCAAGGGAGCGGCGGAGAAGGACGCAAGGCGTTCTGGCAGGGCGCTGAGCGCAAGGGAGCGTGTGGCTGGCGACTAAACGCGTGGCTGATAACTAACGGATTGGACGAGGCCTCATCTCAGTGCTGGCGCAGGCGCACTGTGAGCCTCTTTACGACAACGGAGATGATAGCGTGGCGCTTTCCATCGGTATCGTGGGGCTGCCCAACGTGGGCAAGTCGACCCTGTTTACGGCACTTACCAAAAAGGGTGGTCTCGCGGCCAACTATCCCTTTGCGACCATCGACCCCAATGTGGGCGTCGTGGATGTGCCGGACGATCGCCTGCAGAGACTTGCCGATATCGTGAGCCCTGCGCGCATCGTACCTGCGACGGTCGAGTTCGTTGACATCGCGGGCTTGGTTAAGGGTGCTAGTGAGGGAGAGGGTCTTGGCAACCAGTTTTTGGCCAACATCCGTACCTGCGACGCCATCTGTGAGGTTGTGCGCTACTTCTCGGATGCGGATGTCGTGCACGTGGACGGCCGGGTGGATCCCGCGTCCGATGCCGACACGATACAGACCGAGCTCGTCCTTGCAGACCTGAGCTCGCTCGAGCGCTCTGTTCCCAAGTTGGAAAAGGAGGCGAAGCGTGACAAAGGAAACCTGCCGCGCCTCGCCATTGCCAGGAGACTGCAGGCGTGGCTCAACGAGGGAAGGCGCGCTGCCGACCTCGACATGAGCGCTGATGAGCGCGCCGCTGCCCACGACCTCTTCCTGCTCACCATGAAGCCGATGCTCTACGTGGCCAATGTCGATGAAGACAAGGTGGGTGAGGTGCCCGCGAAGATCATGGGCCAAGACCCCATCGCGATCTGTGCCGAGGTCGAGGCGGAACTCGCCGAGCTCGACGCAGCTGAGGCGGCAGAGTACCTCGAGTCCCTTGGACTTGAGAGAAGTGGACTTGAGACCCTGGCGCAGGCGGCATACCACCTGCTGGGGTTGCAGAGTTACTTTACTGCTGGTCCCAAGGAGGTGCGTGCCTGGACGGTGCGCGTTGGCGCGAAGGCACCCGAGGCGGCAGGGGTCATACATTCCGACTTCGAGCGTGGCTTCATCAAGGCCAAGACCATCAGCTTCGACGACTTTGTTGCCCTTGGCGGCGAGACGGGCGCCCGTGAGGCAGGCAAGCTCCGCATGGAGGGTAAGGACTACGTCGTCCAAGACGGTGATGTCATGGAGTTCATGTTCAACGTGTAGGCCGCACTGAGGGATAACTTGGGTCATGGTGGATACCGCTGACGAGGTTTTGGCTGCCATTTGCGCAATCGAAGGTACGTGGGGCTTGCGTTGTGTGGATCCTCGCCTTAGGGTGAATATCAGATATGTATGGATCTGACAGAAGGAGGTTCTCCATGAGCAGACGGTCCGCACCTCATGCCGCATCATTTCTAACCACTGTATTTGTGGCGGTGCTTTTTGCCCTGTTGGCAGCGCCCCGGGCGGCCCACGCCGCAGTCCCGATGTACAGGCTCTACAATCGCTGGAATGGCGACCACATGTTCACGACCAGCGTCAAGGAGTATGCTGACCTTAGCGAATACGGCTGGAGGGAGGAGCAGGTCAAGTGGTATGCCCCCTCCTCCGGTACCGATGTCTATCGTCTTTATAACAGGTGGAGTGGCGAGCACCTCTTTACCACAGACAGAGCCGAGTATGACCAGCGGAGTAGGGATGGCTGGACCAAGGAGGGGGTTGGCCTCCACAGTGGCGGAGGCGTGGCGGTGTACCGTCTCTACAACCCCCATCTCACAGCGGGGACCCACCTTTTCACGACCAGCAAGGCTGAGTATGACAACCTCGTGAGGGAGGGCTGGCAGGGAGAGGGCGTCAAGCTTTACGCTGAGCAGGACGGACCGTGGGTTGGGACTGTCACCTGGTACTTTGCGAGACCCCGCCTTCCGCATGGCCGTGCGTACCCTCGTGAAAGAGAGACGACACCTCCCTATACCGACCACGTTTCCTTCTCAAAGGAGGGTACTGGAGCCTCATGCGTGATTTCTGGGGCACTGAGAAGGTCGGGCTTTCGTGATGGCCTTGCCTACTTTGGGAAAGGGGGAGCGTATACGAATGATTCAGAGAGAACGTATAGATTCCGCCTCACGAACGACACGATCTGTGGCTATTACGCTGATAGTGGGTTCTATGCGTTGAGCCAGTCCGATTTCATGAAACAGGCCGTCCTTCCCTCCTACGCTACGGATGGCAGGGGGTTGAACTTCTGGGGCACTGTCATTTTCTCGGTCGACTCTAACAACAATATCCTCACGTTCTACGGGTATTCGTAACGTGTTGCTGTGGCTGCGCGCTGCTACGGCATCCTGCCAGATGATTTCGTTCAGCCTCGGTACATGGGGTTGGGCTGCCTATGGAGATTTCATACGGGCTCAGCCGACAAAGAGGGGGATATGCCCTGACGGGCACGCGTAGGTCCAGCTTGTGTGAGGGGTACGGGCACCGTGGTTTGCTGTAGCCACGGGCCGTGCGTCCTGACACTCGCCGGTCGAAATGTTACGAACAGAAAAACTGGTATCGTAAACTTGTCTAACAGTCCGAATGGCGGGTAGGGTGCCATGCCGCCCACCCCAGGGGAAGCCTGTGGCAGTGTGGCCTACAGTCTCTGGCAGCACAGGAGGCCATGCTAGGTGGTGCAGGTTCCTTGGAGCCTGCACTCAGGGTAGCCTCGTGCAGGTGGACTCGTGCAGGCGGCAGGATAGCGTGGCCTCCTTATGGGCTGGGTGCGTCCTCTACAGAGACTTTCAAGTGCCCGTCGCTCAGGCTGTAAGACAGCGGGATCGATGGCACGGTACGACCGCCGTCTTGTCGCGTCCGCAGCATCCATTCACGAAGGGACGAGGCGGTTCTGGTGAGAAACTACATCGTTCGGCGGCTCGTCCAGCTCATACCCATCCTCATTGGCATCACACTGTTGTCGTTCGCCCTGATGTACGTAGCAGGTGGCGATGCCGTGACGGCGATGCTGGAAAAACAGGGTGTCGTGGTGTCGCAGGAGCTCATCGACGCCAAGCGCCACGAGCTGGGGCTCGATCGGCCGTTCTTGCTGCAATACTGGGACTGGCTGGTGGGCATGGTCACGGGCAACCTCGGCGTGAGCTACGTCTCGGGCAAAGACGTGTTCGCCACGTTCGTGTCCAAGCTTCCCGCCACCATCTTGCTCACCCTGAGCTCGGTCATCGTGACCGTCCTCGTGGCGGTGCCATTGGGCATCGTATCTGCGGTCAAGCGCAACAAGCTCACCGACTACCTCATACGCACGCTCAGTTTCGTGGGCAACTCGCTACCCAACTTCTTCGTGGCGCTGCTCTTGATATATGTCTTCTCGATTCAGCTGGGCTGGCTCCCGGTGCTGTCGTCGTCCATCGGGTCATCGGGCGTGGCGTCGCTGTCTTTTGCTGGCACTGTGATGCCCACCGCGACGTTGGGCATCGCCATGGCATCCAAGTACACGCGCCAGATTCGCGCGACGGTCCTCGACGAGCTGGACAAGCCCTACGTAGAGGGGGCGCGTGCCCGTGGCGTGCCTGAACGCACCATCCTGGCCAAGGACGTGCTGAGGAGCTGCATGGTCATGATAGTCACGCTCCTCGCCTTGTCCGTTGGCGACCTGTTGGGCGGCACGGTCATCGTCGAGACTATCTTTCAGTGGGATGGCGTGGGCAAGCTGGCCGTCGACTCGATCACGATGCGTGATTACCCGATGATCCAGGCCTATGTGGTGTGGATGGCCACCATCTATGTGGTGGTCAATCTGACGGCTGACCTGCTGTACCATCGCCTTGACCCGCGCGTGCGGCTGGAGGGCGATGCGGCATGACGGGCGCTGAGCGCGTGGTGTCGGCAACTCCCGTGCGGGTCCAGGTCATCCGCCATGAGAGCACGACCCTGAGGCTGGCGGTGTTTGTGACCTTGACGGCCGCCGTGGTCCTCGTCGCGGCGCTTGCCAGCCTCATCGTGCCCTGCGACCCCTATGCGCAGGACCTCTCGATGGCCTTGCGGGCCCCTGGCCCGGGCCATCTCTTGGGTACTGACCGTTATGGGCGCGATCTGCTGTCACGTATCATTATGGGTGGCCAGTCGTCCATCTTCTCGACCTTCGCCTTGGTCGTGCTCGCTTCCGTTGTCGGGACCTCGGTGGGTGTTGCCTGCGGATGGCGCGGCGGTGTGCTGGACACGGTACTCATGCGTGCCTCTGATGTCTTCTTGGCCTTTCCCGGCTTGGTGTTCGCCCTGGCTGTGGCCGGGGTGCTCGGCGGAGGCATGCAGAATGCCGTCATTGCGCTTGCGGCCATATCGTGGCCCAAGTACGCGCGGATCGCCCGTGGCTTGACCCTGGCCCAGAAGGACGCGACATACCTGGCAGCGGCGCGGCTCTCTGCCTGTACCGACGCCCAGCTGATATTTCGCCATATCCTGCACAACATCGCAGGCCCCATCCTGGTCACTGCCATGCTGGACATCGGCACCATGATGATGGAGCTTGCGGGGCTGTCGTTTCTGGGCCTAGGTGCGCAGCCGCCCTTGGCCGAGTGGGGCTCGATGATGAGTGGCAACCGCAACCTGCTGCAGACCGCGCCGTGGACGATCCTTGCCCCAGGCGTCGCCATCTTCGTCACCGTGATGATCTTCAACCTGTTAGGAGACACCATCCGCGACTGGATCGACCCGGCCCACCGCACGACGCGCAGGGGTGGCCGGGGCCGGCTTGGGCCGCTGTGTGGCGTGAGGACCCACGGGGGCGCGGGTATCAGTGCCGACTCGCCGGATGCTGACGCATCGGGCGTGAGGAGTCAAGTCAAGTGAGGTTAGAGAGAAAGGAATGGCGATGAAGGCGATCACAAAGAAGAGAAATGGACTGGGGCTTCTTGCCGTCATGCTTGCCTGCTTGGTGGCCTGCGCGATGGCGCTTAGCGCGTGTGGCGGGTCCTCGACGGGCGGAGCGCCCGGCCAACCAGGCTCACCTGGATCGGGCGAGAAGGCGTTTGTGTACGGGACGACCGGCTATGGGACGCAGATGGATGACGCCGGCCTGAACCCGCACGACACCTATTCGGGCTGGAGTGCCGTTCGCTATGGCGTGGGCGAGACGCTGTTCAAGTTCAGCGACTCGATGCAGCCCGAGCCATGGCTGGCCACCGGCTATGAGTTCACCAGTGACACTACGTGCAAAATCACCCTGCGCGACGATGTGAACTTCTCGTCAGGCCGTCACATGACGGCGACGGCGGTCAAGGAGTGCCTGGATGACCTGATTGCCGTGCATGATCGTGCACCGGCTGACACCAAGATATCGAACGTCGAGGCGGATGACGCGAGCAACGCCATTACCATCACGACCAGCGAGCCGTGCCCAGCGCTTATCAACTACCTGAGCGACCCGTACGGCGCCATCATCGACATGCAGGCAGGCGTCAGCCCCGACGGTAACGTCAGTGGCACGGGCCCGTACATGGCGAGCTCGGTGTCCGACACCGAGATCACACTGACCAAGAACGAGCACTACTGGAATGGCACGCCCAAGATGGACAGGGTGATCGTGCGTGCCATCACCGACGGCGACACGCTGACCAGCGCCTTGCAGTCAGGCGAGATACACGCCTCGTACGGTCTGCCGTACGCCAGCTACGCGCTGTTCAAGGACGGCGGCAGGTACACTATCAACAGCTGCGACACCAGTCGCGTGTTCTTTGGCCAGATGAACTACGCCTCGCCCGTCATGCAAGACGACGCCGTGCGCAAGGCCATCTGCCAGGGCATTGACCGCCAGGGATTCGTTGACACGCTGCTGAGCGGCCGTGGCTCCAAGGCGACGGGCCCGTTCCCCGACGAGTTCGCCTTCGGTGATGCCACGGTGAGAGCGGAGGACTTTGACCCCGAAGCCGCCAAGGCGACGCTCGAGGCCGCAGGCTGGGTGGACTCCGATGGCGATGGCGTCCGCGAGCGTGACGGCCAGAGGCTGACCGTCCGCTGGCTAACCTACCCGGGCCGTATGGAACTGCCGCTTCTGGCCGAGTCGGTGCAGTCCACGCTGGGGGCCATTGGCTTTGACGTGCAGGTGAACAGCACGGCCAACCACACCACAATACGCAAGGACGCGACGGCATGGGACGTGTACGCAAGCGCCCTCGTGAGCGCCCCCACGGGTGACCCCGAGTACTTCTTTGGCACCCACGCCATCCAAGGCGTCTCCGCCAACTACGGCGGCTACCATAATGCCAAGATCGATACCCTGTACCGGCAGCTACATGAGGAGTTCGACAGCGCCAAGCGCGCCGAGCTGGGCACGCAGATGACGCAGCAGATCTTGGACGACCATGGCATGGTGTTCGTATCGCACCTGACGATGGGCATCGTTTCTGACGCCAGGGTGTCGGGCATGCGACCACATCCGTGCGACTACTACGAGATAACCGTCGATCTAGACATGACATAGCGGACGGGGAGCACTGTGGACATGAGTGTCCCGTTGCTCGCATTCGAACACACCGACGTCTCGTACGGCGGGTTTCTCGCCGTGCGAGACGTGTGCGCCACGCTTGGTGCCGGACGCATCTTGGGCGTCGTGGGTGAGTCGGGAAGCGGGAAGAGCACGCTGATCAGGGCGGCTATGGGGCTTCTGGGGTCTGCGGGCGCCGTCACGCGTGGCGACATCCTGTACGAGGGGCGCAGTCTGGTGGACATGCCCGCGCGCGAGCTACGTGCCCTGCGCGGCAGTGAGCTGGGCATGGTGTTCCAGGACTGCCTGGCTGCGCTCACGCCCACCCGCACCATTGCCAGCCAGGTACGTGAGATGGCGCGCGCACATGGGCACAGCTCAGACGCTGAGACCTTGGGGCAGGCGCGGGACCTTTTGGGACGGATGAACGTCGCTGACCCCGCTCGCATACTGGGCAGCTATCCCTTTGAGCTGTCTGGTGGCTTGGGACAGCGTGTGGGCATCGCCATGGCCATGCTCATGCGTCCCAAGCTGCTGTTTGCCGACGAACCCACCAGCGCGCTTGACGTGGTGTCGCAAAAGCAGGTGGTTGGTGAGCTCGCGCGGGTGCGCAGCGAGCTGGGCTGCGCCATCGTGGTCGTCACCCACAACATTGCCGTGGTGCGTATGCTTGCTGACGACGTGCTGGTGCTCAGGGGCGGCCATGTCGTTGAGCAGGGGCCTGCCGACCAGCTGCTGTCGCACCCTCGACAGCCCTACACAGTCGAGCTGTTGGATGCCGCCCCCCGTCTCCATAAGGAGTCGTGCTCATGAGCAATGCGGACAGAGTGCCCGTCCTAGCCGTACGCGACCTGTGTCGTGTGTTCAGGCGTAAGGGGTTCGACGACGCGGTGGCTGTTGAGGGTGCTAGCTTTGAGGTGTATGCCGGCGAGTGCGTTGGCCTTGTGGGCGAGTCGGGCAGCGGCAAGTCGACCATCGCACGCATGGTCACGCGCCTGATTGACGTCACGAGCGGGCAGGTGCTGCTATGTGGGCGTGACATCACGCGTGTGAGGGGTGCTAAGCGACGGGCTGTGTATGAGTCGGTGCAGATGGTCTTCCAGGATCCCGCAGGCTCGTTCGACCCACGGCGCACCTTGGGTGCGGGTATCGTGGAGGGACCCATGAACTGCGGCGTCGATGCCAGCGAGGCTCGAAGGCGCGCCCTTGACCTGCTTGCGCGCTGCGGCTTGCCCAAGGATATGATGGATCGCTACCCGCGCGAGGTCAGCGGTGGCCAGTGCCAACGTGCCGCCATCGCGCGGGCCTTGGCCATGCAGCCCGATCTGCTGGTCTGCGATGAGTCCACCAGCGCCCTAGACGTGACGGTGCAAAGGCAGATAGTCCAGCTCTTGGACGACATCCGGCGTGACACCGGCATGGCCCTGCTGTTCATCTGTCATGACCTGGCTCTGGTCAGCCAGATCTGCGATCGTGTGGTGGTCATGGGCCAGCACCGTGTCGTTGAGGTCGGTCCCACCGCCGATGTCATCAACAATCCCCAAAGCGAGCACACCAGACGACTGCTCGCGGCCGTGCTGTAGCGCTCTCCACGTCGCGAGCATGGCGCCCGCCCCATCGCGAAGTGAGTGGTTTTTCGCCCAAAACAGCGGATAAGAAATACCTGAAAATCTCGTTTGAGCAGGTAGAGGACCTACTGAATAAAACATCGAAGTGAGTGATCCACTCACTTCGCGAACGGGAGTGAGTGGATCACTCACTTCGCGACAGAGATCCGATCCATCGCCGACCGAAGGAGACGTATACTCTTGCGGAAGATGCTCGTTGGCCGTCAGCATAGACGCGCGGCGCCGGATTCGCCGGGTCCTCTGTGATGCGGCCTGGCACCGTGCGGCGGGGCGGCGGCGTGTTTCGAGTGAGGGCGTGTGATGTGCCATGGGGCGAGCTATGTCGGAAAGCGCGAGAGAGGGGCGGGCGGGCATGTGGTTCGCGTTCGCACTGGGCTCGGCCGTGTTCGCGGCCCTGACGGCGATCCTTGCCAAGGTAGGAATCGAGGGGGTTGACTCCAACCTCGCCACCGCCGTGAGGACGCTCGTGGTGCTCGTGATGGCTTGGGCTATCGTCCTTGTGACGGGGGTCCAAGGCGGGCTTGCGTCCATCAGTGCCAAAAGCTGGATCTTCCTTGTTTTGTCGGGGCTTGCGACGGGGGCGTCGTGGCTTTGCTACTACCGTGCCCTGCAGTTGGGGCAGGCATCCCTTGTTGTTCCTATCGACAAGCTCTCGCTGGTCATCACCCTCGTGCTGGCAGTAGTCCTTCTCCGCGAGCAGCTGACGGCGCGGGGTGTGGTGGGCGCCGTCCTCGTCACGGTCGGCGCGATCGTGATGGTCACGTGACTGAGGTCACAGAACGGTGGGTGGTTGATGCGGATGTGACAAAAGGGGGAGAAACCGCATGATCGACAGCGTCAGCACAGGCAGCGACGGGGGAGGCGACACCGCGCTCGGTGGCAGGGGTGCGCGCGAGCGCAGGGATGCGGGCCTGTGGTATGACGCCAACTACGACGAGGGGCTTGCTGCGGCGACCCTGCGTGCCAAGGACCTCGCCTTCGACTACAACCACGCTCGCCCGAGTGATGAGGCAAGCCGCGCGAGGATCCTGCACGAGCTGATAGGCCATCTTGGCGAGCATGTGACCATCCACTCCCCATTTCACGTTGACTATGGGGATAACGTCTCCATCGGGGACTGGACGTTCATCAACCACGGCGCCTACCTCATGGACGGGGCAACCATCACCATCGGGTGCCACTGCTTTATCGGGCCAGGCTTCGGTGCCTACACGGCGCAGCATCCCCTTGACGTCGAACAGCGCAGGCTGGGCCTCGAGCGCGCGCTTCTCATCAGTGTCGGTGACGACTGCTGGATCGGCGCGAACGTCTCGGTGATGCCCGGCGTGACCATAGGCGCAGGCTGCGTCATCGCTGCCGGTAGCTTGGTGACCAAGGATGTTCCGGCAGGGCATCTGGCCATGGGCATGCCCTGCAGGCCCGTCCGCAGGATCACGGGGGCTGATAGGATCTTGTCCGATGGTTTGCGGTAGAGCTGTGTCCGCTGGATGGCATGACCAGGGGCTCGCCTGTGTGGGGTGTCGCCTGCGGGCGACGCACCTACGACATGCGCGTGTGCTTGTAGTGACTTCGTGACCTCTGCAGTATAACTAACGGTAAAAGCTATAACCTAGGTATATTTACTAATAGTAATAGTAGCTCATGAACATATGAGAGGAGGATGTGAGGCCCATGTGGACAAGGGACACACCCATGAGTCCCGAGGAGCGCATCACCGTCTTGATGGGCGCTTTGGATAGGCTGCTGGGTCAGAGGCAGACGAACGTCTCACGTGGTGAGATGGGCGTACTCGGCTTCCTGAGCCAGCATGGTGCGGTATCACCGACGGACCTTGCCGAGAGTCTCAACGTGACCACCGCACGTATCGCGAACACGCTCAAGGCACTCGAGCGCAAGGGATTCATCCAAAGGAAGATCAATCCCGATGACAGGCGTGGCGTCATCGTCCGCATCACCCCAGAGGGCCAGCGCTTTGGCGAGGAGCAGTACAGGACTGCCGTCGCGGGCGTCAAAGACCTTCTTGCCGCACTCACAGAGGATGAGCGATCCCAGCTTGCGGGTCTTGTCGAGAAGCTTGTGGCGACTGCCGCAGAGGCGAGGGGAGTTGCGCTCCCACCATTGCCCATGCAAGGTCTCGATCGTCCGGCATAACTACCTGTTCGAGATCCGTCTGTCCGAGATGTTCGGGTGTTTGAGATGCCCGGACCGCCTGGTCTTAGTACTTGTCGGTGCCGAGAATGACCACCACGTTCACGTTCGTGCTGTGGCCACCGTTGTTGGCCTCTATCTTGATGTCTCCCCCGAGGACCTCGGCAACGCCTCTGGCGCTTGCCATGCTTGCGTCGCCGTTGTATATGATCCGCGTGGTTCCCGATGTGGCCGTGGCGGAACTCGCGGTCGTCGTGAAGCCCTTCTCCTGCAGTTCGCCCGAGACCTTACGTGCGGCGCCGTCGGTTGAGCTGGCGTTGAGCACCTGGACGCTGCCCGTGTAACTTGGTGCGTCGTTGCCGTAGCTACCCTCTCCTGGTTTGGGCTTGCTGGCGGTCGGGCCGGCATTGCCTTCGCTGGTGTTGGAGGATTGGTTGTCGGAATCCTTCACCGAGACTCCCTTTGAGGGATCGTCCGAATCCTTCGCGTACGGTGAGAGTCCTTGGCCGACGCGCTGCATCATAGTCTGCCAGGCCTTGGTGTTGCAGATCTCGTACCAGGTGTCGTTCCTGTACTCGGAGGTCGTGGGCTCCATGCCGGTCATGATGTCCTCATCCACGTTCATGTCTCTGAACTGCGTCGCCAGCGCGGCGATGGAGCCCGCGTCCATGTCCGTGTTCACCATTTCCGCCATCGCGGTGACGGTGTTGACCATGGTGGCCGGGTCGCTCGCCATGAGCTTCTTGACGACGGCCATGATGACCGAGCGCTGGTTGGCGGCACGGTACAGGTCGCCATCCCCATAGTTGTCGTAGGCGTGGCGGGCGCGGCTGAGGAGTGCGGCCGTCGTTCCGTTGATGGTCTGCTCGCCTGCGGGCAAATCGAGGCCCGTGTACTCGGGATCCTTGACGGGGACGGGCAGGTTGACGGTGATGCCGCCCACGGCGTCGACCACCTTGGCCATGCCGTCCATGTCAACCTCGGCGTAATGGGATATATCCACACCCGCAAATTGGGCTATTACCTTTGTGGCGTATCTTGCACCGCCGATGGAATAGGCATCATTGATCTTACGCTGGCCATGAGAGTCAAGGTTGACGAGGGTGTCGCGATGGATGGAGACGAGCGTGACCTTCTTATCTTGCGGATCAATGCGCGCGAGCATGATGGAGTCTGAGCGGTAGGCGCTGTCATCTGTTCCGTAGTCTGAGCTTCCGGTACGGTCCTCGTCCTTATCGATGCCAAGAAGCAGCATGTAGAACGGCTTGCCTGCCTCGGTTGGGACTAAGACGTCGCCGAGGTTCCTATCAAGCCCGTCGTTGAGCTGGCCATTGATATAGTGGATGTACCCTGCGACCGCTCCACTGGCGACCAAGACCATAACGAGAACGCCGATAAGTACGTTGCGCAGGATGTGGTGGCGGCTGACCTTGCGACGCTTCCCGACGTAGCGGTCAGTCGACAGAGCGCTGTTACGTGAAAGACTCTCCATGTCGGCTGCAAGGGCATCGTTCAGATTCTCGCCATCGGTATTGTTGTGACGCGCCAAAGTACGTTCCTTTCCTTCTTCCTCCCACAGCAGTGTCTAGACTTCATGGTGGGGGGTAGCAGGGCAGAGCCTAACTAGTTAATAGTAAACGCCAACCACACTCCCCGCATGAAGTACACAAAGGGCATCTCACGGCAGCTCCTGTCTGACCGTGTGCTTGTGCGGGAGGGACATGGGCCCGTCTTTAGGATCTAGCACTAGGATTCTTTGACCCGACGACAACGAAACCGAA
>ERZ773042.214-NODE-214-length-44542-cov-225.173714_pt1 | contig 44542 bp, 56 predicted proteins | sample MGYA00511664_ERZ773042 | MGnify/ENA primary metagenome ERZ773042 (study PRJEB29015, sample SAMEA2737984) | human oral metagenome | biome: human oral; feature: human-associated habitat; material: dental | place: China | collected 2036 ... | reverse complement strand
CCTGCACCGGGACATCAAGCCCTCCAACATCCTGCTCACCGAGTACCGCCGCCCCCGAGAAAATATCCCCGGTGGGATTCCGCCGATTCGCGATTCGGATCCGCCTCTTCGACCCGGAGAGGGCTTTCTCCTTTCACTTCGCCGGTTCGAGGGGGCAGATCTGAGTCGCGGAAAGGAGAAGGAACGCGATGGAAGAGGAGGAGAACGCCATCGGATCGCCCCCGGAGACCCCGGAGGCGATGGAGACGAAGCTGATAGGCCTCGCAATGCGCAACGCCGAGGAGCTTCTACAGGCCCGGAAGGCCCCGACGACCGTCCTGGTTCATTTTCTGAAGCTCGGGTCCCTGCGAGCGGAGATAGAGTTGCAGAAGGCCCGGAATGAGAGGGACCTCCTCGTCGCCCGCACGGACGAGACCCGGGCCAAGACGGATCGCGGTGAGATCGCAGCCAACGCCATTGCTGCCTTCCGATCCTACCGTAGTTCGGAGGACGCGGATGACTAGGACATATTCTCATCTGGTGTCGCTTCCGGATTACAACGACCGATTCGACTACCTGAAGATCAAGGGAACCGTCGGCGAGCCGACTTTCGGTTGGGCCCGATATTTGAATCAGGTGTTCTACAGGAGTCGGGCATGGCGTCGAGTTCGCGATCACGTGATCGTTCGGGATTCCGGCTACGATCTGGCCCATCCGGACCATCCGATACCCGGGAAGATCCTGGTGCATCACATGAACCCGATCACCGAGGAGGATCTGGATTCCCGCAATCCCGATATTCTCGACCCGGAGTTCCTGATCGCAGTGTCCCACGAGACGCACAACGCCATACACTTCGGTCTAGATCGACCGCCGATCCCGACGTTCGTCGAACGTCGTCCGAATGACATGATTCCCTGGAGGTGAGATGACCGTACTATCCGACGTGAAGCAGTATCTCGGCATCGACCCCGAGGACACGACCTTCGACGCCGACGTGATGATGCACATCGACTCGGCTCTGGCCGTTCTCAACGATCTCGGCGCCTGCGGTCCTCTCACATGCACGCCGAAGCTCGAATGGTCGTCGGTGTACTGGGATCCCAGACTCTCGATCGTCAAGAACGTCGTCTACCTCCAAACCAGACTGGTATTCGATCCTCCGCAGTACTCGTTCCACGTCGCCCCCCTCGAGAAGGTCCTGTCGGAGTACAAGTATCGGATACGAGACATAGCCGAGGAGGCGAAATGACCGTACTCAAGCAATACGGCATCCCAGGAATGAAGTGGGGGATTCGGAGGGCGACGACACGGGGCTCGACCCCTCCGTCCAAGAGGAAGCCGAAAACCGAGGGATCCTCCGTCGAGACCGAGGGCGGCCACAAGCGCGTTCGGGACATGACCGACACCGAGCTCCAGAGCAAGATCCGACGGATTCAGCTCGAACGTCAGCTCGAGTCCCTCATGCAGAAGCCCCCGCCTCCGAAGTCGAAGGGACGCGAACTCGTTGAGAGCATCCTGTACGACACGGGGCGCGATCTCGGAAAGAAGGCGCTCACCCACATCGGAACGCAGGCTCTCGACCGCGTCATTCCCGGCTTCGCCGCTTCTCAGAAGAAGGAGAAGGGGAAGAAGAACGCGACGGTGAACGATGTTCGCAACATCGTCGAGGAGATCAAGAACGCGTCTCAAAATGGGAGTAAGTCCGAGAAGCCGAAGGACGAGAAGAAGGCGGCGAAGGGGTCCGAGCAGAAGCCCGCTGACGCCAAGAAAGACGAACCGTCGCCACCGCCCTCGCAGGACACTCCGAGGACCGGCAGACCCGCACCCTCTGGGGAAGGCTACCCAAAAGGTGGAAGCGGCGAAAGCGATTCTACGCGTAAGCGCCGCTTCTTCGGTGGCAGAGGACGGAGCGCCGGCCGCGGAGCACGGCAGACGAAGCCCTCGGGCCCGGTCCGCGTTCCCGACGCGTCGGTGCGCTCGATCAGTCGGGAGATCGTCCTCCGGGGCTCGAATTACTGATCATGCTGTCGAACACCGCGATCCCCCATCACTACGCCGAGTTCAAACGTGCCGTCCTCTCCGGCGAGATCCCCGTGTGCCGGGAGATCTCGATGGAGATGAACCGGATCGACCATCTTGTGGAGGACCCGAGGTACTACTACGACGATGAGGCGATCGACGGTTTCGTCAGATACTGCGAGAACGAGTGCACTCTCACCAACGGGGACTCCTTCACTCTTCTCCCGTCGTTCAGGGTCTGGGCCGAGCAGCTGCTCGCCTGGTTCTACTTCGAGGAGCAGAGCGTCTACGTCCCCAACGAGAGCGGAGTGGGCGGGCATTACGAAACCCGCCGGGTCAAGCACCGCCTTGTCGACAAGCAGTACCTGATCGTCGGCCGTGGGGCGGCCAAGTCCATGTACTCCTCCCTGATCCAGTCGTACATGCTGAACATCGACACGACTACGACCCGTCAGGTGGTCGTGGCCCCGACGATGATCCAGGCCGAGGAGATCATGGGCCCCATCAAGACGGCGATCGCCAGGGCCCGGGGTCCTCTGTTCGCGTTCCTCACCGAGGGATCGTTGCAGAACACCACGGGCAACCGGGCCAATCGCCCTATGCTCCACCCCACGAAGAAGGGCATTCAGAACTTCATCACAGACTCCCTGATCGAGGTCCGCCCTATGGCGGTCGACCGTCTACAGGGACTTCGCTCCAAGGTCAACACCGTTGACGAGTGGCTCTCGGGAGATGTCCGCGAGGACGTCGTCGAAGCCCTGGAGCAGGGCGCGTCGAAGGTGCCCGGATGGATGATCATCGCGACATCCTCCGAGGGAACCGTGCGCAACGGCGTCGGCGACACCAAGAAGATGGAGCTTCTGAAGATCCTGAAGGGGGAGGTGTACGACCCCCACACCTCGATATGGCACTACCGCCTCGACGCCGTCGAGGAGGTGGGCGACCCGGACAAGTGGCTGAAGGCCAATCCGAATATCGGGAAGACCATCTCCTACGAGGCGTACCAGCGGGCCGTATCGAGAGCGGAGGCCAATCCCTCTCTCCGGAATGATATTCTGGCGAAGATGTTCGGCATTCCGATGGAGGGATACACGTACTACTTCACCTACGAGGAGACGCTCGCCCGTAAGAAGAAGGTCGAGTTCTGGCGCATGTCGTGCGCGATGGGCGCCGACCTTTCGCAGGGGGACGACTTCTGCGCCTTCACGTTCCTGTTCCCGCTGCAAGGCGGAGACTTCGGTGTCAAGACGAGGTGCTACATCACGTCGCACACGTTGAACGCCCTCCCCGCCGCCGCACGCGCGAAGTACGACGAGTTCATCAACGAGGGATCCCTTCAGGTGATGGAGCGGACCGTTCTCGACATGATCGAGGTCTACGAGGACCTTGATCGGTATATTGAGCGGTCCGAGTACGACGTGTACGCCATGGGGTATGACCCCTACAACGCCAAGGACTTCGTTCAGCGCTGGGAGCAGCGTCACGGGGCCCACGGTATCGAGAAGGTGATCCAGGGGGCGAAGACGGAGTCGGTTCCGCTCGGGGAGATCAAGATCCTGGCGTCGGAACGACTTCTCGCGTTCGACCAGTCGCTCATGCAATGGGCGATGGGGAACGCGATCGCCCTTACGGATACCAACGGCAACCGCAAGCTCTACAAGGCCAAGCGGGAGCAGAAGATCGACGCGGTCGCCGCCTTAATGGACGCGTACATCGCATACAAGGTCCATCGCAACCGCTTCGATTAGAAAGGAGGGCGGTTGAGCCTCAGATCAACGCTAAGGAAGTTCGAGAGCGTCTTCGACTTCTTCTCCTCGAAGAGGCGTCGAGAGGTCGACGAGGGGACTTCGGGCAGCCGATACGGTTCGATGCTCTTCAGTCCCTTCCGAACCACGGCGAACCAGTTCACCACGAAACTGTACAACCAGATCGCGATCGACGTCGCCTCGACGACGTTCCGGCACATCGAGCAGACCGACTCGGGGGAGTACTCCAAAGATATTCCGTCGTCTCTCGACAAGTGCTTCCGTTTCATGGCGAATGTCGATCAGACCTGGTCCGCGTTCCTTCGGGACGTCGTCTGGACGTTATTCGAGAACGGACACGCCGCGATCGTCGCCACGGACACCACCGCGAACCCCTTCTACACCGAGGAGTTCGACGTTCTCTCCCTCCGAGTGGGGACGGTGACTCAGTGGAACCCGAGAAGTGTTCGGATCTCTCTCTACAACGACCGAACGGGCCAGCGCGAGGAGATCAACATCGAGAAGGATCTCGTCGCCATCGTGAACAACCCGATGTTCATGGTGATGAACGAGGCGACCTCCGATCTTCGTCGTCTTCTTCGGAAACTGGTCCTTCTCGACGCCATCGACGAGCAGTCCGGGTCGGGGAAACTCGATCTGATCATCCAACTCCCCTACAGCGTCTCCAGCGAGCGTCAGATGCAGCGCGCCGAACGCCGGCGCAAGTCTCTGGAGCGCCAGATGGAGAACAGCAAGTACGGGGTCGGCTGGATCGACGACACCGAGAAGGTCACACAGCTCAACCGGGCCTCGGAGAACAATCTGATGGCGCAGGTCGAGTGGCTGACCACCCAGGTGTACTCGGCGCTCGGCATCTCCAAAGAGATCTTCGAAGGAACGGCGACCGAGCAGCAGATGCTCGTGTACCAGACCCGGACGCTGAATCCGATTCTCCGTGAGATCGCGACCACGATGTCCTACGCGTTCCTCGGGGAGAACGCCCGAGGCCGCGGGCAGCGGATCGCGTGGTTCCGGGATCCGTTCGAACTCGTTCCGATGTCCTCCATGGGCGACCTCGTCCAGGCGCTCACCTCCGCCGAGGTGATGACGTCGAACGAGGCCCGTGCGAAGCTCGGCTTCATGCGGGCCAGTGATCCGCGCGCGGACAAGCTCGTCAACGCGAACATCAACTCGACGTCCCCTCCGGACGTTCCGAAACCGATGACCGAGGAGGTCTCATAATGGGAGGTAATTCCCGAACTCCCGACTGCGAGGGGTGGGCCACCCGATACGGGGTCCGGTGCTCCGACGGAGTCACCATTGGGAACGGGGCATTCGCCCATGAGGACGGGAACAAGATTCCCGTCGTCTATCAGCACAATCACACCGAGTCGTCCGAGCTGCTCGGGCACGCCATTCTCAAGCACGAGAGCGGCGGAGTCCGCGCCAAGGTGTTCTTCGATGATACCCCGCAGGGGGACAATGCCCGTAAGCAGGTGAGGTCCGGCACTCTGGGCGCCATGTCCATCTACGCCAAGAACGTCCAGCGCCGGGGCAACGTGGTCAGCCACGCGGATCTCGTCGAGGTCTCGCTCGTTCTCCGTCCGGCCAACCCCGAGGCCCGCATCTACGATGTCGCGCTCGAGCACTCCGGCGAGGACGGCACCTATTACACCGACGAGGGCGAGATCGTCATCGAGAGCGGCGAGCCTCTCGTTCTCCAGCACGACGACAAGACCGAGGACGACTCCAAGGAGAAGACCGTCGGGGAGATCTACGACGGAATGACCGAGGAGCAGAAGCGCGCCGTCGCGGCGATCGTCCTCGAAACCGTCCGAACCGCCGGCGAGGACGACACCACCGAAATCGAGAGGAAGGACTCCGACGTGAGCCCCACCACCCACAACGTCTTCGAGCGGGGGTCTGATTCCGACCTCAAGCAGGATGACGTCGACGTCGCCGGGGCCGTCGCGGCCATCGGCGCCGATATGAAGAAGGGGATGACGTTCAAGCAGTCGCTCCTTGTTCACGCAGAGAGCTACGGGATTTCGAATCCCGAGATGCTCTTCCCCGAGCCCAAGGACACCGGCGGCATCACCGAGCTCCGAAGGGATCAGACCTGGGCGAACCGGTTGGTCTCCGGTGTCACCCATCTCCCCTTCTCCCGCTTCCGGTCCCGGTACGCGGTGCTCACCGGCGACGAGATCCGCGCCCGCGGTTACATCACGGGTTCGCTCAAGTACGACACCGTGTACAAGAGCCTCAAGAGGCAGACCTCACCGACGACGGTCGTCGTCAAGACCAAGCTGGACCGTGATGACCAGCTCGACATCACGACCATCGACATCTGGGAGTGGATGAAGCGCCAGCTCACCATCGACATGAATGAGGAGCTCGCTAGAGCGTTCCTCATCGGCGATGGCCGCGACGCCGACTCCGCCGACAAGATCAACCCGGACTGCATTCGTCCCATCCTCGCCGAGGACGACCTCTACGCCCCCAAGTACGCGCTGAGCAGCGACGCCCTTGACGTCAAGACCAACCTCGACCTCCTCGTCGAGGAGATGACGTACATGCTGGACGAGTACCGCGGCAAGAGCGAGCCTCTGTTCTGGGCGCCCAAGCGCACCATCGACCGGCTCACCTGGCTGCGCGACAAGCAGGGCCGCCGCATCTACAGGACTCGCGACGAGCTCGCCAGCGCCATCGGCTGCTCCGGTTTCGTCAACGTCCCCCTGCTCAAGGGCGCCAAGATCCAGCTCGAGGGCGGCCTTCGAGACGTGTTCGGCGTCTTCTTCCTCCCGAGCGACTACAACGTCGGCACCGACAATGGGGGGCAGCTCACCTCCATGGAGGGGTTCGACATCGACCACAACCAGCGGAAGGCCCTTCAGGAGACCAGGTGCTCCGGCGCGCTTCGGGACCCGGGCACCGCGGTGATCGTCACCGGCGCCCTCGCTCCCGTCGCCGGCGCCAAGAAGGACCCGAAGAAGTCCACCGATCCTCAGCTTCCCGAGATGAACTGAGCGATCGTGAAATACTTCGGCAGAATCGCGTTCTCCTCTGTCGAAGAGACGTCCCCCGGTATCTTCGTCGAGACTCCCGTCATCCGAAGATACCGGGGGAACGTCACGACCAATGCCCACCGTTACAGCATGGGTTCGGATCCGAATGGGAAGGTACAGTCCGGTCAGATCCTTTCGATCGTCGGAGACGAGTACGCGTTCTCGCACCCATTCGATATTCGATGGGCCGAGTTCGGCGGGGAGAAGTGGCTCGTCGTGTACACGGATATTCGTCGCCCCCGGCTTTACTTGACTCTCGGAGCGCGGTACAATGACGAGGGATGACCTTCATAAGGTTCTCGTTCGGATCCTCGGGTCGGATAATGTGTATTACCATCCTCCGGTGAATCTGAAGATCTCGTATCCGGCGATCGTGTACGAGAAGACGCAGTACTGGCAGGCTTACGCCGATAACCTCGGTTACGCGCGAATCCCCCAGTACCGGACGACCGTAATATCCAGACTGCCGGATCATCCGGCGATCGAACGCATTCTGGATCTCCGTGGAAGCGATTACGTCTCGCATTTCGTGTCCGAGGGGCTCCATCACGACATCATCGACATCTTCCAATAAGGAGAATCATGGCAGCCCTGGAATGGGACAAGATTGAGAACAGGACCGGCGAGAACGGCGCCGATCACGGCGTCATCTACCGACTCGATCAGACCGGAGCCTATACCAAGGCCGAGGTCTGGGACGGTCTCACCGCGGTGAACATGTCGCCCGAGGGCGCCGAGGCCCAGAAGATGTACGCCGACAACATCCTGTACGGCACTCTTCGCGGCGCCGAGACCTCGAAGGGCACCATCGAGGCGTTCCGCTTCCCGGAGTCCTTCCGTGAGTGCGACGGAACCAAGCTCATCGACGCCGCGGTCGAGGGCCTGTACGCCACTGGTCAGCAGCGTCAGCCCTTCGGCTTCTCATGGCGCACGCTGATCCTCGATTCCAACGGCACCGAGATCGGCTACAAGATCCACATCACCTACGGCAACACCGCGTCGCCGTCCTCGCAGGACAACAGCACTATCAACGAGAGCCCGGAGTACAAGAGCTTCTCGTGGGAGTTCGAGTCGGTCCCCGTTCCCGTTCCGGGAATGCGCCCCTCGGCGCGTCTCGAGCTCGACAGCCGGAAGGTGCCGGCGAAGAAGATGGAGGCAGCCCTCGACGTCCTCTACGGGCGGAAGACGGACCCCGCCAAGCTTCCCACGCCGACGGAACTCGTGGCCCTCATGAAGGCCGCGGCTTAGGAGACCTGGAATGCTCGAGCTGCACCTGCCGGAAGTCGACGGATGGGATGAGGCTGTCGAGGAGTTCGTCAGACTTCCGGCGTTGACGGTGCATCTCGAGCATTCCCTCCTCTCGTTGTCAAAATGGGAGGGGAGGAACAAGGTTCCGTTCTTCGGTCCGAAGGAGCGGTCGACCGAGGAGATGCTCGACTACATCTCGTGCATGGCGGATCCCGACGTTCCGATGACCGTTCTCATGCGCTTCCGGGAAGAGGACTTCCTCAGGGTCAACAACTACATACAGGACAAGATGACCGCGACGACGATCACGGATCACACCGGATCCTCGCCGAAACGGCAGATCGTCACCTCGGAGCTCATCTACGCCTGGTTGACACTCCTCGAGATCCCCTACGGGGACGTGGAGCACTGGCACCTGAATCGGCTGCTGACTCTCATTCGAACCGTTCAGGTGCTCAAGGATCCGAAGAAGAACCGGAAACCGACTCCGTCAGCACTGGCGGAGCGCGACAGGCTCAATGCCATGCGGAACGCCGAAGCGGCGAGAAGGAGAGCAAGACGTGGCTAACATCAAGGGCGTGCTCACAGCGTGCCCGACGACGATTCTGGTGAATCCGGTCGTCAACGGGGCAGCGGATCTCAAGAAGAAGCGATTCGCGATCCGCCCTGGGGTCGTTGTGGACATCACGACCGACGACGGATACTACAACATCGAGTCGAACGAGGGTCAGTTCGACACCGAGATGCGAATGCTCGCTGGAAGTCTGACCCCCGACGACCTCCTCGCCTCCGGGACCGGAGCATCGGGCGGGGGCTTTCTCCGCCTCGGCGTCACGGACCCGGTGCCCCCGGGTACGCCCGAGGGTACGCTTGTGATCCGAGTGCCATGAGCATCGCGCTACGAGGATTCGCCCACGCCGAGGCGTTCAAGGGCGAGGCGACGACGCTCAGCGCCACCTCCAGAGTCGGTGACACCGCCGTCCTCATAATGAGTGGTCAACAGACGTCGCCGGGCGATCTGGCCGTCCCGGAGGGATGGACCGGTGTCGCCCAGCAGCAGATCGTCGGGATCACCAGATGCGGCTACTTCGCTCGACGCCTGATCACCGATCCCGCTCAGACCCAGAACATCCAGTGGGCGAACAAGAGTCAGTTCTGGGGGGCTCGGCAGAACGCCTTCCTGATGATCTTCGACGGCGAGGCCGACGTGCGCCCAGGCGACCCGCCCTGGGCGGAGGGAGTGCCCACAATCGAGCGGGAGTCCTACGTCATCTCCCAGAGTCACGGGCCGTCTGCGAATCCGTTGATGGAATGGACCGTCCTCGACGGGGACATCGTGTTCACCGGAAAGGCGACGGTCTCGACCGAGAAGTCGTGGTCCGCCCTTCGTGTGGCCCGCACGTCCCACACGCCCGTTGTCGGTCCCCCGGGGCAGGTCCCCGCGGCATGGCTCGCGTTCTCCATCGTCAGGCCCGTTCCGGCTCCTTTGCAGAACGCGTCCGTCTACGAGGGCGGAACGACCAAGCCGTGCATCCTCTCCGTGTGGCGGAACCGCGATGAGGTCTTCGCCAGGAGAGCCGGTGTCATGCCGTCCCTGGTCAGGACCACCACGGCCCTGCTCGCCAAAAGCGGCTTCATCGTGGCTCATCGCGGGGGCTCTCAGGGCTGGGTCGAGGGGACGGCTCAGGGCTACACCGATTCCGTGGCGTACGGGGTTGACGCCCTGGAGTTCTCAGCAGCGAGGACCGTTGACGGCGTCTGGTTCCAGAACCACGACAACAATCTGAAGTCCCTCGGGGGGCCGGATCGCTCGACGTCCACGATGACATGGGCGGAGGTCGTCGAGGCGCTTAAGGGGACCGGGAAGACGCCGTGTCGTCTCGATTGGCTTCTGGAGCACTACGGAGATGGCGTCATCGTCTTCGACCCGAAGAGCTCGTTCGCCCGCTACGATGAGATTCATGATATTTTCAAGAATCGGCGCGACCGCACCATCATGAAGTTCTTCGGCGACAACAAGGCGTTCTTCCAGGCGATGAAGCTTCGTGGATATTCTACATGGGGGTACGCCTACCCGTCATCGGTCGGTTCCGCATGGTGGAACGACTTCGTGAAAGGGGCATACGTCGACATCCCCTCGATGTCGTGGGACGCGTCTGCGGATATTTGGAAGACGCTGACGGATACCGGGAAGCCGGTGGTCTCTCACATCACCTCCATCAAGGCGCAGATCGACGCGGCTGCGGCGAAGGGCGCACGGGGGTCCATCGTCTCCGCCGTATCCACAGTACTGTCAATCCAAGTGTAAGGAGAATCATGGCAACCACCGTTCAGTACGGGACCGTCTTCACGACTCCCGTCGTGATCCGTCCGCTGACCGTCAAGGAGGAGGACCTCAAGAAGAAGGGGGTCTATCTCGACAAGACGCGCACCACGGTCAACCTCGAAGCGGGCATCTACCTCTTCGAGTTCCCGAAGACCAACCTTCCCGTCATCCCCCGGAAGATCAGCGGGACCGGCACCCTCACGGTCGATGCCGTCATTCCGTCGTGATCATGGGCAAGCAACCCGTCGTACGAGCCGAGAGGATGGGGCTGCCGGGCACCTCGGCGGTTCTCCGCCCCGGGGCGAAGGATCTTCCGCCCTCCGAGAAGACCTATCTCGTCGAGGTCGTGGGCGAGACTCCGACCGCCGCTCCGATCCGGGTCGGAGGTTCGGTGTCCTACGGGCAGGTGCTCAACGAGCTCGCGCCCATCCGCGGTCTCACCGTGGGCGTCATCGGGGACTCCTTCACCGAGGGCGAGAACGGGGTTCCGTCCTATCTCGGGGTGGCCTCGGTCATGTGCAGGGAGCTGCACGCCGACGTCATTCCGTCCTATCAGACCGGAACCGGGTACCTCAGTCCCGGGCAGGGCGGCAGGGCCGTCTTCGGTGATGACAACCGGATCGACGCCGTCCTCGCCGGTGATCCCGATGTTCTGTTCTTCTTCGGCTCGGTCAACGACAGGGCGCGAGGGGACGGAAACGCCGTGGCGACCGCCGCCGAGGCCGCGTATCGGAAGGTATGGAGCAAGCGACGTGATATTCCCATCATAGTTGCCGGCATCCAGCCGACCGCCCCGCCGCCGACGTTCTCCGACGCCACTTCGGACATCAACCAGAAGATGCGGGCCCTCGTCGAGAGGCTCAACGAGGACTATCCGATCGCGTACATCGACCAGATCGGAACCAGCCTCGTAAACGCGACGGCGTTCGCTCAGGGCAAGCCGTATTCCGCGGGCGACATCGTCTACTTCGAGGGTGTCGGTTACGAGTTCCGGGAGAACTGGTCCGGATCCACTCTTGCGGAGGCCCCCGTTCGCCGCACGTCGATCTGCTTCACGGGAACCGGACAGGTCGGGACCCCGAAGAAGGACGGGAACAGGGATATTTACCTGCACTCGGACGGGACTCACCCCACGTGGTCCGGGTCCGAGGCGTACGGCAAGGCCCTCGCCGCCGAGTTCGCCGTGGCCTACCGTGAGACGTTCTTCCGGCGGCCGCGGACGGATCACGCCGAGCCTCCTGCGCCGCCCGCTCCGAACCCGTTCCGCGATGAGCCGCATCTCGCGGCGTTCAACGCGCACTACTGGGACGAGGACGAAGTCGTCGCATCGGAGACCAGGTTCCGGAAGGCCGTTTCCGACGGTGCGGACGGCTTCGTGTTCTGGGTCAGGAGCACATCGGACGACGTGCTCGTGCTGTCGTTCGCCAACACGCTCCCGATGACGGAGGGGACCAGCCCCAGCATCAACCAGACGACTCTCGAGGCTCTGAGGGGGCTCAAGACGAAGGGCGGGAAGATCGCCACCTTCGAAGAAGGCCTCAAGCTCTGCAAGGAGCTCAACGTCGGGTGCCTCGTGCTCAACGGCGTCAAGTTCCCCCAGGACGGCAGCCAGTCGTGGAACGTGCGCATCGAGAACAACATCGCCGCCATGGTCAAGACCGTGTTCGGCGATGACGCGTCGAAGTACGTCAAGTTCTACACCGGTCCGACCGACGCCGACGCGCGCACTCGGTATGCGGCCGTCGTCCCGGATGCCGAACAGGTCATCCACTACCACAACGACACCGTCGTCAACACTCCGCCGCCGGCCGGGAGCATCGTCTCCTCGGCCAACACGCTCAACGCCGCGTCCGTGTCCAAGCTCAAGTCCTACGGGCGCCCGATGTGGTACACGCAGATCGCGAACCGGCAACTGGGCGAGGGTGCGAGGAGTCTCGGCGTCGACTGGAAGGGATTCACCTTCCGAGTGCGCGTCGCACTCGAAGCCCTTCCACCGAAGCAGTAGACACGCTCAAAATAGGAGGTTATATGAGCGATCCACAGGATCGGCAGGAGGCCGATCTCACCAGGAGCGTCGGCGATCCCTTCGAGGATAGGGCCGATGATGTTCCTCAGACGCCGGAGGTGATCTCGTGAGCGGTCCCGCCGACGTCCTGTACCACGCCGCCAAGCGAATCGGCTACTACGCCCCCGACGACCCAGAGCCCGGGTCTGAGGCGGGCAGGTACTGGGCCGCTAAGACCGGGCAGCAATGGCTCGCCGGTCCTTCGACCTCGATCTGGTGGTGCATGCTCTTCGTGAGCATGTGCTTCGACGAGGCCGGGCAGATCGACGCCATTGGAGGCTTCTCCTACAATACCGACGTCACTCTCGCGCACATCCGGAACCACCCGGATGCGTACTTCGTGTCCGTTGGCGAAGCCGAGCCCGGCGACGTCGTCATCTTCGACTGGGACAGCAGTACGGTCGCGACCGACCACGTCGGAATCGTCGAGGCGAATCTCGGCGACGGCGTTCTCCAGACGATCGAGGGGAATACCTCTTCCGGTGCGTACGGCTCCCAGTCCGCGGGCAACGGCGTCTGGCGGAGGCAGCGGTCCTACGGGATCGCGTACGTCATCCGACCCGCCTGGGTCGGCAGCGGCTCCTCCTCGGCGCCCGCGGCCAAGCCCTCCTGGTGGGTCGACGAGGACGGCGTGTGGGGAGCCCAGACCGGCGCTCGATTCCGCGGCGTCATGGGGCTCGACTCCTCGGCCACGTGGACGGAGGCGTGCAAGCGCTTCCAGACGTTCCTCAACGGAGCCCTCGACGCCTACGAGATCCGCAAGCTCACGGGCGACTACAAGCTCGAGGTCGACGGGGTCGACGGAGCTAAGACCTGGAAGTGCTTCCAGCACTTCTGGAACATGTCCGACATCCCGGGCGACGACTCCCTCCTCGAGGAGGACGGCGTCCAGGGCATCGACACCACCACGAAGGTCCAGAAGGCCCTGAACGCCAGCTGGCACGGGTCGCAGGGCCTGGCCAAGGCTCCCTGAGGCTCAAAATGGGAGAGATGGTACTGGAGGCCAAGGGCGGCTTCCCCAAAACCGAATCGTGGCTCGCGAAGATCGGCAAGATGTCAGTCTCCGCTCAGTTGTCGCGCTACGGAGAGAAGGGCGTCCGCGCTCTGGCCTCCAGTACCCCTCGACGAACCGGGAAGACTGCCGGGTCGTGGGGGTATGAGATCAGTCAGAAGGGGAACAGGTGGACGATAACGTGGACGAACACGAACATCGTCAGCGGGGTCCCCATCGCGCTCGTCCTCGAGTACGGGCACGGCACCGGCACCGGCGGATACGTCGCCGGCAGGCAGTACATCACCAAGGCGATCGAGCCGATAATGAACGAGATCGCGGACGGGGTCTGGAAGGCGGTGAAGAATGGCTAGCGTCGAGTCCAGAGTGGTATCTCTGAAGTTCGATAACAGTCAGTTCATGAGTGGTGTGAAGAGCACCCTCGACGGCCTCAAGGGCCTCAAGCAGTCGATGTCCGAGAAGATCAGCTCGTCTCCGCTTTCGGGGATCGCCGATTCGATCCGGGCCATCGATTTCTCCTCGATCTCCAACGGGGCCTCCGACGCCGGCAACCGGATCGGAATCTTCGCCACCGCCGCGGGCGTGGCTCTGGGCAATCTCGCGTCCAAGGCCGTCGAAGCCGGCGTGAGCATGGTGAAGTCGTTCACGATCCAACCGATCATCGACGGCTTCAAGGAGTACGAGCTTCAGCTCAACTCAGTCCAGACCATTCTCGCCAACACCGCGAGCAAGGGCGAGAACATCCAGACGGTGAATGCAGCTCTGGACGAGCTGAACCGATACGCGGATCTCACGAAGTACAACTTCTCCGAGATGACGCATAACATCGGCATGTTCACGTCCGCGGGCGTCGGGCTGAACGACTCGGTGGCGGCCATCAAGGGCCTGTCCAACGTCGCGGCGGCCTCCGGGTCGACGTCCCAGCAGGCCGCGACCGCGATGTACCAGCTGTCGCAGGCGATCTCCGCCGGCAGCGTGAAGCTGATGGACTGGAACTCCATCGTGAACGCCGGCATGGGCGGCGAGCAGTTCCAGGAGGCCCTGAAGCGCACGGCCCGCATGCACGGCGAGGCCGTCGACGAGTACATCGAGAAGGAGGGGTCCTTCCGAGAGTCCCTCAAGGACGGCTGGCTGACCGCCGAGGTCATGCTGGACACCCTCAACCAGATGACCGGCGACCTCACCGACGAGCAGCTCCTCCAGATGGGTTACACGGAGGAGCAGGTCGCCCAGATCCAGCAGTACGCGAAGGCCGGCCTCGACGCCGCCACCTCGTACAAGACCTGGTCCGATGTCGTCGGCGCCTCGATGGAGGCCGTCGGGTCGGGCTGGGCCTCATTCTGGCGGATCATAATCGGAGACTTCGAACAGGCCAAGACCCTGTGGACCGAGGTCGGTAACGCGGTCTCCAACTCGATCGGCAGCATGTTCGACTCCATCAACGGAGTCGCGCAGGCCTTCGTCGATCTCGGCGGCCGCGCCGCGGTGATCAACACCATCCGCAACATCATCCTCGCCGTGGTCAGACCGATCAAGGCGCTGGGACAGGCGTTCGGCGATGTCTTCACCGGCGGACCGGCCAACATGCTCGCCACCTTCGCGAAGGGACTGGAGAAGCTCACCTCGATATTCGTCCTCAGCGAGGAGAACGCGGGTCGTCTGCGCACGGCCTTCGCCGGAGTCTGGTCGGTCCTGCACATCATGCTGTGGCCGATCCAGCAGATCGGGAAGCTCTTCGCCTGGGTCGCCAACGGCGTCCTCAGTCTGGTGGGCATTCTCACCGGGGGGGCCACGACCGGTTTCCTCGGAGTCGCCTCCGCCATCGCCAAGGGCCCTATCGCCCTCGACAAGTGGATCTCCAGTCTCAACCCGATCGGGAAGATGATCGACTGGGTGAACGCCAAGTTGGCGGCGTTCCGCGACTGGCTCGGGCCGAAGTTCACCGGAGCCATCGACGGCGCGAAGGACGCCTTCGGTCGCCTCAAGGACGCCGCCGGGGAGAAGGTCTCGGCGGGATGGGACAAGCTGCGCGAGAAGGGTTCCTCCTTCGCCAGCATGATCGGCGCCAAGTTCTCGCCGGCGGTTGACTCCGCGAAGGGCGCTCTCAACGCCTTCGGGGAGTCCGTCAAGGGCAAGATCGAGAGCGGTCTTACAAGTCTCTCGGAGAAGTCCAAGACCGTCGCAACCATCTTCGGCGAGGTGTTCTCCGGGCGAGTCATGGCCGTCGCCCCGGGCTTCGCCACTGCGGTCTACAAGATCGCAGATGCGATGCATCGGGCGTACGAGAAGGTCAAGGAGTTCGCCGGAGAGATGGGCAAGGCCTTCGACGCGAAGGTCGTCGCGTGGGCCGACAAGCTCGCGCAGAAGTTCTCCTCCGTCGGATCCGCCGTGGGCGCCGCGAAGGACGCGGTGTCGTCCGTCAGCGCTCCGAACGTCGACACCTCCCAGGTGCAGGCCGCTGCAACGAGTGCGCAGGAGAGCGCATCGGCCGCGGCCGCCCAGGCGAAGTCAAAATGGGAGGCTTTCGCCGACTGGCTCACGACCGAGCTCCCTACGAAGTTCAACAAGATCAAGCAGGATCTTGCTCCGCTAGCCAACGCCCTCAAGACCGTCTTCGGAGGCGTCGGGAAGGCGATCAAGGAGGCCTTCCGCATCGAGGAGGGCGACCTGGGGTTCGCCAAGATCGTCAACTGGATCCTCGCCGGAGGTCTCGTCACCGCGATCTACAAGCTGGCCGACGCCTTCAAGAGCGTCAAGGCCCCGACCGGGGCCTTCAAGGAGCTCCTCGAGTCGCTCGGGAAGACCCTCGACGCGACGGCCAATCAGATCAACGCCAAGGCGCTTCTCACGGTCGCCGCCGCCATCGCCATCCTCGCTGCGTCCATGTGGTTGCTCGCCACGATCGACTCCGACGGGGTGACCAATGCCGGCGTCGCCATCGGCGTCGTCACCGGTGCGGTGGTCGCACTGATCAAGACGATGTCCGGCATCTCCAAGGACCTCAAGGCCGGCGGGGCACTGGCCCTTATGGCCACGTCCCTCATCAGCATCGCCGCCGGCATCCTGCTGGTCGCGTTGGCCGCGAAGCTTCTCGGCTCCCTCGACGAGGAAGAGATGCTCAAGGCCCTTCGAGCACTGGTGGTCGTCACCGGCGCCCTCATCGCGACGGCGAAGGGGCTCAACGGGATCAAGATCAATCCCACAGCCGGTCTGACACTGATCGCCTTCGCCATTTCGCTGTCCCTCGTGGGGCTGGCCCTCAAGATTCTGGGGAACCTGAGTCTGAGAGAGGCTCTTCAGGGCATGGCGCTCATGTTGCTGATCTCGGTTCAGATGATCGCCATCGCCCTTCTTGCGGGGGACATGAAGAGCACTTCGTTCCTGAATCTCCTGGCCATGGCGATCGCCATGCAGGTCGCGGCCCTTGTGCTCGTCCAACTCGGCCTGCTCCCATGGCAGGTGGCCCTTCAGGGGATCATCGTCATGGGCGCGGTGGTCGCCGAGCTCGGCCTTCTCACCCGCCTCGCCGGGAACGTCAAGCCGAAGGCGGCTCTGGGGCTCGTCGCCGCGGCGCTGTCCCTCCAAATAGCATCGACCGCGGTGGTCGCCCTCGGTCTGCTCCCATGGCAGGTGGTCCTTCAGGGAATCATCGCCATGGCCGCCGTTCTGGCGGAGATAGTCATCGCGTCGACGATGATGAACGGGAACGTGGCGGGCGCGAAGACGATGGCCCTCATGGCCGCGTCACTCGTGCTGCTGGCCGGCAGCCTCAAGATTCTCGGGTCTATGCCTTGGCAGGCTCTGGCCCTCGGTCTTGTCGGTCTGGCGGTGGGACTCGGTGTCATCATCGCCGCGGGATTCCTCGCCGGGAAGTGCGCCGCCGGATTCCTGGTCCTGGTGGCCGCCATCAAGGCCATCGGATTCGCGATCATCGGAGTTGCCGCTCTGCTGACCGCCATCACCGCCCTTCTCGCGGCCATCGCCGTGGTCGGCGCGCCGGCGTTCGCCGCGCTGGCAGGAGGCATCGTACTCCTGGCGAATACGATTCCGACCATCGCCAAAGCGGTGATGGACGGGATCATGGTCATCCTCAAGTCGATCATCGACAACAGAGAGACGATCGCTCAGTCGATCGCCGCATTGATCATCGCCCTGTGCGAGGCGCTCGTCGCCAGCATGCCGTCCATAGTGGCCGCCCTCGGCGCGCTTCTCGACGGAGCGATCCAGGTGTTGGTGGAGTACATCCCGAAGATCGTCGCCGCGGGCGTCGACATCATCATCGCCCTGCTGGTGGCCCTGGGTCAGAGGGCTCCGGATTTCGTGAACGCCGCCGTGAATCTGATTCTCGCGTTCATCAACGGAATCGCCAGTCGAATCGGCGACGTCATCGCCGCGGCGTTCAACCTGATCATCTCGTTCATCGAGGGGCTGGCCAACGCGATCGACACGTACGAGGGCCGCCTTCGCGCGGCCATCGGCAAGCTGATCCGCGCCATCGCCAGATTCGTCGTCAACTCCGCGAAGGATCTCCTCAAAATCGGAGGCGACATCATCGGCGGTATCGTCAAGGGCATCGGGAGCGCGGGGCACAAGATCAAGGACAAGATCGTGAGCTTCTGCAAGGGCGCGTGGGAGAGCGTCAAGTCGTTCTTCGGTATCGCATCGCCCTCGAAGCTCATGGCGGAGGTCGGCAAGAACGTCATGCTCGGCGCCGCGAAGGGCATCGAGGACAACGGCGACGCCTTCGTCGACGAGACGGTGATGGCCGCCAAGAACGCGAAGGACGGCTTCAACCGCGCCCTCGAAGACGGGTTCGACGCTGAGTTCTCGTCATTCCGACCCACGATCGTCCCCGTTGTGGACCTCACGGAGGCTCGAAAGGGTCTCGAGGCCATGAGCGGAGATATGGTCGACGTCGGCGCCAGGATGTCCGCGGCGCTTCCCTCCAATGGAGCGAACGCTGAAGCCTCTCCGGAGGAGCGACCCGCCAGCAGAGTGGTGAACTTCACCCAGAACAACTACTCCCCGGAGGAGCTTTCCGAGGCGCAGATCTACAGACAGACGAAGAACCTGGTCAGCCGGCTCGGAGTCGAATGAAGGAGAAACATGCTGAATGCAGTCACGATCCGATCGAAGAACGGAGCGACTCTTCGAATCCCTCTTCGAGACTCGTGGAGCTCAGACGTTGTGATCCTGAAGATCGACGGATTGGGCCCCGTGAAGAGTGATATCTACATCACGAATTACGGGGCCCAATCGGGCGGGTATTACAACGGATCGCGAGTGGGAACCCGAAACGTTGTATTCACGCTGGCTCCGCAGGGGGACGACGTGGAGAAGATTCGAAGAGGTCTATACCGGACATTCGATGTGGAGGAGGAATTGTCTCTGGTCTTCGACACGAATTACGGAGAGTATTACCTTCTCGGTTACGTCGAGTCCTTCGAACCGGATATTTTCAGCGCCAACTCCACGTACGTCGTCAGTATTCTATGTCCGGATCCGTTCTACACGGACGCCAACTCCGTGATGAGCGAAGTCGCAGTGCTCTCCAATCAGACCAAATCGTTCGAGTTCCCCTTCGAGAACCCGACGTACGCCGACGAGATCGAGTTCGGAACGATACTCGATGCGTCTTACGGGGTGGTGGAATACCGAGGCGATGTTCCCGTGGGTATGGTCACTACCGTACGTTTGAAGGGCGATCCCGGGAAATACGTCAGGTTCGAAGGCCCCAGAGGCTCTTATATTCAGGTGGGCAATCCCACCGGGCTGTATAAAGCAGGGGGGAAACTCGTAATCTCCTCGGTCGCGGGTTCCCGGTATGCATATTACGAGTATCGGGGAACGAAGACCGATATCGCATGGACCGCCTGGGATCAGGGCTCTTGGCCCATCATGTACCCGGGGGAGAATCGCTATCGCATCCTTCTCCAGTCCGGTTCGAACGCCGAGGTCACCCTGGCCTACAACAACAAGTATCGGGGGATTTAACGATGTTCATGATCGAACTCGGGACCCGTTGGACCATCGCCGGATCGCATGAGAGCGATACTCTGATCCTGGACGATTACTATTCGGCGTCATGGACCGAGAGGTTCGATGACGTCGGAGAAGCGCATCTGGAGCTTCCCATCTCGTACTGGCCGCTGGCTCTCCATGCGAGGAATTACCCGAATGGGCACTATCTCCATTTCTCCGAGAGCGATCGAGTGATGAATCTCGAATCCTCTCGCGTCGTGATGAAGAAGGACGAGCCAAGGGTTATCCTGAACTATCGGGGGGTGGAGGATCTCCTGTCCTTCCGAAGGGTCACGATCGGTCCCATGGGATGGATATGGCAGCCGAAGGCAGGTTACAAGAAGACTCTGTTCGATCTCATCAAGTACGAGCTGAACGACTCGAGCCTTTTGCAGTACCTGTCACTCGTCAAGGACCCGGCCATATCCGACGAGTGGCTGCGGGCCGACACTCTCGATTTTCAAGTCGGTGACACAGTCCTCGACGCCATGAAGGCGTCGTGCTCGCGAAAGAACCCGTTTCGTCAGAGGCACGGATTCAAGCTCGTCACCGATGGGGATCAGAGGAATCACTGGACGCTCAGTCTCATACCCGTGATCGCGCCTCCGACTCTTCCGGACTTCACAGACGCTATCGAGTCCCTGGAGTTCGGAATCTCCACCTCGGAGTACGCCAACGCCGCCTTCGTGATCGTCCCGAAGATCGAGGAAATGAAGACTCCTGGAAGCCCAGTGTACAACGATTACCGGATCGTAGGAACCAGGACGTACCGTTCTCCGACGTACAACGAGAGCAATGTTCATCATTGGAATCGCGTGGAGAAGGTGATAAAGTACACGATCGACGGTATGGGCTACCAGGAGGCGATGGCCACTCTTAGTAAAGCCACCGATGTCTGGTCCCAAATCGGAACACCGAACGACGAGGGCCAGGCGAAACGAATCATTCAATCGCAGTCCAAGATCAAAACCGTAGCGACAACGCCTGCGACTATCAGCGATCGTTTGAAGTACGGGCGGGATTACGAACTCGGGACTCTGTTCACCTGGGTGCCGTACGCCGATAAAAGCGATATTCGCGCCGCCAGGTTCCTGGATGTTCCGCCCATGGAGGCCCTGGTGGCCGAATACACGTGGACGTTCGATCAGAGCGGCGTCAAAGGCACTCCAGGATTGAGAATGTGAGGATCTATGGGACAGAAGAGCGGTTTCTTCAACAGCGTAAACGGAGACCGGCGATATAATGCCGACGACATCGGAAAGATATTCGACGGCATCATTCGAGACGGCGTGTTCGCCAACTACAAGGAGGCGTTCGCCGTCTCGCCGGGGCCCGGTCTGTCGGTCAAAGTCGGGTCTGGAAGGTGCTGGTTCAATCACAGGTGGTACGAGAGCGACGAAACATTCGTTCTCGGATTGACCGCCGCGCACAACACGTATTCGCGAATCGACACCGTCTGCATCGAAGTCAACGAGGCCGTGGAGGCGCGTTACGCACGTTTGAGGATCCTCACCGGAGTGCCGTCATCCGCCCCGGTTACTCCTGAAGGGGAGAACACGGACACGCTTCATCAGTACCCGATCGCCATGATCACGGTGAAGGCGAACGCCTCTTCGATCGACGCGACGGTCATCCGCGACAATCGGGGCGGCTCGGCGTGCCCGTGGGTCGTCGCCCCGGATACTCGAATCGACACTGCCAAGGTGTTCGCCGACATACGGAAGGAATGGGAGACGTGGTTCTCCGGCGTCAAGGAGGCCGCTCTCAATCCTCCTGACGCGAATGTGGAGCTCGCGGCCCTCAAGAAATCAGTGGCGACACTCTTGAGGAAATGGGATCCCGTGAACATCACCCAGGAAACACCGGATAGCGCCTCCGCCGTGACGTTCATCAACAGGGCGTTCGATGTCAAGAGCGTTCCGTTCGCGGGATTGAGTTATGCGTCGTTCGGGACCGAGCCGTCTCTCCACAACATCCTGTTCCGCGGAAGACTTCTCGGCGAGACGATGACCACTGCGCAGCAACGCGCCATCAAGGACGGTTCCTTCACGGATCTTTGGATCGGGGATTACTGGCTTCGGAACAATGTCCGGTATGTGATCGCGGGATTCAATTACTGGCTCGGACAGAGCGGTGTGACGGATAATCATATCGTGGTTCTCGCTCAGAACCTGTTCAACAGTGTTCAATTCAACACCGGTCCGATGAACGACGTTCGAAACACCTACATCATTTCGAACACCATCGAAGCCGTCGGGCTCAACAGGTTTAAAGACGTGTTCGGATCCGACAAGCTCATGTATCGTTCGCACAACTACGCGACGTCGTTCGATACCGGTGCCGGCATTCCGGACAATGTCTCCGCCGCGAACGTTCTCGTCAGCTTGATGCAGCCCCCCATGATCTCAACATCCGGGGTGGGGGCGATCATCCGTGACAACTACACGATCAACTACTTCAACGACACCATGATCCTCCCGCTCTTCATCCTGAAGCCGGACTGGAGGAACACGCTGTTGAACCACTGGTTGAATTACGTGTACAACAGGAACTACGCGTCGGTGGTCGGAACCAACGGTTCGATATCCGCGGTCAGCGTCACGTCATCGGCCGCGTGCTATCCGATTGCGGCCGTCAAGGGGTGATATTCTATTGCTCCCACATCACATCGAGCTGATACTCACCGTGGTGGGTTCGGTGCTCGCCTCCTCGGGTTTCTGGGCCTGGGTGTCGAGGAGGACGAGCGACCGGAGCGCCACGCGGGAGATGATACGCGGCCTCGCACACGATCGGGTCATCCACGCCGGAAAAGGGCACATACGGCGCGGATATTTGACTTTAGACGAGTACGAGGACTTCATGGAGTACCTCGCGAAGCCGTACCAGAACATGGGCGGCAACGGCCTCGCCGATCGCGTCATTCACGAGATCCAGAACCTGCCCATCTATCCGGACGACAAGAAGGATATCGGATGAAGAACAAGACATACGACACCCTCAAGTGGATCACGCTCGTGGCGCTCCCCGCGTGCGTGACCTTCTTCCTCGCCCTCGCGCCCCTCTGGAACATCCCGAACGCGCAGGCGATCGCTGCCACCATCACGGCGTTCGCCACATTCCTGGGCGCGCTCCTGGGCGTCTCCAGCGCCAAGTACACGCCGCCGACCGACGGAGTGCTCAACGTCGTGTCCGACCCCAGTGTCGACGCGCCGGCCGAGGTCAGCGCTGCCCTGAAGGAGGAGCCTGAGAAGCTCCCCTCCACGATCTCCCTCAGGGTGGTCAAGTCCCACGTCTAGGGGATATTCACGAGCTGTATAGTGAAGAGTCAGTCTACGAAAGGAGAAATCATGACTGACGCCCCCGACTACGAGGACCTCGCCCGCGAGATCCGCGTGAACATGTTCGAGGACGGCGATCCCGCGTCTGAGCGGTACACCTCCCTGCTGAAGAACCTCTCCGAGGTCGAAAGGCTCAAGAAGGAGGCGCGCATCAAGCGCCTCTCTGAGCGGATCGACCCGAACGTCGTTATCAGTGCGGGAGGTTCCCTCGCCGGGATCCTCCTCGTGATTCGCGCGGAGAAGTGGGCGGTTCTCACTAGCAAGGCCTTCAGTCTGATCAGCAAGATCAGGATCTGACGCTTCGACCCATCCCCCCTGTTCGACGAACAACGTCGCAGGGGGGATGGGCACTCGGACCATATTTTTCTCGGCGCATAGTGAGATACCCCCTCTTAGAAAGGAGAAACCATGCTCGAGATCCTGGCATTCCTGGCCGTCGTGATCTGGCTTGTTTCCGACAAGAGGCCGTAGCCTCCGCTCCGTACTCCGCAAGGGGTACGGATTCCGTGATATTTTCACACTCCCCATAGTGAGATACACGTCTCCCCATGCATCACCCGGTGCATGGGCCTTTCGACAGGAGAACGCCAATGTCCACCGTTCACGAGCTCATCATCCAGTTCCCGGACAAGCCCTCTCGGGACGAGTTCGAGAAGACCCTCACCTCGAAGAACGTCCTCGTCCTTCTCCCCGAGTTCGACTACAAGAACATGGTCCGTGCGACCGCGATCAGGAAGGACCGCTGATCATGAACACTGACGGAGTCTACGACATCACCGGAATCAGGCTCATCTTCGACTACGGGGCGATCAAGGATCGCAACCAGTTCCAGATCCGCATCGAGAAGTACTACGGTCCCGATGCCATGTGGGGGGTCGTGATCCGCTCCGAGATGGGCGGTTACCCCTGCATCGACATCACCATCCCGCAGGAGATCTTCCTGGCGACCGCCATGGCCAACATCGAGGACTGCGTCAAGCGGGCGGGGCGCGCCGACGAGCCCGTGCCCTGCGGACAGATGATGCTCAGGAGGTACTGACATATGTTCATCCGACCGGCCGTTCAGATCATCGGCCGTCACGCCCCGCAGATCCTCGCAGGACTGGCGGTCATCGGCGTCGGCGTCACCGCCGTTCAGGCAGCGCAGGGGCACCTCGCCGCCCAGGAGGTGCGTTACGAGATCGGCGAGAGCCGCGGCGAGACCCTCTACAACATGCTGAGGGCCAGGTGGAAGTGCTACGCGCCGGCCACCATCACCGGCATCCTCACGATCGCCTGCGTCATCGGGGGGACGAAGGTCTCCCTGGTCCGCCAGGCGTCGCTCGTGTCCGCCCTCGGCCTCATGAAGTCCTCTCACGAGAGGCTTCAGAGGTCGGTCGAGGCGCTCCCCGAGGAGGCCCGGAACGAGGTGCGCTCCCTCGCCGCGAAGGACTCCATCGCGGCCGGAGAGCAGCCTCCCGGCACCCTGTTCGTCGGGAACGGGGATATCCTGTGGCAGGACGCCTTCACCGGTCGTTACTTCACCGCCGACAAGAACCGAGTCGACCAGGCGGTCAACTCGGTCAACCACGCCCTGATCCACGGCGATGCGATCTCCCTCAACGAGTTCTACGAGCGCGTTGGGCTCGAGGCCGTCTCCTCCGGGGACGAGCTCGGCTGGGCGATCGGCGGGCCGCTCGTCGAGGTGCAGACCGTCGCCGCCATCGCGAAGGACGGCAGGCCCTGCGTCTCCCTCGATTTCATCACTCCACCGCGTCCTCAGTGGTGGAAGATCGGCTGACATTTTTCACGCAACCCATAGTGAAGGACACCCTACCCGAAAGGATACTCCAATGTCCGACAACCAGAACCCCGACACCCCGACCACCGGTCAGGAGGTCGTTGCTGCCGCCTCGCCCACTCTCGGCGAGCGCGTCGACTCCTGGATCCGGTCCCACCCCCGCACCGTCGCCACCGCGAAGGGTGCCGCTAAGTTCGCCCTCTACGTGGGCGGCACTATCGGCACCCTTGCGCTGATCGGTGCGCTGGGCGGCGACCCGGACGAGGAGGACGACGCCTACGAGGAGGACGAGGAGGAGTGATCGACCCCCGACACCGTCAATCGCACGGTGTCGGGGTTTTCACTCGCTGTATGGTGAAAGGAAGGTGATATTCACCATGCGCCCGAACCACGTTTGGATCCCCCGCCTCCTCTGCAAGGTCGGATCGACCGCAACCGGCATCGCCGTGTCCGCGGCCTTGACCGCCGCCTGCCCGCCGGCGGGAATGCTGATGACCGCAGTGTTCCTCACCGGCGGCGCCTGCGCCGGCATCGCCGTGAGCAAGCCCACCGAGCGTGAGCTCCTCTCCTTCGCAGGAGAGGTGGAGGAATCCATCGCGGCCACGAAGGCCGCACTGAACCACTGACCATTTCAACCCCATGCATCACCCGGTGCATGGGCCTTTCGAAAGGAACACGCGCATGTATCGTGTCAAGCTGAAGTACGAGGACCCGTTCAACGACGACCGGATGGTCGAGGAGGAGCTCCTCTTCAACTTCACCAAGGCCGAGGTCATGCTCGCCATGACGGATGACGACTCCTTCCTCCACCTGCTCATGTCGCTCGACGAGAGCACCGTGACCGACCTCCAGGTCGTGAAGGCCATTACCGAGCTCGCCCTCGCGTCCTACTGCGAGAGGGCCGGCAACCGCGTCGTCAAGAACCCGGCACGCAAGGCGGCGTTCAAGACCTCGCCGATCTTCGACGCCCTGCTCGAGCACCTGGTCTCGGACCGGAAGAACGCGGTCGCGTTCGTCACGGGCATCATCCCCCGTGAGGCCCGTGAGCAGGTCGCCAACCTGCTCGAGGCGAAGAAGTGAGCGGAGACGTCCCCATCCGCCCTGGGGACGGAGAGATCGAAAGGGCGGTTGAGTCCGTCGCTCCGAAGAAGGACGGCGCTCCCATTGCCAGGGCGCGCGTCGTCACCTCTCCGGGGAAGCGGATCCTCAGGGGCGTCTTCGCCTCTTCTCTGGTCGAGCTGGGGTCGTATGTCCTGTTCGACGTCCTCCTTCCGGAGATCAAGGACCTCATCGCCACCACGGCCACGAGCGCCGTGGATCGGGCGATCTACGGGGACCGAGGAGGGAACAGGCCTCCGGTCGGGGGACGAGTCGTCCCCATCCGCCGTGGCGGGGGATGGACGGAGCGGACGAACTACACGTCCTTCTCCACGCCCTCCCGAGCCGCGCAGGAACAGCAGCCGTCCTCGACCGACCGCCCCTCGTACAAGGATCTCGAGTACTCCTCGAGGGAGGACGCTGGGGCCGTCCTGCGATATTTGATCGACGCCATCTCCGAGTACGGGACCGTCACCCTCGGCGACCTGTACGACAAGAGCGGTGTCAGTGTCAAGCCCGTCGATCAGCGATGGGGTTGGCGCGATCTCAGCTTCGCCGGCGTGCGACGCTCACGCGGGGGGTTCGTCATCGACCTGCCGCAGCCCGAGTTCCTACGATAACCGATTGACGGGGCGCCTGCGAGAGATCGTGGGCGCCCCGTCCAACACGTCATATTCTCACGAAAGGACACAACATGTCACTCCCGGTCACCATTGCGAAGGGGATCGGCGTCACGACGCTGTTCCTCGTCCGGAACGCTCCCACCATCCTCACCGCGGGCGGCGTCTGCGCCATGATCGGCGCGACCGCGACCGCCGTCAAGGAGTCCCTCCGCTACCACGAGGAGGTGAGTGAGCCCGTCATCACCGACCTCGCTCTCGCGGAGGTCGAGGGCGACGAGAAGAAGCGGGACGCCGCCAAGTGGCGGCTCATCATCAACACCGCGCGCAGGTACGCGCCCACGATCGTCCTCACGGCGGCGGGCGTGGCCATGATCTCCGCGGGGCATGGCATGATGCTCCAGAGGATCTCCGGGCTCTCCAGCGCCCTCGCCATCGCGTCCTCGAAGGTCGGCGCGCTGGAGAAGTACCAGCAGATCACCGACCCGGACGGCAACCGTCCCCACACCCACCCCGAGGTCAAGCACAACATGCGGGAGGCCGTTCGCCACGTGCTGCCGGACGCGGACGTGCACAACTGGGCTTTCATGCCGTCCAACCCCAACTGGACGGACTCGCAGACCACCAATGAGTTGTTCCTCGAGAGCATGGAGCACTACGCGAATGACCGGCTCGAGCGGTACGGTCATCTGTTCCTCAATGAGGTCTACGACATGCTGGGCATGCCTCGGACCCGCCTCGGGGCCGTCATGGGGTGGCTGAAGGACGACGTCGTCGACTTCGGGATCGAGCGGAGGTTCGAGCCGCTTGAGGATGCTGACCCTCGAGTGTGGTGGGAGCTCGCCTTCAACGCCGACTCGAACCTGATCACCGCGGAGGTGAAGTGAGATGCCGTGGAAGCTCATCGTCACGGGACTCATCGGAGTCGCCGCGGGCGTCGGAGCCGCAGTGGCTGTCATGCGGGATATTCCCAAGCGACTCGAGGAGAACGAGAAGCTCACGTGGCATCACGACGACCGGATCGCCGCTCTCGAGGCCCGGCTCACGCTCCTCGAGGAGTCGCCGAAGGTGAAAGAGCTCGTGACCGAGGGCATGGTCGATCCTCCGAAGAAGGAGGTTCCCGAGAAGTACAACGATCTGGTCGAAGAGTACGCCCCCTCCGACGAGCCTCCGTCCGAGGTCGAGACCCTGACCGATGTCGACGGTCTCTCGATCGAGGACTACGAGTTCATCAACTCGTCCAACGATCCCGTCGACGAGGGCATGTGGGACGTCAAGTACGACGCCGCCCACGATGTCCTCTACGACGAGGACGGAGAGGATATTTCGGCGGAGAAGCCCGCTCTCCGCGCATTCCTCGCGCAGTGGTTCCAGGGCGACGCCGAGGCGCGCTACGCCGAGATCGGGGAGAACGGGCAGGACACTCCCGTTCGCGTCATGATCGTCCCCGATGAGTACGGGGAGGCGTGGTATGACTGATGACGAGGTCGAGTACTACGAGGAGATCCTGGACACGGTCGATCCCCGGGGCGACCACATCACCCTCCTGGAGATCCTCGCCAGTGAGCCGTTCCGTTCCCGGAATCTCGGGGACCGGAACCGATCCGACGACGTCCTGTATTTTCGGGAGGAGAAGGGCGTGCAGATCTTCGAACCCCCGTCGGTCCTCGAGGTTCTGTACGTCTTCTCCTTCCGCCTGTACGAGGCGGACGACGGCTCCGATCCGCTCTGGTACTTCTGGAGCATGCTTCGGAACGCGGGACTGAAGAAGTACGACGAGGAGGCCTTCGGAAACCCCCTCGCGGTGAGAGAGGTCAAGAAGCGCCTGCACGACATCTCCGCCATGCAGTACGGCGCCGACGGAAGCGGAGGATATTTCAGGATCACCCGGGAGCACTACATCGACGACGTCCTGATCACGGACATGCGGCGGATCCCGCTGTGGGATCAGGCGATGGCGTGGTTGGACGACTGAACGGAGAGGAGGGCCGCGTATGGACTTCTATTCGCTGCGCACGCGCAAGCGGAAGAACGGCACGATCGCCGTATACCCCGATTATCGGGTGGGTCGCTCGAACGACCTGATGGTCCGGGGTAAGTCCTTCTACGCGGTATGGGACGAGGAGAAGGGCCTGTGGTCGCGGGACGAGTACGACGTCGCTCGTTTCGTGGACGCGGATATTCTGAAGACGGTCGAGGAGCTCCGAAAGGAGACCGATGACGATACGCCGATCGTCGGAGAGCTCCTGAGCGACTTCTCCAGTGGCCACTGGATGAAGTTCCAGTCGTTCCTGAAGAACGTCGGGGACTGCTCGATCGACCTCGATTCCTCCCTCGTCTTCGCCAACACCCCCACCTCCAGGGCGACGTACGCCAGTCGACGGCTTCCGTACGCCCTGGAGGTGGGGGACATCTCCGCCTACGACGAGCTCATGACCACGCTCTACGATCCCGACGAGCGCACCAAGATCGAGTGGTGCATCGGCTCGATCGTGGAGGGCGCGTCGAAGGATATTCAGAAGTTCATCGTACTGTACGGCTCCGCCGGAGCGGGCAAGTCGACGGTGCTCAACATCGTGCAGCAGCTCTTCACGGGGTACTGCACGACCTTCGACGCGAAGGCCCTTGGGTCCTCGCAGAACGCGTTCGCCACCGAGGTGTTCCGCACCAATCCCCTCGTCGCCATTCAGCACGACGGGGATCTCTCCAGGATCGAGGACAACACCAAGCTCAACAGCATCATCTCTCACGAGGAGATGATCATGAATGAGAAGTACAAGGCGTCCTACTCCGCGAGAGCGAACGCGTTCCTCTGGATGGCGACCAACCGACCGGTGAAGATCACGGACGCGAAGAGCGGGATCATCCGTCGGCTCATCGACGTGACTCCCAGCGGACGGCGACTCCCGGCCGATGAGTACATGGCGATCCAGAAGAGGATTCCGGAGGAGCTCGGAGCGATCGCGCATCACTGCCGGGAGGTGTTCCGGTCGATGGGCGCTCACTACTACGATCCCTATCGACCGACGGAGATGATCCTGAAGACGGACGTCTTCTACAACTTCGTGGAGGATGTCCAGTTCGATATTCAGGACGGTGTCTCCTTGCAGAGGGCGTACGACCTCTACAAGAAGTACTGCGACGAGGCGCTGGTCGAGTACCGGATGCCCAAGTACCGCTTCCGGGAGGAGCTCAAGAACTACTTCAGGGAGTTCCACGAGCGCTACCGGGACGGGGACGAGCGCATTCGCAACTACTACGTCGGATTCCGAGACGACAAGTTCAACGGTCGGGAGAAGACGCCCGAGCTCGCGAGGGAGAAGTACTGGCTCTCCCTCGACGAGGAGAAGGGCGCGCTGGATGATATTCTCGCCGATCGCCCGGCCCAGTACGCGGGCGAGGACGGGAATCCCACCACGAAATGGGACGACGTCGGAACGACTTTGAAGGAGCTCGATCCGCATCGCCTTCACTTCGTTCGACCGCCGTTGGACCACGTGGTGGTCGACCTCGATATTCGGGGCGAGAACGGGGAGAAGGATCGCGCCCTGAACCTGGAGGCCGCGAGCCGATTCCCGCCCACGTACGCCGAGTTCAGCAAGAGCGGCGCCGGGATCCATCTCCATTACACCTACTCCGGAGATATTTCGGAGCTCTCGCCGGACTATTCCGAGGGGATCGAGGTCAAGACCTTCCGAGGAAGGGCGAGCCTTCGGAGGATGCTCAACGGGTGCAACAGCATGCCGATGGCGACTCTCTCCTCGGGGGCGCTGCCGAGGAAGGAGAAGAAGCAGGTGCTCGACCAGGCGCAGGTCAAGAGCGAACGGGCGCTGCGCGAGCTGATCATCCGGAACCTCAGGAAGGAGATCCACCCGGCGACCAAGCCGTCCATGGACTTCATCGAGAAGATCCTGGACGATGCCTACAACAGCGATCTCTCGTATGACGTCTCCGACATGCGGGGGAAGATCATGTGGTTCGCCATGAAGTCGACGAACCAGAAGGAGGAGTGCCTCAAGATCCTCACGCGGCTCAAGATGCGCAGCAAGGACGTGGAGAAGGGGGAGTACGCCTCGAAGCCCATCGAGAACACGAGTTCGGACGACATCGTGTTCTTCGACATCGAGGTCTATCCCAACCTTCTCCTCGTCTGCTGGATGGTCGACCGCGACGGCGCAGAGGTCGTCCCCATGGTCAACCCCTCAAAGGAGGAGATCGAGCGCCTCCTTCAGAAGAAGCTCGTCGGCTTCAACAACCGAAAGTACGACAACCACGTGATCTACGCCCGATACCTGGGCGAGTCGGTTGCGTCGTGCTATCGGCTGTCGCAGAGACTCGTGCACAACGACAGGAACGCGACCTTCATCGAGGCGTACAACCTGTCGTACACGGACGTGTACGACTTCTCGACGAAGAAGCAGTCCCTCAAGGCGTGGGAGATCGAGCTCGGGCTTCCGCACAAGGAGATGGACCACCCCTGGGACGAGCCCGTGCCCGATGATATTCTCCCGCACGTGATCGAGTACTGCGCCAACGACGTGCGGGCCACTCGAGAGGTGTTCCACCATCTCGAGGCGGACTGGGAGGCGCGACAGGTGCTGGCGAAGGTGGCCGGCCTCACGGTCAACCACACGACGAACCAGTGCACCCAGCAGATCATATTCGGGAACGATCGTCGTCCGGCGTTCCACCACCGGGACCTCTCGAAGGACTTCCCGGGGTACGAGTTCTCCTTCGGGAAGTCATCGTATCGGGGAGAGGATCCGGGCGAGGGCGGATACGTTCACGCGAAACCGGGCATCTACAGGAATGTGGCGCTGCTCGACATCGCGTCGATGCACCCGCACTCGCTCATCGCCCTGAACGCGTTCGGAGACACCTATACGGCGCGTTTCAAGGCGATTGTGGACGCCAGGATCGCTATCAAGCACGGGGACATGGAGGCCGCCGGAAAGGCCCTTGACGGGGCTCTCAAGCCCTTCCTCGAGGGTGATTTGAAGGCGCTCGCATATTCGCTGAAGATTGCGATCAACAGCGTGTACGGACTCACCTCCGCCAGGTTCCCGACGCGCTGCAACGGCATGAATCCGGCCAACAACCCCGACAACATCGTGGCGAAGCGGGGTGCCCTGTTCATGATCGACCTCAAGCACGCCGTCGAGGAGCGAGGAGGGATCGTCGTCCACATCAAGACGGACTCCATCAAGATCGCGGAGGCGACTCCGGAGATCATCGAGTTCGTCAACGAGTACGGACGCAAGTGGGGCTACACGTTCGAGCACGAGACCACGTACGATCGTATGTGCCTCGTGAATCGGGCCGTGTACCTCGCCCACGACAAGACGGGCTGGCACGCCACGGGCGCCCAGTTCCAGCAGCCCTACGTCTACAACCACCTGTGCGAGGGGCGGCCCGACCGCCTCGAGGACTTCGTTGAGAAGAAACAGGTGATCAAGGGCACGTTCTACATCGACCACGGAACCCAGGAGGCGCCCGACAGGCGCTTCGTGGGACGGGTCGGTGAGTTCATCCCGGTGAACGAGGAGGGCGGAGGCGGCGCTCTCGTGGTGAAGCGGGATGCGAAGTTCGTCTCGGCCTCCGGGGCGAAGGGATATCTTTGGGAGGAGCGTGCCGTGATCGAGCGGTACGCTCAGGAGAGCGACAGGGACCCCATGTCCTTCGTCGACAGAAGGTACGCGGAGAAGCTCCTGGATGACGCGTACGCGGCGATCTCCAAGTACGGGGACGCCGAGGAGTTCATCAACGGCGGTAGAAAGGAAGAGACATGCGCCGATACGGATTCTGGAACTTCATCGGGGACGCCCTCCTGACGATGTTCACGGGAGGTTTCTGGCTGATCTGGGTCTTCGTTCGGGAGATGCGCCAGCGGTAGAGTCACAATTTTAACAAGGGGGATAGTGAGATACCCACCCTTGAAAGGAACCCATCATGATTGATCTCGTTATGTCTCTCGTTAAGACTGCGATCTTCTTCATCGGCATCTTCTTCAGCGTTGTCCTCATGGGCAAGCGAGGGAAGGCCGTGAGGGAAGCGGTCCGAGGGAATGTGATCATCATCACCCCCAACCACAAGTGACTCTCAACCCCCATGCATCACCCGGTGCATGGGCCTTTCGGGGCGGGTATCTCATACGATCGAACGAAAGGAAACCTCAAATGCTCCATCCTCTCGCTCTCCTGGGAGAGCTCGTGCTCATGACTATCGGCGCCATTCTCCTACAGGAGGGCACCGCGAGGCCCACGAAGAGATCGGTGACCGGGTGCGTCCTCATGGTCATGGTCTCAGCCGCTCTTCTCGGGTTCGGAGCCACCACGTTCTGCATGAGTCTCGGCTGGCTCATTCACGGATTCATCGGGGCCTGCATCGGCCTCGGTGTTTCCGGCATCATCGTCTACATCATCCTCAACGCCACGATCGAAAGGAACCGCTGATGGCGACTGTGTACACCGTTAAGAACACCAAGTTCATCTTCGGAACGAACTTCACGGGTGCTCCCACGCAGTTCAACCCCACGGGGGAGAAGCCCAACTGCAACATCGTCCTCGACGAGGAGACCGCCGCCATGCTCCTCGACGCCGGATTCCGGGTCAAGACCACGAAACCGAAGGACGACGTCGAGTACGTCCCGGAGCACTACCTCAACCTCAAGTGCTCCTTCGGCGGTCTCGCCGATCCCGACATCCGAATGGTCCCGTGCCCTCCCGGCGAGGACCCCAGGGAGTGTCAGCAGATCAAGCTCACGGCCGACACCGTGGGCAACATCGACACGGCCCGCGTGGCTCGGGTCGATGTCTCGTTCGCCGACTACCATCACCGGATGGGCGTCAGCGGCTACATCCGCAAGATGATCGTCGTGGTCGTGCCGGACGAGCTGGACCTCGAGTGGGGGTTCTGATGGACGAGACCACGATCGCCGTCTACGTCCCAGCCGGCGAGACTGAGAAGATCCCGGAGATCCTCAGCCTGTTCGACATGAGGATCGAGGACGTGGGGTTCGTCGGACGCGTCGGCCCGGGGGGATGGTGGATGATCTGCCCGGGTGTACGCTGGATCGTCCCGGCGTACAAGCACCCGGACAACGTCGCCCTCGCCGATAACCAGGCCATGGTTGAGGAGGACGGTGTCTACCACCTCGTCTGGATGACCGAGTGATCGGCGAGGTGTTCGTGGAGACCCCGGACGGGCTCGCATACGTCTCGAACATGGGGCGCGTGTGGTCCGTCCGGGCGTCCGCGTATCTCAAACCCCGAATGCTCGATCTGGGCGAGGGGTTCGATTGGCACGTCCATTGGGGCGGCCTGTGGCGGAACGTCAACGACCTGGTCAGGCTCCTCCACGGCGAGGATCTCGACCTCTTCTGGACGCCGCCGAAATCGACCGAACCGCCGTTCGGTAAGAGGAAGTACCGGGGTCCGGTGAAGGACCTGGACACCGGCATCGTCTACAAGAACATGTGCGCCGCGGCGGAGGCGCTCCGAATCAGCCCGTCGATGGTCAGCATGACCGTCGCGGGGAAGATCAAGAAACCGCGACACCGTCTTGGAAAGGAGACATCATGGCGGTCCTGAACTACACCACCGAGTCCGGAGGACGAGGGCGGTTGTACCAGAACGTCAACCTCGGCGAGCTCTGGAGGCTCTATGAGGAGCGGGGGGTGAGCGAGATCACCATCAAGCCCACTAAGGGTATCATGACGATCGTCGTCGACGGCGCCCGGTGGACCTGGTACAGGCGTTCCGACGTCCTGCTCTTCTCCGACCGCGTCGGCTTCCATGGAGTCTTCTCCGGAGCCGCCGGGACCAACGAGGAGCTCGAGGAGCGCTTCGGAATCACTATCAACATCGACGACGAGCACTGAGCAGAAAGGAGAACATCATGAAGTGCTGTGCCATCGCGACTGAGAACCACGTCAGCGTCACCTGGGGGGTCGACAGCTCCCCCGAGACGTTCCTCGAGGAGCTGCGCAAGTGGCCCGTCATGCCCAAGGGATTTGCGACGGATGACGGGAAGGGGGTGCAGCTCATGGTCATCTGCGAGAAGGAGAAGGACGCCATGTGCCTCACCCGCAGGTCCGTCTACGACCGGGTGATCCGACCCGGGGACGAGCTGGAGCGCGTCGTCGAGCTGGACGAGAAGGGGAAGATCCCCTCGAAGAACCCCAAGGCGCGTTTCTCCTTCTCTCGGGGATCCGCGAAGTTCACCGAGAGCGAGGAGTGGCGCAGCGGGTGGGAGCCCAACGGCGTCATCTACAACCTCTACGAGCTGCGTGAGCTGCTCGAGATCTCCTCGCGATTCTGGACGGGCTTCGTGGGCGTCGACTGCGAGAAGGGGACCGTGTCCATCTGGAGCGACGAGCACGACATCATCGTCGAGAACCTCAAGGTGACGCCTGACAGCGGGCTCCACCGCAGCGTCTTCGGGGAGATCGAGATCGGCTCCTACCGGGAGCTGATCGCGAAGTACGATCAGTCCGGGCGCGAGAACGAGATGGGGGCGGAGAGGACCCGTATCAAGAAGGTCCTGAACTCCGTCTACGGCGTCAGCAGCGCCGACGTGATCCAGAAGAACCCCACCAAGACTCTCTCGCTCAGGCGGGGGAGCAAGGAGAGTCCGTCGGAGTTCGCCCGCGACCTCTTCGAGCTCCCGGAGACCCCCTTCGTGATCGGCCGCGACCTCGAGGACGATGACGTCGTGGTCGTCCTCATCGGGGGCGAGATGCGCCACATCCGCCGCGGATTCGGGGTCGACGTCGTCTGCAAGGACGGGGAGCACTGGTCCTTCAAGGACGAGCAGGCTTACGTGCACGGGTTCGACGGCTACAGCTGCCGCGTTGTCACCGTGCCCGGGAGGACGCTGGGGCGCTACTACGCCCCTCAGACCGTGGGGGATCTCCGGGAGATGTCCCGGGACCCCCGCGTCTCGTTCATCTCGCACGAGGACGGTCTCACGACCATCTCCGCAGCCGGGCTCGACGTGGACGTGAACCTCCACGTCAAGGACCACGGGGGGATCATCCTCTGGAACGGCTGGAAGGATCCGTCGTTCGTCAAGAACGGGGAGAGCGCCGGCGAGGGGCTCGCGTTCGCGCCCGTCAAGGGCCTGGCATGAGCGAGGAGAAGTTCAAGCGCGTCGCAGGAGGGGAGGTCATCCTCTCCTCGAAGGGGAGGGCGTGGCATCTTCGCGGCGCACGCCACATCCGGCCCAGAAGGGTCGACGGGAAGTGGATGGTGAAGTACAAGGGGGAGGAGCACGATTTGAAGGGGCTCGTCGAGAGGCTCTTCGGCTGCGAGCTCCCCGACGACTGGTCCCCCAGCGAGGACAGCGCTCCTCCCGAGCGGAGGCGTCTGCGCAGGGGACCGGTCAGGTGCCTCGAGACGGGGGTCGTCTACCCGTCCCAGTCCGCGGCCGCCGAGGCCCTCTACCTCTCCCCCAGCATGGTCGGCAAGACCCTGAGGGGAGTCTACAAGAACCCCACGTATCACTTCGAGTACGCCAGTGCCGATGACCTCCCCATCGAGGGTGAGGCTGCGACCGAAGCAGCGTGAGGCTCTAGACAAGATGCACGACGGGTGCGTCCTCATGGGCGGGGTGGGCTCCGGCAAGTCCATCACGGCCGTCGCCTACTGGCGGAGGGCGCACCCGGATCGTGCTCTCGTCGTGGTCACCACTCCGGCGAAGCGGGACTCCATGGAGTGGGAGGCGGAGATCGCCAAGATGGGGGCCTATGAGGCTCCTTTCGAGGTGGTCTCCTGGAACAAGATCTCGGACGTGAAGGACAGGACCGGCTGTTTCTTCGTGTTCGATGAGCAGAAGCTGAGGGGATCCGGGAAGTGGGCTCAGAACTTCCTGAAGATCTCCTCGAAGAACGACTGGATCATGCTCTCGGCGACGCCCGGGGACTCGTGGAAGGACTACCTGTCCCTGTTCCTCGCCAACGGCTGGTACGAGAACAAGACCGACTTCTACGAGAAGCATGTGATCTGGGACCGCTGGGCGAAGTACCCCAAGATCAAGCGATACGTCAACGAGGCCCGATTGCGGAGACTTCGAGCCCGGCTGCTCGTGGAGATGGGGGATGACCGTGCGACCGAGCGCCGCTTCGTGGATCACTGGTGCGATTACGATCGGGCGTTCTACGAGAAGATGACCAAGAAGCGGTGGGACCCCTACGAGGATGCCCCTCAGAGGGACGCAGCGGCCCTTTGCAGGGTCCAGCAGCGCATAGTCAATACCTCCCACGATCGACGGGAGAAAGCCCGTCAGATCGTCTCCGAGACGCCCAGGATACTGGTTTTCTACTCGTGGGAGTACGAGCGGGACATCCTCCTCGAGATCGGGGAGGAGCTCGGTCGGACGGTCACCGAGCGCAACGGGCACCGGCACGATCCCGTGCCCGATTCGGGCGAGTACTTCCACATCGTGCACTACTCGTCATGCGAGGCATGGAACTGCGTGTCGACGGACACGGTCATGTTCTACTCCCCGTCGTACTCGTGGTGGATGGCCGAACAGGCGTTCGGACGCATCGACCGCATGAACACCGCATACAGGACGCTGTACTGCCACCGACTCCTCTCCGACTCGTCGATCGGCAGGGCCATCATGGACTGCCAGGCGAGGAAGGGGAGGTTCAACGAAGCGGCCTGGAAGGGCTGAGACCGCGCACTGCGAAAGGAGAACATGATGCGCGACAACGAGATGACCAACGGCGTGTACCTCTGGACCGACTCGGGTCAGTTCGGCGCCTACCTCACCGAGGGGGAGGAGCTGGCCCTCACCGAGGTCTTCCACTACTTCCCCGTGACGGACGTGAGGTGGACGTCCTTCGTCCACTTCCGCCCCGCTCACTGCAACGGAAAGGACAGGGAGGAGGAGATCCGGAGGGCGATCAGGGTCAAGAACAACTTCATGAGCGCCATGGACAAGCTGGGGACGCGAGCCGTCGGCTGCCCCTTCGACTGGGACGAGATCCGAGACTGGGTGCAGCCCGGGAACGTCTGGTCCGTCAGCCGGAACCACAGCGACAGGGGGTACCCGAGGTTCCAGCACGGCGCATGGTGAAGGAATCCCCTACTTGAAAGGAACCCGTCATGAACCACTGGCTCGACCGTGGGCGCCGTAAGATCGCTCAGGACAAGATGTCCACCTTCGGATGGGACAACGAACTCTTCATCGTTCTCTTCCTCGAGAACTTCCGTCACTCCCGCCACGACTGGCGGCGGATCCACTGGCTCCTCCTGGCCGGCCTCACCTCGCTGAGGCTGCGCTGGGAGATGCGCGGATGGATCCGCCCGGCCGAGGGCGGGGTGTACGCGGACATCCTCGTGGACGAGAGCCCGCTCTTCGTCCCGATCCCGAAGGACGTCTCGCGTCTCGTGAGGTCCTACTGGATCTACGTCTACCTCAGTGGTCTCATCAGGAGCATCCTCTGAGACCTTCGCTCATACCCCGCAAGGGGTATGAGTTTTTCGCAAGGGGGATAGTGAGATACCCCTATCAGAAAGGAAACCCCTCCAATGTACTCCATCTCAGCTCCATGGATCGACTTCGTCACCTCCCTTGCTAGGGACTTCGACGAGGACGAATTGTGGTGTCTGCTCACGCAGTGCAGGGCCCGTCTCCACTCTCCGATTCGTTTCATCTACTTCTTCGTGATCAACATCCTCGCGAAGTTCGCGATGAGACACGAACCGAAGAGCTGGACGGCGGACCACCGCCTTGTGTGGCTCACCCCAGTCCGCCCCCTCGTTCTCTCCAACCGAGAGAGGTGGCCGTATGCGGTCCTCGCCCTTGAGTTGGCGAAAATGAAGAGGGAGGTCAACAACATCTGACCCTCAACCCATGCCCACAAGCGGCATGGGCTCTCGTTTTTTCGCCAATCGTGCAACAGAAACCACAATTTTAACAAAGGTGATAGTGAACCACCACCTCTATCCGAAAGGTAAGACCAATGTTCAACTCCACCATCTCCCTGTCGCCCCGCGCCCGCATTCTCATTGTGAGGCTCGACACCCTCGCTTCCGCCACCAAGGCGTGCCGCGAGGAGCTCGAGCGCACCAGCCGGATTCGCATTGCGCGGCGGAGGGAGCTCCGGAACATGATCGCCCAATTCACCGAGGAGGGTGCTCGTGCGCTCCACGAGCTGAATGCTATGGCTCTCAACCCCTACGCCTGACCATTCAGCCCGGTAGCCGCACGGGCTACCCTTTTTTCGCCCGGGCCATAGTGAAGGAATCCCTATCCGAAAGGAACCCGTCATGAACATGCTTCACTGGCTCTGCGGCTCTTGCCGCGCCGAGTACCGGGACCGCATCCTCCGTTTCGACGTGGACAAGAAGGACCTGCGTCGCACCCTCCGCGGACTGCGCTCGTACTCCCGCCTCCCGATGTGGAAGCGACTCTACCTCGCACCCCTCTACGCCGCCAGCAATCTGGCCGCGGGAGGGTTGCTCGGAAAGTCCATCCGCATGTATGAGAAGTGGGCGTATGTCGACGTGGCCGAGAAGGCCGACGACTTTCCCTACTACGTCCCGTTCCCGAAGGAGCTGTCCCCCAGGCATCGCAAGATCTGGGCCTACGCCTACGTGAACGGTCTCCTCAGATTCAGCTGAGACCTTCGCTCATACCCCGCAAGGGGTATGAGTTTTTCGCAAGGGGGATAGTGAGATACCCCTATCAGAAAGGAAACCCCTACCATGCTCTGCCTCATTCGTTTCTCCGGCACCGACTACATCGCCCACCTCTCGTTCAGGGAGTTCGTGGACGCGACTTGCGCTCGGGACTTCTATGGTCCCGCGATGAAGCTCACCGACATGGATGACGACGTCTTCTTCCGCCCCATCGTGCGCCCCGCGTACATGAGGGACGAGAAGGTCGCCTATGTCGCCTACGAGCGCATGCTCGCCTCCATGCGGAAGATCCGAGCCAAGCTCGTGTCTGCGTACAACCTCGACGAGGACACCGAAGCGATGCTGCACGGATGGAACATCGAGGAGGTCAAGCCCCTCAACTGATCGCTCTCAGGCGTATGCTCCACACGGGGCATACGTTTTCGCCATGGTGCATAGTGACAAGCACCTGCACTTGAAAGGACACTCCCATGCCCGACATCTTCGCCTTCGGCACCCCCAACACGGGATCGGTCTGGCGAGACTACATCGTCGCTATGGCCTGGTACCACACCGAGGAGTACCTCCTCTGGCTCATCCGCAAGGGAAGGACCGGCAAGAATGTGCTGGCGAACCTCGCCATCGCCCTGGAGGACCGTATGGCCCGAAAGGCGATGGCCGGGGAGCGTCACTCGTTCTCGAACGGCATCCTGACCTGGCACAGCCAGTGGGGAGATATCTCTCTCGACCGTCGGTACAAGTACCCGTATGCGATGATGGCATTCTCCCAGACCGTCGTCTTCAAGAGGGTCGCCAAGACCGTCAAGTGACCTCAAGAAGGTCTGTCGCTCTGATTCACACGGATCAGGGTTTTTGCGGAGAAGTGACGGATGGGGCTGGTGGGACTCGACGAGGAGTTCGGGACCTGTTCGCTGTCGGCGTAATGTAACGGTTAGGTAACGGTTTGGTAACGAAACGGCAACGTTACGGATGTGGCTGGTGGGGCTGGTGTGCGTGGAATGTGACAACGCCCGAATGTCAGTGAGGGTTGGCCCACTTTTGTGGGCCGATGGCCCAGTAAAGTGGGCCAGGACTTTTCGTTGGAATTGCAACGAAATCTCGATGTCGTGGCCCACTTTTGAGCATATACCCTATAAAGTTTTTAAAAAGATAGAGTAGTATATATAGTGATCTACGTCACATCTGGGCGTGACGAAGCCTCCGCAACAGCGTATCTTTTCAAAAAAGTTTTTGGCCATTTTCCTCAAAAGTGGGCCAAAACGAGACGAAACGTTGCAATTCCAACGAAAAGTCCTGGCCCACTTTGCGTTACAAACTGGGCCAAAAGTGGGCCAAAAGTGGGTTCACACATAGTCATAATCACACTCCACATCAGAAACGTTGGAATTGCAACGAAAAGTGGCAATTCGCCTCATCCTCCTCAGCGGTCTCACTAGTCACTTCAACGCTGTTTGAGTATGTTCAAGCAAAGTTCATCTAATGACCCTCCGAAAGTTTAACACCAGTATACTCCAGTACACATCGGCCCCAACCGTCCCAAATCTTCATTGACATTCGGTAGTTGGGTCTTAAACACATGGGTCATAGTGAAAGGTACCGCCCTTTTGCCCATCGCAAGGGGCATGCCTTTCGTCTTCGACGGAAAGGAGAATCATGTCGAAGCGCAATCCTGAAGGACTGATCCAGGACGAGATCGTTCGCCACGTCGAACGTCAGCTCGGGGGCATCTGCCTCAAGAACGACGCGACGTCGCGTCAGGGCATCCCCGACCTCACGGTCTTCCTCCCCGGAGGCGTTACCGTCCTCCTCGAGGTGAAGCGGTCCCGTCCCTCCCCCTCCTCCTACAGACCGAATCAGCAGTACTACCTCGACCGCTTCCGGAAGATGCGCCACACGGCGTGGACGGTCTTCCCGGGCAACATCAGCCAGGTCAAGGACAACCTGGCCTTCCTCGCCGAGAAGGACGCAGCGTGATCTTCAACCAGCATCCGAAGCTGGAGGGTCTTCACGCCTTCCTCTCGCCGAGCAAGTACCACTGGATCAATTACGATCCCAGTGCTCTTGTCGAGGCCTTCCGCCGGCACGAGGCCGCCGCTCTTGGCACGAGGCTGCACGCCCTCGCCGCGGAGCACATCCGCCTCGGCATCCGCATGCCCCGGAACAGGGTCACCATCAACGCGTACGTGAACGACGCGATCGGCTTCGGCATGACGCCGGAGCAGCCTCTGTTCTACTCCGTCAACGCGTTCGGGACGGCCGACGCCATCCTCTTCGACGAGAGGGCGTCCCTCCTTCGCGTTCACGACCTCAAGACCGGCGTCACGCCCGCGAGCATCAACCAGCTCCTGGTGTACGCCGCCCTCTTCTCCCTGGAGTACGAGATTCCGCCTTCGGAGTACACCTCCGAGCTCCGGATCTATCAGAATGACGAGATCCTCAAGGTTCGACCGAACCCCGAGGAGATCTCGTCCATCATGGCCACCATCGTCGACTTCGACACCGCCATCGAGAAGATGAAGAGGGGGGACCCCGTCGATGAGTGATCTCGCGCACTCCGGAAGGCCCCACGAGGGCTCCACGCCGCACTCCGGGCGCTACAAGTGGGGTTCCGGCAAGGACCCCTACCAGACGTCCACCGACTTCCTCGCCGAGGTCTCCCGCCTCCAGAAGAAGCTGGGGATGAAGGAGACCGAGGTCGCCGAGGCCCTCGGGATGAACACCACGGAGCTCCGGGCCAGGAAGACCGCCGCCAAGAGCGCCAAGCGGGAGGGGGACGTCGCCAGGGCCCGTCAGATGCGGGAGAAGGGGATGTCCTACTCCGCCATCGCGGAGAAGCTCGGGGTCTCGACCACGACGGCGAAGACCCTCTCCGAGGGCGGCATGCTCGCCAAGAGCGCCAAGACCGAGACCGCCGCCCAGGTGCTCAAGGAGAACATCAAGGAGCACAAGTACATCGAGTACGGGCTCGGCACTGAAATCGCCCTGGACTGCTCGACCACACAGCTCAAGACCGCCGTCCAGATGCTGAAGGACGAGGGGTACGAGTCCCACGAGGTCTTCATCCGCCAGGTCGGAACCGGGAAGAGCAAGTTCACCACTCTCAAGGTGCTCACCCCTCCCGGAACGAAGAAGTCGGAGGTCATGGAGCACATCGGGGAGATCCGTGCGCCCATGGTCCACATCGACACCGGGGGGAAGCTCACCGGCGTCATGCAGAAGCCCACCCCCATCTCCTCGAAGAGGGTGAAGGTGGTCTACGACGAGGACGGCGGCTCCAAGATGGACGGCGTCATCGAGCTCCGTCGGGGCGTTCCCGAGCTCACCATCGCAAACGGCGTGTACGCCCAGGTCCGAATCTCTGTGGATGGGACGCACTACCTCAAGGGCATGGCCGTGTACGCCGACGACCTTCCGAAGGGCGTCGACGTCCGCTTCAACACCAATAAGAAGCGGGGAACGCCAATGACGGGCCCGAAGGACAACACGGTCCTCAAGCCCGCCGACCCCGACAACCCCAGGAACCCCTTCGGCGCCACGGTCACGCAGCGGCAGTACAAGGATCCGAAGACCGGGAAGAGCAAGCTCTCCGCACTGAACTACGTCAGGGAGGAGGGCGACTGGGACGCCTGGTCCCGAACGCTCCCTTCGCAGTACCTCAGCAAGCAGCTCCTCTCCCAGGCGAAGAAGCAGCTCAAGGTCACCAGGGACAAGCAGAGAGCCGAGTTCGACGAGATCATGCGTCTCACGAACCCGGTCATCAAGAAGAAGCTCCTGGAGTCCTTCGCCGATGAGTGCGACGCCAAGGCCGTCTCGTTGCAGGCCGCCCCCTATCCCAGGCAGTCCATTCAGGTCATGCTCCCCGTTCCGAGCATGAAACCCACCGAGGTCTACGCGCCGAACTACAAGCACGGCGAAAGAGTGGCTCTGGTGCGCTACCCGCACGCCGGAACCTTCGAGATCCCGGAGCTCACGGTCAACAACCGCCACAAGAGGGCCATCGCCCGGATCGGGAAGAACGCCAAGGACGCCATCGGGGTCCATCACTCCGTAGCCGAACGACTTTCAGGAGCGGACTTCGATGGGGACTTCGTCCTCGTCGTGCCCAACAACGACGGCAAGGTCCGCTCGACTCCGCCTCTTCGAGGACTCGAGGGGTACGACCCCAAGAGGGCCTACCCCAAGCGGGAGGGCATGAAGGTGATGAAGAAGGGACCGCAGACCCAGATGCAGATGGGTCGCGTCTCGAACCTCATCACCGACATGACCATCCGAGGGGCGACCAAGGCCGAGATCGCCCGGGCGGTTCGACACAGCATGACTGTCATCGACGCCGCCAAGCACGAACTCGACTGGCAGCAGTCCGAGAAGGACAACGACATCGCCGGTCTTCGTAAGAAGTACCAGAGCGGACCCATGGGCGGCGCCGCCACCCTGGTCTCCAGAGCCAAGTCCCCCGTCTACAGGGAGCAGACCAGGGCTCGAAGGGCCAGTGAGGGCGGCGCCATCGACCCGAAGACCGGGGATCTCGTCAGGGTTCCCACCGGAAGGGGGCACTTCGCCAAGATCAAGCGGCCCGATGGGACGTGGGAGACCACCGACAAGTGGATCCCGGAGATGGAGACCATCCCCAAGATGTCCTCCGTCAGGGATGCCCGCTCCCTCTCCTCCGGCACCAGGATGGAAGGGGTCTATGCCGATCACGCCAATGCTCTCAAGCAGATGGCGAGAGATGCGAGACTTGCCTCCCTCCGTGTTGGAAAGCTCCCCCAGTCGAAAGCGGCCAAGGTCAAATACGCCCCCGAGGTCGAATCCCTCAAGGGCAAATTGAAACGGGCCTATGCCGCCAAGCCCAGGGAGCGACAGGCTCAAGTCGTGGCTAATGCTGCTGCTCGTCTTGCGCTCCAGGACAACCCGGAGCTCCGCACCGACAAAGACGCCCGGGCCAAGATGGAAAGGCGGATGCTGGGCGAGGCTCGGGCCAGAACAGGGGCCCGCCGTTATCAGATCGAGATCACTGACAGGGAGTGGAAGGCCATTCAGGAGGGGGCCATCTCCCACAACATGCTCGATGAGATCATCCAGAATACCGATACCGACAGGGTCCGTGCTCTGGCGACGCCCAAAGCCGCCTCCTCTGTCTCAGCCGCTAAGAAGGCCAAGATTCGACTGCTCAAGAATCGGGGCTACACCAACGACGAGATCGCAGAGTCCTGTGGCATGAGTGCCTCATCCGTGGTGCGTCTCATGAAGGACGAGGGTATCTGATGATAGAATGGGCCATCACCACGAAGGACAATCCATACAGTCCTTTCACGCAGTTCGATGATTGGTTTCACTACGACATCCTTGCTGAGTACAATACTTGTGCTTACCTCGCCCGCCTCTGGCAGGGCAGCACGGATGCTAGTGAGTTCGATCAATTCAATTCACTTCAATTGGCGATTGATGAACTCGTTGAACTGTTTCCTGAACTTTACATGAAAGTTCAAGAGACTGATTACGAGTGACAGCGCTTGGAAGGAGGCGCTTGCAGAGGGGGGGAGTACCCTCCAAAAGACACCCCCCCTCTGCAT
>ERZ773042.213-NODE-213-length-44603-cov-8.760550_pt1 | contig 44603 bp, 12 predicted proteins | sample MGYA00511664_ERZ773042 | MGnify/ENA primary metagenome ERZ773042 (study PRJEB29015, sample SAMEA2737984) | human oral metagenome | biome: human oral; feature: human-associated habitat; material: dental | place: China | collected 2036 ... | reverse complement strand
GCAGCTGGCGCTGGGGACGGCGTTCGCGTCTTCGCAGTACGTCGTCGGTCTGCTGTTGGCGGCTCTGATTCTCGTGCCGTTCTTCGGGTCGTCGCCGATGACCGGAGGGTTGATCGAGATCGGTTTCGAAGGCGGTCACGGCACCGCCGCCGGCATGCGCGACGTCATGACCAAGCTCGGATTCAACGAGGGCGCGGACCTGGCAGTTGGTATCGCGACGGTCGGCCTGGTCAGCGGCATCATCGTCGGCATTGCGCTCATCAACTGGGGCGTGCGCAACGGCAAGACCGAGATCCTCAAGAACGATGTCCAGCTCTCGATCGACGAACAGCGCGGGCTGTTCCGCAAGGACGAGTACTACTCCGCCGGGAAGATGACCAGCCGTCCCGCGTCCGTCGAGCCCCTGTCCCTGCACATCGCGATCATGGCGCTGGCGATCCTCATCGGTTGGCTCATCCTCGAAGGCCTCCGCTGGATCGAACGCGCGACCTACGCCTCCATCATGATCGGCGAAAACACTCCCCTGGAGATTTTCTCGTACGTGCCCCTGTTCCCCATGGCGCTGATCGGCGGCGTCATCCTCCAGCTGATCGCGAAGGCGCTGGGCGTCTCCCACGTCATCGACCCGCAGATGATGCTCCGCATCCAAGGCTGGGCCCTTGACTTCCTCGTCATCTCCGCCATCGCCACCGTCTCGATCAAGGCCGTCGGCGAGAACCTCGGGGCGTTCCTCGTCCTTTCGGTGGGTGGCATCGTCATCAACCTGGTTCTGTTCCTGTGGCTGACGCCGCGCGTCATCGGCCGTTTCTGGTTCGAACGCGGCATCGGCGACCTCGGCCAGTCCATGGGCGTCACCGCCACCGGCGTCATCCTCATGCGCATCACCGACCCCGACGCCTCCTCCCCCGCCTTCGAGGCCTTCGGCTACAAGCAGCTCATCTTCGAGCCCTTCTTCGGCGGTGGCCTCGTCACCGCGATGGCCATCCCGATCATCTACCTCACCGGCGTGTGGCCGCTGTTCTTCGTGATGTTGACGATCTTCGTGGTCGCGGTCCTGGTCGGGCTGTTCCACTTCGGCCCCAAGGAGCAACGCGACCGTGAGGCCTGGCTCGCCCAGCAGGCCTAGGCAGACCGGGGCTCCTCAACCTGGACCCTGGCGCTCTCCGCCTCCAGCCATTGCCGGTATTCCTGCGCCGGGGCCCGCGCGACCACAGCGGACCTGCCGGGACCCCGCCTCGCTCGACCAGCCCGTCGATGAACCGGAGCACGGGGGCTTGTTCAGGAATCGACGCCCGTGAAGCGACATGCCTTTTCAGAGGCAAATATGGGGCATCCGTGAACAAGCCTCAGTATTTTGGATATTTTCTACAGCCCTCCCTGGCGTCAGGTTTTGTTTTAAGGAAGCTGTGGCCGGCGCCGTCGACATGTGCCGCCAGGACCGTGAGGGCTCGCGTCAGGACCTCTCGCTCTCGCTCGTTCGCAGCAGACTCGGTCAGCCCGATGGCCTCGACCAGGTCACGTCCAGAGACTGACTCCAGACCCGCGTGAGCGTTGACGGTGTAGAGATCAACGAGTAGCCGCCCATAGTCCTTCGCCAAGTCGTCCAGTTCCGGCTCTTCCGAGTCTTCGTTGAGCCGACGCAGTCGTTCCTCAAGTACGGACAGCCGGGAGATCACCGGGTCCTGGATCACCTCGTCGACCACCCGCTCGACTTCTTCGCTGCCGTATCCGGACGCCAACTCCTCCAATGCCTTGTCAGCAGCTGAGGTGTCGTAGCTCCCCAATCTCCGCAGCGCGGCGAGGTGCCGTGCGAACCTGGGAAGGATGTCGACAGGGGTGTTGTCCCGCAGACATTCGTCGATCACGCGACGTTGACTCTCGATTTCCGCCACCCGGTCCGCCAAGGCCTGATCCAGGTCCAAGAGGATGCGACGGGCACGAGGGCTGGCCGGCGTGTGGATGATGTCGGCGATCTCGTCAAGAGTGAGCGACATCATCGAGAAACGCTTGATGCGCAGCAGGGTGAGCAAGTGGGTCTCGTCGTACACGAGTCCCCTCGTTGTCCGTTCGGGCTCTGGGAGCAGACCGATCTGGTGGTAGTACCTCAAGGTACGGACCGTGATACCCACCAGCTCACTGATCGCCTGCGTACTCCACGTGAGCCCCGTCAAGGCGACCTGCTCCCCCGACCGGTTCGGAGGCAAACCACCGGGCGACTTCTCGTTGCTCAGGTCGTTGATGGACATGTCGACAGCATCCATCGTGCCGCTACGTCAAGGTCAACCTCGTAGTCCAACCTCCGGCGGTAGACTTCGGGCAGCCGCCACAATGGAGACAGGGGGACTCGCAGATGGACTTCTCGATCAAGGACGCTGCCCGCATGGTTGGCCTCACCCCACGCACCCTGCGCTACTACGAGAGCATCGGCCTCCTGCCCAAGGCGGAGCGAACCTCCGGGAACTACCGCCTGTTCAACGTCATGGACATCATCGACCTGATCCGGATCAAGCGGTTGACAGGGCTCGGGTTCGACCTTCAGCATGTGCGTCAGATCATGGACGATCCAACGGGCCCTGAAGCCGCAGCGGCCTTGGACGCGCAAAAACAGCTCCTCGCCCAGCAGATCGATGAGCTCCAGGAAAAGCGGACCAAGATCGAGGAGATCCAGAATGCCCAAGCCCCGCTCGACGTTGCCATCGAATTCGCTGATCTGGAGCACGCCTGGGCCGACGCGCAGTCCGAACTCGACGCCGAGGACCGGTTGAAACTTGAAATCGAACTACTCGCGGCGTTCGCCGACGACCATGATCGGCTCAAGTACGAGACGCTCACCCGAGCTTTCATCGAGAAACATGACGACCCGGGGTTCCGAGAGCTCCGGGAGCTGGATGCACGACTGGAATCCCTTGAACCGGATGCCTCCCCAGAAGAGATCGCGGTGCTGGTCGACGACTATGTCAGGGTCCTTGGCCCGATCCGTGCTCGCTTCGCCCCCATGAGCGAGAAGGCGCTTGCTCTCGCCTCTGCGATGGAGGAGTTCACCTACAACGAGGCCCAGCTCGCCGTGATCACGGGCGCTCGGAAGCGCCTGCAGTCGCAGTACGGTGAGTCCTGATCCCTGCCAAATCCCAAAGTGACGTCACGTCACACTCGGGGCTTGACCTTGACGCTACGTCAGCATCTTGAATCGATTCCAAGAGGTCATCCGGAAAGCAACCTCCGGACCCGAAAAAGAAAGATGCACAATGTTCACGATCATCGTCACGACCAACGCCCCCACCGATACGTCCTTCCTCTGGAATTGGTGGACTTGGGGCTAAACCTTGGCTTCGCAGGACCACACCGCACTCGTTTCGTTCCTCACAGTCGAGGGATGTCACACGCCTCATCCGTGGAACGACTCACAGCCCTGATAGCGGCACCGCCCGCCGCAGTTGGCTTGAAGGACCGAGACCGCACTTAGCTCCCCGTTATCGCTGGCCCAGCTCCAACCGCCCACGTGACACGTCAGAGTTGCCAACGGATCGGAGCACCACCGGAGAAACACAGTCCACAGAACCAACCACACGAACGACGAGAACAACGTTGTTGTTCATCAGGCATCCAACAGCCGGGCACCTGATGAACAACAACGTTGACGTCGAGCAGCAACTCTGAATTCGATCCCCAATCCGGACCTCACACAACGCAGTTTTCAGGCGCTCGCTTCCCTGTGACCTATTCAGATGTTGCCCCGCTCATTTCTGGGTCGAAATGTCGTTTCCTTCACGTGTTCAACCAGCATCCTCACGGTTTGTGCGACCAGAACCGTAGGACCTCGCCACTTCTCAACTTGCTCACCGCCGTCACGTCAAACTGGGCATGAATCGCCGCCAGGTAACCGCCGGGCTTGGATGGGCTCACCTGCAGCCTGTGGCCCGTGCACCGGACCACTACCGTCGCTGAGGCCGAGGGGCGGCTCCTCGGCAGCCAGGCGCAAAGCGATACCAGGCATCCAAGCGATCATCCGGCTCTCCGGACCCCGTCGCCGGCCGGTCACGAGCTCGCGTGATCACTCAGCAACCGGTCCAGAACCTTGGCCGTGCGTGTGACCAACACTCCAAGGGTGCCGTGCGGAGCCCACTGGGAGCAGCCCGTGACCCGGAGTGTCAAGGAGTCCCCGGTGTCGGCGATCTCCAGGCACCAATCGATCTCCCCAGCCACCAACGCCGGCAATGCCTTGTCCAGCCCACCGGGTAGACGAAGCACCGACGAGGTGCCCTCACCGGACAGACGCACCCGACACTGCTCGGGCACCCGGCTGCGGGCCCCACATGCCCGTAGCACAGCGGTCATGACCTCCTCCGCGCCATCGTCACCTACCTCGACGGAGACGAGACCATCGGCATCCTCGATGAGCAACTGACACGGCGGCATGGAACTGAGTGATGCCATGGCCATCCAGTAGGCAAGCCCGGCGTATCCGCCGAACACCTCTGGCGAAGTCCGCAACAGGAGGCGGCCCGCATGGCTCGCGTCCTTCGGCAGCCGGTGGTCACCCCCCACCGGCCCACCCAGCGATTCGAGTGGGTACCGATTGATGGTCAAGGCGCGGTTCCTGCGACGTTCAATGCCGGAGGCGATATCGCTGACCGTGGCCCAGGCGAACAGGTCTCCCATCGTGATCTCATCGGGGTAGCGCTGATTGATCTTGTTGAACACCTTCATCAAGGACAAGGAGTTACCGCCTATCTCGAAGAAGTTGTCCTGGACGCCCACGCTCGCCCGACCGAGGACCCGGCACCACACACCAGCGACGAAGTCCTCGAGCGAGGAACGCGGCGACTCCATTGGCGCGGCCTCCGTCACGACGACGGGGGGCAGGGCCCGTTTGTCCGGCTTTCCGCTGCGGTTGAGCGGAATCTGGGAGATCTGCACGAGATGAGCTGGCACCATGTAGCCGGGTACGCGTGCAGCGAGCTCGGTTCGCAGACGAGCGGCGTCAACGGGGGCGTCGGCGACCACGTAGCCGACCAGTGCGAGCCCATCGGGACCGTCATGGGTGACGACCACCGCGTCCCGGACTTCCGGCACACGACGCAGGGCGTTCTCGACCTCCCCAAGCTCGATCCGGAACCCCCGAATCTTCACCTGATCATCAATCCGACCCGCAAACTCAATGTTCCCATCCGGCAACCACCGCGCCACATCCCCCGACCGATACAACCGACCCGAACCAAACGGATTCGACACAAACTTCGCCGCCGTCAACTCCGGCCGATTCACATACCCCAGAGCCAACCCCTCACCAGCAATACACAACTCACCAAACTCACCCACACCACACAACCGCTCCCCCGACACAATATGCACCTGCGAATTCGGCGTCGGCCGCCCAATCGGCACCCGCGCACCATCACGCAACACAACCCCAGACGCATCCCAAGCAGTGGCCATGACGGTGTTCTCAGTAGGACCATAGGCATTGACATACCGGCTGGAAGAGGACGCTGCCTTGTGCAGAACCTGGGCATTGGCGGCAGATCCACCGGTGGTCAACACTCTGAGACTGAGCCCGTTTGTCTGAAGAAGGTATTGCGGCGGCAGCAATGCGAGAGTCACGCACTTGTCACGGCATTCCGCCTCGAGCTTACCGACGTCGAAGACTGTCTCCTTGTCGATGAGGACGAGGGTGCCACCGCTGAACAACGAAAGGGCCAGTTCCCACACGGAGGCGTCGAAGGTCAGGTTGGCGAACTGCAGGACACGGTCGTTGACGCTCTGGTCGTACAAGGTCCTGAGGTAGTAGATGAAGTTCACCAGTCCGCGGTGCCCGAGCATGACGCCCTTGGGCACTCCGGTGGTTCCGGACGTGTAGATGATGTAGGCGAGGTGACCGGAACCCGGCCGGTGCTCGTCCATGATCTCTCGGCCGACGGCGGGACTTCCTGGTGTGAGCGCTTCGGCAACGTCGATGACAGCGCACCCCTGCGGGAGCGTCCCCTCACGCGCGCAGGCGGAGGCCGCCCGTCTGCCCTGGATCAGCATCACCCGGGCATTGATGTCGTGGGCCATGTACCGGATCCGCTCAGCCGGGTGCTCGACATCGAAGGGCACATAGCAGGCGCCCGCGATCAACGTGCCCATGAGGGCGACAATGGCTTCAGGGCCACGCTCGCACAGGATCCCGACTGCGCTGCCGACGCATACCCCGGCCGCGCGAAGCGATGCGGCGATGCTGAGGCAGCGGGCTTCGAACTCCCGATAGGTGAGACTCTGGTCGCCCCACATGAGGGCGGGACGCTCCGGATACTCGTCGACGATGCCGGTGAACACGTCGACCGCACTGAGCTCGCGCGGGTACTCGACCGAGCACCCATTGAAGGCCTCGACGACCTTCTGTTCCTCGCCCTGCAGCAGGCTACGCAGATCATCGACGCGCTGTTGCTCATCCGTGGCGAGCTGATCGAGCACTGTCAGCACCCGGTCCAGGATGCGCGAGACCTCCGCGGCGGCGTAGCGGCCGGGGTCGTACAGGACGACGAACCTGAGTTCTTCACCAACCTGCTGGACTGTCAGGTTAAGTTCGTAGTTGGTCTGCTCGCGGCTGCTCTCCATTCTCAGTCTGAACCCTTCGTCGCCACGGAAGGCCTCATCGTCGACGAAGTAGTTCTCGAAGGCGTACAGGGTGTGGATGATGGTGTCCCGCCCGGCGAGGCGCTGCACATCAGCGAGCGAACCGTAGTCGTGCTTGCTCGAAGCGATGGCCTGGTCCCGCAGTGACGCGATGAGGCCGTCAACCGTGGCTTCATCGTCGACGCGGACCCGCACCGGAATGGTGTTGATGAACATCCCGACGGTTCGGTCAATGCCGTCGATCGGGGCATCTCGTCCCGAGACGACCTTGCCGAAGACAACGTCGCGCTCGTTGGAGGCCCGCATGAGCACGAGGCCCCACGCCACCTCCACCATGGTGCTCAGGGTGGAGCCGCGACGACCCGAGACTTTGATCAGGCGGTCCGCCAGGGAGCCGGTCGAGTTCCGCCCGAGGCGCACGACCTCGCCGGCGGTCCCGTCGGGGTCCTGCACGGGCGTGATCCGCCCCTGCCCCTCGTATCCGGACAGCAGGTCGCGCCAGTACTCGGTCAGCTCGCCTTGATCGCGTCGCGCCAGCCACGCGACATAGGAGGCGTATGACGGGACCCGGAGGCTCTCGATCTCCGCCTGTCCCCGGACCTCAACAGGCGTCCGACCGTTGGCAAGACTCCTCAGGTGCCGCTTGAACGCGCCGAGCACCGTGGACAGGCACCAGCCGTCCACAATAATGTGGTGGTAGGTCCACGCCAGTCGGAGGCGGTCCGCGCTACCCGCGGCGGGCCGGATGGCGGTGACCCGCAGCAGGGGGGACCGCACCAAATCGAAGCCGCGTTCGACATCGGCCCGCAACAGGCGCGGCAGGTCCTCGCCGGCCTCCACCACGCTGAACTCAATGCGCCGGTCGGTCAGGACCACCTGCCACGGCTGCCCCAGACCCTCGTGGACCACGGCGGTGCGGAGCACGGGATGCTCCAGCGCCAAGGCCTCGAGCGCGGCGGGGACAAGATGCAGCTCTGCCTCCGACAATCCGTCAACGGCAAACACCTGCTGGAGAATGTAGGCGGCCGAGTCGGGGTTATCGAGGGCGTGGAAAAGCATCCCCGATTGCAGTGGCGTCAGCCCGTAGATGTCGTCAACGGCGTCGGCGGTCACACCGAGCAGGTCGAGGATCCTCTCGTGCTCTGCCTGGTGCAGACCAACCGCGCTGCGATCCGCGGCGGTGGGCTCGATGTGCCCTGATGCCACGACGGCGGCACAGTGCCCAGTCAAGTCGCCCAGTCGACGCTCGTACTGTCGTACGAGGCCAACGACGCCGTCAGCACCGAGGACGGTGCCATCGTGTCCGATCTGCAGCCGCACCCGACCGGCGTGGACAAGGACGTTGATGGCGAGGCCGTGGCCGATCTGGTTCGCCCGGGAACTGGACTGACCTGTGGTGTTGAAACCGACTGCTGCGCCGGAAGAGCCCTCTATCTCGCCGAGGTAATTGAAGGCGATGTCGGCCGTCAGGTAACCGAGGCCTCCGGGACGCAGCCCGTATCCGAAACCGGCGTTCGGGACCTTGCGCAGCAGCTCCTTGACGAGGATGAGGGCGCGACGCGGATCGGTTTCACAAGGCAACACGACCGGGTACTCCGTGGTGAACCAGCCGACTGTGCGGTCGATGGGCGGCAACCCGGCTGTCTCCATGCGACCGTGTCCTTCGAGGCGGACGGAGACCTCGGCATTGCCTGTGACATCTCGCACTGCCATTGCCAGCCCGGCCAACAGCAGGTCCTGGGCGTCGGTCCGGTGAGCGGCGCCCGCGGTCCCGAGGATCTGCTGGCTGAGGCCCGCATCGAGTTCCACCTCGAGCACACCCGGCTCGCAGGCGGCCCTGGGGAGCCTCGCCTTGACGGCGCGGGCCTCCACCTCGTTCCAGTGGTCGTGTTCCTCGGCAACGATCCTTTCCCGATTCGCGTCGAGAGCGGCCGCCCACTCGATGAGCGAGGCCGATGGCGGGGGCAGGTCGACACTCTCGTGAGCCTCGGCCCGCCGAACGGCCGCCGTCAGGTCGTCGGCGAGGATGCGCCACGACACCCCGTCGATGACAAGGTGGTGGGCGCACAGCAGCAGCGTCCCGCCGACGGCATCGACAACCCAGGCGGCCTTGAACAGCGGCCCTTCGGCGAGATCCATCGACCTGTGCAGCTTGGCGGCCACGGCACCCAGGGTTCGTGCGCGGGCGTTGACGTCGGTCACGGGGTGGCTCTCAAAGTGGACGGCCGGACCCTCAGCGACGCCACGGATGAGGAGTCCGTTGCCCTCGACCACGGCTCGCAGGGCGTCATGATGCGCCCATACGGCCTCGACGGCCGCACGGACACTCGCCTCCCGGCAGGCACCCAGCTCAATCGTGAGTTCCTGGTTGAAATGAGCCGGTTCTGCGAGATTCCATCCAAAGAAGGCGTCGACGATCGGCAGGCCGTCGACGCGGCCCCGGGCCTCCCCACGGGGCTGGTGTCGCGCTTCACAGGCACGCACATGGCGGGCCACCATGCGAGGGGTGACGTGCTGCATCACGGTTGGCGCGGTCAGTTCATAACCTGTCCTCCGCAGGCGCGAGACGACGCGAATCGCCTTGATCGAGTCGCCGCCCAACTCCAGGAAGCTGTCTGCGGGGCTGACGTGAGACACCCCCAGCACCTCGGCGAATGCCTCGCACACCACGCGTTCCGCCGCCGAGGCGGGTTCCGCAGACGCAGCCTCCTCGCGAGGAGCCGACTTGGGCAGTGCCCCCTTGTCGACCTTACCGTTGCGGTTCAGGGGGATCTGTGGGATCTGGGTGAGCTGCGCTGGCACCATGTAATGGGGCAGCAGATCACCCAGCTGCGCCCGGACAGACGAGAGATCCAGTTCCCGGGCTCCGACGACGAAGCCGCGCAGCTCGACGGCCTCCGCGGAGGTCGCCTCGGCGATCACCACCGCGTCCGTGACTCCGGAAATCCGCTGGAGGGCGTTCTCGACCTCCCCAAGCTCGATCCGGAACCCCCGAATCTTCACCTGATCATCAATCCGACCCGCAAACTCAATGTTCCCATCCGGCAACCACCGCGCCACATCCCCCGACCGATACAACCGACCCGAACCAAACGGATTCGACACAAACTTCGCCGCCGTCAACTCCGGCCGATTCACATACCCCAGAGCCAACCCCTCACCAGCAATACACAACTCACCAAACTCACCCACACCACACAACCGCTCCCCCGACACAATATGCACCTGCGAATTCGGCGTCGGCCGCCCAATCGGCACCCGCGCACCATCACGCAACACAACCCCAGACGCATCCCAGGTGGTGGCCTGCACGGTGTTCTCAGTAGGGCCGTAGGCGTTGACATACCGGCCGCACCCCTGGGCCTTGCGCACAATCGCCGGGGTGGCAGCCGAACCAGCCGTCGACAGCACCCTCAGCCGCAGGGACTCCAACTGCAGGAAATACTGAGGCGGCAGAACTGCGACAGACACGTCCTTGGCGGCCATCAGCGCGGCCAGGGCGTCAGGATCGTAGATGACCTCCTGCGTGGTGCACACCAGACCAGCCCCGCACAACAGCGACAGGGTGACCTCCGAAACGGCAGCGTCGAAACTGAGGTTGGCGAACTGCAGCACACGGTCGGTGTCGTTGATCTCATAGATGTGGTGCTGACAGTTGCGGAAGTTCGCGAGCCCCCGGTGGGTCAGCATGACGCCTTTGGGCACTCCGGTGGTTCCGGACGTGTAGATGATGTACGCCAGATCGGAAGGTGTGCTCCGGTGGCGCAGCTCCCGCCCAGCTGAGCCAGCAAGTCGGATGCCGAGGTCGCCCACGTCGATGACAGGGGTACCGACGGACAACATCCCGTCCTGGCCGCACAACTCGGCAGCGCTGCTGCCGACGACGCAGGCCGCTTTGACTTCACAATCGCTGACCATGTGCCGCAGGCGTCCGGCCGGTTGGGTGACGTCGCAGGGGACGAAGTGATGACCGCCCAGCCAAGCCGCCAGCATGGCGACGATGAGGGCGGGGCCACGATCCCCCATGAGAGCCACTGCGGTGCCGGGACCGACCCCGGCTTCGCGCAGCTCGGCGACGATCGACCAAGCGGCTGCCTCGGTCTGGCGGAAGCTGAGCTCGCCACCGTCCCACAGCAGCGCAGAAGCGTCGGGGTGGTGGTCCACCGCATCCAGGAAGAAGTCGGGCGCGAACTTGCCTCTCGGGAACGCCACCGCCGTGTCGTTGAACGTCGTCAGCAGTTTCTCCCGTTCCCCGGGCAGCAAGGTCGTCAATTCCGAAACGCTGCTTGCCGGGTTCTCCGCAACTTGGTGCAGGACCTCCTCGAGGCGCCGCAGAATGCGTTCGACCTCGGTGGAGGCGAACCGCGAGGGGTCGTGGAGAGCCGTCAGGTTCAGCTCGTTGCCACGCTCCTGGACGGCGAGGCTGAGCGGATAGTTCGTTCGCTCATTCACCCGCTCGAACTTGAGCCGGAGTTCGCCGTCGGGGTCGGTGTCGTCAAACGAGAAGTTCTCGAACGTGTAGAGGGTGCGAACCAGGTCGGGGCGATCCACCCACCGCTGAATGTCGGCGAGGGCGGCGTAGTCGTGCGCCAAGGACGCAGTCGTCTGGGCACGGAGGTCCCGCAGGAGATCGTCAAAGCTCTGCCCGGCGGAGCTGAGAACGCGCACCGGAACTGTGTTGATGAACAGACCCACCACGGTTTCGGCGTCCGCATGGTCGCGGCCGGAGACTATCTTGCCGAAGACGACGTCATCGCACCCGTTGGCGCGCTGGAGCACGAGTCCCCAAGCAGCCTCGACGATGGTGCTGAGGGTGGTGCTGTGTGCGGAGGCGACGCCGGACAGACGCTGGGCGAGCTGCCCGGTGGTGTCGAACTCCACGCGCCCGGTGTCGCCCACCCGGTCGGCGGGTTCGGCCGGGGAGAACTCACCGCATCCCTCGTAGCCCGACAGCAGGTCGCTCCAGTAGGCTCGGGTGGCGGCTAGGTCACGTCCGGCAATGGTCTGTGCGAACTCCCCGAACGAAGGCGCGCCCGTCGCCTCACGCTCCGCGAACGCCCACACATCCTCGGGGGGCTGCCCGTCGGTGAGCATCTGATGGTAGCGGTCAAGGTCACCGAGGATGAGTCCCAAGGACCAGCCATCAAGGATGGCGTGGTGGTAGGTGATCATGAGGTGGTGCCGGCCGTTCGCATCCGCGACAAGGACCGTGCGCAGCAGTGGCTCCCGGGCGATGTCGATTCCGCGAGCCAGCTCGGCTGCGGCGAGTTCGTCGACGCTCATGGGCTGGTCGGCGGTTCGCAGGTCGATGTACGTCAGCTCGAGGCCACGTCCAGAAAGAACCACCTGACGAGGCCGCTCCAGCCCCTCGTGGACCAGCGCCGTACGAAGGGCACAGTGGCGGCGCCCCACGGCTGTCAGGGCGTTGGCGAGTCGCTGCGGGTCGAGGGGATCCTGCAAGCTGTTGACGCCGAAGATGTGCTGGACCACGTAGGCGTTGTCGCCATCGTGGAAGACCATGCCGGCCTGGAGGGGCGTGAGGTCGTAGACATCCTCGATCTCGGACTCCGCTTCGATCGCCCGGCAGGCGCGGAGGCCGGTGACCAGGCGGGTCAGGTCGTCGCGGCTCAGTTCGGCCGCCGAGAAGTCGCTCGGGGTCCGCTCGATTCGGCCCGCGGCCACCAGATCGCAGCCGTGTTGAACGATCGCCGTCAAGGCCGTCCCGAACTCGTCGGCGAGTCGGTGGGCCGTCTTGGGGTCGATGGTAGCGGGCTCGAAGAGCATGCCGAGACGGAAGCGTCCCGCGCGCACGTGGACGTTGAGTGTGGTCCCCGACCACATCCGATTCCGGGTGTCCGCGGACTCCCCGGTGGCGTTGAAGACGATGTCGGTGTCTCGCTCGGAAAGGTCGCCCAGGTAGTTGAAGGACACGTCAGCGGTGAGGCGCGACAGCCCGCCCGGGCGCAGACCGTACCCCAGGCCGTTGGCGGGGACGGCCCGCAGCATCTCCTTGGCCGCAATGACTGCCTCGCCCGGATCGGTCGGGCAAGGCAGGATCGCCGGATAGACGCTCGTGAACCAACCGACGGTGCGATCCACAGGAGGCATGTTCGGCCAGCCGTCGCGGCCGTGTCCCTCCAACCGAATGGCAAGCTCGGGCTGCCCGGTGAGCCGCGCCACCGCTAACCCGAGGGCCGCGACGAGGACGTCGCGCACTTCACCGTGGTGGGCTGTCGCGGCGGTCCGGGCAAGCTCCTCGGTGACTGCCGGGGCGAGGTCGGACTCGAAGTGGAGGACGTCGGCGGCTTGTCCATCGACGGGATGCGGCACCGCGAGTGCAGCGGCGCCAGAGCGCGCGTCAACGGTGTCCCAGTGGGTCGCTTCGGCCACGAGCCACGCTTCTCGGTTCCTTTCCAGCGCGGTCGCCCAGTCAATGAGCGAGGCCGTCCGGGCGGGTAGCGCGATGGACTCACCGCGCTTGAGCTGGGCGAGCGCACTGAGAAGGTCGTCGACGAGGATCCGCCACGAGACCCCGTCGATGACGAGATGATGCGCGCACATGACGAGCTGACCGCCGCCCGGAGACAGCACCAGCGCTGCGTGGAACAGCGGCCCCTCAGACAGATTCATGCTTCCATGGGCACGGTTGGCACAGTCTGTCAGTGCCAAGGCACGGTGCTCCTCGGAGTCAACCGTGACTGCCTCGAAGCCGAACCGCGCTGCCGCATCGGGCTCAGGCAGCCACAGGACGTCGTCGCGCACGACGGATCGGAGGGCGTCGTGCTGCTCCCACAAGGCGTCAAGGGCCTGTTCGACCTCGGCGCGAGAGTGCTCCCCGACGGGCACGACAACATCTTGGTTGAAGTGGGCCGGCGCAGGCAGGTGGAGCCGGAAGAACTCGTCCAGAATCGGGACAGGTCCGACCCGTCCCACGGACCGCTCGAATCGTTGGGTCGTGGCCTGCGTCGTGGTGAGCGCGGCGATGCCACGTGGCGTACAGCCCCGCATGACGGCGCTGACGGTGAGGCCGTGACCGGTTTGACGCATCTTGGCGACCACCCTGATCGCCTTGATGGAGTCGCCGCCGAGCGCGAAGAAGTCATCGTTGACACCGACCTCGTCAAGCCCGAGGACCTCCGCCACGGCCATGCACGCCGCCTCCTCGGCCGGGGTCTCGGGGCCCTGGCGGGTCCCGGTGACGGGCTGGACCATCTCGGGCAGCGCCCTGAGGTCAGCCTTGCCGTTGCGGGTCAGCGGCACCTGAGGGATCTGCATCAGGTAGGTGGGGATCATGTATCCGGGGAGGAACTCTGCCAGCGTCGTCCGCACCGCCGCGACGTCCAGAGGCTCATCGGCAACGAGGTAGCCAGCCAGGGCGGTCGTAAGGTTCGGCTCCCGGCGCGCAACGACGATCGCGTCGCGAACGTGAGGGAGCTGCTGGAGCGCGGCGGCCACCTCGTTGGGCTCAATCCGGAAGCCTCGGACCTTCACCTGCTCGTCCCGACGGCCCAGGAAGTCGAGCGTCCCGTCGGGCAACCACCGCACGAGGTCACCGGTACGGTAGAGGCGTCCCGTTCCGTACGGGTTCGAGATGAACCGCTCCGCCGTCAGCTCAGGGTTGTTGAGGTAACCGAGGGACACGCCATCACCACCGGTGACGAGCTCCCCCACCTCTCCGATGCCGCACACACGGGTGCCGTCGAGAACGTGACACGTCGTGTTCGAGATGGGGCGTCCGATCGGAATATCCCGGCAGCCTCGCGGAATTGGATGGGTGGTGGTGAAGGTTGTGTTCTCCGTCGGGCCATAACCATTGATGACCAGGACATCCGGGTTGGCCGCGTACAGCATCGCGACATGCTCGGGTGAGAGCTTCTCGCCGCCCGACCAGATCCTGGTCACCCCGTCGAGGGCATTGGGCTCCAGGGACACGATCTGATTGAACAGGGAGGCGGTGAGCCACATGGCCGTGACCCCGTGACGTCGTACGAGCCGGCGAAGCCGCTCAGGGGTGAGGATGTCCTCACGGTCAGCCGCATGGACGAGGGTGCCACCGTTGAGCCACATCCCCCAGATCTCAAGCGTTGAGGCGTCGAAGCTCAGAGCCCCGGTCTGGAGCATGACGTCGTCGGGACCAAACCGCAGACTCTCGTTGCCAACGACGAGCCGCGCCACGGCCCGGTGGGCGATGAGGCTGCCCTTCGGGCGGCCAGTGGTCCCGGAGGTGTACATCACATAGACGGGATCGCCGCCGGACGGCCCGAGGTCCGGGGCCGAGGCGATCGGCAAGCGCCCGTCGATGGCGTCCTCAATGGCCACCGCGGCGGCCCCTGCCGGGAGCATCCCGGCCGTGGCGGCCAGCGCGCGCGCCTCAGAGCCGCCCGTGAGAACCACTCGTGCAGCCGAGTCGGCAAGCACGAACTGGGTGCGCGCAGGAGGGGACTCGACGTCAAGGGGTACGTACACGGCTCCGGCCATGACGATACCCAGCAACCCGATGAACAGTTCCGCGCTGGATGGGGCGAGCAGGCCGACGCAGTCGCCGGTGCGCACCCCAAGGCCCCACAAGGTGGCGGCCACTCGTGATGCCTGCTCGGCCAACTGGGCGTAGCTGAGCTGCGCCTCGGGGCCCGCCAGGGCGATGGCGTCAGGAGTCCGCTGGGCCTGTACCGCGAACAGTTCGCCGACCGACGCGTCACGCGGATAGTCGGTGGACGTGGCGTTGAACTGCCGGGTCACGCACTCCAGTTCCCCGGCAAGCAGGGTGCTCACCCGATCGACGGGGCGTCGGGGCTCGGCGGTCATCTGCTCCAACACCCTGACGAGGCGGTCGATGATTCGCGAGACGTCTTCGTACGCGTACCGTCCAGCGTCGAAGAGGATGCCGATTCCGAGCTCGTCGCCCAGGTATTCCACGGTGAGGGTGAGGTCGTAATTCGTCTGCTCCTGGGCGGCGACGAACTCAAGGCGCGGGAATTGAGCGGTCTCCTCCCCCACGAAGTAGTTCTCGAACGCGTAGAGCGTGTTTATCGAGATGTCGCCGCCGGCCCGGAGCACCGTGACCAAGGGGCAGTGGTCGTGGCCGGTGGCGTCGATGGCCTGCTTTTGTGTCTCACGCATCAGCTCGGCGAGGGTGCCAGCACCTCCCACCCGGACCCGGGTGGGGACCGTGTTGATGAACAGACCGAGCGTCTGCTCGACTCCGGGGAGCGCGACGTCACGGCCGGAGACAACCTTGCCGAAGACGACGTCGTCACTGCCGGTCAGGTGCGCCACCACGATGCCCCACGCTGCCTCGACCACGCTGCTCACGGTGACCTGGTGCGCTGCTGCGGTATGCGCGACCGCCTTGCCGAGGGCACCCTGGGTGACGCTCTCGACTCGGCCGGCTTCACCGAGGGCGCCCTGCGGTGCGTCGCTCGGGAGCACCCGGTCGCTGCCCCGGTAGCCGTCGAGGATGCGTGCCCAGTGGGCGTCAAGCTCCACGGCGTCACGGTCGCCCAGTTCATGGACGTAGTCCTGCCAGGACGCGGCCCGGCCACGTTCGGCGAGGTGGCTCTCCCGTACGAGAGCGAAGCTCTGGCGGCCCAGACGCTCGTGGAGATCGGCGAACTGCCGGCACAGCTCCGCCATCGACCACCCGTCAAGAATGATGTGGTGGTTGGTGAAGACGACGCGTTGCGCCGAGTCGGACAGGTGGAACACATCGCAGCGGATGAGGGGATCGGCGCTCAGGTCGAAGAGTCGGTCAAGTTGGGCGGCATTCTCCCTGGCCATGCGCTCGGCCTGTTCCTCGGCGGGGAGGTGACGCAGGTCAATGACCCGGGTTTCGACGCGCCGATCCGTGAGGATGACCTGATGGGGCCTACGGAGGTTTTCCCACACAATCGCGGCGCGCAGCAGAGGGTTGCCCTCGGAGATGAGCTCGAGCACCTGTCGGACGCGCCGGGCGTCAGGGGCGGCAGCGAAGTCGTAGCTCGCCTGAACGCTGTAACTGGTGGCCGTCTCGTTGCTGAGCCGTTCGAACAGGAGTCCCTCCTGGAGCGGGGTGCACACGGTGATCGTGTCGATGCGGGCACCGTGGAGCGCTGCCACGATCGCCTGGAACTCGGGCAAGGTGAGATCGGCCTCGGGATGGTCGGCCGGAACGGTGACCCGGCCTCGCCACTGGTCAACGTGCCCGGCGAGCCAGACCATCTCGGCCTGCACCGCCCGCACGAACGAGACAAGGGCCGCCTGATCGGCGAACTCGGACCGCACTCGCGTCTGGATCTCAAGCTGGCCATCGTTGAACATGGCGTCGACGCTGACCAGGGCCGGGTCGAGGTTCTCCGGGGCGCTTGGCTGCCCGTAGGGGTTGAGAGACCGCTGATCGTCGCCGGAGACGTCGCCCATGTAGTTGAACGCCAACCACATCGACCCAGCACCCTCGGCCCCGACAAGCCCCCAAGTCATGCCATGGGAGGGGACGGACAGGAGTTCTTGCCGGGACAGGAGAAGCTGCTCGACGCGGTCCTCGCACGTGTCGAGCGCCACCGGGTAGCGGGACGTGAACCACCCGACGGCGCCAGTAGCGTCGGGCAGACCGTCCAGATGATCACGGCCGTGGCCCTCCATCCGGACGCCAACGCGCTCAACGTGCCACACGCGCCTCGCCGCGCCAGCCACCGCGGCCAGCAGGACCTGTTCCAGGTCCGGATCGCCGACGCCACGACGCGCCGCAACGAGGCGTTCGATGACATCGCGTGGGAGAAGCATGTCGGCACGCAGCAGTCGGGGTGCAGTAGAGGTGGACGCGAGCTCTGGCCGTGGAGGCAGGTTCGCGGCCGTTCGGGCCCAGTGGGCTCGGTCGAGCGCCGTGGGTTCGACCGACTCGAGGGCACACGCCCACTGCCGGAACGTGACCTGCTCGGGGGACAGAACCACCGGCGCACCCTGTCTGGCAAGATCCAGCGCTTCCTTGAGGGAGTTTCGAATGGCCCGCCAGGACAAGGCGTCGATGACGAGGTGATGCGCACAGACCAGCAGTTCCGCGCCCTTGTCGCCCCTCAGCACCGCTCCCCAGGTCAAAGGACCGGAGGCGAGATCCGTGGCGCGGCAGAGCTCGTCCGCCCGGCGCCCGGCCTCCTCCTTGAACTCGTGCGGCTGGAGACCTTGGAGGGCCCAGTGATGCAGATCATTGGGTGCAGGGTTGGCCGGAACGACGAGGCGGCCGTCACGAACATGCCCGGACAGGATGAGATGACGGCCGAGCGCCGCCGCCCAGGCTGCCGGAAGCAGCGGAAGGTCGGCTTCGGGCACGGGGAAGGCCATTGACTGATGGTGGTGTTGCGGTTGCGGCAACGCCCGACTGAAGAAGTCCGCGACAATCGCAGTGGCAGGCACATCTCCGGTGGCCGGCGCCAGCGCGGCCGGGCGTTGCACATCCGGGCGTGCAACGACGGCCATCCGCGCCGCCGTCTGACTGGCCATGATGTCCCTGACGCTGATCCTCAGGCCGCGACGAGCGAGGGCTGAGACAACAAGAATGGCCTTGATGGAGTCACCGCCGACCTCGAAGAAGTTCGCCAGGACTCCGATCGGTGAGCGTCCGAGGGCTTCCTCCAGAGCCGCCACGACCACAGCCTCAACCTCAGAGCGCGGGCTGGTCGTGTCAGCCTCGCACCGGGCAGAGGGTGCCGGCAGTGCCTTCCGGTCGAGCTTTCCGTTGCATGTGAGGGGCAACTCGGCGAGCCGCATGAACACCGAGGGGACCATGTAGTGCGGGAGACGTTCCCCAAGCCAGGCCCGCAGTTCATCCTCGTCGATGTGGTCGTCGGCGGTGTAGTAGCCGACGAGGACCTGCTCACCCGCGGCGGGGTTCAGAACGGTGGCGGCCGCCCCGAGGATCCCAGGGGCGCCGTCGATGGCCCTCTCGATCTCCTCCAGTTCGATGCGGTAGCCGTGCAGCTTGACCTGCGCGTCCATCCGGCCGTGGCAGTCGATCTCCCCTGACGGGAGCACGCGGCCCAGGTCGCCGGTCCGGTAATAGCGCCCAGAACCCGGTCCGAAGGGGTCGGTGACGAACTTCTCTGCCGTCAGTTCAGGTCGGTTGAGGTAGCCCCGCGCCACACCACGGCCGCCGATCCAGATCTCGCCCAGCAGTCCCGTGGCAAGACGTCGACCACCCTTGACGACAGCGATGTCTACCCCATCGAAGGGGCGGCCGACGGTGAGCCGCCGAAGCTGCTGCCCCGCGTAGCTCGTGTAGGTGGCGTCGATGGTTGCCTCGGTGGGACCGTACATGTTGTAGACGATGGCCCCGGTGAGGGCGAACACGTCCTGCGCCAGCGCGAGGTCGAGTGATTCGCCGCCGACGAGGATCCCTTTGAGGCGCGGAACCTCACCGCGGTCAGACATGACAGAGCGCACGGCACGCAGATACGAGGGCGTGCAGTCGAAGGCATCAATCCGCTCGGCGGAGAGCAGCCTGGCGAAGGCGGCGACATCGTCGCGTTCATTCTCAGCGATGACACGGACGTGGCGCCCAGTCAGGAGAGCCCCGAAGCTCGTCTTCATGGACATGTCGAATGCAAAGGAGGAGACAAGCGCGAGCCGATGCGACCCCGAGTCCTCCCAAATGGGGGTGAGGCAGTGCTGGATGAAGTTCACCAACGACCCGCCTTCGATCAGCACCCCCTTTGGCTTGCCTGTGGTGCCGGAGGTGTAGATGCAGTAGGAGAGGCGCGCCGGGTCATCGGGGACGCCATGGATGGGCTGGTAGATCGCATCCCTGGAGGGGACGGTCGAAGACACCGTCTCAACGTGAACCCCATCGGCCCACTGCGGGCTCGCTGGCGCCCAGTGCTCGATCGTCGGTTCGCCGCACAACACGACGGCGCGCGCCGCGGTGTCTCTTACTATGAACCGTACCCGAGCGGTGGGATTACCAGCCTCCACCGGGACGAACACAGCCCCGATCTTCACCACGGCCAGCTCAGCGGCCAGCATCTCGACGCAACGGCTCGCCACGACGACGACGAAGTCGCCGACCGACACCCCCGCCGCGGTGAGGCGGTGGGCGAGGGCATCGGTCCAGCGGTCGAGTTCCGCATAGGTCCAGGTGCGTTGCGCGTTCGAGATCGCGGGGGAGTCGGCGGCCCCGGAAACGGCCTCCCGGAAGAGCTGCAGCGGGGTAACGAGCGGGGTAACGGTCCCAACGGAGGTGGAGTACATCACGGTCCTATCAGGAGATTGAGGTCGGGAGGGCGTCGGCGCATGTCCCGAGTTCAAGCGGCTGGCCGGGCTCGAGATCGATGTCTGCAACGAGCGAGTCGACCTGCGCGGGTAGATGGGTGAGGATGGCCTTGAGGTAGGTGAGCAGTAGTTCGGCGGTCTCATCTGCCAGCACGGCTGAGCGGTATTCGATGCCGATCTCGTGGCCGGCAGGGCCTGTGGTCACGGTGAACTCGAGATCGAACTTGGCGCCTCGCCCTTGGGGCACGCGGAGCATCGCATCCTGGCCGTCGAAGTCAGGCACGCTCGGCGCCTGATTGAAGGCGAGCAGGACCTGTACCAGTGGCTGCCCCGGGGGCAGTCCGCGGCCGACAAGATCGCTGACCACCGCGTCGTACGGATAGTCCTGATGGGCATAGGCGGCAATAGCCCGGTCTCGGACGTCCTCAAGGAGGTCACCGACCACCACGTCATCGGAGGGATTCGTCCGCATGGCCAAGGTGTTGACGCACATCCCGACGACCTCCTCGAGTTCCGCGCTGCGCCGCCCATCGCTCGGAACCCCGATGATGATGTCGTCGCTCATGGTGAACTTCTGCAAGAGGATGGAGACCGCAGTCAGGTAGGTGTGGAAGAGCGTTGCCTGCCGGCTCCGGGCAAGGGTGGTGAGCCCCTGCGCGATATGGGGCGCGAGCAGGGTTCGGATGGTGGACAGCTCGTCGAGATCAGCGGGGGCGGCGGCGTCGGTGGGGATGTCCAGTGGCTGCGGACACCGCGCGTACATCTCGGACCAGTAGAGACGCTGCGCCTCGAGGTCGACCCCGTCGAGGTATCGTCGGTAGGCCTCGTAGCCGGGGGCGGGGGGCAATTCCTGGCCCGCGTATGCGGAGCCCAGGTCGGCCAGCAGAATCTTGAGGCTCCAGCCGTCGAACGCGATGTGGTGCACGTCGAGCAACAGCAGGTCGGCGGCAGTGCCCTGGATCAGACGGGCGCGCAGCAAGGGCGGGGTGGCGAGGTCGAAAGGCCGGGTGAAATCGGAGACGAGCGTCTCAAAGTCGCACCCGTCACCGGATGTGATCTCAAGGTCGATGCTGGCGTGGGTGACCTCCTGAACCAGGCCAGTCGGTTCGGCACGGAAGCTGGTCCGCAGCGCCGAGTGCCGGGCGACCAGGCCGCGAAGGGCCTTCTCGAGTCGCTCCGGGTCGAGCCTTCCGGCTACTTCGAGGCCGAAGGGCACGTTGTAGGCGAGCGAGTCCGGGTCCTGGAACTGGGCCAGGTACACCCGGGCGGCGGCCGGGGTCATGGCGGCGGCGGCAGGTTCGTCGGTCACGTCGGGAGTTGCCCCCTCAGCGTGCGCCTCGGCGAGGATCGCCAAACAGCCCGGCGTGTTCGAACGCAACACATCGGTGACGGTGACGTGGACCTGCTGCCTGCGGAGATTGTTGACCAGGCGCATCGCCCGGATCGAGTCGCCGCCCAACTCGAAGAAGTCGTCGTCGACGCCCACCTGTTCCAGTCCGAGGACCTCGGCGAAGGCCTCGCACAGCGTCTGCTCGATTGGCGTCGCGGGGGCGGCGGAGTCGGTGCGCGCCGCCACCTCGATGCACGGCATCGCCTTCCGATCAACCTTGCCGTTGCGATTCAGGGGCAGGGCCTCGAGTTGAAGGAAGTGCGACGGCACCATGTAGTGGGGGACGATCGCTGCGAGTTCCTGCCGCACGACAGTCATCTCGAGCGGCACATCGGCCACCAGGTAGGCGCTGAGGGACAGGGTGAGGTTGGCCTCCGCCTGCGCCAGGACGACCGCGTTGCGGATGTAGGGGAGCTGCTCGAGCGCGGTCTCGATCTCGCCGAGTTCAACGCGGAACCCGCGCACCTTCACCTGGTCGTCACGACGGCCCAGGAACTCCACGGTGCCGTCCGGCCGCCAGCGGCCGAGATCCCCGGAGCGGTACATACGTCCCGGGCCGAAGGGGTTGGGCACGAACCGCTCCGCGGTGAGGTCCGGGCGGTTGAGGTACCCCAACGCCACCCCGTCGCCGCCCATGCACAGCTCCCCGATCTCCCCGATCCCACACAACCGGTCGCCGTCCATGACGTAGATCTGACTGTTCGTGATCGGGGTGCCGATCGGGATGGTTGTGAAGTCACGGGGAACAACGTATGTGGCGGAGAAGGTGGTGTTCTCCGTCGGCCCGTAGCCGTTGACGACAACCACCTCGTCGTTGACCCGGTACAGGCGCGCCACGTGCTCGGGCGAGATGCGCTCACCGCCGGTGCTGAGCCAGGTCAGGCCTTCGAGGCACTCGGGAGCCATGTCGACGAGCTGGTTGAACAGGGAGGTTGTCAAGAACATCTTGTTGACGCGCTCGCCGCAGATCAGGGCAGCCAACGAGGAGGGGGCGAGGATCTGGGAGCGGCTCGTGGGAACGACAACGGTGCCACCGTTGAGCCACATCCCCCAGATTTCGAGGGTGGAGGCATCAAACGCCAACGACCCCGCCTGGAGCATGACGTCGCCCGGCTCCATCGGCTGAGCGAGGCTGTTGACGACGAGACGCATCACTGAACGGTGCTGGATGATGGTGCCCTTGGGCTGCCCGGTGGTGCCCGACGTGTAGAGGACATACAGCTCCGAGTCACCATCAAGCTCCTGCTCAGGCGGCTCGCACTCAATCGGTGGGGCGTCGAGAACCGCCGCAAGGTTGATGACATGGCAGTTTTCGGGACGACACCCGGGGGATGCGAGCAGCTCGTCAGCGCGCTGCCCGAAGGCCAGGACGACGCTGGCCTTGCAGTCGGCGAGGATGAATCCGGTACGGGCCGCAGGGGCGTCGATCTCAAGCGGAACGTAGCTGGCACCGGCCTTGACGACGCCGAGCAGGCCGGCGAACAGCTCCCGGCCCGGATCGGCCAGGATGGCGACCCGGTCGCCGATGCCGACGTCAGCGCCCCACAGGGCGCGGGCAACACGATCGGCGAGGTCATTGAGCTCGGCGTAGCTGATGCGCTCCACCCCACAAACGAGCGCGGTCCGGCGCGGGTCGTCGGCGAGGATCTGCTCGAACCGTTCCGGCAGTGAACTATCGCGCGGGTACTCGCGGGCGGTGGCGTTGAAGTTCCCAAGGATGCGTTCGCCTTCACCGTCGGTCAGCGTCGACAGGCTGGTCACGAGCGCCCGGGGTTCAGCCGTGAACTGCTCAAGGAGCAGGGACATCCGGGTCAGAAGGCGGGTGATCTCGGCAGCGGCATGAACATCGGCGTCGTAGAGCAACTCCAGAACCAGCCCGTCGTCGCTGGTCGAGGTGAGGAGGTTGAGCGGATAGCCAGTCTTCTCCCGGGATTGCCCGATGTCCAGGGTCAGGGCACCGCCGGCAGAGCAGACCTGCGCCACCTGGACCTGCTGCGCATACAGGGTTTGCACGAGATGGGGCTGCTTCGTCGCCCGCTGAATCCGGGCGAGGGATGTGCGGTCGAAGCGGCTGGAGGCGAGGGCCTGGTCGCGCAGCTCGGTGAGCAGCTCGCCAACAGTGGTGGTGGGGGTGCACCGCACCCGGACAGGCACGGTGTTGGCAAGCAGTCCGACGACCGTATCGGCGCCCTCGGCCGCGACGTCGCGACCGGAGACGACCTTGCCGAAAACCACGTCCTGGCTGCCGGTGGCACGCATGAGGATCAATCCCCACGCGGCCTCCACCAGACCGCTGAGGGTCATGGCGTGGCTGATGGCCAGGCGACTGAGCCGGTCGGTGAGGCCCCGCCCCAGCGCCAGGCGCTGGCGGCCGGTGCCCTGACCATCGGCCGGCTCGACGGGGAGGATGCCGCTGTTGCCCTCGTAGCCGCTGAGTAGCTCGCACCAGTAGTCCTCGACGCCGTCGTCACCGCGCTGCTGAAGGTGGGTGAGGACGGAGGCGAGGTCAGGAGCCGCCCGACGCGCCGCGTCCAGGACCTCCGCGGGGGGCTGGCCAGCGGCCAGGTTCTCGTAGGCCGTGACGAAGTCCTCGAAGATGGCGCCCATGCACCAGGCGTCGATGACGATGTGATGGAAGGTCCACAGCATCGTCACACCAGTCTCGCGCGGCAGGACCGTGACGCGCACGAGTGGATCAGTCGCGAGGTCGAATCCGCGGTCCGCGTCGCTCTCCAGCAGAGCGTCCAGGGCGCCGAGTGCCTCGCTGGGGTGGGCCTCTTCGACGTGGCAGGTTCGCTCTGCAAGCACCACCTGGCGGGGCCGGGGCAGACCGGCTGAAACGATTGCGGTTCGGAGGGCGGAGTGGCGGGCCATGACAGCCCGTAGGGCGTCGCGCACGTGGCACACGTCGACGTCACCAGCGGGCATGTGTGCGTCGACCACCTGCTGCAGCACATAAGCGCCAGAGCAGGGGTTCTGCTGGGCTTCGAGGAGGATCGCCTCCTGCAAGGGGGAGAGGTCGTGGATGTCCTCGATGCCGTCGACGTCCAGGATCTGACCGGATTGGGACAGCTGCCCCACGATGCGCTCCACCTCGTCGGCTGTCAGGCCGGAGGCACTGAAGTCTGACGGGGTGCGCACTGTGAGTCCGAGTTCGAGGCAGTCACGGCAGTGGGCCGCGATTTCCGTCAAAGCGTTCTCGTAGGCTTCCGCCAGGGCAGCTGCCTGTACCTCGTCGATGACCTCGGTGTCGAAATCGAACTCGACGTGGACGAGGTGCGACCGCACGGTCACCAGCACCCGGAGCCCCGGTGCAAATCGGTTCTCGAGGGCGCAGCGCAGGCCTGTCTCGTTCATTCGCACGGCCCCGAAGTCATCGTCCTGGCCGGCCTCGGCCACCTCGCCAAGGTAGTTGAAGGTGACGATGGCTTCGATCCCCGAGAAACCCTTCGGCCTCAGGCCGTACCCGAAGCCCTTTCGGGGTACGCCCCGCAACGATTCCTTGGACGCCACGATGGCCTCCCGGGGCTCCCCGCAGCAGGGCAGGACCAACGGGTACTCGGCGGTGAACCAACCGACGGTCCTGTCGACCAAGGGCATCCCGTCCAGCCCGGTGCGTCCGTGGGTCTCGAGCCGGACCGCCACTTCCTCCTGCCCCGTCCGGGCAGCGACGGCCGAGCCGAACGCCCCCAACAACAAGTCCAGCGGCTCCGCGTGGTATGCGCGGCCTCCCCCACGCAGCAGCAAAGTGCTGAGTGTCCGGTCGAGGCTGAACTCGATCCGCGCGACGCCGGACCCGGCACCGGCCGCAACTTGCAACTGCGCCCCATCGGCGCGGCTCTCGACGACATCCCAGTAGCCGGATTCACGCGCGTCGATCCGAACGCGTGCCTGCTTGAGGGCGTGTGCCCACTCGACGAGCGATGCGGTTTTCTCGGGCAGGGAGATCTCACGCCCCTGTTGGGCTTGCCAGATGCACGTGAGGATGTCTTCGGCCAGGACTCGCCACGAAACGCCGTCGACGACCAGGTGGTGGATGCAAATGAACAGGGAGCCCCCGCGTGGGCTCTGCACCAGGGCCGCCTTGACGAGGGGGCCGCTGGCCAGGTCGATCGAGCGCTGGAGTCGTTCGGCGATCGCGAGCAGGGCCGGCCGCCGCTCGGCATCCTCGGACACCCGGTAGATTTCGAACCCGTAAGGCTCGGCCCCCGCAACGTCTCGGATGATGAGGGCGTCGCCGCACACCACCGACCGCAGTGCGTCGTGGTGGGACCACACGGCGTCAAGGGACTGGCGGATGACATCGGCCGTCGTCTGCCCGACCTCAAGAACGATGTCTTGGTTGAAGTGAGATGGTTCTGCCAGCGCCTTGGCAAAGAACTCCTCGGCGATGGGCATCCCGCGGACCTCGCCGGTAACTTCACCCTGCTCGTGAGGGTTCTCGGCGCGCAACCGTGTCCCTCGCGCGATGCGCCGGGGTGTGCCCCCGCCAAGGACGGTGCCGACGTTGAGGTCGTAGCCGGCAGAGCGCATCTTCGACACCAGGCGGATGGCCTTGATGGAGTCACCGCCGAGCTCAAAGAAGTTGGCACCGGGCGACACGGCGTCGAGTCCCAGGACCTCCGCCAGCGCGACGCACACCTGATGCTCGACGCCTGAGGACTCCGTCGGCTCCCCCGCCGCGGGGTCGCTGGGGACCGTGACTGCGGGCAGGGCCCGCAGGTCAGGCTTGCCGTGTCTGGTCAGGGGGATCTCGTCCATCTGAACCACGTGCGCCGGGATCATGTATCGCGGCAGCAGTTCAGCGAGTTGGTCACGCATGGCGGTCGGGTTGAGATGGGACTCGCCGACGACGTAGCCGACCATCTCCAGCTCGCCAACGTGATCCGTACACGTGGTGACGACGACATCGCGGACGCCATCGAGTTGGCGCAGCGCGCTCTCGACCTCGCCGAGTTCCACCCTGAAGCCGCGGACCTTGACCTGGTTGTCGAGTCGGCCGCAGAAGTCGAGGCTTCCATCCGGGAGCCAACGGGCGACATCACCTGTGCGGTACATCATCCCCTCGCCAAAGGGATTGGGCACGAACTTTTCGGCGTTGAGTTCGGGGCGGTTGAGATAGCCACGAGCCACACACGCTCCTGCCACGCACAGTTCGCCCGGCTCGCCGACGCCGCAGACGCGAGAGCCGTTCAGCACGTACACCTGCGAGTTGGCAGTGGGCCAACCGATGGGGATCCGCTCAGCGGGATCCATGGGAGTACCCGGCGCCTCCCAGACGCTGATCTGGACCGTGTTCTCGGTCGGCCCGTATGCGTTGATGTAACGCTCACAAGTTCGTAACGCCTTGTTGACGACATTGGCGCTCGACGCGGAACCGGCCGTGGTGAGCACCCTCAGGCGCAGGTTGCCGGTGGTGAGGAAGTACTGGGGAGGCAGCGCCGCCAGGGTGACGCCCAGTCGCTCGGCGAGCTGCTCGAGACGTTCCACGTCGTGGATGGTGTCCTGGTCGACGACGACGAGCCCCGCCCCGCACAGCAGTGACAGTGTGAGCTCCCACACGGAGGCGTCGAAGGTGGGAGCCGCGAACTGCAGGACCCGATCGGTGGCGGTGACGCCGTAGATCTGGAGCAGCACGTGTCGCAGATTCACCAACCCGCGGTGGTGGAGTGCAACCCCTTTGGGTTGCCCGGTGGTGCCGGAGGTGTAGATGACATAGGCCAGGTCGTCGGGCTTTGGGAGCGTGGCTTCATGCAGCTCCGGAGCTGCACCGGTACAGGCGTCATCGTCGAGGGACAGGCTCACGCATCCCGCGGGAAGGGTTCCCGGGTGCGCGGCGATTTGAGCGGCCTCCCAACCCGCTGTGAGCATCGCCCGCAGCCCGCAGTCGACGGCCATGTGTTCGATCCGTTCGCGCGGGTGCCCCACGTCAAACGGGACGAAGTGATTGCCGCTCAGCAGGGCCGCCATCATCCCGATGATCAGGGCGGGACCACGCTCCCCCATGACGCCGACGGCTGACCTCCTGGGGATTCCCGCGCGGTGCAGCCGAGCGGCAACCGACAGTGCCTGAGCCCGCAGGTCGCCATACGTGAGCGAACCGTCCTCCCATACCAGCGCGGCCCGCTCGGGATGTGCCTCCGCTTCAGCCAGGAAGAGTTCGGCAGCGGTTCCGCCACCGCTGAAGGTCTGGGCGTTGGCGTTGAAGTCCTCGAGGACGAGACGCTCCTCCTCAGGGGTGAGGGTGGCAACCTCGGTGACGGGGCTGCTGGGATCCGCAACGAACTGCTCAAGGACACGCAGGACGCGACCGAGCAGACGCTGTGCCTCCGCCTGGGCGTAGACGCCCCTGTCGCGGATCAGCTCGAGAACGATCCCGTCGGCGGTTGTCCGGCCTATGAGATTGAGCGGGAAGCTCGTACGACGGTGATCATGGCAAAGACTCAGGCTGGTGCCACGTTCGCTGGTCAGTGCGGCCTGCCAGTCCTTGGTCTCGTGGGCGAACAGCGCACGGACGAGGCCCTCGGAATGGCCTGAAATCCCCTGGATCTGCCCCAGTGAGGCATGACGGTGAGGTGCGGAGGCCGCATGCTGATCGCGGACCTGGCGGATCAGACCGGCGACGGTGAGCGTTGGGGTGACGGTGATCCGTGACGGCACCACGTTGATGTACAGACCGACGGCTTTGGCGCCGGTTCGCTCGTCAAGGTCAGAGACCACCGTTCCGATGGCGAGGTCGTCGGTGCGGGTGGCGCGCATCAGCACGAGCACCCAGGCGGCCTGGAGGACACCACCCACCGTGGCATCGTGGGTGGCGGCGAGACTCCGCACTGCGTCGGCGAGGGGGTGGCCAACCCGGCACATGACTGACCCCACCTGCCCGGGTTGGCCGTCGGGCCGCTCCGTGGCGACGAGGTCCGGGGTGCCTTCGTAATCGGCGAAAAGGTCGCGCCAGTAGGCGACAAGACCATCGTGATCGCGGTTCTGGAGGCCTTCGACGTAGGCGCGGAACGGGGCTTCGGCGCGGCCAACGCTGAGGCGGGCGACCGCGGCCTCGAGAGCCTCGCCGTCGCTGAGGGCATCGTGAAGTTCCAGAAAGTCGCTGAACAGCGTTTCGAGGCACCAGACGTCGAGAATGGCATGGTGGTACGTCCAGACCAAATCGAGTTGCTCCCCCACTCGGAGCGCACTGACCCGCATGAGAGAGTCGGTTGCGAGATCGAAGCCGCGGGCGAGGTCTGCCTCGAGCCACGCGTCGAGGTTCGTCTCAGAAGCCCGGAGGTCGTGCTCGGTAAACTCGATTCGCCGGTCGGGCATCACCACTTGGCGCGGGGCCGCTGGATCGTCGAGGAGAATCGCGGTGCGGAGCACAGGGTGAAGCATCGCCAATCCCTCCAAGGCCTCGGCTATCAGCGCCGGGGACATCGGCCCGGAGGAGGTTCTTGCCGTGAAGACCTGCTGGAAGGTGTATGCGTCATCGCAATTCTCGTCCAGGCATCCGACGATCATGCCCCGCTGGAGCGGGGCCAGCGGGAAGCTGTCACCAGGCGCTTCAGCCGAGGATGCGGGACCGTCGTTGCTCTCGCGCTCAGCAGCCGTTCCGACGGACTCCTGGGGATTCAGCTTGTGCATGATCAATACCTCGACTCGGATCGAACGATGACAATGCACCGTCTCAACGTCATGTCGACGAGTTCACCCTCTGACGTGACGTCAGAGTCAAGGCACGATCTGCGATTCCCGCAACCACAGTCACGACTCGTCGTATCGTGCAGGGATGGCCGGATGGCCAAGCCGCTCACTTCACCCGGACTCGGGCTGACCGGTTGGATTGGATTCCGGGGAGAACCCTCGGCTCCATCGCACCCAACCGGTCCAGTCAAGGGGAACTCGATGGTGGATCCCGGAAGGCCCTGGAGACGAACATGACAAAGCGCCTTGGACCGACGTCACATCGTCGATCCAAGGCGCAGGAGTCCCGTCGGGCTTGATTCACCTCCTATGTGGAGGTCGCAAACGCTTCCTGGTTCACCAAGGGCCCCATCTGCTCCGCCAGGCTCAGCAAGGCCTCGGCCGGAACGTGATACACATCGGACGGCCACTGCCCTCCCTCCCGGGTGCACACACTGAACCAATAGTCGCCGCGACGCCACGTCTCGAGCTGGAGACCCCGATACTCGCCCCCGCTCTCGGAAAGCCCGGAGAGATCAATCGACGGCAGTTGGTAGTACAGCCCGCCCCCAAGACATTTGACATAGCTCTCCTTCATTGCCCACAGCCGGATGAAGGCGCTGTGGCTGTCGAGGGCCTGGGTGATGCGAACCATCTCGCGCGCTCCCATGACCACCTCAGCGAGTTCCACCACGTCCAAGGACCGTTCAATCTGTTGAACGTCGACCCCGATCTCGCTCCGGGACACCCCGCAGGCACAGAGCTCAGCAGAATGGGAGATGTTGAACTCCGTGCCCTCCACCGCTGGTTTGCCGTAACGGGAGTATCGCCACGGCAGACCGGCAGCTTCTGGGCTCTCCTGCTGGAGTCCGAACATCGCCAACCAGTAGGCCACCACGAGATTCCGAGCATCCTGATCGGATCGGAACTTCTGCCAACGAAGGCGACGGTCCGGGGGCATCAGACACGCCATGCGGCGGAGATCCTCCTGAGCAATCGCGTCGCCGTCCTGGCAGACGTACAGGGCCATGCCGTCACCGATGCCTTTCGGTCCTGACGGCCACCGTCACGCCGAACAGGACAGCAGAGATGCCCACGAGGAGCCCGATCGCAGGTAGCGCCGCGCCGATGGCGCCGGTGTTCATGACGGCCTCGGCCCCGTCGAGATACCAGTACACGGGTAGGAATTCGCCAATCCTCTGAAGCGCCTCGGGCATCAGCTCGCGTGGCCACAGGGCACCAGCCAGCATCACCATCGGGATGTCGATGAGCGTGTTGATGGCGCTGCCCATGAGTTCGTTCTTCACGAACCGGAACACCAGCATGGCCTTGGCCACGCAGAACAGACCGAACGCTGCCGACAACCCGACGATGGCGGTCTCCTGGATGTGGTCGCCGTAGGAGACCCCCGCCATCTTCGGCAGCATCTCCATGACCGCCATGAGCTGAATCATCGTGATCGCAAACAGGGACGCAATGTATTGCCCGAAGTAGGACAGACGCGAAGTTCCAGACAGCGTGACCCGATCGTAGATGCCGCGGACGCGGTCCTGCAGCAGCAGTGACGCACCGGCGGTCATCATCAGGAGCATCGAGAACGCCAAGTAGCCGAGCGTCGTCATGGTCTTGCTGGAGTCCTCCGCCGCAGCGCTGGAGAAGTTGCGGTAGTCGCTGGAGAACTTGTTCTTCACGAAAGAGTCCATGCCGGAGTAGAAGGCCTTCTGATCGCCCGCAGCGGCATTGCCGATGCTCTGGACGCTGCTCAGGTAGGTGTCAATGCGGACCCTGATGGACTGGGTCTGGTTGGTCCCGCTCTGAACGTACAGCTGGGCCCGGGCAGGCTCGCCGGCGATGACCTTGCCCGTGTAGCCCTTGTCAAAGACAACGGCCACATCATAGTTTGAACCGACAATGCCCTGCTGGATGTCGGTCCCGGCGTCGATCTTGACGACCTTCGAATCACCGGCGAAGTTGTCCATGAACTGCTGCGTCAGCTGAGTCTGGTCCTGATCGAGGACGCCGATGGACCACTTTGGTTGTTGGGTCGTCACCTTCACGATGAAGACGTTGAGCAGCACGGGAATCAGCAGCAGGAAGACCCAACTGGATCGTTTCCCGAGAAGCCGCTTGAAGTTGTTCAGGATGATGGTCATGCCAGTCTCCTTCTCGCACCGACCATGCTCAGCGCCGCCAGGACGACGGTGATCGCCCCGAGGATGCCGAGGTAGTTGAGGGCATTGCGTGTGGTCTCCCCGAACATCAGGCCGAACAGACCCTCACGGGCGTAGTAGCTGGGGGAGATCAGTTCCAGCGGACCAAACTTCGCTACGACGAAACCACCGGCCAGGAACGTGGAGCCGAGGATGGCGACCTGCAGCAATCCCTTGGTCTTTCGCTCGCTGCGCGTCATCGTCATGACGGTCATGCCGAGGGCGATGGCCAGGACTCCGAAGACGTAGACGAAGGCCAAGGTCAGGGGCAGGTTCTGGCCCCAGTCGACGCCGAAGAACTGGCTCGTGACGCCGATGTAGATGGCGCCCTGCGTGAACGGGACGAGGCTGAAGGCCATGAGTTTGCCGAGGTACTGCTGCCACGGCTTGACCAAGGTCAGGCGGGTGCGTTTGCCGACAACACCAAGGAAGTCCTCGTGCATGCCGCCGAAGCTGCCGTATTCCGTGCCGTACAGCAGGAGGAACAACAACATGCCCACGGCGTAGTAGCTGAACCCCGTGAGGTTCCGCGACGAGGTGACATCGTGCAGTTCGACGCCCTGACTGGTTCCAACGTTGCCTGAGGAGGCGTCGCCCCCAGCGGTTCCGATGGACTTGATGGCCCATGCGGTGTTGGCGCCACTGTTGAAGCTGTCGACGACGGAACTCACCACGGGATAGTTGATCCCCGAGTACTTCTTCATGTACACCTCTACGGTGCCTCGGCCATCGGCGGCGGCAATAGTGTCGGAGAAGTCCTTGCCGATGTAGAGCATCGCGCCGAGCTCCCCGTCCTCGACCTTCTGCTGTCCGGCCTCGAAGCTGTCGAGTTTTGTGAAGGTGGCTATCCCTTCAAAACCCTGAATAGATGTGAGTTGGGTGAAGTACTCCTGACCTCCATCACCGACGTCCTGGGAGTAGTAGCCGATCTTCACCGGGTCGATGTCCTTCTTGCTGAAGGAAGAATTGAATGCACTGCCGAGGATGAACGTCATGAGGACAAAAACCCCGAGACGGAACAGAATAGGTTTCTTATCCATCCACACCGATTTCAACGAGTACAGAAACTGTGTCAGTAACAGGTACATCAGTCAGATCCTCTCGATGATTCTCAATCGCGCAGGGTCTTGCCGGTCAGGTTCAGGAACACAGCCTCGAGCGACACCCGCACCTCGCTGAGGCCAGCGACATTGGGACTGGTCGCCAGCACGCATCGCGCAAACTCGGCGAAGTCGGCACCCTTGTCCAGATGTGCCCGCACCTTGACCCCATCGACCTCGATGCGGTCACTGGTCAGGCCAGGAGCCTCAAGGCGCACCGCGGCCTCGGCCGCATCCCGGGCGGAAGCCAGGGTGATCTCGACGACCCGCTCGTCGGTGTGCTGGTCAACAACCTCCTGGAGACCGCCCGAGGCGATGACCTCGCCATGATCCATGATGGCCACCTTGTCGCAGAGAGCCTCGATCTCCTCCATGTAGTGCGACGTGTACACGACCGTCGTCCCGCCATCGGCCAAGGCCTTGACCGACTCGAGGATCGCGTTGCGGGACTGCGGATCAACACCAACGGTCGGCTCATCCATGATCAGGACCGACGGGTTGTGCACGATCGCGCACGAGATGTTGAGTCGACGCTGCATCCCGCCCGAATAGTTCTTCGCCTTGTCCTTGCGGCGATCCCACAAACCTGTGAAGTCCAGGGCGTCATGTACCGCCTCCACGAGAGCCGCGCCACGCAGCCCATTGAGCTTCCCCCAGTACGTGACATTGTCGATACCGGAAAGGTCCTCGAAGAAGGCCATGTCCTGCGGCACATAGCCGATCTGACGCTTGACGTCGTCCGTGAGGCGATGCGCGTCGCACCCCAAGACCTGCACCGAGCCACCATCGGGCTTCAGGAGTCCCAGGATGAGGTTGATGGTGGTCGACTTACCGGCACCGTTCGGGCCAAGCAACCCGAACAGGTCACCCTCGCAGATCGTGAGATCCACTCCCTTCACAGCAGCGGTCTTCTTGAACGACTTTCTCAGACCCCGGGTCTCGATGACAGCCCCGGGTCCATGACGTTCAGCACGGGGCTCGGACCGGAACTCGGCAACCGGGCTGTTCTCGTAGTTACTCTCACACATAGTCATCGATGTTCTCCCTTTAACGCGGAACAGCACAAGGGCTGGGTTGGAACTGGGATGCGGGCCAGGATGTCCCTGACCGTTTGAAGCACCACCTCATCGCCCTGGAAGCAGAAAAAGTGATCCCCTGGTGCTTCCAGGAATCTGGTTCTCCCCGAGGAGAGGCGGGCCCACTCAGTCACAGCAGCAGGATGTACCGATGGGTCATCCCGTCCGTTGACCACGGTGATGTCACAGGCCATGCGATGGTGGCGCGGCCGCCATGTGTAGCCCTCGCAGAGCTTGAAGTCGGCACGGAGCACGGGGAGGAAGAGTTTCCGAAGTTCCGGGGTGGCGAGCGCTTCTTGAGTGGATCCGCCATAGCCTTGGACCGCGGCAATGAACTGCTCGTCATCCAGGATTGCCGAGTACTTGGTGCGGGTACCGGTGTTCTGGGGAGCTCCCCGCCCCGAGAAGACGATGTGCAGGGGCAGCACGGCATCCCACTCACGGAACACGAAGTACGCTTCGTAGGCGAGCAAGGACCCCATCGAGTGTCCCCAGATGGCGTAGGGCACGGAGGGGTCGCGGTGCGCTTGAATCTGGTGAGCCACGTCGCGTGCGGCCGCATAGGCGTCCTCGAAGAGGTCCTCGGAGAGCCGGCGGCCGTGCCCAGCGAGCTCAATCGGGGTCACGAGCACATCCTCTGGCACGATGCGACGCCAGCGATGGTAGGACGCAGATGAGCCACCTGCGTGGGGTATGCAGAACAACTGCAGTCGGGTCATCGATTGATCCTTTCCACGAACCCGGCGGGCTTGCCCACCAAGGATGCGATGAGCAGCTTGAGGCGGTTGACTTCTTTGCGTTTCGGCCAACAACGGACCATGTCGAACGGGTAGGCGGGCCCCCGGATGAACCTCTGGTCCTCGGGGGCGAACAGCTCCGACAGGGTCAAGCTGTCGCCGTCAACGAAAGCCTGGGCACAGTCGATGAGCGCACGGCCTTGAAGAGGGTGCATCCGCTTGCGCAGCGGCCCTCGGCCGAGGGTGGCGTGGACGACACCCGCTGCAGGACTCCACGTCCGCCGGAACTCTCGAAGCCGGGCAAGCAGCTCATCACGATCAACGGCGAGGACGGCCAGACGCTCGTGGCCGTGGTGGTGGGTGCGGCAGCACGCCGTGTAGCAGAAAGCCCTGAAATCCTCCTCGTCCACATCGGCGAGGAACTGGATCTCCGCATCAAGGCGTCGTTTGAGGGATGCCCGGCTAGCGGCTGAGACGCAGTAGAGAACCTCCCCCTGAGCTGCGGCGGGCGTTGGAGGTAGCAGTGGGGCCTCCTGGACGACGGCAAGCACATTGGACCCTCCGAAACCGTAGCTGTAGGCCATCGCGGCCCGAGACCCGCTCTTGGGCGGCTCCCACAGCTGGGTCACGGGCGGTACGTAGAACGGGGAATCAAGCAGATCTGCTTCTTCCATGGGAGAGTCGAAGTGCGGCAGTCCCGGGATGTGGCGATGCTCGATTGCCAAGGAGCAACCAATGAGATTGGCGATGCCGATGCCCGAATTGACATACCCGAGGGTGCCGGTAAGAGCGTTCATGGCACAAAACTGGTTGCGTTTGGTGAGCTGCCGGAAGCCCGCCGCCTGGCCGGCTAGCTCCAGTGCCGTCTCCAGGCCGCCGGAATACCCCTCCCCCAGGAACAAGCCGATGTCCTCGGGGTCGATCTCAGCGCTCTCGACCGCCGCCCGCACCGCTTTGGCGATGCTCTTGGGCGAACTGGACATGAACTCGCCTTCGGCGCCGTTGTTGTTTATGGCGACACCTCGGATAACACAATGGATAGCGTCGCCGTCGGCGACGGCCCGCTCCAACTTCTTGAGGACCACGAAGCCGCAGAACTCGCCGCCGAAACTGCCTGCGTCATGGCGGTCAAACAGCTTGGTGGCGGTGTCGTCGCTCTGGGCCATGGAAAACCCAAACCGCGTGTACTGGTGAACCGGGGTGAAGTCGACGTAGAGTCCCCCGACGAGAGCTGTCGAGAAATCGCCGTTCGCGATGCCGCGGTAGGCGTTGACCACCGGGACCAGTGACGAGGGGCAACTGGCGTCGACGACATAGGAGGGGCCGTGGAGGTCAAAGAACATCGAGATCCGCGAGGCGATACCGCTGGTCCAGCTCCCGAGTTGCTGGTTGAGGGGGTCGGCAGCGAACGTGTTCTTGTAGACGAGCTCAAGGAACGAGCCGAGCTGTTCCTTCGTGTGGTTGTAGCCGACGATGACGGCCATGTCGTTGTCCGCGAGGCCTTCCCCCGCCATGCCCGCGTCCTCAAGCGCCCGGTAGGCGGTCGCCAGGCTGAGGCGGGTCCGGGGCGAGATGTGCTCGGCTGAGTGCTGGTCGAACCCGAAAACCCCGCAATCAAACAGGTCAAGGTCCTCAAGGTAGCCTCCCTTGGCCGCCAGCCACGGGTCTTTGGTGACTGCGGGTGGCACCAGACAGGCCACGTCCTCAAGCCGATCCAGGGGGCAGCGCCGGATGTAGGAGCCGCCGCTGGCCCAGGTCGTCCAAAGTGACTCGTAGTCGTCGCCACCCGGGTGGGCGACACCGATACCGATGACAGCCACGTCCGTGCGCTGGTTTATCTTCCGCAGCAGGTCAACGGCGAACTCGCGGCTGAGATCACCCCCCTTGAGGCCCTGAAGGACGGATGCGACGAGTTCAGGCGAACGCATGTTCCTTCTCCTCTCGCACCGCACCCCGGCTACTCGCGTCCACTACCTCGGGACGCAGTCCTGCCAGGCTCCTGACCGGCAGGAGGGTGTCGCCCTCCAGGTGGTGGAGCAGACGGTCTCGCTCCTCCTGGGGAACACCCTTGAGGTCGAAGCATGTAGTGATCATGGCGCTGAGGCGACGCAGCACCGCCCACACCTCTGGCGTCCGCCAGTTGCTCACCGGGCCGCCAAGGTGTTCCCGGGTCCTGCGGATGGCGGTGAACAGCTCCCTGAGACGCTGCCGGGAGTCAGGCTGGTCAAGCCGGTCGGGAGTCCCGGCAAGGATACCGAGAACCCGATGGGCCAGGTGATCGGGGTTGAACAACTTGCGCTCGTTGAGGATGTCCGTGACACGAGCCTGGTTCCCGTGGCGATCCAGCGCGCCCAGCAGCAGCGTCTCCGGCCGGGCCGATGCGAGGGCGGTGATCCCGGTGTCCCCGGGGCCGATCTCGAGCAGCGCGTCGAGACGCATCGAGGCGAGCCGCTCAGCGGCCATCGCACGGGGCCAGTCCTGCTCGAACGCCAGTGCCTGGATGAGCTCGGCCAATTCCCGTGGGTGCCTGCAGGGGCGGTAATCGGCAACCGAGACCACGGGACGTGCCACACGCCGGGGACGGACGGAACCACGCCGGGTCGCGAGTCTCAAGGCCTCCCGGAGAGTGACAGCACCCGCCGCCACGAGGGCAGCGAGGACGCCGACGCCCTTGCCCACGAGCACGTGCCCCGGGACGGGGAAGGTCTGGCGGTACAGGCAGTACAGGCCCACGGATGCCGTCAGCACCGCGGCCCGACGCTCGTGCGCGGCCAGGCCCCTGTCCCTGCGAGCGGGGTACAGCACCCGTCGGGTCAAGCCGCGGCTGACCACCGAATCCAGCTCTTCGTAGCCGCGGCGCACAACGGCGTAGTGCTCGTAGGTCTCGACAGCCATACCGGGTCTGAAAGATTCCACGTCGGGGAAGAGAAGGCCTAGCCTCACGATCCGGTCCTTTCAGTTCTGACCGATGTAGGCCAGTAGGGAGTCGGCGTCGATCTCTCCGGACTCAAGCTGGCCGATCAACTCGTTGTAGGAGCCCTGGGCCGGCATCTCCTCCTCGCCGGCGGAGCCGATCCCGAGGACCTCGGAGATGTGCGCCGCCATCTCGGCGGGAGTCGCGTAGGTGAAGATGTCCGAGATGCTGAGCACGTCGTCGAAGTGACCGTTGAGCACCTTCATCATCTCCGTGGCCATGATCGAGTTGCCTCCGAGCGCGGTGAACGTGTCGTAGATGTCGATCTCGGAGATCCCGATGACCACGGCGTAGACGCAGGCCACGGTCCGCTCGACATCGTCGAGTTCAGAGTCGGGCTTGCCGAGGATGGCCACGTCGTTGGGATCAATGGCAACAGGAGCGGCACCATGGTCCTGGACGGCGGTTTCCCGCTCCAGTCGGGCGGACTCACGGGCGAGTCGGCGGTTGATCGCGTCAGAGTTGGCGAAACAGAAGTAACCAGGTTCAATGGCCGCGAAGACCTGCGCGTTGAGGTTCGAGGGAATCACGTGGGTGATGTCCCGGAACATCATGGCCTCGTTGACGACGTTGAGCGCCGAGTGGGTGGACAGCGACTCGAACGGGGCGCGTGAATCGTCGACACCGTGATCGACGGCCATGCCGATTTCACTCCAGCCCGGCCAGTTGATGGCTCGGGCTTTGATGCCGCGCCGGCGCAGCTCCGTGGTGAATCCATCAAGGAAGCTGTTGGCCGCCGTGTAGTCGGACTGGCCGGCGCCGCCCAGCAGCGACGTCATGGAAGAGAAGCTGAGGTAAAGGTCGGGCTCATCGCCGAGGATGCGATAGAGGTTCCGAAGCCCCGCCGCCTTCGGATCCAGCACCTCGTGGAAGGTCTCCACGTCTTTGGAAAACAGGAACCCATCCCCTGCGGTGCCGGCGCAGTGGACAACCCCGCGGATCCGACCGTAGGTGGCACGCAGGCGGTCAATGAGCTGGGACATCTGGGCCTCGTCCGTGACATCCGCGCACGCCAATTCAAGTGGGGCCCCAGCGGCCTGGATCTCAAGCAGGTTGCGGACGATACGTCCGGTCCTGTCGTCGACGCAGGCCAGAGCTTCCCACTGAGAACGATCGGGCAGAGGCCGGCGGCTAACTAGGCACACAGGCGCCTTGGACTGGGCCAGGGCCATGCCTGTGGCCGACCCGAGAGCCCCAGCTCCGCCGGTGACGAGGTAGATACCACTGGCCTCACCGGCCTTGCTCACGGCCGGGAAGTCCTTGGACGTCGACTCGACGAGGACGGGTTGATAACGGACGCCACGCCGGTAGCCCACCAGGGTCGGGCCAGTCCCTGCGCAGAGGGCCTCGCCCACGAGCGTGGCGATCTCGGTACGCCCGTCGGTGTCGATGGCCTTGTGGCAGAAGGTGACGCACTCGTGTTTGAGGGACTTTGTCATGGCGAGCAGCGCCGTGTGGGAGGCATCGGTGAACGGCTCGTCGCCATCGATCTGATGGGCGTGGTCCGCGACCACGACGAGGTCGAGCCCGCCCTTGGCCCGTGTCTGGAGCAGCTTGGTCAGGTGGACCAGGCCGTCGATGCCCTGGCTGATGCCGCGGTCGAGGTCGGCATCGTCACAAGCGGCGCGATCGGGATTCCAGCCGGTCACGACGACGGCCGCGTCGAACTGATCCGTGGGCAGCTGCCGGACTGCCCATTCGATCGACGAGTCGTCGACGGAAGCCATGACCCTGTCCGGGGCGAGCACGTGGTTTTCTTCGCCGAGGATGATCTCGTGGACGGCCGGCGCGCAGGTGGCCAGCTCTCGCTGCCATGGGGACGAATCCACTTCGGCGCTGGAGACCAGCAGAATTGGGCGCTGCCAGGACTTCCGGGCACCGGGCTCAGTTGTCTCGTGCCACTGCAGCCCATAGAACGAAGAGGAAGTGAACTCGTTGAACTTTGGCACCCGCTTCATGGAGTAGCGATCGACCTGGCCGATGACAGTGCCGTCCTCGTTGACGAGCGTGATCTCGAAGACCATGACGTCCTCATTGGCATGCACACGGCGGGAACGGGCATAGAAGCGTCGGCTCAGGCACCCGCGCAGTTCCAAGCCCTCATATCCGAGGGGAAGGAAGAAGTTCGGGGCCATGAACACGAGGATCTGGATGTGACTGAAGGCGCAGTCCAGCATGCCCGGATGGAGCCGGTACTGGCCGAGATCCTCACGAGTGGCGTCGCCACCGAAGTCCATGACACTGTAGGTGACGTCCGGGTCGCTGATGGAGCGGTAGCCGAGGGCGGTGTGCTGCCAGCCCGGCCCGAAGTTCGGGATCCCCTCGGCAGGAATCCTCTCGAGGTCGGGGTCGGCGGCCAGTTGCGCCAAGGTGGGCTCGGGAGCCGGCTCTGGACCGATCTGAGGGGTCACGTGGCCGCGGGCGTTGAGCACCCACTGGGAATCCTCGTCGTCGAGGCGACTGACGACCTCGACCTGGTCCCGCTCGCCGTCCCGGCTGATCCGGATGTGGACGATCACGTCCCGGTCGGGGCTGGCCAGCACCGGCGTGATGTAGTTCATGTCAGCAACAGTGATCCCCGCCGTCCCGTAATGGTGCCGCAGCGCCTCCGTGATCATCTCAAGCTGCACGGTTCCCGCCACGACGAACGTGTCCATGAGAACGTGGTCGGCCACCGGCCAGTGCGTCTTCGGCGACAATCTGGCCTCGTAGATTCCAAGGTCGAGCGAGGTCACGAGGCAGCGATCGACGAGCGGGTGAGGCAGCTCGCCCCAGTCGTCGGCCGGCACGGCGTCGGCAACGTGCGAGACGCGAGGGCGGCCCCAGCAGGGGCTGGGCTCGAATGGATAGGTGGGCAAGCAGACGCGGTGTCCTGTGGCGAACAGCGGCGCGAAGTCAATGCCGGCGCCGCGGGCGTAGAGAGCAGCCAACAAGCTGAGCTGCTCGCGGCTCGGATCGGTGTGGGCAAGTTCGTTGACGAGCGTTCGCGCCTGGCTGCTGAGACGGGCAAGTTCGGCCTCGGTAACGTCGCCGGGCTCCCGGTGTGTTTTTCGCTGCGGCACGATGCGGTGGTGTCCAACGTGGACTGCGCTGTTCGAGGGCGCGATCGAGCAGATGTCCTGCTCGGCGATGCGGTGGGCCAACTCGTCGACAGTATCCGCGACGATCGCAATCCGATGGGTGTAGTGGCCGCGACCTCGTGCGGCGGTGAAGCAGATGTCCTCGAGGCTGGCCCTGACGTCGCCAGCCAGATAGGTGCGGTACTGATCGACGTAGCGCCCCAGGGCGGCTTGCGACTTCGCGGACAGAACAAACAACCGGGGTGTGGGAACCTCACGTGCCGGGCGCCGGGCCGGGGTGTGGTCGCGCAGGACGACGTGGGCATTGGTCCCGCTGAACCCAAAGGAGCTGACGCCCGCGTAGCGGGGGGTGTCACGTCGCGGCCACGGGGTGTTCCGATCAGCGACGTACAGCGGGGAGTCCGAGAAGTCGATGTGCGGGTTCGGCTCATCGAAGTACAGGCTGGCCGGAATGACGTCCTTGTCCATGGCGTGAAGCACCTTGATGACGCCGGCGATGCCGGAAGCCCCCACCGTGTGTCCGATGTTCGTCTTGACGGAACCAATGCCGCAGAACTGCTTGCGATCGGTCGTGCGTTCGAAAGCGTTCTTGAGGCCGAGTACCTCGATTGGGTCACCGAGCGGGGTTCCAGTGCCGTGACATTCGACATACTCCACCTGCTCCGGGTCGACACCGGCGGCTTTCCAGGCGGCGACCAGGAGTTCTTCCTGGGCACGGGGATTCGGGGCGGTCAACCCGTTTGAGGTGCCATCGGAGTTGAGGGCAGTAGCGGCGAGGACTCCGTAGATGTGGTCGCCATCGCGCTCGGCTGCGCTGAGGGTCTTGAGGACGAGCACCGCAACGCCTTCGGTGAACACTGAGCCGGAGGACTTGCCGTCGAAGGCGTGGATGCGATAGTCGCGTGAGACGACATCGCCGGGCCGCCCGGAACGAGGATCGCTGTCATCCTCCGGGGCCTCGACGTCCACGTTGCCGCAGGAGATCGCCACGCCACCGGCCAGCGCCATCTCGCACTCACCAGACCGGAGCGCATTGGCCGCGAGATGCATGGCCACCAGGCCCGAGGAGCAGGCGGAGTCCACAACGTAGGCGGGGCCGCGCAGATCGAACAGGTAGCTGATTCGGCTGGCGAGGATGCCCTCCCACACACCGGACAGATGCTCGTCAGGAAGCTCGACCATACGCCGGTAATCCGTGGTGTTCGTGGCGTCCCTGCCGACGAAGGACGCGATCCGTCGCCCGGTGATCTGATCCTCCGGGTAGCCGGCGTCCTCAAGGGCCCGCCACATCTGCTGAAGCATTAGCCGCTGCTGCGGATCGATCGATGAGGCCTCGGACTCCGTGATGTTGAAGAACTCGTAGTCGAACTGGTCGATATCAGAGACGTACCCGCCAAGGAATCTCTCGAAGTCCTCGTCCGAGGGGGTGAACACGGGGCGGCCGACGAACTCCGCGAAGTGCGGATTCTTGAACACCTGCTCGTGGTGCAGGCGGTTGGCCGGCTTGTTTACCAGGCATGTGCGGTTGTTGATCAGATTGTCCCAGAAGGTCTCCACATTGGGCGACATCGGCAGGTCACAAGCCATCCCAATAATCGCGATGTCCTCGTGTTCGCGACTTTCGGAACGCCTCAATAGTCCCAAGAGTTCCATGGATTCCGATTTAGTGAGGTTGCCCTTTGCGAGTTGCTCCAGGATGACCCTCTTGATGTTGCTCATCAGTTCATTCCTTCGGGTGCAGCGTTAGTCGGCACAGTGGCGGGTGGTTCTTGCTGTTCGTTGACGATGTCTTCGATGCCGACATCCCCCTTGAGGAAGCGGTCGAGTAGTTCGGACAGAGCAGACTCATCGGCATCCATGGAGGTGGAAGCGGAGTCCTTCGGACACGGAATCTGGGTTCTCGCGGTGATGTACTCAGTCAGCTCCGCGATGGTCGAGTAGATGAAGATGTCAGCGATGTTGACTATCCCCGGGAAAGCACGATCCAACTCCACCTGGAGTGCGGAGGCCAACAGGGAGTTGCCTCCGCTCTCGAAGAACTTGTCGCGGATCCCGAACTCGCGGGAGCCAAGGGCACCGGCCCAGGCGAGCGCGACCTTCTGCCCTGTCTCGTTGAGCGGAGTACTGCCACAGCCATGGACGACGAGGTCGTCGAAGCTGAACGCCCGCCGCTCGTTCGTGGATGTGGCCGGAGCGTTCTCGAGCAGCATCCGAATGTCGAGCGCGCTGCAGAGGGCGTCGACTCGCGTGCTGATCTCTTCGGGGATGAACCGGCCGAGGAGGATCTGAGGTGCGCTCGACCTGAGTCCTTGGGAAAGGAGTTCGGTCCCCTCCGCGTCGTCGACGAACTGCACGAAGCAGTCGGCGGACTGGACTCCATGCTCAGCCGCCATGCCGGATTCGGACCAGCCAGTCCAGTCGAGCGACACGGCCCGGATTCCGGCGGAGCGCAGCTCGGTGGCGAATCCGTCCAGGAAGGCGTTGGCGGCGGCATAGTCGCTCTGCCCGGCGGAACCAAACACGCCCGTCATGGACGAGCACATGGCGAAGACCTTGAGGTCGTCGGCCATCGTGGCCCAGGTGAGCAACTGGGCGCCGATGACTTTGGGGGCGAGGACACGCGCAACCTCCTCCCAGGGCTTGGTTAGCAGGAACCCGTCACCCGGGAGCCCGGCGGTGTGGATCACCGCGTCGATGCGCCCGTAATGTTCACGGATCGACGAGATCGCCGCGTCGAGGGCGACCGTATCTGTGACATCGGCGCGCCAGAGCGACACGGAGGCCCCCGCGGCGCGGAGGGCATCGACGCGACTGAGGATGCGGCGGGCCTTCACGTCGAGGGTCGCGGTCACGTCATGATCGTCCACGTGACGGTTGATGAGCGCCACGCGCAGCCCATCGTGCGTTCGCGTGAGGGCCTCGGCGAAGGCGAGGGCCATCCCGCCGCTACCGCTGATGAGCACGACGTCGTCGCCCTCAATCGGCTCCGGGGAGTAGTGTTCCCGGGCGGACTGGGCACAGGGCACCATCGCCGGTTCCAGGCGGCGGCCGGCGCGCAGCGCGCTGACTCGGCACCGAGAATCTCCACCAGCCGCGGCGAATATCTGCTCACCGGTGGTGTGCTCGTCAGCGTCTAGGATCCGGATGTTGATGTTGGAGTACTCCTCCGCCAGCGAGAGCGCCATCGCGGTGGCAGCCCTCCCGTAGGCGTTGCCCGGCTCCCCCGGCTCAATCGCCTGCGATCTCCGGGTGACCACCAGGTAGTCGATCCGATGGTGGATGCCGGACTTCGCGAGAGTCTTCACGAGGCTGCTCAACGGGCGCAGAGCCCGCTCGGCCTCGTACTCCAGTTCGGCCGCCGGGAGGCCGAAACCCGGGGTGGCGGGGATGAGGTGGATGATCTGGACGATCTCCTCGACTCCAACCTGGTAGACGAGACGCCGCATGTTGGACTCACCAAACTCATCGGGGCTGCCCAGCATCGCGAGGTGTCCCCGGGACGCAGAGACCACGGCATCCGCGCGTTCGCGGTCCGCAGGATGGCTCGCGACGACGAGGCTCTTGCCAGCTGGTGCGGGAGCACCCAGCAGCCCATCGACGCCGATCCACGCGATCTCATGGACACGGTCGTGCTCAACATCACGCAGGAATTCCTCTGGGGCGTTGACGCGAGAGATGGCGTATCGCTCGAAAACCGCGACGACCTGGCCACTGGTGTCGGTGCACAGGACGTCGAACTCCCGCACGTGCTCCCCCTCGGTGGCAGTGGGTCGGCACACCCAGTAGCCCTCGTCCGGCAGAGGCCGGAAGAATCGCGCCCGTTCGAACGCCAGGGGGAGGTAAAGGTTGTCATCCTCCCGCACCATGCCGATGTTGACACCAGAGTCGACGAGCGGCGGAAACAAGCTGTATTCGGCCTTTACCGCAGCCGTCTCAGCACTCACTCGGTAGTGCATGAGGGTCTCGCCCTCGGGCCCGAAGTAGATGGCCCGGGGGGAGCGCCAATGCTCACTGCGGATGCTGACGAAGGACTCATAGGTGTCCTTGGCGGTGAGGTTCTGCATGACCGGCCACGAGGCCACGAGGTGACGGATGTCGACGGGCTCAGCGGGATCGTCGTGGAGCAGAGCGGCGTCGACACGGCAGTGTTCCGTCCAGCCCTCGCCGTCGAGCGGACGGCTGCGGAACTCACAGCTCACACCATTCGGAGTCCTCGTGGCCACGCACCGGACAAGACGGGCCTCGTCTCCCCGGGTGCTGAGCGGCTGTCGGTAGTGGAAATTCGAGAACGTGACGCTGCCGCCAAGGGAACGCTCGGTGATGAATCGAGCCATCTCGATAAAGGCCGTCCCCACCAGGACGTAGGTGTCGTTGATGATGTGATTGCCCAGTTCGAAACAGCCCTCGGCCTCGAGCACGGACTCGTAGACGTCGAAGTCCCGCTCATCAATCACGTGCCGATGAACCAGCGGGTGAAGATGCCCGGCCTGCGAAGCCAGGCGGGGCCGACCGGC
>ERZ773042.212-NODE-212-length-44735-cov-16.394628_pt1 | contig 44735 bp, 59 predicted proteins | sample MGYA00511664_ERZ773042 | MGnify/ENA primary metagenome ERZ773042 (study PRJEB29015, sample SAMEA2737984) | human oral metagenome | biome: human oral; feature: human-associated habitat; material: dental | place: China | collected 2036 ... | reverse complement strand
AGGATTATCGCTACATGCCTGATGCCGACATCCCGCCAGTGGTGCTGAGCGATGAGGAAATTGCGCGGATTCAGGCTGAAGTGCCGATGTTGCCGGGTGAATATCGTGAAAAATGGAGCGGGCTAGGTTTGGACAAGTCAGTGGTTAATTCGTTATTGTCCAACCCAAATTACGCATCCATCATGCTGGAAGTGCAGGAGAAATCAGGCGATGCGTCTGCTAAGCGAGTGGCACACTGGTTTGCCAGTGCTTTGACAGCCAGTAGCAGTGATTCTGAAAATGACTCCGCGTCAACTGACGGTAGTGCGCCACATGTGTCGGTTGATGATCTGGTGGAGTTAGCGGAGATGACCGAGAAAGCAGAGATTTCCAGTACTAATGCCAAGGAATTGTTTAATGAATTATTGGCGGGCGCCACGCATCCGCGCAAACTTGCTGAAGAAAAGAACTTGCTGCAGGTGTCTGACGAATCAGCCATCGCTGCCATCGTTGACGAAGTATTGAGCGACCCAGCCTCGGCAGCTTCCATCGCCGACATTCGCTCGGGCAAAGACAAAGCCATTGGTTACCTCGTCGGTCAAGTTATGAAGCGCTCCAAAGGTCAGGCTAACCCAAGCTTGGCACAAAAATTGATCCGCGAGAGGCTATAGCTGATGATCATCATTACTGGCATCCCTGGATCTGGTAAAACGACGTTAGTGAAACGTCTGGTGCAAGATCTAGGGGTACGCGGTGTCGCGCAAGATGCTGTCAAAGAGTTTTTGGCTGACCATCTGGGCGGAACATATACTGATCAGCAGAGCAGTGCCTTGGGTCGTGTGACTCGACGGGCGGTTTTGGAATTGGGTATTGAATTTGAGAAATTGGGTGAGCAAATCATCATTGAGTCTGCCCTGCAAACGTCAGCTGCCGAAGAGATTTTACAGCACAGCCCACATCGACCAATTCTGCAGATTTACGTGACGTGCGGCTTGGCGGAAGTAAAGCGGCGATTTTATGCTCGCAAACAATCTGGTCATCGTCACTCAGTGCACACTGATGATCTATATGATAAATTGACGGAACACGAAATTCGTGACAAATATCGTCCACTGGTTGCGGATAATATTACAACAGTGATCGTTGATTCGGAGAATTTGGATTATGCGGCACTGCGGGATACGGTGAAAGATTTTTTGATGAATAAGGCGATAACAGAGGAGAACGAGATATGAGAAAACCGACAAAAGCAGTGATTGCAGCGGCAGGATTTGGCACTAGGTTTTTGCCACAAACTAAAGCGATGCCTAAGGAGATGATGCCACTGATTGATAAGCCAATCATCCAATACGTTGTGGAAGAACTGGTTGCTGCCGGTATTCGCGACATCATCATCGTCGGAAGCGCCAACAAGCGTGCCATTGAAGATCATTTTGACGTGCCGAACGAAGATTTGTTGGCAAATTTGCGAGCTGGTGGTGACAAGAAGCGCCCGTTGATTGACCTGGTTCACTCACTGTCGGAAATGGCTAACTTCGTGTATGTTCGCCAAAAAGGTCCATATGGCAATGCAACTCCTCTGGCGTGTGCTGCGCATTTGATTGGGCCCGACGAGCCGGTGATTTACACGTTTGCTGATGATTTTATCGATGCGACACCGAGTCGTTTTCAACAGATGATTGCTGCTGCAGAGAAATTGGATGGCGCAGTGTTGTCTTGCAAAAAAATCATTGATGATGCAGAATTTGATCGCTATGGCATTGCGGCTGGTCAACAACTCGATGACGGAACGATTGCCATCACAAACATTGTCGAAAAACCTGGTAAAGCCAACGCACCGAGTGATTTAGCCAGTGTGAGTAGCTATTTGCTGGCGGCTGATTTCTTCCCGTACTTGGAGCGCGCCCGCCAGGAGTTTAATGGCCACGGTGAGTTTGCCATTCAGCCGATTATGCAGCGTATGATTGATGAAGGGCATAACTTCTATGGCGTGGAAATCACCAACGGTACGTACTATGACACCGGTGATAAGCTTGAATATCTCAAAACTATCATTGACTTTGGGCTGCGGGATGACAAACTTGGTCCGGCACTTCGTCAACATCTGACAGATCGGCTGAAATAGGCTATAATAGCACCATGAATGAGATCGTTATCATTTTGTCAATTGTTTTGGTTACCTTGATGATCATCGTCATCACATTGATGTGTTTGGTGATCAGCCTGAGTCGTCATGTCCAAAAAACCATGCAGCACTCACGAGCTATCCAGCAGAATTACACTGAAGCATCATCAATGCTTTCAGTTGTTTCTTCAGCCTTAGCGCTGGGGGCACTGATGAAAAAGTTTACGCGAAAGGCAAAACGTGGTCAAAAATAATACTTCAGAAAAATCATTAATACAAAGGGCTACTAAAAAAGTCATTCGTGACAATGAAAATGGCGCCCGTCAGGCAATTTTAGAAGACTTGTTTTATGATTTTCACCGTTCTCGCCGTCAGGTTTACGGCATGAACTTTTGGCGTGGTATCTTTTTTGGCTTTGGTTCGGTGCTGGGCGCCACTCTTTCGGTGACTATTTTAGTTTGGGTACTGGGTCATCTAGTTGACGTGTTTCCACCGCTGGCTGACTTCTTCAATACACTGATCAACACCATGCAGAGTCGCCGCTAACGTGCTATACTAAGACTAATGACGACAGAGGGGAAGAATAACGGCGGTACGTCGGCGGTTTTGAAACCGTCTGATTATGTACACCTGCACAATCACACTCACCACTCACTTCTCGATGGATTAACTAAAATTCCTGACATGGTCGCCCGAGTGAAGGAGCTCGGCATGGAAGCTTGTGCTATCACTGACCATGGTACGATGTCAGGCGTCATTGAGTTTTATAAAGCAGCCAAGAGTGCTGGCATCAAGCCAATTATCGGCATCGAAACCTACGTGGCAGCGCGGAGTCGTCACGACCGCGACCCGGCCAAGGACAAGGCGCGTTATCACCTGACGTTACTGGCCATGAACCACAAAGGCTATCAAAACCTGATGCAGCTCAGCACCATCGCTAACCTCGAAGGTGTCTACTACAAACCGCGCATTGACCATGAGCTCCTGGAGCAATACAACGAAGGTATCATCTGTATGTCCGGCTGTATCGGTGGTGAGCTGGGCGAGAACCTGCGCAATGATGATTATGACAAAGCTAAGGAAATTGCTGGCTGGTATAAGTCAGTCTTTGGTGATCGCTACTACATGGAGCTGCAAGATCACGGCCATCCCGAAGCGCGCAGTCACTGGCCGGAGCAGAAAAAGGTCAATGATTACATCGAGCGCATCAGCGAGGAATTGGACATTCCGTGCGTGGTGACCAGCGACGGTCATTATCTCAATCACGAAGACCAAGAGGCGCATGAGATTTTGCTGTGCGTTGGCACTGGTGCGTATTTGAGCGATGAAAAGCGGATGAGCTTGAAAGATTTTGAGCTGCATTTGACGACGCCAGAAGACATTATTTCGCGGTGGCAAAAAACCAACCCACAGGCAATTGCCAACACCAAAGCCATCGCCGACCGCTGTGACGTGGAGATCAAACTGGGCGATATTCTCATCCCGAAATTTCCAACACCAAACGGCGAGTCTGAAAAAGAATATCTGGATCATCTGGTGTATAGCGGCATGGCGGCGCGGTACGCTGGCATGAAGTTGGAGGACGCAAAGAAACTGCCAAACGACGAGCTGCGCGCCATGTTATCTGACGATCAAATTGAGCGGCTGGACATGGAGTTTGGCGTGCTCGATAAGATGGGTTATAACGGCTACTTTCTCATCGTTCAGGACTTTATCAACTGGGGTAAATCTCAGGGAATTATCTTTGGACCGGGACGTGGGTCGGCAGCCGGCTCCATCATCGCTTATGCGCTGAACATCACTGACCTTGATCCGCTGCATTACGACCTACTGTTTGAGCGTTTCCTTAACCCTGACCGTATCTCCATGCCCGACATCGATATCGACATTCAGGATACCCGTCGCGGCGAAGTTATCGAATATTGTGCCAAGAAATACGGTTCAGAACGAGTCGCCAATATCTGTACCTTTGGCACCATGGCAGCGCGTGCCTCGGTGCGTGACGTGGCGCGGGTATTGCAAGTTCCATACGGTGAATCTGACCGGCTGGCCAAGCTCATCCCACCACCAGTCCAGGGTCGCCATGTACCGATCAAAAAGTCGCTGGAGGAAGACCCTGACCTTAAAAAAGAATATGAAACCAACCCGACCGCCAAAACGGTCTATGACTTTGCGTCGCGACTGGAAGGAACCATTCGTTCGCATGGTGTGCATGCCGCTGGTGTGGTGATTGCGCCGGATGATTTAGTTAAATACGTGCCGCTCGAGATGGCGCAAAAGGGCGTGGTGGCAACGCAGTATCCGATGGGCCCAGTTGAGGAATTGGGGCTATTGAAGATGGACTTCTTGGGCCTGTCTAACTTGTCCATCATCAATAATGCGCTGCGTATTATTCGTAAAGTCTACAAAACGGACATTGATCTATCACACTTGCCGCTAGATGATGCGGAAACGTATAAACTATTCCAGCGCGGCGATACCACCGGTGTGTTCCAGTTGGAATCGGCTGGCATGAAGCGGTATCTGCGCGAGCTCAAACCGAGCGTCTTTGAAGACATCATCGCCATGGTGGCTTTGTACCGCCCGGGGCCGATGCAGTTTATCGACTCATTCATCAAACGTAAACACGGCGAAGAGGAGATTACCTATCTGCATCCCGGCATGGAAAACTCGCTAAAAAACACCTACGGCATTTTGGTTTACCAGGAGCAATTTATGCAGATTTCCAAAGAATGGTGCGGCTTTACTGGCGGCCAGGCCGACACCCTGCGTAAAGCGGTGGGTAAAAAGAAAATCGACCTGATGAAAAAGGTCAAACCAGAGTTTGTCGAGGGCGCAGTTAAGGTTGGTGGTGCGACCAAGGAAATTGCTGAGCAGTTCTGGGATGCACTGGAAGAATTCGCTAACTACTGTTTCAATAAGTCGCACGCGGCGTGTTATGGCTTGATCGCCTACTGGACGGCGTACCTCAAGGCGCATTATCCTGACGCATTTATGGCGGCGCTGATGACTAGCGACCAGGACGACACCGAACGCCTGGCTATCGAGATGACTGAGTGTAAGCACATGGGCATCGAAGTGCTGAACCCAGATGTCAATGAGTCATTTGTTGAATTCGCGGTGGTGCCTGGCGAAAAGAAGATTCGTTTTGGTATGGCGGCGGTCAAGGGCGTTGGTGTCGGCGCAGTCGAAGAATTGTTGCGCGCCCGTGAGAATGGCAAATTCACCAGCATCGAAGATTTCGCCAAACGCGTGTCGACCAGCAAGTTTAACCGCAAAGCTTGGGAATCACTCATCAAATGTGGCGCATTTGATAGCTTTGGTGATCGCCACGACTTACTGTTTAACCTAGACACTATCACTGCCTTTGCCCAAAAAGTCCAAAAAGAAGCGGCCAGTGGACAGACCGATTTGTTTGGTATGTTGGGCGATGATGCGGCTGTGGCTCAGCCGACCATGCAGTTAATGCCGTCGCCAAACAAAAACGAAAAGGAATATTTGACGTGGGAACGCGAACTGATGGGCCTGTACATCTCGGCGCATCCTTTGGACGCCTACGCGACATATTTGCTTGAGCAAACGCAGCCATTGACTCAGCTGGTACCAGAGTATGATGGCCGACTCATGACAATTGGTGGCATCATCACGAACGTTCGCACTATCATCACCAAATCTGGCAGCAAAATGGCGTTCGTGGGCCTGGAGGACAAATTTGGCGAAGGTGAAGTGATCGTTTTCCCGAATTTGTATGAGCAAGTCGGCGCCAAACTCGTCCAGGACGCTGTCATTCGGGTGACTGGTAAAAACTCAGCTCGTGATCGTGATGGTAATTTGGGCTCAGAAAGTAAGATGATTGCTGATGAAATTGAGATCATCACCGACAGTGATATTACCGGCTATGAATCAACGGGTCGTAAAATGGATGCACCAAAAGTAAGCGCCCAGTATAAAAAAGAAAAGCGGGCAAACTTCCGTGCTCAAAAAACCAAGGCTGCTGCTCCGGCTACCGCCAAATCGTCAAATCCATCCAAACCAGCTACCCGGCCGGCAGCTCCCGAGACGCCACCTGCGCGCTTGTTTCTGCAAGTGAAAGATCCGAGTGATCACGACAAACTAATTTCCCTTAAAAAGATATGTTCAACGTCGCCAGGGATCACTGATGTTGTGTTGGTGCTTGGTGAGAATGACCACAAGTCGGCCATTCGTCTGCCGTTCAAAGTCGATCCAGCACCTCAGTTGATTGAAGAATTAAAGGGCTTGCTGGGCGAAGAGCGCATCAAATTGACGTAATTGTTCGGCGATACATCATCTGGTACAGTGCCATGCCACAGGCGACGCTGACATTGAATGATTCTTTATTGCCAAACATTGGGATTTCTACTGTTGCGGTGCAACGCGCTAAATGCTCAGCCGATATGCCGTCAACTTCTTCGCCCAACAGCAAAGCAAACGCTTCCGGCGCGGCAAAATCTGGCAGCGAAATGCTGTCTGGTGCTTGTTCCAACGCGATGATTGGTAAATTGCCAGTACGCTCATTCTCCTCCAACCAATTTTCCAGTGCCTCGTAGCGCCTAAACGGAACCATTCGCTCAGCGCCTAGTGCTGTTTTGTGAATTTGCTTGGTTATTTTCTCAACCAGGTGCGGTAGTCGCGGGTCTGGTTGGTTGATGATCGCCAAGTCTGGAAACGGTGTATAGCCGCTGATGACGATATGTTTTACTCCCAGGCCTTCTGCCGTGCGAAAGATCGCGCCGACATTGTGCGTCGAACGGATATTGTGCAAAATAAGCGTAATTTCTGGTCGCATGAACTCATTATATCATTCGCTAAATCATAAGCACTTTGCTATAATGTTGGTGATGGATGAAGATTCTATTCAAGTACGTCGTCGCCAGCAAGACGAAGATGCTACCAGGAAACGAGCGTCAATTTTAGGCTTGCAATATTTAGATACCCGCAGTTTTGAGGCTGACTTGCCGCTGGAACGAGATATTTTGACAATTGATGAGATGTACAAAGGGCGTATCATCCCCCTAGCGCACAATGACACTGATCTGTCCTACCGTTTTGGCGTAACTTCGCAGACGCCTCAGTCGTTGATTGCTAAAATGACGAAGGAATACCGCGAAGTTGGTAAAGTTGCACACTTTTTCTTGATATCAGGTGCCGCTTTTCGTTCATTTATGCTGCGGTTCGATCCGCCAAAGAGTATCGTCTATGATGATATCGAAATTGCCAAAGAGGGCGACAGCGAAACACTGCAACAGGTGAGTCAAACACTGGCAACGGTCAGTTCAAATGACGTCTTTAACTACATCGTTGATCAAGCTGACAGGCTAGGCGCATCCGACATTCACATTGAAAATCAGCGCGAGTCAATTCGTATCCGTATGCGTGTTGATGGCGCACTGCACCCAGTGGCTGAGCTCAGCCGTGACCGCTACCGTGTCATCATGGCTACTTTGGCTTCCCGCGCAAATATTTCTACGGCTGCGACCGAACCGCAGTCTGGGCACATGCAACAGGAGATTTATCGTGACGGCGCCTCGCATCTCTTGAACTTGCGTGTTGAAGCAGTGCCAACAGTGTATGGTCAAGATGTGGTGATGCGTTTGTTTAACTTTGATACTGCCATGTTGAATTTGGATTTGTTGAGCATCACTCCGGCTGAGCGCGCTCAAATTGATGAAGTTATCTCGCACCCACGCGGCATGGTTTTAATGGTTGGTCCGACGGGTTCAGGTAAGTCAACCACGCTTTACAGCATCTTGAATGCCTTGAACACCACTGATCGTAAAATCATCACCCTAGAAGATCCAGTGGAAAACACCATCCCTGGTGTCACCCAAATTCCCATCGATACGACAGTTGGTCAGGAGTTTGCTGATGGTCTTCGTAGTGTGCTGCGTATGGACCCGGATGTGGTGATGGTTGGTGAGATTCGTGACAATGAGACGGCGCGTACTGCCATTCAGGCGTCAATTACCGGACACTTGGTTCTGAGTTCATTTCACGCCAATTCAACAGCGGCGGCGTTTAGTCGTATGATTGACATGATTGGGCAAAATCCTATCTTTAGCTCGGCGGTGCGTTTGTTGATCGCTCAGCGATTGGTCAGGCGGCTACATGACGAGAGCAAAGAGGAGTACGAGCCGGATGAAGCGACTCGCCGTTGGGTAAAGGAGACGCTGAAAGGAATTCCTGACACGGTTGATTGCCCAGATTTGGACACATTTAAGTTGTGGCGACCAGTGTCAACGCCAGAAGCACCGTTTGGTTACAAGGGGCGCATCCCGGTGATGGAGCAGTTGATTGTGACCGAAGAAATTCAGAAGTTTTTGCGTGGAGATATTGTTGATATCCACGCCGAAGCTATTGAAGAAGTTGCCAAAAAGCAGGGGACTATTACGCTACTGCAAGCTGGTGTGCTGGCGGCGCTTCGTGGCGAAACCACCATAGAAGAAGTGAACCGCGTCATCTAGGCGCGGCTCGTAAGATTTGGATTTGTATGAGTTAGCGGAGAACTTGCTACCGTATCACTGCGGCGACAGTCGATACTACTCGCTCATCAAATGGCGAAGGGATGACTTCGTTAGCGGTTGGGTTTTCAACCAGCCCAGCCAAAGCTTCAGCAGCAGCCAGTTTGTGCTGATCGGTAATTTTTTGCACGCCGTGATCGAGCGCTCCGCGAAAAATACCTGGAAAGGCCAGGGAATTATTCACTTGGTTTGGAAAATCACTACGGCCGGTGGCTACCACCGCTGCGCCAGCCTCCCGAGCGATATCTGGCATGATTTCTGGCACTGGGTTTGCTAGGGCAAAGATGATTGGATCCTTGGCCATTTTCTGCACCAACTCCGGTGTGAGTAGTCCAGCGCGTGACACGCCGATGAACACGTCAGCGTCAGTGATGGCGTCATCAATTGAGCCAGATTGTGAAGCATCGACGTATTCTAGTAGCGCAGTTTTTTCAGCATTTAGATCAGTGCGAGACGTGCCAACGATGCCGCGGCTGTCTACTGCCACAATGTTCCTCGCGCCATATAGGTGCAACAATTTGATGATGGCCGTACCAGCTGCACCAGCACCAATAACCACAAATTTACAGTCAGCCAGGTTACGCCCAGTTAATTTCGCAGCATTGATCAGACCCGCCAACACCACGACTGCCGTACCATGCTGGTCGTCGTGAAACACGGGAATGTCTAGTTCGGCCTTCAGACGCTCTTCAATCTCAAAACACTTTGGTGCGGCGATATCCTCCAGGTTGATCGCTCCAAAGCTTGGCGCAATTGCCTTAACTGTGGCGATAATCTCTTCCGTGTCGTGAACATCCAGCACAACTGGCACCGCGTCAACATCGGCAAAATGCTTGAACAGCAGTGCCTTACCTTCCATCACCGGCATGGCGGCTTTTGGTCCCAAATTACCGAGACCCAAGATGGCTGAGCCATCGGAAATGACGCCGACCAAATTATTCGTCCAGGTGTACTTTGGCAAGTCTGCTGGGTTTTCGGCGATCGCTTGGCTAACTGCGCCAACGCCCGGGCTGTAATACGAGCTCAATTTGTCACGGTCCAGTTTCTCTTGGTCGCGCAAACTGGTAGTGATTTTACCCTTATATTTTTCGTGTAATTCAAGTGCTAATTTGTTGTAATCCATATCACTATTGTACTCCATCTGGCAGGTTTTCTCCATCAGTCTGATAGATCATGTAATTCGCACGTCCACATAGCCGTCAGACGCCTTGTATAGTTTCATATTCTATGCTAAAATACACTGAAGTTGTACAGAGTTAAATTATTCAAGCTTTGTTAGGTGTGGAGCCGCAGGAGTACAACTGCGTGGCCAGCCGAGGCGGGTTTGAAAGATAGGAAATGTCATGAGTTTTGAGTTAATCAACAAAGTCAATCAAGCACAGAAAAAGCAAGCAGTTGTTGACGCCCGTAGCGGTGACACCGTTCGCGTCTACCAAAAGATTAAAGAAGGTAACAAAGAGCGTATCCAGATGTTTGAAGGTGTGGTCATCCGCACTGACAACAAAGGCTCACACACCTCACGCATCACCGTTCGCAAAATTGCGTCAGGTGTTGGCGTGGAAAAATCATTCTTGCTGCACAGCCCGCTGATTGAAAAGGTAGAAATTGTCCGCCGCGCTAAAGTTCGCCGCAAGTTCCTTAGTTTCCTACGCAAGCGTTCTGGTAAGTCAGCTCGCTTGACTGCCAAAAACTTTGACCGCGTGGCTGTCAATAACGTGCATGACTCCAAGGCTGAAGCAGAAGCTGAACGCTTGAAAGAGGAGGCTGCACAAGCTGCCGCTGCCAAGCAAGCTGAAAAAGACGCTGCTCAGGCAGAACTTGACGCCAAAGCTGCTGAAGTAGAAGCACGCCACAAAGAAGCGTAATTGATTTTGAGGCATACAGACCGCCCTCTCTAGGGGCGGTTTCTCATGGTATAATGCCAATATGTCGATCTTTCATTATATTTCTGTGTTTGTTCCGGTAACATTAGCGGTTGTCGTGCCGTACATGCTACGCCGCCATGGTTTCATCGACGAAAAGAAGTATCGCTGGCTGCTGTATATTGCCTGTGTGTTGTTTTTCATTTCGTGGTATTTGCCGTCGCCGCTGATCGAGGGGCGAGACACTAGCTTTACCACGCATTTCGTTGGCGGCGGATTGTTCACCGGGCTGTTGTGGATATATCTGGTATTGGCGATGCACTGGCGGTCGCACTGGCTGATGATGGCGTTTTCGCTGTTTGCACTGGTGTCAGCGCTCGGCTGTATCAATGAACTGGCGGAATTATATATGGTCAAAGTTGGTTTGGCGCGTATCACGCTGGATGATACCAGTTGGGATATTTTGGCAAATACGCTGGGTGCGGCGACGGTTTGGTGTGGCTGGATGCTCGTAACTTTGGCGGCAAAAAAGGGCCAGCACGCGCATGATTCTCGGCATTGATGAAGTTGGGCGTGGGCCATGGGCGGGACCGCTGGTGGTTGGCGCAGTGATTTTGGGTGGTGCTGAGATTGAGGGGCTAAATGATAGTAAAAAATTAACCAAAAAACGTCGCGAGGCTTTGGACGAGGTAATTCGTGAGCAGGCGACTGCGTGGGCGCTGGGCTGGGTGAGTGCCGGGGAATTGGACAATGTTGGTATGAGCCAAGCGCTGCGGCTGGCAACGCGGCGGGCAGTCAAGCAAATTCAGGCCCAGTGTAAAGAGAAGAATGTGGCATTTGATGAAATTATCATTGACGGGACAGTGAATTTTTTGGCAGATACGGCGCTGGAGCGATATGTGACGGTGATGGCCAAGGCCGATGGTTTGATCCCCAGTGTGTCGGCGGCGTCGATCATCGCTAAAGTGGCCCGTGACCAGTACATGACCGAGCAAGACATGGTCTATCCAGGATATGGCTTTGCGTCAAATGCTGGCTATGGTGTGGCCAAGCACCGTGCGGCGATTGAGCGGTTGGGTGTGACGCCGCTACATCGGCTGAGTTTTGCGCCACTGCAAAAATATGCCGGCACTGAGGGGAATTCGCAACCATCGTCTAGTAGTCAAATTAAACATCAGCAGGGAAATACGACGCGTCAAATTGGCGATATGGGTGAACAGACGGCCGCGGACTGGCTGACAGCGGATGGACATGAGATCATTGCCCGCAATTGGCGGACGCGGTACTGCGAAATTGATATTGTCAGCATGAAAGATGATGTGCTGTGGTTTACTGAGGTAAAATACCGCAAAAATGATGATTTTGGTGGTGGGATGGGGGCGATTACCGCCAAAAAACAGCGACAAATGCGCTTTGCAGCTGAGCTGTTTATGACACAATATCCGCAATACGAAGGAAGTGATATGCGGTTACTGGCGGTCGCTGTTGAGGGTAGCCCACCGGTTGTAAAAGGGCAGGTAATATTAGAATAAAGTAGGCAAGAAAATAGCCCGCCGAACGAGCTCAAGCTGAACTCTGTTGTTCAGCGAGCTATTTTCCGGCGGGCGGTCAGCCCTTTCATATGTGCTCTTTGACTTCAGACATGAGTGATGCCAATTCGCTGTCAAGCGTCTGGAGCTCTTGCTCTAGACGCATCCGGGGTTCATTATCAAGCAGGCGGAGTGCCTTCTTGGCTATCTCATGATAGCTCACTACTAATCCAGCTGCGCACAGCATGTGTAGCCGGACCATCAGAACGGTTCGGCGGAGGCTCGAGAGAGCTTTTTCCTTCTCATTCACCCCCTGCAAGCGGCCGACTACGTAGCCACCAATAGTCGCCGTGCTAATGACAACAACAAGGAAAGCGTCCATGACTCCTCCTAAGAATCAAGGCTCAAGCAAAAAGGGCAACTTTACGCCCTTTTTTGTGAAAACTTGAGCGAAAAGCTAATATATATAAATCACGAAATATTCTTACATGATATAAACAGCGATTACCTCTGTTAGTCAAATCTATCAACCATGAATCGACTTCGCGTCGATTCTTTTTTATTTGACGTAAAAATGAGGCTAGAAATCCTGTACGTTCAGCGTTTGTAGCTTCATTGAAACGTCAGAGCGGGTTTTTTAGAGATTTGAGTAACAGCTGGTCAGAAATTAGAGACAGCGGACTACAGACCGCTTAAAACACGACAGAGACGAGATATCTAACAGTACGAGAGTGACTGCGAGCACTCTTGTACGTAAACGAAAGGAGCTGAAAAATGGCAGCGAAAAACAAACAGATCAAAAAAATCATTAGCTGGGTAGTTGGACTACCAGCCGCAATAATCGCAATGAGCGAGCCAACAGACTTGCGCCTCTGGTGGGTGCAGTTCGCGGCAATCGCGGTGCTGGCGGTCGTATTGTTCGCCAACGGCGTGTTCGACGAAACTATCCAAGAATTAAAATCGCGAAAGGAGATTTGGCGATGAAGATACACGTAAACGTGATGCCGTCACCAGTTCGGCTGGTGCCGGTGCATAAACGCGAGCCTCTCGACAAGGTGATTGACAAGCTACGCGAACTAGATGACCACGACTTTGACAAGTCAGTCAAAGCAGCGAAGTGGCTGAGGATTTTCGACAAAGGTATGAAGTGGATCGAGGGCAAGTTTTATGGACGAAAATAGTTTGTTTGAAAAATTGGAAAACCTAATCGATCCGACATTTCTCGATCGAGCTTTGGCGGGGGAGGCGTAAGTGGCAGACGCTTACTACAGCCGACCAGAGTGGTCATATTCGTCAATGAAGTTGATTCTCGACCACGGCATCGATTATGCAGTTGCCGCTAAACGTGGAGACCTGCCAGACCTAGACAGCAAGGCTATCGACTTAGGACAGCTAGTTCACATGCTGGTACTCGGCGGCGAGGATCAATTCGCCATCGGCCCGTTTGAAAACTTCTATTCGAAAGAATCCAAGGCGTGGCGTAACGAACAAAAAGCCGCCGGCAAACACATTATCACTCTGGATATGTTCAAAGCCGCTGATCAGATTTTGAAGAATATTGAGAACCACCCGCTGGCGAAGCAATACATTTTCGCCAAAGGTGCAACCTTTGAGCACGAAATGTACGCTCGCACCGCCGACGGCGTAGATATGAAAGGTAAGGCTGATGTACTGATTCGCACTAATGAATCTGCCATGATAACCGACCTGAAAACTACCGCAAAGTTCGACAAGTTTTTCAAAACTGCGCAGTCAATGCACTACGATTTGCAGTCAGCAGTTTACACGCTGGTGACGGCATCAAGCTTAGAGCTAGACCCGGCGCTAGTCAAGTTTGCCTACTGTGTGGTTGAGTCCGTCGCACCATACCGCGTGCAGTTCATGATTGCCGGCATCGACTTTGTTGAAGCCGGCGAACGCAAGCTGCGTACGTGTGTTGACGAAATCATAAAGTTTGGCGACAGCGAGCCGAATTTCCTCATCGAGGAGGTGAGGGAGCTGGGCGACTGGAGCCTGTAAAAGAAAGGAGAATATGAAAGTCTTTAATAGTTTAGATCCGACCGAAAAACCATCAATTCTGATGGTTGTGTACGGCGAGGGCGGTGTTGGTAAAACAACGTTTGCGGCCACCGCACCACGACCGATTATCGCTGACTGCGAAAACGGTAGTAAATATTTCGGACTTCGCGGCATCGCGGCCGACGTGGCGCTGATTGAAAAATGGGACGATATGCAGGAGTTCATGCAAATTGCACTCACTGAAGACTACGACACGGTAATCATCGACCCGATTGGCGAGCTGATGGAGAAGTTGATCGCCTACATGCGAAATAGAGCCGACAGCAAACTGGTCCAGCGTGACGGCAACCCGACCATGGCTGGCTGGGGCTGGCTAAAATCAACCATGCGAAACTTTCTGAAAACCATGCGCGACAGCGGCAAGCATATTGTCATCGTGGCTCACGTTCAAGAGAAAGACGATGATGGCCGAGTTATTAAACGTCCGATGGTCGCCACAAGGCTATCCGAGGAGCTGGTCAACCTGGTGGACATCGTCGGCTACATGACGACGATAAATGACACCGAGACTGGCGACACTAAGCGCCTGATTATCGTTGATCCAGCCAGCGACAAATACGTCGCCAAGGATCGCACTGGTCGGCTAGGCCGCTACATTGAGCCAGATTTCACGAAAATCGTCGATGGAGTAAGAGGCGACGCTGAGTACGCGTGGATTGCACCGGCGCCGACATTGGCAAGCCGAGAGCAGATTGAAGCGGCTGCCAAACCAACCATTCCAAGCTCACGCGTTGAAATGACCGGCGCTCGCCTTGGCAAATCTGAAGCAGATAGGAAATAAAGGAGGACACATGTCACAACTACAAGAATACGTCGACTCACAAGTCGCAACAATATCACCGTTCAAGGTGAAATCTCAAGAATTGCTTGAGCAGGCCAAAGCCAAAGAGATAACTGACGATGCTACCGCCAAAGAAGCAGTTGCAATCCGCAAGCTGATCACCTCGCACCGCACTGAAGTTAAAAACGCACGACTGGCGATCACTCGCAACTTTGACAGCGTCAAATCGCAATTTATCGACGCTGAAAAGGATGTTCTGGCACCAGCTGAAGAGGCGTTGGAGAACATCAGCCAAAAGATTCTAGCCTATCAGGAAGAGCAGGAGCGACTGGCAAAAGAGGAAGCGGCACGCGTTGACGCTATCTGCGCCAAGTTCGCTACCAACGCCAAATCACTACGCAGCCAAAAAGCCTGCGATGAGCGAGGCGCTGAATTGAAGCAGGTATTCGCTGAGTTGCCTGAAGCTGATCAGAACCACGCTGAAATCAAGTTGGCATTCACCAAAGCCATCAACGAGTTGCTGACACGTAAAGACGAATTGACGACCGCTGAACGTGACGAAGCCGAAGCGGCCAAATTGGCAGCACAGCGTAAACGCGAACAGGAGATTGCCGAGGCTGAAGCAGCCAAAGCCGCTAAATCGCAGAAGCCAGCCGTCAAATCTGGCATTAAAACCAAGACGGTGTTCACGGTCACCAACCCTGAATTAGTGCCACGCTACTTGTGCGAGCCGAGCGACAAACTAATCCGCGAAGCCATCGCCAATGGGCTGCGTGAAATCCCAGGCGTTGAAATCCGCGAGGAAAAGAGTTTCTAAATATGGCAGCAATCAACACAGTAACTCTAATCGGTCGCGTCGTCCGAGACATCGAAGTCAAAACGACGAATAGCGGCAAGTCCGTAGCCTCATTCGCACTAGCGGTTGATGGCTACGGCAAAGATGCCGACGCAAGCTTTATCGATTGCGTTGCCTGGAATAAAGCAGCCGAACTACTGGCAGAATATGCACCGAAAGGCAAGCAGATTGGCATAACTGGCAGATTGCAAACCAGAATCTGGGAGAAGGACGACATCAAGCGCAAAGCCACTGAAGTCATCATCGACCAGTTCCAGTTTTTGAGTGACGCAAAGGGCAGCGGCAATAACGCTGCGCCGGCTACTGAGCGATATGCCGAGGATGATGCCAAGAAAGCGACTTCCTTAAATAATAATCAATCAGCAAAAACAGTTGCTGACGATATTGACCTTAGCGAGCCAATCGATTTGAGCGAAATACCATTTTAATAAATGAAAGGAGAGCCATGACAGGAACGAAGAGTGGCGGCAGAAAAGCTGCCGCAACAATTCTCGCAAAAAATCCGAACTTCTACCGTGAAATCGGCAGAAAGGGCGGATCGAGGTCAAGAGGCAACAAAACAGGCTTTGCGCTCAATCGGGAGGCAGCTCGGATTTGCGGCCGAATCAGTAAGCGTAGACCCAAGCAGGACACTGAGCTGGCTGAATTTGAAAAAACCGCACCGTATGGCAGATGTAGTATGTGCAATTTGGCACTCATCAAATCTGACGCTGAGCGAAAGGACTATCCAGATATGCACGAAAACTGTATGTACGAGAGGTTTGGAGATTGAGGAGTCGTGACTAAAAAAGCACTTCGCAAAAAGCAGCGCCGCAAACGCAAGAAACTGGAGGCTACATAATGTCTCTGATGAATTGCGCATTCACGGTTCGCTGGAGCGACGAGAAAAACAAACCGCACGCGAAAACCTACGCTACCGAATCTGATGCCAAGCGAGCCAAGAAATGGCTGCTGGAGCACGGCGTTCGGAGCGTAGATATCGCGGTCAAGATAAATAATAAGCCAGCTGGCAGCTTGAAAGACGATAAGCCGTCTGAGACTGAGGCTGGGCAGAAAGGATTTTGGTGGGAGAAGTGATTGACGACAATCAATTCGACATATTCCAGTGGGCGAACTGGGCGGATGCTAATAAGAAAGATCTGCTCATCGACCTGTTCATTTTCAATAAAAACTTTACGCCATACGTGTTACCACTGAAAACATCGACCATAGAAGACCAAATGCGATCGCTATTTCTTTACGACATGATCAATTTTGTGGAGACTGGAGCAGCAGTTGGATTGTCTGTCAGGGACTACGCGACAAACGATCAAATGGAAAATGTTTTGCTATACAGCGAGCTTGAGAGCATCCAGCGTGCTGAGACACTCGTTTATTTTCTTGGAGACGATCGTATCTCTGAGTTCAATGAACAAGAACACGAGCTGAAGCGTATGCACGGTATTGTAGCACGGTTTAGCGATCCGAAAGATCCAGACAAGACCTTTTACATCGCCAAGCAGCTGCAGCGATCACAGATGCTGAGTGGAAACCTCACGTGGCAAGTTAGCGGCAGTGACTTTGGCGAGCTTGATGCCGACGCAGCGTTCAAGATACCAGCCGATAATCAAGTGCTAATCGCTGGTGGTAAAGTATTTGCGTTTAATCCAAAGAAGTTCGTCAACCTGTTTAGGCAAGATCCATCAAGCGACATTGTAACCAGGCGAATCGCCAAACATCTAACTGAGAAATTTGCGTTGTCATTCCCAGAGGGCTTGTCTTTGGAGGAGTTAGCTGACAGTAGTAGGTCGTTGACCGACACACTACTAAAGCTAGACGTTGAACATCTGCCAGACCGACAAAGGGTCGTTGATCATGCTGACGAAATGAACTTAGCGCTCATGACAGATAATAACGATGGCATTATCATCATGGATAACCGTGACGCAATGATGTTCGTCAATATTCTGGCCGACAATTACGTCGATAGTAATCTGACCGGATCGCACTATCTTGCAACCAGTAAGAAGCGGATCGATGGCGATTCGCAGATAAACATGAACGTATAAACTCCATGACAACACTTCAAGAACGACTATAAGAGATAAATGTACCCCACAGGGGAAAGGAGAGAACGTGATTGACATAACTAAATTAACAGACAAAGATATCGGGCGCTGGGTTATCTATACGCCAAGCCAAGAATTGGGCGAGAAACTCGAGAAAGGCAAAATTAAAAGCTGGAATGATTCTGGGATATTCGTAGTTTATGATTGTGCCGGCAACTGGATGGGCGATTTATGGAAGGAATACACAGCTCAGCACACCAATCCGGAAGACTTAGAGTTTGTTGATTAGCCGGGACGCATAAACGCCATTAACCAATGACCTACCACACGTCGAAAAACTGGGTGAACATTAACATCAACCGCATAACTGGATAGATAATTGTAAATCAGATGGTAGAGCCGTGTTGCAACACGTACGCGACGGTGGTTCGAGTCCACCCAATTGTCTATTCAACTGGACAGATGATATGCACAATCCCTATTCTGGCGCGCCATCCCACCCCGGCGCGTGACCGAAAAATCGTGGAACGTTGTGAATCAGGCTTTAATATTCTCCTGTAGTGCGACGTGTATCGTCTGTTCAACTGGCTATATAAGTGGCTCGAAAGCGTCATCCTCAGTTTGGCGTTGCAACCTCGCTGAGGCCGCAATTAGAGCTAGAAAGTAACCACCGACTTGCAACTCGGTCGGCGAAGATGTGACTATTACGATGGTCTGCTGGGGTATTCCGCGTAGATGCATAGACGTGGTCAAGCCGAGCATGTCTCGTCAAATCATCAGCTTATATAGCCGCCAGTTATGCGGTTGAAATTAGACGGAAGAAAGGGACATTATGCTGCAGGCTGATCAAGGACAGATCATAGACTACATCAAAGATAATATTGATTCATGCTTGGCTTTTGCTAATTTTGAGTTTGATTCCATTGCAAGAAGTGGAGTTGACGGGACCATGCTACTGTTGCCGCGCATTGAGGTGACTATGAACATAGATTACGAGAGCCTTATTGACTACGTAAATAAAAAGAGGTTAGAGGAGCTGGATGATGACTGACATAAAACGGCGAGGCGACCCTCGTGCATTGTCATGCAACGACGGACACGACATGTGCTATTGCGCTGGCCGTCCAGAGTGTCACAACTGCGGCCAGCCGCTATGGGACGATTATGTTAAAGAGCCGCTAGACCACAGCGGCTACAACTACAACCACGCAGCATGCTGCGACCTGGTTTTAAGCCATTTTACCTACGACGATTGGGAAATAGGTGACGATGACAAGTTGCGGATGCACGATTATGTTTTGGTTGTCTATAAAGATACGGAAACTGGCAATAAAACTAATATCATCTGCCAGATTATAGAGATGTGTGGCGTGGGACTACCGGCGCTTAGAGCCTTAGAGACTGGCTATAGGACAAGCATCATGGGCACATACATTACAAATTGTCGCCTTGTGCGAATTAAGAAGCCGGAGGAGAAACAATCATGACCATAATAATCGCGGTAATTTTCGCAATCGCAATACTAACAGTCCTAATCGTGCCAGCAATCGAGGACGAGATCGAGTATCGAGAGTGGCTAGATGAATCTAAAAAGAGGAGGAAGTAATGGACAGAATCGAACTTAAAGAGTCGGCGTTTCGGCAGTCTTACGACGGGCTTATTATCGGTGACAAAGTGTATTTCGCCTATCAAGATGAAAGAAAAAACAATCCCGACAGATACGGACTCGGCGTTGTTGTTGCTGGCGGAGTAACCGAGGAGCAATATACTACGCGCCTATTTGATGGACTCTTCGTAATATTCAAAACCCGAAAAGTTATCAAGGTGATTATCGAAATGAAAGATGGCGAGAACACCGAACGCTTTTTGAGGAGGCCGAGCGAATGTTTCAAGGTAGTTGATGGAGGCAGTAGCGATGCCTAACCTCGCAAACATAGACAACCCGACTGAGGATCAAGAACAAGAGGCGTTTGTGCAGTGGCTGCGACTAAAAGGCTATCCACACTTTCGCGTGCCGAATGAAACCTACACCCGAAGCTGGAGCCAGAAAGCGAAAAATAAGAAACTCGGCGTGAGTTCTGGCGTGCCAGACTTGGCTGTAGTTGTGCCGAACACAGGAACACGACGAGTTTACGTAGAAATACTTGATAGCGACGATAGCGCTGATTACGACCAGCCTATTAGCCGTTTGGTATTCATCGAAATGAAACGCAAGAAAGGAGGCGTGACATCAGAAAATCAGAAGAAGTGGATTAAAACACTCAATGAGGCTGGCATTCAGACCGTTGTTTGCAAGGGTTGTGATGCAGCGATTGAGTTTATCGAATCAATAACTAAATAGGAGACTAAAATGTCCAAAGTCAAAATTGAAATTAAATCATGGTTCAGCGGAGATGTATTGTTTGAGTACGAATCAGACAACGCCACGGTGAAAAAAGCAGTTGAAGCAGCTGTTGATGGCAACGCTAACCTGAGTGGCGCTGACCTGAGGGACGCTGACCTGAGGGACGCTGACCTGAGGGACGCTAACCTGAGTGGCGCTGACCTGAGTGGCGCTGACCTGAGGGACGCTAACCTGAGTGGCGCTAACCTGAGTGGCGCTGACCTGAGGGACGCTGCTATCTATTACTCGGACGGTAATTTCGACGTCAATTATCGTAGAGGTTGTTTCTTGGGTCTCACGAACCTTGAAGAAATTGAAACGGAGATGTATCACGATGTCAAAAGCTGTCGTCGATGGTCGTTTACTTGGAAAAACGTTTTGAGAATCAAGAGCTGGAAGCTGAAGCCTGCCGCTGGATCTTTTGAAGCGATAGCTAAAAATGCTAGCGCCGCGTCAAAGGCAATTGCTGACGGCGTGAAATATCAGAGTAATGACGAGAAATGCACACAGCCTGAAACACCAGAGACTAAAGTCGGTGACAGGGTTGCGTTTAAGCACGGTGACGAACCGACAGAGGCGCTGTGCGGCGATGTGATTGCGATAAAAGGAAGCGAAGCGGTGGTTGAAGTGAAGCAGCTGTTGGGATGTCAAGCATTCATTCTGCCGTTTGATAAGCTGATCGTCATTCCGCCGAAATCACAAGAGCAATCGGACGATTGAGAGGTTTATGACTGAAGTGGAACGCTTGACTACTTGATAAAACAGTCAAAGCATTTTATAGCTAGGCGCTGGTGAGATTGAGCGGTTGGGAGGCCGCGATTGCCAGCGCCTAATCTGTATATTTCAGAGGTAGAGGAGGGATAACAAACATGGTCAAATGGCTAAAAATCGACAAACAAGACAAGACAAGGCGACGCCGTCAGGGGATCGGGCAGGTCGCCATTTATTATATTTCTAAACAAGCAATTATTATTGGTGACGAGCGAAAATGCAAACCATTGTCACACTACATCCTCTTGCAGTCTTGGCAAGATCGGAACAAAAAACCATACCAGAATATGCTACGCAAGTTACGAAGCACTAAAGACCTGACTTTCATGCAAGCACAGCTCATCGCAAATAGTTACGGCGTGCACATCTCAGCTGTTTCCGAGCAGTCAATACCAAAAGAACTACGCGTCAATCTCTAGAATTATAATCATGAAAGATGACTTCAAATCATGTCCGAAGTGCGGCCGAAAGTATAAGCGGCAAGACAACTACGATATCCACGTAGCTGGTTGCAATCGTACGTCACCGTCAACTCATGGCGGTGCTAGAAAGGGTAGTGGTGGAGTCAAAGGCAAAAAGACCCAAAAGGTTCTTGACCGTATGAAAGAGAAGCAGCGTATCTTGGATCGAATTACTAGAAACGCTGACAAGTTGTACGAGGCACAGTTTCGACTGGCGACAGGCGTGCAGTTATTATTCGTGATCAGGACTGATCGCAAAGGCAATCGGTTGCCAGCAGAGCAAGTCACCGACCCTGAGACTATTGCGGCATTTCTTGATGGCGAGCTGGATGGCGTGGACGATGAGTATTATTTCATCGCTACGCAGAAGCCAGATAACAAAGCTATTAAGGACATGCTCGACCGAGCATTTGGCAAGCCAGTTGATCATGTCGACCTGGACGTCAGCGTTCGCGAGAAACAGCCGCCAAAGATTGTCTCGACCATCAAGCCACGCAAAACGAAAGGCGAATAGCTAATGTCATTAGAGTTAAAGCCAAAGCAGCAGAGCGTTGTCGATATTATTAACGATTGCCCTGAAGTTGATACTATTTACCTGATCGGTGCCGTTGGCACGGGCAAAACAGATATTGCAGCACATATCGGCATAGATATTTGCGACACCTTCGAGAAGACATACTGGACAGTGTTTCGTAAGAATATTAGTACGGCGAAGCGATCAGTAATTCCGTCATACCTGACAATGCTCGACCGCAAAAACTTCAAAGAGGGCGAGGACTACACATACAACGGCCAAGATTATGAAATTAAGTTCCCAAATGGCTCAAAGATTGGCTTTGTGGAGGCGGACGAGACGAAAGACAGGAACGGGCAGAAGATTAAAGGTATCAATGCCAGCGCTAGCCATATTGACGAGGCCGACGAATTGTCACTGACGATGTTCACCACGGCTAGATCCCGTAAAGGTCGCCGCAATACCAACGGGCAGCCGAGCATCGCTATTATCACTCTAAATCCAAATGATGTTGAACACATTAAAGAGGTGTACATGCGTTGGAAATACGGCGGGAATGGTAAATATGAGCCGCTACCACCAAATATTCGTGTAGTTGAGTTTGATTTGTCTGATTCATGGCAGATGCAATCAGATATTGATGCTATGATGACCAACCCGACGTGGTGGGTCGAACGGTATCTCAAAAATAACTGGGAGTACCAAGACGAGAGCAAGACGATATTCCGATCAAGCATATTTGCTAAGGCAATTGTGAGCAGCTATGAGCCAGGGCGTAAGACGACCGGCTACGACGTGGCTCGTGATGGCGTTGACCGTAGCGTGGCGGCAGACTGGGAGAATCTGATACTGATTGACGGCACTATCACCAAAGACTCGAACGAGCAGATAGAGACTGGCAAACAAGCCGAGTGGCTGATTGAGCATTCAGATAACTTCTCTATTGGCTACGAGAATACCGCAGTCGACGGTGTGGGTGTTGGTGTTGGCGTTATCGATGGCGGCAAAGACCGTGGTGCTGAGTTCGCGGTGTTTAAGTCTGGCTTTTCGCCCGACCCATTCCTAACGTTTGATGACGAGCCGAAGAGCCGAGAGGATGCTGAGCGTTCACAGGAGCTGATGGCATTCAATAATCTGCGATCACAGGTGGCGTACATGCTAGCAATGGGTCTTGACAGCGGCAAGGTGAAAATCCTCGAGAGCTTTCCATTTCTCAATGAGTTTATCAAGGAGGCACAGATGCACCACCACGAATATAAAGATAAGGTGTTTGTGCTGGAGTCTAAGGAGTCAATCAAGAAGCGGCTCGGCAAATCTCCTGACATATTTGACTCTGTACTGATGGGCTTTTGGCTGCAGCTGAGGCATGAAGTGGTGATGGAGTGGGCTGGGATTATGTAATCCGTATATTTACAGTTAGAGGACTATATGAAATTGAAAGACTTTTTGCGCAAATTAAAGTTTCAAAAGCCAGACAGGGATACTGTCATTGAGGCGTGGATAGGACTGCTGATGTTTGTCGGCGTGCCGTTTTGTATTTGGCTATATTATGGCGGCAAGGTCGCCACAGTGGTATTTGTCGGTGTGCAGCTAATATTTTGGTCGGTTTATCTATACAGGAGTAATAAGTAGATGGGAATTATTAAAACAGCCATGGGACTAAGAGGCGAGCGGCGTGTGAGCGGCGTTGACCCTACTTTTCAAAGATTATCAATGTTTGACCATTACCGTGCCAGCAGTTATGCGACGGCTTACCCTAATATCCGCACGATTGCTAACAAGTATATGACAGTGCGGCCGTTTGCTATCAATGGCAATGGAGAGCAGATTGATCATTGTGTTATTGACGCGCTATACCATCCGAACAAGTCCGACAGTTCCGTGGCGTTTGCTGAAAAGATAGCTGTATCGACGCTATCGCTACGCAAGACATACGTTTTGGTGTGGAGCAACTATGGTGGCGTGGCAAAGCCTGGCGGTGATTTCATGGGGCAGGGAGGCAGGAATATTGCCGGCTTTACGTTCCTGGAGTTCCCGCGAGTTGCGCGAGTTGGCGGCAAGACAACATACACAGTCGGCACGCAGACGTTTACTGAAGACGAGGTGCTGGTGTTGCCCGGTGGTGTTGATCCAAACGACCTGTACGCTGGATATTCGCCATCTGAGGCCTCACGCCGCTGGGCGACGCTCGACGACTACATTGCCGACTTTCAGGCTGGCTTTTTCGAGAACGGGGCAGTGCCAGCTGGGCAATTCATTATTACCGCACCAACACGGCAGGCGTTTCAAGAGAGCGTGGCAATGTTGCAGGATGCTCATCGCGGAGCAGGCAGCAATAACAATGTCACGTATACACACCGTCCAGTCAACATAAAGACTGGCGTTCCGTCGGGCAGTGCGGCCATTGAGTGGGTGCCATTTTCACAGCCTAATAAAGATATTGACTTCGAGAACTTATTTAAGCAGGTTGATAGGCGGATTGACACGTCATTTGGCGTTTCAGCTATTATGAAAGGTATTGATGACACAGCTACGTACGCCAACGCACAGGTGTCAAAGCAGGTGTTTGCCGAGAATGTCGTTGACCCACTACTGTTACGTAACTACACACAGTTGACGCACGAATTGAATCGAATCACGGGTGGCATGGGTATGGCTATTACTTACGAATTTGCTATTCCTCAGGTTGTTGACGAGGTCAAAGTGCAGGCTGAGGCTGATGATATTCGGGTTAACACTATGTTGAAACTGGAGGCGGCAGGCTATAGCACCGAGAGTATCATTGATGCGTTGAAACTGCCGAACAACTTTAAGCTGTTGCGTAAGGGCGGCTACAATCCACCAGAGATTGAGAACGATAAGCCAGATGTTGATGAGGGCGATGAAGTGGCAGACGCACCTGATCGCCGCAAGGTTGGCGACACGGGGGTTTGGGGAGAAGCGAACGGCACTAGCCCAAAAGCAGCAGCCGACAATCAGCCGCAGACGCTCGATGACTTTGAACAACTGATTTATGACGCAACGACTGAATTTATGCAGAAACAGGTTGATCGAGCTATCGCTGAGTCTCGTCAGGTGGCTGAAAACAGTACTGAAGAAGATGACGAGCAGAACGAGTTTGCTGAAGCATTACTGTTGATTATTGTGGCACTGATGATAGTTCAGGGTGCGATTTATTTTGAGGACGGCAAACAGCTGCTAGTAGACAATGGTGTATCCACTGCCGAGCTAACAGGCTTTGTGGTGGCAGCCTCAACACAGGAAGCATACCGAGCATATCTACTAAATGTGGCTCGCTCATACGCTGACGATACGGCCGCCTCAATTCGCCGTGTGCTTGATCATGCGGCATCTCATGGCTGGGCACAGTCTGAACTGGAGGAGAAGCTACGCGGCATTATGAAGACTGACGAATGGCGAGTGCAGCGAATGGCTCGCACTGAGATATCACGAGCTGATGCACTGTCAAGTGTTGAAGCGATGAAGCAGGTGCAAAACCAAACGGGAACACTGATCGAGAAAGCAATGGAGAGTGAGACCGGTAAGCCGTGTGAGTTTTGTGCAACACTAATCGATAAGTGGGTGGCAGTTGATGAGCCAATCCTAAATCTGAATGAAGCAATCATTGGCAGGGACGGTGGTATATTCATAAACAACTTTGCGCAAAACGATGGCTACGACGTACACCCAAATGGTCATTGCCACCCGAAGTACCGCGTCGTCAAGGCATATCTCAATGCTGAGCGGCGAATTATCGATGATGAGATGGCTGATCTGGACTTGCGATGTGAGGAGTGCGGCCGCTACCTGAACATTAAGGGCGTGACGCAGATGATCGCACAAGTGCGTTGCAGCAATGCGAAGTGCAAGCACGTCAATAACATCAAGATCGTCAACGCTGCCTCGACAGACGATCAGGTGCGTTATGAGTTCGATAAATCGTAATCTGTAGTCTTAGAAATAAGACGAGAGCAAAACGCTCAAATTGGACGGGCAAGCAGGAGTCGAAGCATTAACTTTAACAAGGAAAAAAGCATGAAATTCTGGAAGTGGAGCAATTCCGTTTCATCGAATAATCAAGAGCTTATACTTGACGGGCCTATCGCGAGCGATACCTGGTGGGGCGACGAGGTCACACCCGACCTATTTCGCGACGAACTCAAGCAACATGCGGGCGATTTGACAGTTGTCATTAACAGCCCGGGTGGCGATGTGTTTGCAGGCTTGGCAATCTATAACGCCCTTGTGAATCATAACGGAAATGTCACTGTCAGAGTTGATGGTTTAGCGGCGTCGATTGCATCAGTAATTGCGATGGCGGGTGACAAGATTATCATGTCGCCAGGCTCAATGATCATGATTCACCGTCCGTCCGTTTATGCGGCTGGCACAGTGGATGACATGGAGAAAGCCAAGGATGTGCTGATGAAAATCGAGGAGGGCATCACGCCTATCTACGCCAAGCGAACAGGGCTGAGCGATGAAAAGATCGCTGAGCTGTTGGAAGCGGAAACGTGGATGCTTGCCGATAAGGCTGTCGAGCTCGGTTTTGCCGATGAGGTGTCTGAGGCACCAGAGAAGCAAAAGCAAGACGAGGGCGTGCAGAATGCATTTGGTATGAACTTTGCATTCAGTATGTCGGCAGTCAAGCAGGCAGACGCCAAGCCGATGCAGAGCCTGGTTCAACAGATCAAGGCGAAAGCAGAAGCGGAGGCAGCCAAGGCGGCAGAACCAGCCGAGGAAACGACGACTGAACCTGAAACGAAAACTGACGAACCAGCGGCACCGGAAGCCGCGCCAGAGGCTGAGCCTACTGACGAAGCTGATCAATCAGAGCCGGAAGAATCAACTGATAACAATCCTGAGGAGGATACGGAAATGGAAGCGAAAGACATTGCAAAAATGCAAGTTAAAGAACCAGCTGATCCAGCAGCTGTCGACAAAGGTACTGTCGTAAATTACCTGGACACGCCAAAGGCATTAGAAGATTTTGCTGACGTGTTGGTAGCACAAGCAGGTGCTGGTGCTGCAGCCGTTCGCGAAGCGTGGATGGACAAGCTTGAGGCTAACGGCGTACAGATGGCTGTTACTGGTGCTGACAAATTATTCCCAGCCCCAGTCGTTGAGGCGGTCGAGAGTGCGTTTAAGGCTGGCGGCCCGATTTGGAATCTGGTCGACAAGACTGGACTGGATGCCTACAACACCGCTTGGGACACCAATACTGACGGTGCGTTGGGACACCAGGCTGGTAAAGACAAGAAAGAGGCTACGATTGCTATCGAAAACCGTGTGCTTGAGGGCCAGTACATCTACAAGTACCTCACCCTTGACAAGGAAACCATCCGCAAGAACAAGAGTACTGGCGCGCTGTTGCGTTACGTCTTGCGGGAGTTGCCAAAGCGGATTATCGCAAGTGTTGAGCGTGCGATCGTTATCGGTGATGGACTAGACGATAGCAGCGACGACAAAATCAAATCGTTTGTATCTGTCAAGGCTGACGCTAAGGCTGGCAACGTGTTTGCTAAAACCTACACACCGAAAGCCAAAGAAAGCCGTCGTACTTCAATTCTGAATGCGATGGACTTGATTGAAGCCGAGGGTGATGTCTATATCGTCGCAAAACGCGGCTACATCACTTCATTGAAAGATGAACGTGGCAGCGATGGTCACATGCTGTATACGCCAGGCGTTAATATCCTAGAGGATTTGGAGTTGGCTGGTAAAATCACACCACAGTGGTTTAACGATACCAATGACGCTGACAACGATGCGTATCTTATTGTTCTCAATCGCTACAAGGTGGTTGGTGATCAGTCAATTGAGAGCTACACCAACTTTGCGTTGAAGCAGAATAAGCACGAATACTTGCAGGAAATCTTCGCAGGTGGCGGCTTGAGCGGCATCGCGACAGCAGTGGCTATTAAACATGTAGCCTAACAGAGAGGGGCGTAGAGATGGCAGCATTGGTAACTAAAGAAGATATCGAGGGCGTACTTTTACGCCCCCTTTCTGATACCGAGAATAAGTACTTTGAGCAGTTATTGCAGCAGGTGACGGAGACATTGGAAACGCTGCTGGACGTCAAAATGCAGGTCGAGGCAAATACGCCGCGTCGATATGAGACAACTTGCGGCTCACGTTTTCTAATTGTCGATCCGTTCACTAGCCTATTGCCAGAGGTGACGACAGAAAGCGGTATGCCGCTGGTGGTCAAGTCAGTGAGTCAAGGCGACGAACTGAACGCCAGCTGGTTCAATATCATCGAGATGGTTGATCCGCTGAGCGCTGGACGGTGCATCGTCAAGGCGGCGTGGGGGTACGGAACACCAGTGCCATATGGCTTGAGAATCCTCATTGCAAGGCTATTTGACACGCTGTCAATAGCTAATCAAGGTAGTTTTTACAACAACGTAAAATCTGAAACAGTGCTGAGTCATTCAGTAACGTATGACAACGCCAAGCAGGTTATCGACCAGTTTACCGAGGCAAACGTTGATCTACTGGCAAAGTTCGTAAAGCCAAGCAGCAGTTGTGTGGTGTCTGGCTACACCGATACGCCGCTGAGCCAGCGTGGAGTTCATCGCTATGATATTCCGCGATAACATCACCTTGGTCGCACCCGTAGACGGTGTATACCGCCAGACGGGAGGCGAGCGGCACAGCGTGAAGTGTGTCATCGAGCAGACAAGTGGCTTGACGCGCGGGGGCAGCTATGACGCTATGACGGGAGATGCCAGAGCATACCTGGACGGCCGAGATAGCTGGTTATCGTCAACTGGCTACTCGATCGAGGGATATTTCGCCGAGGTGACGCTGTTTGGCGTTAAGAGGGTATACCGCGTTGCTAATGTGGCGGTCGGTAGAGCGGTTATCACCAGCGGCAAAGTGCAGCACGTTGAAATTGAGCTGGCAAGGCTCGACAGAGAGGTGTAATCATGCCGGTGGTCGATAACACAGTGGCTGTCAAACGATTCTTCCAGAATCAGGCAGCGACAGGGTTGAACGCAATGGCGAATCACACTCTGATAGTAGCCAACCTCACCGCACCATTCAGACGTAGGGGGTCGCTCAAATCCCGAAATGTCGAGGTACGGCGAATTGGCAGAGATGCTATCAGATTGACATGGAAGCCAGTCTACTCGCAGTACCAGAACCGCGGCAGGCGTGCGGATGGCACTCATGTGGTGCGTAAGTACACCACAGCCGGCACTGGCAGAGGTTTCGTTGATGAGGGCGTGAGAAGCACTATGAAAGATTACAAGAGGTTTTTTAGATGAATGTATCGTTGGAGATCGCAAAAGCAGTGGCCACTGTCACCGGCGGGAAGCTTGGCAAAGACGTGTTTGTCGGGCGATTGCCAGCAAGCAAGAGCCAAGACGGCATGGTGGCAGTTGCGGCTAGCGGCGGTGAATACGACGGTGGTAACTTAGGTAATACCAAACTGACCACCGAGCTAACGATTACCGTGGTAAAAGCTGATGCGGCCGAGCTGTACGAGCTTGACGGCAAGCTACGTACGGCACTAATGCAATTGCCATACACTGACGCGAGATTCATTCGTGTGAGCGTATTTCCGATGCAAGACAGTGACTATGAAGCCTCTGAATTACGGATGGGGGTATGGAGTGCCCAATCTGTAACATTAGTTTTGAAAGATTAAAGTAAAGGAGAAAAAGCAATGGCAATTGAATATTCTGGGCTGACACACGATTTGTATTTTGGTACAAAAGACGGCAAGAATTTTAAGAAAATTCTGGGCGTACACGATCTTGAACCAGACAATGACAAAGACGATGTGACGCGCGATTTTATAGATGGCACAAGCCTAAAGGTAATTAAGAAGTTTACTTCGAGCATGAAATTCAAGGTTACTGATATTGGACAAGAAAATTTGAAGAATATCGTACCAGGTCATGTTTATGATAGTGGTGAAAAAATCGACAATGTAGAAGGTGTTACTGTCGGCACGAACGGTGCAGTCCAGGTCGGGCTGAAAAAAGGCTCGTCAACGCAGGTGCCTGGCACTTTGAAACTGGCACCAAAATTGGCATCGCAGACAAAGCACACCATTTATGTTTTGGATGCGGATGCAACGTTAACGGATTGGTCGATTGAGGACGGTCTGACTGAGTACGAAATTACTGTAAGCGGAACGTTCATTGAGGGCGACCTGACATTTGCGTAACAGGGGTGGCACGGTGATAAAAACACCGTGTCAATACCTAAATTGATAAAAAAATAATGTAGTTTTTACAACTATGGAATGGAGAATGAGATGGCGTTTAAGTTTAATAAAACTCAAAGCCAGACTAATGTGCCGCGTGTTGTCATGGCACTTGAAATGAGCGACAACGGCAACGTGAGCACCTTGAAATACGTCGTTCCGCGTCTAAGCCGTACAAAAGTGGTTGCAGCTCAATATGATGCTAGGCGTAGCGTCAAGGGTGTGGGCAGTGCACAGCTACAGGCGATTGTTTCTAATTCGCTAAGTGGCGAGCTGCTTTCTAGTCTAGAACCAATTGATGGTGCGCCAGAAGTAGATAAACTCGTCGAGTTAATCGGAGATGAAAATCTCGAAGCATTCATGACAGAGCTATTCAGGCTCGCGACTGAGGATTACGCAACATTGCGCGCCGAGGGGGTCGAGGTATTGCAGTAATGGAAGACCACGAGCAGCAGTATGATCCAGAAAAGCTAGCCTTGCTGATTGAAAAACAGACCAAGGATATTTTGAAAAATCAGAAAATCACCGCTGCTGCTCTAGTTTACTATTATCAAATACCGTTTGCCGAGGCGGTAGAGATGCCATACGGAGACTCTGAATTATTAGTCAAAGCAGCTCGTGTATTCAAGGCACAAGAGGCGTTACAACAAATGGCAGTAATTACCGCTGCGCTGAGCGGTAAAAAGGCTAACAAGCTGATTAGTTTATTGGAGAAACAGGCAAAATGGTAGGTTTATTTGGCAGATTCAAGGTATTTTTCCAGACGAGACTCAAAATCGTCAATATTTTCAATATCGGAAATGACAAGCGAACCACCAATGATTTTTTCGCCAATCGTCGTAATCCCGATGGTATTGCCATTTCGCACAAAGCCCTCTATCGTTCGATAATTGATTGTACGAGTGAGCCTGCCGTTTCTGAACTTGATGGCGGTATCTGTCAGCTCAAAAGAAACGTTGCGGTATTTTCTATAGGCGAGCCAAGCGGTTACACCAAATGTAATCATGTGCAGCCAAAACCAAAAAACCAGCTTTTTTATGAGCCACTTTTTAGACAGATGATATTGTTTATTCATTTAAGAGTTCCTTTCGTCTTATACCACAATCATAGCATAGACAGGGTAATAACGTCATGAACCAAGGCGAGATTATTATCACATATCGTGTTGATTCGAGTGGTGCAATCACTGCCATGAGCAATGTCCAAAAAAAGATGCACGAGAGCGAGAGAAATCTCAATTCGACTCAATCAAAATATGGCAAGTTTTTTGACGGGCTAAATCAGGGCTTTGGTGGCGTTGCTAATACGATAAAAAAATTTGGTATCGTCGCTGCCGGTGTTATCGGTGGCGGTACATTTGGTGCAAAACAGTTTATCGACCTCGCCAGTGGCTTGCAAACAACACAAGCGCAGATGGCGTCGCTCACTGGGTCAACCGAGGCGGCCAACAAGGTTTTTGGTCAACTATACAATCAGGTACTTGGTAAGCCAATCGCTTTTCCCGACGCCTCAAAAGCAGCTTCTACATTATTAGGCTATGGGCGCACGGCACAGCAGGTTATACCAGACATGGACACTCTGGGTAGGCTGTCTATCGTTTCTGGTGCAAATTTGCAGAATTTAGCACTGGTTTTTGGACAGGTTACGAGCCGTGGTGCGCTGTTTGGACAAGATGCTTTACAGCTGATCAACAATAATATCCCGTTGACTACCATCTTGGCCAAGAAGTTCGGTATTTCTATGGAAGAGGCTGCTGGAAGAATCAATGGTGGCAAAGTGAGTGCCGAGGAGTTTACTGCTGCCATGGCAGAATACGCACAGAGCCTAGACATCAGCAAATTCTCAAACACGTTTCAAAACAGGATGATTAGCTTGCAGGGCTCGATTCGGTCACTCGGTCTAGAGATTATTGGTGTACGGGTGGATTCTGAAAAGGGGCTGATAGTTGACCAAAACGGACTATTTGCCAGGTTTAGTGATGGCGTCACAAAACTTACTGCTTTTTTGAAAGAAAACAAGCAAACGATTGTTGATTTTGCCAACTTCATCATAGACAATGCTGTGCCAGCCATTGCAGCGCTAGGCTCAGCGTTTGTAGCAATGAAAGTTGGTCAGTTTGCGACAACAATAGCAAAAAGTGCCATCGGTTTGCGAGGTTTCATCGGCGCTTTAAAGAATGGGCAGTCGACCATGGCGGCATTCAATGCGGTAGCCGGGCTAAATCCATTTACAATCATAGCCGTGGCAATTGCCGCAGTTGTCGGTGCACTGGTGTTTTTGCAGGTAAAGTTCAATATCTTTGGCCAAGCGTGGAACGCCATCACGGCAGTATGGGGTGCAGCAGTTGGCTGGTTTAGCGGAGTGTTCGCAGCCATCGGGCAGGTTGTTAGCGGGTTTGTTAGTGGTGTAGTCGGCTTTTTTAGTAGTATTTGGATAGGCGTCACAACCGTATTTAATAACGTTGTAGCTTTCTTGCAGCAATGGGGGCTTACAATTTTGGCGGTGATATTTGCGCCAGTGGCGCTGATCATCGGGCTGTTCTTTACGTTTAAGGATCAAATATTTGCCGTGTTCCAAGCCGTCTGGGATTTCATCGTAGCGACGTTCACCCCAGTGGTGCAGTTCTTCGGCGGAATATTTACTGGCGCCTGGAATCTTATTGCGGGCGTATGGGGAGCGGCTGTCGGATGGTTCGGCAGCATATGGGGCGGTATAGTCGGCGTGTTTAGCGTCGTAGCCGGTTGGTTTGGTGGAGTATTCAGAGGAGCTTGGAATGCTATAGTCAGTGTATTTGGAGGATTAGCGGGCTGGTTCAGAGGTATCTGGAACGGTGTGGTTGGTATTTTTGGTAGCGTAGGTGTGTCTATAGGCAATGCTATCGGCGGGGCGTTCAGAGGTGCCATAAATGGTGTGCTAGGCTTTGTTTCTGGAATGATTAACGGATTTATCAACTCGATAAACTGGGCGACAGGTATTATCAACGCTATTCCTGGTGTTCATATTCCAAAAATACCGAACCTAAATATTCCGCAGCTCGCAGAGGGTGGTATCGCCACAAAAGCAACCCTAGCCATGATTGGTGAGGGTAGCGAACCAGAGGCCGTCATTCCACTGAGTAAGCTGAGCCAGTTCCTGAAGAACTCTATGGACGAGAGAGGTACTGGTGCATCATCTGGCGGCAATACGCCGCAAATCAACCAAACCGTCAACCTGACAAACGGCATCGACGTTGACCAATATAACCGCAGCCTGGTGCAGCAGATGAGGAGGGGCTAGACATGAGAACATATGACGTACAGATCACTAATATGCGTACTAATGAGAGCGTGTTTCTGGCAGGTAGCAAACAGGGGCTATCCCACCTAACGCCGCCATTGAAAGGCTTTGGTGACCCTGACGTTCGCAATAGCCAGTATGTGTTTTCTGGTGCCGATGGCGGTAGCGTAGATGAGCAGTTCTATGGTGTGCGACAAATACCATTGAGCTTTTTCGTGTTGGTAGAGCACGACGGAAAACTGGCCGAGATGCACGCCGAGATGGCAAAAATTGCTAGAACCATTAAAATCCGCGATAAGTTGCGGGTGCAGCTGTTCACGCCAACTGGACGCATCTACCAGACCGTCGCCAAACTGACGCAACCTCTTGACCCGAAAATTGAATGGCCACTCATTGCCGACTACGACATCGAGCTGGTTGCTGGCGACCCGCGAATGTACGACTACACTGACGGTGCCACACAGAGAGTTACTCTCGAGCGGCCGCGTGACGGGGGGCTACTGTGGAGCCCGACAGGTTTACTTTGGGAGCGTGACGGCTTGCACTGGGTGGCCGGTGGGGGGCTTAATCACGCAATAAATGATGGCAATACGTATGTTTGGCCGACAATCACAATTACCGGCAAGGTCACCAACCCAACCGTGTCCAATCAGACGACCGGCGAGATTCTGGCGCTGAATATCAGCACAACAGACAGCGACACAATCGTATTTGATACATACAACCGAGAGGTGACTCTGAATGGTGTGGGTATCGATAATAACCTCACCAGCAGCCAATACTGGCGTTTAGTGCCAGGGCTGAACGAACTGATATTCAACACATCAAACAGCATCGATACTGGCACAGCTATCGTTGAGTGGTACAACGGCTACACGGGAGTAGCGTAATGGACGAGTACGTACCACCACGCTACACCATCGAGCTATGGCACCGCGGCAAAACTAAAGTGGCAGATATCACAAGGCTTTGCCAAGATATCGACTGGAGCATGACTCGGAATGGCGTTGAGTCGCTAGATTTTAATATGTCAATGCCAGACTGGGAGGAGAAGTGCCGTCGGATTGGCGAGAACCCAAACACTATCTTGAAGCCATGGGTGAGCGACATCAGAGTCAAGCGTAACGGCGAGTATTTATTCGGTGCAGTGGTGGTAGAGGCGAACCGCAACCTTAACGCCGACAACGCACGAGTACTGGTGCAATGCGACGGTTATTTGAATCTGATTGACGCACGATACCTGAATGGCCGCTGGAAAGGGATTGAAGCTACTGACATTGCTTGGGATATCATCCAGGAGGTACAGAATCGACCTAACGGCGACGTTGGTATTACCAGGGGCAGTAGGCAGTACCGCACCGGCGTGCGGCGTGACAGAATGGACGACTGGGAAGATATCAATGCTAAAGACGCCCTGGTATCGCTAACCAATTTGCAAGACGGCAAATTTGATTTTCGGTTCACCTACGACCGCAAGTTTGAGACGTTTCAAACACTCGGCAACGAACGGCCAGACGTGACAGTACACTATCCTGATGACGGGCTAGGTATTGGTGCTATCAGGATGGAGCTGCCGCAGTCTGGGGCAAACTTGTACAACAACATCATAGGCAAGGCCTCTGGTATGGGCGAAGAGACAATTCGCTATAGTGCTGAGGACGTTTTGAGTCAGCAGGAGTTTATCCTGAGAGAGAAAGTGCAGTTGTACAACAGCATTAAAAATCTGAGTACGCTGGCGGGGCACTGCGAGGCTGATGTGGCGGTAATGAGCCGACTGGTTGATTTGCCACGCGTCACAGTGCGTGGCACACAGTTTGATCTGAACAATATCGGCGTCGGTGATCGTATCGTTGTCGAGCAAAGTAAGTACTCATCCTGCCCGCTGAGTGGCTATTACCGTATCGAGCAGCTATCAGTAAAAGTCGATGAGAACATGAGCGAAGAAATAACCCTAACACTGGATAATTACGACTTATGAGCGAACGATTGAATCTAGTGGAGGAGCGGCGTGCCATTGGCAGGTTGCGGGCATTGCTGCGCGCTAGTGAGCAGATGAAAGCGACACAGAGAACCAGTAATAAGTCTGGAATTATTTACTATGAGACGAAAAGCGCCCAAGAATACGACGCGATGATACCTGTCACATATGACCCTGTTTTTCTTGGTGGCAGAATAATCAAGATTGAGACGACATTTACCGCACGTAAACAGCAGTGGCCGTATGCACTGTTTTTGCCACAGTTTTACATCAGCGACACTCCTGGTACACTGGCGGGTGCACAGCCGATCACCGGCAGTATTATTGATCAGAGCGCGCCGGATATTAACAAACTAGAAATACCAAGTCAGTTGGCGTTTAGCGCTACCGCCTCAATCGACAATCCGCCACAGGGGCAGACGAAGTATGTGTACGCTAAATGCGTTTTTCTGGGGACAGATAAGGGGTCGTTCAGCATGAAAGCGAGCTTGTTATGAGCCGTCTGAACATGCTACCAGAAAACCAACTAGCGGACATCCTGACGTCGCTTGACCGCAATATTCGTGATCTAAAAACCGGTCAGGTGATGGCATCAAGTGGGCTGGTATTCTACGAAAGTGCCAGCAGTGGTGGTTGGGACTTTAGTCAAGTGGCTAATGTGATTGGCGGACAACAGCAGGCGTCTGGCGTGCCGTTTATCGTAACAGCGACAGCAAAAAAGGATAAAACATTCCTGTTGGCCGATTTGATTATTGACAAGATGTTGATAAACAGTGCAGCACCAGTGCGTATTGACATGATGCCGATATTGAGCGATTCGCGACATGTTCGCAGATGGTTCGTGTATGTGTATGTGCAAAAGGGTTTGAGTAGTGTGCTGGCACAGATGAAGTGTGCCGTGGTAGCAAATACCAACGTTGATTTAACCGTTGAAAGCAGGATGTTATGAGGATTAAAGACATAGATGGCGAGACAATAGCAAAGCTTATCACGCGATATGAGCGTGAGATTGTCGAGATGAAAGCCGCGCAGCGTGTTGGTGCTGACGGTGTGCAGGTGTTCCGCGTCAAGTTAGAAGCGGTGATTGACAAGCGTGACGCAACGTTTCTGAGGCGGTTCAAAATCGTATTTACGCCGAAAGCTAGCACGTATCAGTCGGGTATGGTTTTTAAGCTGATGGTCGGCAGGCGCGGCAGCCATGGCTCAGGACTAGAGGATGTTACTCGCTATTTCCAGCGCCGGCGAAGTAATGGCGGCGTGCAGACGTGGCTAAATATATCAGATTTCTTGGTCGACCTCGGCAGCAACACATTCAAAATCTACGCGTTCGCCACGTCTGATGGCGAGCTGAGGGTTGAGTATGTCTAATCTGTAATGTGGTAAGTGAGAATGAATAATAAACGAGACAAGGAATCGATGAATCAAACACCCAAAACGGTGCGGGAATTGGGCATCATGATGACTGCACGCGACGACGTGCTGAATGAAAGGCTGAGTTCAATAAACGATAATGTGTCGCGGTTGGCGGAGTCGGTCAAACAGCTGGCTGAATCGAAAGCCGATGCGGAGGAACTGAAAGCCCTGATAGCCCGCGTGGAACTGATGCAAGGTAGTTATTTGTCCAAGAGTGAAGCTAAGATTGGTGCTGGCGTAATGACAGCAGTAATTACCGTGATTGGCTTTATGGTCGATTTAATTGTGAGAGTCGTAAATAAACCGTAAACAGGAGGCGATAATGGCAGTCAGGCAAACCTATAATCCAAATATCAACATCGGTGCGAGAAGTGGCTGGTGCTTACAATATGTAGATGATGCAATCAATGCGCCAGCTCGAACACCAAGTGCCAGAGCAGCGTATTTGAACGAGCTTAATGCTGGGCGTATCGATACTGGACACGCACCAGTTGGCGTGTGGGTAGTTGGATTTTTGGGATTTTCTCGTGGCCCATACGTAGCATATGGCCACGTATTTCTAATGCGAAAGCGTGGCGACGGTTCAATCGAGATTCACGACAGTGAAGTGCATGCTGGGCGACGCGGCATTTATAACAGCATAGAGGAGATTATGGGGTGGTTTGGTGTTTATGGGCCAGATTATCTAGGTTTTTCATACTGTTGTGACGGACGGCAGATCGCTGAGTATTATGATGAAATGCAGCCGACCGATCGCAAGATGGAAGAGGACGGTAATGCTCGCGAAGAGCCAAACACTAATTCTGGCGTATTTCAGGAGCTAGCTCAAGGTGATGTCATTGCTATGAAAGGTTACGTTACGAACGGTCAACCAATCGCTGGAGACAGTGTTTGGTATGTAACTGCTAGAAGCGGAAAATATATGAGTCGCCAGTTGTTTGAAGACAAAGACCTGCACGATTTATCAGACCTGACACCTCAACCTACACCAGAACCAGCACCAACACCAGAGCCTGAGCAAGACTTTAGTAATGTCATCATTGATATCTCCAGTTACCAAACAGCCGAAGTAGTGAATATATTTCCAAAAGTAGCAGGCGTTATTGTCAAAACCGGCTGGGTTGGACAGAAATACGGCGGCAATGAGTTCAAGCTAGACCCAGACGCAGAGCTATTCGTTACTAAAGCTCGTGAGGCTGGCAAAATGCTCGGTCTTTACTGGCTGCCATACTTCTCAACCAGAGAAGAGGCGGAGCAGAACGCTGAGTACTTTGTGAAGTGCATCGAGGCTTTAGGAAACGAGCCTGGAGAATTATTGTTCCTTGATCTTGAGCCAGACTTCGAGGGTACGGTCGAGCAAATCAGTGTATTCAGCAACATTGTTTTGCAGAAAACTGGCAAACAGGTATTCACATACGGTGGTGAGACTATTATTCAAAAACTAGGTTTGCCACGGGTGGATTGGTATCCAAACTATGGAAATCCAGGCAACTATGCTCATGGTTCGTTCATTCATCAGTACTCAGAGACGCTGGCTATTCCTGGCTATGATGGGAAGTTAGACGCTAATGTATCGAATAAATCCATTGACGAGCTACGAAGCATGGGCAAGGTGAACACACCAAAGCCACCAGAATCGCCAGAATCGCCAAAACCAAGCGAACCGGATACGAAGCCATCCGAGCCAGAGAGGCCGCAGGAAGCGCCGGAAATAAAGCCTGAACAGCCGCAAAAGCCAGAGGGCGACAAGCCAACGGAACTTTGGCGATGGCTGTCGGGGCTGATGATCGAGCTAGTGAAGCTGATTTTAGGGATTTTCAAGAAAAAATAAGGAGGAAATATGAAATCACTAGAAGCATTAAAGAATATCAACTACAAAGACGTAATCGTTCGTGCATTGTGGACATTTGTACAGACGTTTATCGCAACATTCTTGCTGGCGGGAGTTAATCTCGTAAATTTGCTGTTCTCGGCAAGTTGGCGTGAGTTATGGGCACTGGCATTGGCGACGACGCTGTCTGCGATTGCCGCTGGGCTGTCGGCCGCCAAGACGATAATTGTTGAGTTAGTGCGTCAGATGCAACAAGCTGTCGAGTAGTTCGGAATTACCGAACAACTGAAAACCGCCTCGAAAGCTCGGAGGCGGTTTTTGAACTGGAAAGAAATCCTTTATATTTAGGTTGCGCCAATCGCAATCCAGCTAAAGTAATATGAGCCTCTCAGTGTAGCACCGTCAAAACGCCGGCATCTCGCTGTAAACCCTGAATTAGTAACACTAACCGCCCCAAATGTCGCACCAGCCCAAGATGGATTTGGCGTGTCTGACCACGGGTCGCTAGAGTTGCCGTAGCCGTTGTAGGTACAAATAATAGTCGGCACCGTTCCGCTCTTAAATATCTTCGGAAATGCAATGACTGTCGTAGCTTCTATCGTGTCAGTTGGGGTTATTACTCTTGCCCGACCGTACTGAAAAATGACAGACTCAACTGGTTGGTTAGTGCTATCTCGCTTTGCCTGAATGAAGTCTGACCATTTTAAGTGTCGTGGTAGGACTATACTATAATAGAAACATGCTTATGATAATCAGAAGAATCGCTATTCGCTTATATAAAGAGTACCGCTATATTTTCCACGGCAAATAATGTCAATATCGCCTAATCTGTACATTTATAATCAGGAGGATTCATATGGAAAACACTGAAAAAGTACAGAATTATAAGGGCGGCGAGATTCGCCGAACAGTTGACGGCTATTATATTTTCGTCAAAGGCGATGCACACAGCGGGCCGTACGTGAGTATTTCGGCAGCCAAAGGCACGGTCGACACCACTGAGGCTGAGGCTGAAAGCGAGCCTACTGAGCCAGAGACACCAGTAGTAGAGTCTGCTGACGAGGTTGTCGATCCAGAAGTTGAAAATACCAATGATAATGCTGAGGCCGAGACGGTCGACACCACTGAGGCTGAGGCTGAAAGCACTGACGAAAAATAACTATGGCACTAGGTTTTCCTAATAGCAACGGTGGCCGCACCACTGATAGTGCGTTATTCCACGCACTTGGCAATGCTTTTGTCGGCTCGTGGATTAGCGGCTTTAGAGTGCGTCAAGCCAGCCCTGTAGGCATGAATGTGCTGATCGGCGGGGAGAATGGTATACCTGACGATCTACTGGTGCGTGACGCTATGTCGGCGACATTCCCGGTGAGTAATTTAAGCACGCAGCCTGTTCAGGCGAGCGTTACCACGGCAAACAGCGCCAATCCACGAATTGACGCGGTGGTGATCTACATCGACACAAACGTAGCTGCGTCGCAAACCGTCGCTAACAACGAGAATCGCACAAAGGCCGTTGTCGTTCCAGGCACACCAGCGACTAACCCAAGCGCACCAACGCCATCGCAGATCAAGGCGAAGATTGGTGCGTCTAATCCATATGAAGTCATCGCTGAGATACGCGTAAACGCTGGCACGACGACAATTCTCGACTCTGTCATCACTGATAGGCGCAATCCAGCCACATTGGCTGACGGACGGATTAACAGGGCTGAAATGTTCAAAAACGGCGTGATTAGCTCTGACGCACTTGGCAATGATATAGTCCTACCACGACATCTCAACTCACCATCTCTGTTAGCGTTCAGTGCTGACGGTGTCAGCCAGAGCGTTACTGGCAATATCTTAGTGCAAGCTGGCTGGGTGCAATTCTGGGGAAATAACACGAAAAGACAGCCAGTGCCTGTTGTTTTTCCAAAGCAATTCAAGCAGGTGTTTTCAATGTCACCGACCTTAATTGGCTACAAGACAGGCAGTAAAGCCACCAGCATTAGCGAATTTAATCAGATGATCGGCAGTGGACTGAACATTGAGTCTGGCGTTGTTACGAACACCGGTACGACACTCAACGCTTCAACAACTGGCATATTTGGTGGGGCTTGGCATGGGATTTCATGGGTGGCAATTGGAATTGTTTAGGCTTTTTTCACATATTGTATGGTGACAAATGAGGTCTTATATCCAGACTGATCAGCGTAGGTTTGAATGTTGACATTATTATTGTCGACATAAACCGTCACCGTGTAAGCTTGTTGATCAGCAGCGTGAGGTAAGTTGATAGTTGCGCCAATACTGTCTTCTTTCGCAATACCACGGATATTGATAACCATATCTAGTTTTTCAATGCCATGCGGTTTCATTGTTTTACCAACAACTTTTAGTCCGCCCATCGCAAATGTCTTCTGGTAAATTGTGCGGCCGTCAATCCACTTCATGCCGGTGTCGACTTCTGACGTGCTGCGGTCACCACGAGCAGACGACGATAAGTGTCGTGGTAGGACTATACTGTGTAATATTGCGAGTTTTCCACAGGTTTAACGGGGGTGATGAAAAATGTCGAAAAATCTCTGACTTTTTTGGTAAAACGTGTTGACATACGGCAACACGTTTGCTATACTAAAGACATGGTTGAGGGGCAACCAAGCAACAATTAACAATTCGGCGGCAGAAGAAAGGTCATAAAAATGCTTAAAACATCATTACAACTTTTCAGACTTAAAATAACCATAAAGCTTGAGTTGATTAAGAAAACTAAAGCTAGAAAATAATCGGTCGATAAAATCAAACACTAAAAAATAAACAGCTCCTCAACCATCGCCGCCAAGAAAGGATAATTAAAATGGCAACATTTACAGGGTGGTACTACACGGGTGACCAGCCAACACAAGAATTCACTTTCGAGGCAGATAAGAGTTTGAAGGGTGATATAGAAGAACTTGAGACGGTTATGAGGAGAGAGATGCGTAAACGATTCAGCAGAAGTACAGCGGAGAACGCTACAATCGAGAACATCAGCATCGAATTGGATGAAGAGGCTATGCTAGAGAATATCATTGAGACGGTGAAGGAGCTAGACAGATATGAGGATTATGAAGCGGTAGTAGATAACGGCACTATATTCTTTTACGATGACGATGACGAGCTGGTAGAGGTGTTTAATACTGGAGAGGCACTCAGAAACGCGGTAGAGCAGATTGAATCGAGTGGTAACGATGAAGCTGAAATTCGCTACGACGGCTTGAAATACTTTACCGTCAATGCTATTTATTAAATATTAACAGCCCCACCCGAGGCATCGTATCGGGTAGAAAGGTACAGTGTGAAAACTAAACACATACACGTAAAAGTTTCAGAGAGCGATCACGAGATGATCGTCAAGCGTGCTACCGAGTTGAATATGACAGTTAGCGAATATATACGACGACTGGTCGTTGCTGACGTTGCTGTTGCGAAATCTAATAAATAGTGATAAACTGCAAACGCATGGTTTAAGCATCCATGTGACCTTTCCGTCCCCTGAAAATGGGGGCGGGTTTTTGTTGACAAAGCAAAATCAGTTTGCTATAATCTACGGTGAACGTACAGGATTTTCAGCCCGCCCAGATGCAAATCAGGGTGGGCTGTCTGTATCTGGCCTCAAAAAATTGTTATCAATTTTAGAGGCTATTTTTGTTTGTCAAGAGCAAAATGGCATTTTGAGGGTAAAATGGGGAATATAACCATAGACGAGCGACGAGTTCAGAAAATGCAGCAGCGATTAGGCAAGGCGACAAAGCTAATTACCGATGATAATTACTTGCCGATGTTTAGAAATCGACAGATCAACTACGCGAGAGAGTTCGATTATTCGATTAAATTGGCGAAACGAAAACGCAACCCACGCAAGTACTTCGCGTTTATTTGGTCGAGTGCGAATCTAGCGAAGACGGTGGATTGGCTGCGCAAACTGATCGCACAGGCGAAAGCTAAGGCAGCTGAGGAGCGCCACAAGCAGAAAATGCAAGAGCAGGCAGCCTTACCGATCAACATTGACGGATTAGATAAGCTGGCGCAGATGAAGCGCAGCTACAACCTGATAACGTAATAATCACTGCTGACATTTTGACGCCGCTCGCGTAGCGGCTTGTTTGCGTTTGCCTGTATGCAAATATTATGCAATAATCCTAGATATATGCGAGTATTTGGGAGTTTTGCGTAATGAAAGCGGCCGTCTGGCCGTATTTTTTATTCAAATTAGCGCAAATCCGCCCGCCACCGCCTCACTTTGATAACAGAATATCAGAAAATTAAACGTGAGGGTTCTATATAGAATTGAAGTTTCATGATTCGTTATAAGCAATTCTATATAGAGCTAATATTAAAGTGGAGTTTGAAAAATGAGTAAAAATACAGTAACGCCAATCGAGCGTGCTTTTGACGAATACCTGGAGTACTGCGAGTTTACGCGCCGGATGAGCCGCCAAACATTGAGTGCTAAACGCTGGGTGATGCGAGATTTCAGAGCTAGCGTGCCAGTCAGCAGCCTGAGCGAAATTACGACGCAGCAGGTCAACGACTGGATTGCGACGCAGGCACGGCGCGGCTTGAATAGCCGGACTATCAATACACGAATTTGCCACGTGGTAGCAATGTTTCGCTATTTTAGAGATATGGGCGTGGAGATGCCTGAGCTGAAAATCCGCCACATCGTCAAACAGAAAGAGACCGAGCCGATTCGCCGCGTTTTCTACACGAGAGAGCAAATCGAGCAGGTGTTGAGTTATTGCAATCAGATACAGTGGCTACTGATTAAATTATCGTTTGACTGCGGCTTACGTATCACTGAGCTGAGGAATCTGCGGCTATTGAATATCACCGACAGAATGATCGTATTTACTGGCAAGGGTGGTAGGCGACGCGAGGTGCATATGAGCCGAGAAGCTCGCGAAAGGTTGACGCAGTGGATCGTTAGTCGGCGTATTGATGACTATCTGTGGCAGAAGTCGAGCGGCACATTGCTCAGTGTCGAGGAGTTGCGCCATTTAATGCGGCAGCCGTTCTATCTGGCTGGGTTTCGCAACTTTCACCCGCACGCACTGCGACATTCGTTCGCAACGGACATTCAGCGAAACGGAGCGACGCTGATGGAATCGCAGGAGATGCTCGGCCATTCAAACGCGGTGATTACGCAGCGATATTTGCACGGACTGGATGGCCAGATGGCAGCGTGCTTTGAAAGATTGAAATTTAGCGCCACGTCATAATAACAGAGGCAATGGTGCGGAGTTTTCCACAGTTTCCGCACCATTTCGCCTAATTTATAACGCAAGCGTATTGACAGAACGCTTGCGTTTTGCTATACTGAGGACAGTTCAGATGAGCGGCGACCACCGCCATCAACGGTCTTTAACATCACTGGAAAAACAAGATTCATGGTTGAGCGGTTTGCTCTATCATGTAATATTTTTCAGTGATTATATATATATCACTAATAGAACAAAATGTCAAGGGATTTTGTCAAAAATGTGGCATAATATATCACAGTGTTGTTTGCAAAGCAGCGAGCACGCCCGCCTTATCTCGCTCAATCAGCTCAACCCGGGCTGCGATTTCCGTGATACCCAGTTCAATCGTCCTAGTCAGGGCTGGGATACTCAGCATCGGCTCAAAGAAGTGGCGAAAGTCAGCCAGTTCATCGCCGGTTGTCAGCCCGATGGCAGCGTAGCGGACGAAATCGTCGTAGCTTTTATCGCCAGCAAAGGTTGTTTCGACCCACGACCAATTGTCTTTCAGCCAATTCCAGGTGAGCTGGCGGCTTTCGTGAGTGCGGATGAGATAGACGAACCAACGGCTGGCATCTTGTGGACGAATGATGTCAGGGCGCTTGATATTTGCAAGGATTGTCTGCGCAGTTTCGGGGTTTTTAGTGGCGGTAAGCCCCAGGGTGATGTCAGCTTGTAGGTCGTTTGACGACGTCTGCTGGTAGGTCTGGAACAGGCTGTCAATCATCTCTGGCGTTTCAAAATGTCGCACGTTGGCGCTGATGATCAGTGAACGGATTTCTGTTGGTAATTCCTCAAGAGGCTGGCTGTCGAAGCGTCGCTTGG